>JAABUV010000703.1_pt1 | contig 50840 bp, 49 predicted proteins | sample 5559971 | NCBI WGS metagenome assembly JAABUV01 (sample SAMN10711881, study PRJNA513362) | rock metagenome | isolation source: Antarctica rocks | place: Antarctica: Victoria Land, Knobhead nord | collected 2015-12-19 | reverse complement strand
CCTGCCCCGCCGCTACGCCGCAGCCGCCCTGGTCGCGCACATGCAGCGCGACAAGAAGATGCGCGACGGACGGCTCGCCTTCGTGCTGGCCCGCGGCATCGGACAGGCCTTCACCAGCCCAGACGTGTCCACAGCCGCCGTCGTCGACACGCTGCAGGCGTCGGGCTGCAACGCATGACACAGATGGCAAGCGGTGATCTATGCTCGCGGAGCTTGAAGCGTCCGGTGCGGCGCTTGTCCGGTCGTGCCAGCGTTAGGCATCGATCTTCTTGCGAACGAGGCCGGGCTCTGCCCGGACCCGCCAAAAGCCCCCTCTTCAGGCATGGTGCCTCTGGAAACCATTTGCTCCAGCAAGCTGTCACATCCGGAGGCCAGCGGCACCATTGCGACCATACCGGGCACGATGCCTTTGTGCCTGCTCCGTCCCGGGCGAGATCAGCCGGCGGTGATCTGGGAGGCGGTCACGGTGACGCCGAACAGAGTCATCTTGGTACCGTCGACCAGGTTCAGGGTGGTGCCGAACGAGCCCGTGGTGGCGGTGCTCAGGGCGGAGGCGGCATCGGCTGCGGTGAAGCCGCCGGCCAGGGTGATGTGGTCGCCCGCCTTGAAGCCGATGATGCTGGCACCGCCGCCGACGCCCTTGGTCACGATGTAGGCGTCCGCGCCGGTACCGGCGAACGCCGTGACCTGGCCGCCGCCGAGTCTGACCTGCGTGGCACCGGCTCCCTCCACGATCAGCGCGGTGCCGGTGCCGGCGTTGAAAGTGTCCGGCCCGGTCGGACCGCCGAAGGCGATGTCGCCGTTGGTCATGGCGAAGGTGTTGGCGCCACCGCCGCCGACCATGGTGTCGCCTCCACCCGTGCTGCCGGTGAAGGCAGTGCTGGTGGAGCCGCCGAACATGACCGCCGCGGTGCCGGCGCCGCCGAGCAGCGAGGCGTTGCCGGAACCGGCGACCAGGATGCTGTTCTTGCCCGCGCCGCCGGTCAGCATGTCGGCGCCGGTGCCGCCGTAGAGGATGTCGATACCGCTGCCGCCGCCCGCGGTGTAGCTCCCCGGACCGGCGATGAAGGTGAGGTTGCCGGCTCCGCCGACGATGCTGGCGGCGGCGCCGGAGGCGAACACGACGTCGCTGCCGCCGCCGGCGGTGATGGTGTCGGCGCCCTGGCTGTAGACGACGTCGTTGCCGGAGGCGGATGCGCTCAGCGTGGTCTGTCCGGCCTGAGGGGTGGTGAACACGGTGCCGCCGGCGCCAGCGGTGGTGACGACGCCGGACGCGGGCGCGCCCGCCGTGGTGCCGGCGCTGATCACGAGGCCGGTGTTGCTGCCGGCCACGCCGGGCAGGCCGGTGGCGTCGAGCGCGTTGCCGGCCGCATCGGTGATCGTGGCGCCGGCGAGCACCAGGCCGGTGACGGTGAGGTCGGCGCTGGCCTGCCCGGCCGCGACGGTGTCCTGGAACACCAGGCTGGTCGCGGTGGAGGCGGCGGCGTTGTAGGTGGCGCTGGCACCGTCGCTCAGCGTCAGGCTGGGGGTGCCGCCCGCGACGGTGACCGCGGCGTCGGGGGTCAGGACCACGGTGACGACCTGCCCGGCGGCAAGCGCGCCGCTCGCCGTGGCGGTGGCGCGTACGGTGGAGATGACGGTGGCGACGGGCACGGCGGTGGAGCCGGCGAGCGCAAGGCCGGTGCCGGTGCCGGATGGCAGGCTGTAGAGGGCGAAGGTCTCGCCCTGGGCGCCGGCGATGGTAAAGGTCTCGCTGGCCCCGCCGGCGATGGACAGGGTGACGGCGTTGCCGGACACGGTCACGGTGTCGGTCGCGGCGTCGGCGAAGTTGGGCAGGATGATCGCGTCGCGGATGGTGAAGCCGGAGATGGTGGCTCCCGGCGCCGTGGTGTCGTTGACCAGCAGGATGTCGGACCCGGCCAGGGTGATGGTGCCGCCCGGGGCCGAGCTGCCGGATTCGAGGGCGATCTCGCCGTTGCTGACCGTGGCGCCGGAGATCACGCCGCCTGAGCGGACGAGGTCCAGGCCGCCGTTGATCACGACGTTGGTGGCGGTGCCACCGGAGAAGACGTACTGGCTGCCGCCGTTGAGCACCGTGCCGGCGGCTACCCCGCCCGAGGAGACGTACTGGAAGCCGCTGCTGGTGACGGCGGTGGCGTTGGCGGTGCCGCCGTCGAAGACGAATTCCACGGTGCCGCCGTTGACGGTGGTGCCGGTCGCGGTGCCGCCGGAGGACACGACGTCGGCGCCGGCGGCGTTCAGCACGGTTCCGGTCGCGGTGCCGCCGGCCAGCACGAACTCGGCGGCGCCGCTGGTCACCATGGCGTTGATGGTGGTGCCTCCGGAGGTGATCTCCTGGCCGCCACCGGTGGCGAGGGTGCTGCTGGCGGTGCCGCCGGAGGAGACGTACTGGAAGCCGCCGCTGGTCACGTGGGTGCCGACGGCGGTGCCGCCGGAGAGTACGGTGGCCGTGTCGCCGCCGTTCAGGGTGATGCCGCTGCTGGTCTGGCCGGAGCTGATCATGTAGGCGGTCATGGGAGGTTCCTGCGGCGCTCTGGCCGGCTGCGAAGGCGGGAGGGATGGGCAGCATGCTGGCCGGAGGATGAAGTTCGGCGGACGTGGCCGCTGCTGCGAGCCGCGCCTGACGCCGGAGGGGCAGCGTTCCTGTCCGGCAGGCATCGCCCCCGGTGCTCCGGACCCGCCGCCCACCTGCGCCGGGCGCGAGGACCTGCGCGGCCCCGCACATCCCGCGAGGCTGCGGCAGGCCTTTGGCGCGCCGCAGGGCAGGCGTGGGGCACGGCCCTGGAAACGACCAGTCGTGCCGGACGCGGTCCAGTTGTCTCGAGAGTTCCTGCGCTGATCCGCACTTCGTCGCCGCCGGCGGCAGCCTCGCGACGTTTCGTCGGGACGGGGGCCTTGCGAAGGTGTTGCCTTGAGGCCTGCATGTCGCCGCTGATTAGCGCAGGGAATGTAGTTGCCGTATTACGTATGTTATCAGTACGCTCCTGGTTACAATTTCCCGCCCATCCATGAATGCCCGGAACAACGTGACACCTGCGCCGGGGATTGCGGGCGGGCGGGGATACGGGCAGCGCGAGGCACCGGGACTCCATGTCACACGGGCGGCCGCGGCTTTGGACGCCGGCGCGAGCGGTGCGTCGTCGTGCCGTGAGCCGATCAGGTGATTGTGTCAGCCCGTCGCTGCCCTCCGCCGGCGTGCAGCGTCCGCGCCTCCAGTTCCGCTCGCAGGCTGCACACGACGCCGGCGCCAGGAGGAACGCCTCCGCACAGGCTTGGCCATGCGGCGCACCGTTTCCCCTTCGAGGCCGAGGCGATCGACGCGGCAGGCACCGCGCAGACGGTGCTGGCCCACGACTACGACGCACGCGGACGCGACGTGCTGGTGCAGTTCCCGGTCGGCACGCTCGGCGACGTGCTCGCCTGGTTCCCCTACGCCGCCCGCTTCGCCGGGGAGCATCGCTGCCGCCTGACCTGCACGATGTCGGCGCTGATCATCCCGCTGCTCCGCGACGCCTACCCCGACATCCGCTTCGTCCCCCACGAGGCGGTCGAGCCGGACCGGTTCTACGCCACCTACAGCCTCGGCCTGTTCTTCGACGACGCCGACGCCGTGCCGGATCTCGAACCGGGACACTCCCGGCGGAGGCGGTCATTGACCCAGGTTGTTGAAAGTGGTTCGCCGCCAACCTCTAACTCCGTTACGTCGAGGTCGGTGCCGCTCCGAGGAACCTGACAGCACGCTGAGAAACGGAAGACGGCATGGACATCAGGGTGAAGATCTGTGGCATCCGCACGGTTGATGCGCTGGAAGCGGCGGCGCAGGCGGACTGGATCGGCCTGGTCTTCTTCGCGAGGTCGCCTCGGCACGTAACCCCGGTCGAGGCCGCCGCGCTGCTGCACGGACGCAGGACCCCGAGGCGGGTTGGCCTGTTCGTGGCGCCGGAGGATGCCGAGGTCGTGGAGACGCTGCGGCTGGTGGAGCTGGATGTGCTGCAGGTGTACGCGACCGAAACGAGGGTGAAACAGCTCCGCGCGCTGACCGGGCTGGAGGTGTGGCAGGCCGTGGGTGTCGGCAACCGGAACGACCTGCCGGAGCGGAGCGTGGCGGACGCGCTGGTCGTGGAGTCGCGACCCCTCCCAGGGTCGAACCGGCCGGGCGGCAACGCGCACGCCATGGACTGGGACCTGACGCGGGGCTGGGCGGCGCCGGTGCCGTGGATGCTGGCGGGCGGACTTGCTCCCGACAATGTCGGGGAGGCGATCGCACGATCCGGGACACGGGCGGTGGACGTGTCCTCCGGCGTGGAAAGCCGTCTCGGTGTTAAGGACCCGGCTCTGGTCCGTGATTTCCTGAGCTCGGTCAGGACCGCATCCCGTCTGGCAGGTTGATGGCACCATCAACCTGCCCGGTCCGGCGGTGATGTCCGGATTCGGAAAGCCAGGGTTCCGCCTCATCCCCTGCAAGCGGGACGCGCCTGGGGCAGCGCCTCCCGGACCCGCACCCGAGCAGAGGCCGGCGGCACGGACCGGGACGCCAGCACTCCGGACCAGCAAGGAGTTCCCAGAGGCAAGGCTTTGGCGGGTCGAAGGCAGAGCCCTCGCCTTGCCTGCCGATTTCCCGGCAGGGACGCCACTGGTCCGGCCCTTCCCCGGGCGGGTTCGGTCGGGTGCATCGATGCCGGTCAACGACCCGATCCCTCACGGGCCGCCCTACCCCGGCCTCCGGCGGGACGGATGTACCGCGCTGTCTGCGAGAGACGTACGGGGAGCGACCATGGGGACCGGAACACGGGGAGCGACGGAGTGAATTCGAGCGCGTTGACATGGGAGGCGGGACTGGACCGGGCGGCCCTGCGGGTCGTGCTGCTCTCAAGCCTCGGCGGAGCGCTGGAGTTCTACGATTTCGTCGTGTTCGGGGTGTTCGGGGTCTACATCTCCGGCGCGTTCTTTCCGTCCGGCAACCCGTTGACCTCGCAGATGCAGGTTCTGGCCGTCTTCGCGGTGGGGTATTTCGCGCGCCCCGTCGGCGGCCTCCTGTTCGGCCGCCGCGGCGACAGGACCGGGCGGCGGGACAGCTTCGTGCTGTCGCTGGGGATCATGTCCGCCGCCACCGCCGCCATGGGCCTGGTCCCCGACTACCGGGCCGGGGGCGTCGCAAGCTCGGCGGCGTTCGTGGCGCTGCGGCTGGTGCAGGGATTCTGCCTGGGCGGGGAGCTGCCGGGCGCCATCACCTATGCGGTGGAGGTCGTCCCCCGGCGGCACGCCACCCTGGCGTGCGGGCTGGTGTTCGGATGCGTCAGCTCCGGCGTCCTGCTGGCGACCGGGATCAGCGAGCTGCTGCATCTGACGCTCGACGCCGCCGGAATGGCGGCCTGGGGCTGGCGCATCGCCTTCCTGGTCGGCGGCGCCCTGGGCGGGCTCAGCTGGGTGCTGCGCCGCTCGCTGGAGGAGAGCCCGGCCTTCCTGCGCATGCGCTCCCGGCTGCAGCACGACGCGGCGGCCGGCAGCGCCAGGGGTCCACTCGCCGAACTGCTGACGGATCACCGCCGCCGGCTCCTGGTCGGCATCGCCGCCACCGGGATCGTCACCACCTTCAACGGGCTGCTGTTCGCGCACATGGGCGGCTACCTGATCCGCGTGCTCGCCTATGCGCCGCCACAGGTGTTCGCGGCGCTGAACATCGCCAGCGCCGTCACCTCCGTCACCCTGGTCGCCGCGACCTGGGTGGCGGATCGCTGGACGCCGCTCGGCGTGTTCCGCATCGGCTGCCTCGTGCTCGCCCTGGCCGCCATTCCGGCCTACAGCGTCATCGTGGCGCACGGCATGCCGCTGGGCCGCATGTTCTTCCTGATCGGCCTGTCGGCCTGCTTCACCCACGGCACCTTCGCCCTGCTCCTGGCGGACCTCTTCCCGACGCGCATAAGGTTCTCGGGCGTGGCCCTCTCGATGAATCTGGGGGCGGTGATCTTCAGCGCCCTGGGTCCGCTGCTGGCCAGCTCGCTGGTTGTCTGGACGGGGTGGCTGGCGGTACCGGGAACGCTGGTCACTGCCACGGCGCTGCTGGCTCTGGCGGCGACGTTTCTTCTTCCCCACCTGAGCGGGCAGCTGGACGCCTGATACCCGCGGCCCAGGCATGACCTGTCAGCAAGCAAGGCTGGGCTCTGCCCGGACCCGCCATGCCTGAGGCCTTTGGGAACCCCTCCCTTCAGCAAGTGGATTCCAAAGGCTTGCCTTTGACGGAGTTTGAGGCAGAGCCTCAACCTTGCTTGCCTGACCGGTCACACTCAAGGACCGTTGATATTGTACCAGATCCCTCTGACCAGAACCCATGCCGTCACCGGCCTTGATCAGCGGTATGGGCCTGCATGGTTGCGATCAGGGCCGCACAGGTCATGGTCAGAGAGATTTGGTGTTAATTGATCAGAAACACCAACGAGGCAGCAGGCGCTGCGGTCACTCCACGGTGACGGACTTGGCAAGGTTGCGCGGCTGGTCGACGTCGGTGCCGCGCAGGACGGCGACCTGGTAGGCGAGCATCTGCACGGCGACGGCGTGCAGGATCGGGGCGACGAACGGGTCGACCTCGGGCAGCACCACGGTGTGCTCGGCGATGTGGGCGAGGCGGTCGGCGCCGCGCGCGTCGGAGAACACCATCAGGCGACCGCCGCGCGCCGCCGCCTCCTGCAGGTTGGACGCGGTCTTGTCGAACAGCGGGCCGGAGGGGGCGATGGCGATGATCGGCACGGTGCGGTCGATCAGCGCGATCGGGCCGTGCTTCATCTCGCCGGCCGCGTAGCCCTCAGCGTGGATGTAGGTGACCTCCTTGAGCTTGAGCGCGCCCTCCATCGCCACCGGGAAGCAGGCGCCCCGGCCGAGATAGAGCACGTCGCGCGCCTCGGCCACCGCGGCGGCCACCGGGGCGAACTGCGCGTCGGCGGCCAGCACCTCGGCGGCGCGGCCGGGCACCTCCAGCAGGGCGGCGGCGAGGTGCGCCTCGCGTTCGGGCGACAGGGTGGCGCGGGCGCGGCCGAACGCCAGCGCCAGGCAGGCGAGCACGGCGAGCTGCGCGGTGGTGGCCTTGGTGCTGGCGACGCTGATCTCGGGACCGGCCACGGTCTCCAGCACCGCGTCGCTCTCGCGGGCGATGGTGCTCTCCGCGACGTTGAGGATCGACAGGACGCGCTGGCCGCCGGCACGCAGCGAACGCAGCGCCGCGAGGGTGTCGGCGGTCTCGCCGGACTGGCTCAGCAGCAGGGCGAGGCCGCCCTGCGCCAGCGGTGGCTCGCGGTAGCGTAGCTCGGAGGCGACGTCGGCGTCCACCGGGATGCGCGCCTCCTGCTCCAGCCAGTAGCGCCCGACCAGGCCGGCGTAGAAGCCCGAGCCGCACGCGGAGATGGTGATGCGCGGGATGGCGGCCAGCTCGAACGGCATCGGCGGCAGGGTCACGGCGCGCGTCGCGGGGTCGATCATGCGGCGCAGGGTCTCGCCGATCACCGAAGGGTGCTCGTGCAGCTCCTTTTCCATGTAGTGGCGGAACCCGTCCTTGCCGATCGCGGCGCCGGCGTGGGCGGTCAGGCGGATCTCGCGGGCGACCTCGGCACCGTCCGCGTCGTACACGGTGGCGCCGTCGCGGGTGAGCACGGCGCAGTCGCCGTCGAGCAGGAAGGCGACGCGGCCGGTGAGCGGGGCGAGCGCCAGGCTGTCGGAGCCGAAATACATCTCGTCGGCGCCGTAGCCGATGGCCAGCGGGGCGCCGTGGCGTGCGCCCACAATCAGGTCGGGGTGGCCGGCGAAGATCAGCGCTAGCGCGTAGGCGCCCTGCAGCCGGGCGAAGGTCGCGCGCGCGGCGTCCACCGGCGACAGGCCTCGAGCGAGATGGAAGTCGACGAGCTGCACCACCGTCTCGGTGTCGGTCTCGGTGGAGAACACCTGGCCGGCGGCCTCCAGCTCGGCGCGCAGCTCGCGGTGGTTCTCGATGATGCCGTTGTGCACCACGCCGACGCGGGCGGTGGCGTGGGGATGGGCGTTGGTCTCGGTGGCGGCGCCATGCGTGGCCCAGCGGGTGTGGCCGATCCCGGTGGTGCCGGGCAGATCGTGCTCGGCCAGCGACTCGGCGAGGTGGACGAGCTTGCCGGGGGCGCGGCGGCGCTCGATGCGGCCGTCGACCAGGGTGGCGATGCCGGCGCTGTCGTAGCCCCGGTACTCCAGGCGGCGCAGCGCCTCCAGCAGGACGCCGGACGCGGGGCGGGCGCCGATCACGCCGACGATGCCGCACATCAGGGAGCGCCCTCCGGCGAGGGGGATGGCTCTGCGGCGCCGGAACGCGAGGTGCCGCGGCCTGGCGCATCGATCGCGCCGGCCTGCGTCGCGGCGGCGGCCCTGCGCCGGGCACGGAACGCGGCGGCCCCGCCGGGCAGTGCCGACTGGCGGGCGCGGCCGAACGCCAGGGCGTCGGCGGCGACGTCGGCGACGATCACGCTGCCGGCGGCGACCAGGGCGCCGTCGCCGATCCGCAACGGTGCGACCAGCACGGCGTCCGAACCGATGAACGCCGCCTCGCCGATGGTGGTGCGGTGCTTGGCGTGCCCGTCGTAGTTGCAGGTGATGGCGCCCGCCCCGATGTTGGTGCGCGCGCCGATCACGGCGTCGCCCAGGTAGGCCAGGTGGTTCGCCTTGGCGCCGGCGCCGAGCGTGGTGGCCTTCAGCTCCACGAAGTTGCCGACATGCGCGCCCTCGCCCAGCACCGTGCCGGGGCGCAGGCGGCTGTGGGGACCGACCACGGCGCACGCGCCGACCACGCAGCCCTCCAGGTGGCTGAAGGCGCGGATCTCGGCGCCCTCCCGCACCCGCACGCCGGGGCCGAAGACGACGTGCGGCCCCACCGTCACGTCGGGCTCCAGCACCGTGTCGGCGCACAGGAACACCGTGTCCGGCGCGGTTAGGGTGGCGCCGCCCTCCATGGCGCGCAGGCGCAGGCCGTGCTGCACCACGGCCTCGGCGGCGGCCAGCTCGGCGCGCGAGTTCACGCCGCGCAGCTCGGCCTCCGGGGCCTCGACGGCGACCACGCCCGCGCCCTCGGCGGCGGCCAGCGCCACCACGTCGGTCAGGTAGAACTCGCCCCGGGCATTGTCGGGGCGCACGGCATGCAGCCAGCGCGCCATGTCCGCGGCGGCCGCGCACAGCACGCCGGCGTTGCACAGGCCGATGGCGCGCTCGTCCTCGGAGGCGTCGGCCCACTCGACGATGCGCTCGACCGCGCCGCCGGCCTCGACGACGCGGCCGTAGCGGCCGGGATCGGCGGGGCGCATCGCCAGCAGCGCCAGCGCCACGCCCGGCTCGCGCCGCCGCGACAGCAGGCGACGCAGCGTGGCCCCGGAGATCAGGGGATTGTCGCCGTAGAGCACGGCGACGTCGCCGGTGCCGAACAGCGCCTCGGCCTGGAGCGCCGCGTGGGCGGTGCCGCGGCGCTCGTGCTGCACCACGCTGGGGTGGGGCTCCGCCTCGCGCGCCACGGCGTCCATGTCGGGGCCGACGACCACGGCGATGCGGTCGAACACCGGCTCCGCGGCGCCGAGGAGGTGGCGCAGCATCGAGCGCCCGGCCAGGCGGTGCAGGACCTTGGGCTGGCGGGAGCGCATGCGCGTGCCCCGTCCGGCGGCCAGGATGACGGCAGTGTGTGACATCCTTCCCCGGTAGCGGGGGCGTGTGATCCGTGTCAAACCGCGTGCATCGTGCCCGCGATGACGATTGATGTCGGACGGTTTCGCAGGAGACGACATGCCCCGGGCCGGTGTCGATCGCCCCCTCGCCCCGGAGGGCTCCGACGGCGGTTCCGCCGCCGGAGACCGCCCTGCGCCCGCCGCGGATCTGCGCGTCGCCGCGGAGCCCGGCATGGCCTCGGACACAGGGGTGCGCACATTGGTGTTCGACCTGGACGGGACTCTGGTGGATTCGGTGCCGGACCTGGCGGACGCGGCGCGGCGGATGCTGGCGCGCAGGGCGCTGCCGGCGGTGAGCGACGCCGCCGTGACCGCGATGGTCGGCGACGGGGTGGCGGTGCTGGTGCGGCGCCTGTTCGCGCAGTGCGGCAGGGTGCCGGACGACGCGGCGCAGGGCGAGTTCCTGGCCGACTACACCGCGCACGCCGCGGACCGCACCCTGCCCTAACCCCGGGGTTGTCGAGGGGCTGGCGGGGCTGCGCGACGCGGGCTGGCGGCTGGCGGTGTGCACCAACAAGCCGGTCGAGCCGGCGCGGCACCTGCTCGTGCGGCTGGGGCTGCTCGGGCGTTTCGCGGCGGTGACCGGCGGCGACAGTTTTGCAACCCGCAAGCCGGACCCCGACCACGTGCGCCAGACCCTGGCACTGGCCGGGGGCGTGGCGGTGGGCGCGGTGATGGTCGGCGACAACGCGCACGACATCCACGCCGGGCGGGGCGCCGGGCTGCGCACCATCCACGCCGGCTGGGGCTACGGCACGCCGGCGATGGGGGAGGGAGCGGACGCGGTGGCGGCGCGGTTCGAGGAGGTCGCTGGGCTGGCGGCGGGGCTGCTCCGAGTAGGCGGGACGGGAGGCAAGGCCGGGGCTCTGCCGATGCCGGAAAACGGGACCCGCTGAGGCAGCGCCCCCGAACCCGTGTCCCTGAAGGCCTGGCGGCACGTCGGTCGGCATCGTGCCGCCGAGGTTCCAGAGAATGATTTCCGAATGCCTCGGCTTTTGGCGGGTCCGGGTAGGGCCCGGCCTTGCCTGCCTCCGGCCCGGCCCGGCCCGGCTACTTCGCCACGAGATAGGCGATGGCGGCGCCGAAGAACTGGGTCTCGAAGCTGATGCGCACCGGCACCGCGGGGGTGCCGGGCGCGAGCGAGGCGAACCAGGCCGAGCCGTGCAGGGGCTTCGCGGCGGCACGGTCGGCGTCCTTCGCGAAGCCGGCGAGCTGGCGGCCTTCGAGGTCGCAGCGCAGGGCCGGGCCGCTGAACGAGGAGCGGCCGGTGGGCGCCAGGGTTTCCTCGCCCACGGTGCGCGCGGACAGCTCGCTCAGGCGGCGGCCGTCGAAGGTGCGGCGCGTGCCGTCGCAGCGGCCGGTGCGGGCCACCGAGGCGACCAGCTCGGCCATGGCGCTGAGGCTGTCGATGGTGCCGATCTGGAGTGCGGCGGGCACGGCCTCGCGCTCCTCCTCGACCGGGGGGGCGAGCTGCACGACCTTCGGCTCGCCGGCGGGGTAGTCGATCTGGGTGACATGCGGGTGGCCGCGCACGTCGCCGAACGCGTAATAGCGGCTCGGCCGGGCGCGGCCGTCGGACAGGGCGCCGCTGGCGACGCTGTCGACGTGGGCGTGCAGCAGCAGCCCGAACACGCCTACGGTGTCGAACACCAGCTTCACCTCGTAGGCGGGGCCGATCGCGTAGGAGGCGTGCAGGCGCAGCACCGGCAGCGCCGCGGCGTAGGCGACGTAGGCCACGGCGACCGGGGCTGCGGCGACCGGAGCAACAGCAACGGCGGCGACGGGCGCGGGGTCCGCAGCAGTGGCCGGGCCGGCGGCGGGCGGCAGGAGCGTGGCAAGGGCGAGGCCCGCGACGCGGGCAGTGCGTGCAAGGCTGGTGGTGCGCACGAGGCTGACGGTGCGCGCGAGGCCTGCGGGGCGAGTGGCCGCTCGGGGCCTGGTCAAGCGGGCGCCTCGGCCAGCAGGGCGTCGAGATCGAGGCGGCGGGTGGTCATGGCGAGGCGGCCGTCGGCGGTGCGCGGCCACTCGGCATCCGGGCGGTCGCGATACAGCTCGACGCCGTTGCCGTCGGGGTCGCGGAGGTAGAGCGCCTCGCTCACGCCATGGTCGGAGGCGCCGTCCAGCGGGATCGCGGCGTCGCGCAGGCGTCGCAGCGCGTCGGCCAGCGCCGCACGAGTCGGGTACAGGATCGCGAGGTGGTAGAGGCCGGTGGTGCCGGGCGCAGGCGGCTCGCCGTCGCGGCTGTCCCAGGTGTTGAGGCCGATGTGGTGGTGGTAGCCGCCGGCCGAGACGAAGGCGACCTGATCGCCATGGCGCTGGGTCAGGGCGAAGCCGAGCACGCCGCAGTAGAAGCCCAGGGCGCGGTCGAGGGCTGCGACCCTGAGATGGACGTGGCCGATCCGGGTCGCGGGGTCGATCGCTGCGCTGCTCGGCACGGTGGCCTCCAGGGTGTCTCGGCACCGGCGGCTGCGGGGGGCGGCGCGGGATCGGAGCGTGCCGGTGGCGGCGCAGTGGCGCACGATCCGGACCGGGTTGTCGAGCGGGGACGGCCCTGCCTGTCGAGCAGCGGCCGCGGGCCGGTCCGGATTGCGCCGACGGCAGGGCAGCCCGGCAGCAAGCAGAGCCGGGCTCTGCCCGGACCCGCCAAAGGCCCGAGGCCTTGGAAACCATCTTCCTAAGTAATGGATTCCAAAGGCTCGGCCTTTGGCGGAGTTTGAGGTAGAGCCTCAACCTTGCCTGCTTCCCCTGCCCGGTGCACAGCCCGCGCCGACCCCGGACAAGCTGACCCGCGACCCGGGCGGCCGAGGGTTGCACGCCTGCAGGGATGCCACTAGAAGCCCGGGTTCGGATGGGCGCGTAGCTCAGCGGGAGAGCATCGCCTTCACACGGCGGGGGTCACAGGTTCAATCCCTGTCGCGCCCACCATCCGCATCTTCCCTGCGGCGGTTGCCGTGGTCCGGCGTTCCCAAGGGCCATCCTGTGCCATGCGGCGCACCCGCGGCGACCCGGGAACGTGGACATGGCATGGCCGTTGTCGGTGTGCGTTCCATTGGCCGGAAGGACCATGCCGATGACCCCGTTCCGCCTTGCAGGTATCCTTCTCATTCTCGGGGTGCCAGCGGCCCTCGCGCAGAACCCGCCGCCGCCGGCGCAGATCGCGAACCACGCGAACGGCCTGGCGTACCAGCCGACGCTCGGCGCGGTCTCGGCCCGCGAGCAGAGCGCCGGGGTCAGACCATCCGGGGCACAGCTGTCCGCTGAGGACAAGGAGCTGGACCAGATCAACCGCCAGCTCCTGGGAAACAAGGCGACGCCGCCGGTGCCCGCGCGGTAGCGTCTTCCTGGCGGCATCCGCAGCCGAGCCTGCCGCAGGGCGTCAGACCTGCGGGGAGGTGCCCAGCCAGTCGAGGATCTCGGCCGAGTCTCGGACACGGGCGAACCTCGGCAGTATCCACGTCACGGCAAAGTCGTGCAGTCCGGGCGACACGCTGGTGCACGCGTCGGACGGGATCACCACGGCGTAGTTGAGGTTGTGGGCGTCGCGCACGGTGGCCTCGACCCCGAAATTGGTGGCGACGCCGCAGACCACCACGGTCACGACGCCGCGTCGCCTGAGCTGCAGATCGAGCTCAGTGCCGAAGAAGGCGCTCTGCTGGCGCTTGGTGATGCGCACCTGCGCGGGAAGCCCGGCGATCGCGGGGGCAAGCGTGGACCAGTCGACGGGCAGGCCGTCGGCCGGCAGGCCCATCGGGGCGTCCGCCGGCTGGTTCGGGCGATCGGCATAGCCGTCCGAGTAGGCGACGTTGACCAGGACGATGATGCCTCCGGCGTTCGCAAGAGCATGGCCAAGCTCGGCACAGCGGGCGAGCACCTGGTCGCCGCCGTGCGGGGTCAGCGGCAGCGAGAGGATGCCGTGCTGCAGGTCGACGACGATAAGCGCGGTCGTGACGGGGTCCAGAACCGGGATGGGCCAGCCTCCTGTGCGGACCCGCTCTCCGGAGGAGAAGTGGGAGCCGGCGATCCGCCCCCGGACGGGCCAAAGTGGCGGCGCACCGACCACAGGGCACGACGCCGGGCATCGCCACGGCCGCGGCGGACAGTGTACAAAGCGCGGAAAGGAAGCAAGGTTGAGGCTCTGCCTCAAACTCCGCCAAAGGCCGGGCCTTTGGAATCCACTTGCTTGAGAAAGAGGTTTCCAAAGGCCTTGGGCCTTTGGCGGGTCCGGGCAGAGCCCGGCCTTGCTGGCTGCCCTGCCTGCCTCGACACGAAGACTGAGCACCGGCCCTGCCCTTCCGCCGGGCCGGGTCAGAAGCCGAACATGTGGTCCAGCGAGAAGCCGCCACGGTCGTCCATCAGGCCGTGGTAGCCGAACAGGCGGCAGGTCGGGTCGCGGATGATCACGTAGCCGTCCGCGCCGGCTTGGCGGAGCAGCGTGTCACCGAACACCACGTCGGGGAACACCAGGCGGGAGCCGAAGCAGGCGACGGACAGCGCCTCCTCGGCGATGACCTCGCCGGCGCTGTCGTGCAGCAGCAGCGCGGTGCTGGAGCGGGGGCGCCAGGGGGCGGAGGCGGCGTAGCTCAGATGGGTGAAGGAGCGGTGCCGGCCCTGGCCGAGCCTGAGGAACAGGCGGGTGGAGAGGCCGGGCGGCGGGCCGGAGTAGGATTGCGGCTCGTCGCGGTAGGTCATCGCGGTGTTGAAGATGTGGGAGCCGAAGCTGCTCTCGGCGGCGTGGCCGCTGTCGCGGTGCTCGTAGCGCACCAGCGCGTGCATCCAGCCGTCCGCTTCGCCGCCGTCGCGGAAGTCGTAGGCGAGGTCGGCGTGGCCGCCCTCCGCGTCGAGGCGGGCGCGGGCGGCGGGGTCGAGGTCCAGCTCCGCGAGGTCGAGGCCGATGTCGAACCGGCGGGGAAGGTTGCCGAGGAAACGCTCGGCGAGCTTCGTGCCCTCGGCGTCGAACACGTCCAGGCGCAGCGGCAGGCTGTGCTGGCGCTCGGCCATCGGCGTGGGCTGCACGATCGAGCGGAAGGCGGCGGCGGGCAGGATCGGGAACGGCAGGATGTAGCCGCGGCCCAACAGCGGCGACAGCGTGGGGATGCCGGGATCGGGGCGCAGGTCGGCGCGCTCGACGTTCATGTGGGCGATGCGGGTGCGCCCGGCGCGGGTGATCTCGTAGCGCGGGCGGACGAAGTGGCGGCCGGAGCGCACCTCGATCTGCGCGGGCCAGCGCAGGGCGGGCAGCATCGTGGCGATGTCGACGGGCACGCTGGCGAAGGGCGCGATCTCCCGGTCGAGCAGCACCGGCTCGTCGGCGCCCATGCGGTCCAGGGCCACGGCGCCGGCGGGAATCGGGGCGGCGTGGCTGTTCTGCACCCACAGGATCACGCGCTCGTCCTCGCGCGGCGCGGGCAGGCCGGCGTAGCGATCCGACGGCCAGGCGTTGGCGTCGTGGGTGCACGACAGGCTGGGCTCGTCGCCGGAGCCGCCCGCGCTGGAGCCATAGGTGTCCACCGCGTATTTCACCACGTCATGGCCGGCGACGCCGATCGCATGGATGAACAGCTGGCCGGCGAACTCCGGCAACGCGAAGCGCGCGCGCACGGCGGCGCTGTCGATGGAGATGCCGCCGGCATGGCCGGGCACCGCCTGCTCCCAGGTGGCGAGCACGCCGCCGTCGCCGTCGAACAGCCGCAGCCAGAGGCGCACCGCCGCGGCGCCGTAGCCGGCCCAGTAGTTCGCGGTGACCAGGCGCGTGTGCAGGCTGCCCGCGTCGCGGAAGAAGGCGTAGTTGGTCGCGAAGTTGAGCCGGTCGAGGTAGGAGCGCGCGGTCAGCATCGCCGCCGGGATGCGCGCCTCGTCCAGCGTGGCGACCGCCATGCCCGGCGGGAGCAGCGGCCGGATGCGCTCCACCGTGCGCGCGGCGTTGAACGCGGCGACGAGCAGCGTCGCGGCTTCGGAGCGGGGCAGCGCGGTCAGCGCGGCGGCAGGGACGCCGGCGGCGGGCCTGCCGATGCGGGCCACGTCGTGGACGTAGGACTCCGTGGCAGGCGGCATCTGCGGGTACAGGGCGAACAGGGCGTCGGCGGTGCCGTCAGGGTCGTACACGGCGAGCGGGCCGGCGGCGTGCAGGCGGGTGGCGAGCGCCGCGATCGCTTCGGCGGCGAGCGGGTGGGCGAACGCCTTGTAGAGCACGTTGCCACCCTGGCGGGCGTCGAAGGTCTGGATGTCGAGCATGGCGGACCTCAGGGGCGGAAGGAAGCAGGCAAGGCCGGGCTCTGCCCATCGCTTGGAAGCGGGGACCCGCCAGGGCGAGCCGCCCCTGGACCGGCTTCCGTTGGGGTACCCGCGGGCCTCCGGCCTTGCTGTACGGTCAGAGCCCCAGGCGCCGGCGCATCTCGTCGGCCGCCGCCGCCGTGTCGTCAAGCGGCGAGACGGGCCAGTGCTCCAGCCGCCCCGCGAACGGCCGCACCCTGCCCTCCGCCGCGAGCCCGCCAAGGAACAGCCCGATGCGACGCGAGCGGCCCGGCAGTGCCGCGAGCAGCACCGGCGCCGCGGTGGCCACCGCCTCGGACACCATGGACACGCTGTCGATCGTGGCGACGATGACGTCGGCGCAGGCGAGCAGGCCGAAATACGGGTTTTCCCCGCCCATGTCCCACACCCAGCCGCCGAGCGGCCGCAGCGCCGCCTCCAGCGCGGCGCGCACGGCGGGGTCGGTGCGGCGCGACGCGGTGACCGCCAGGCCGACTCGGTCGCGGGCCACCATGGCGGCGAGCTGCGCCGCCAGCGTCCTGCCCTCCGCGGACCCGAGGCGGAAGCGACCGTTGCTGCCGCCCACCAGCACCGCCACCAGGGGGCGCGGCAGATGGGCAAGACGCGGCAGCCAGGCGGCGCGGGCGGCGGCGAGGCGCTCCGGCGTGGCGCGGTGCAGCGCGGTGCGGGTGACGAGGACGTTGGGCCCCGCCAGCTCGTCGTGGCGGCTGACCACCACGAGGTCGAAGCGACGCGGGTCCATGCGCGGCGCCTGCACCTGCACCACGCGCGCGCCCCGGCGGCGGAGCGCGGCGCCCACCGCGGCGCCCATGCCGCCCACCCCGATCGCGAGCGCCGGCACCGGCTCGGCGTCAAGGCCGGCCACGCGCAGCGGTCTTGGCCACAGGCGGGCCGGGATGCGGTTCCACGGTGGCGCCGCGGCGAGGTCGCGCAGCTCGGCCCGCAGGGCGGCAGCCTCCGCGAGCCCAAGGGCCTGGGCCTGCAGGCCGGCATAGGGCTCGCTGAGCACACGGCAGGCGAGCGTCGGGCGAAGCGACTGCGACGCATCGCCGTGATCCCGCGGCGCGACGGTCGCCCCGGAGGGTGCCGCGCCGACGTCCGAGGCCATGGCGGCGTGGCGTCAGCTCGTGGTCACGCGAGCCTTGACCTTGTTGTAGATGCCCTGGCTCAGCGCCTTCTTGCTGACCATGTCGGAGGGCACGGTGTAGGGCCGGTGGGCGATGATCGCCTGGGCGCGTTTCGGCCCGATCTGCGGGATCGCGTCGAGCTGCGCCTCGCTGGCGGTGTTGACGTTCACGGGCGCCGCCGACGCGGCAGCGGCACCAGGCCGGGCTGTGGCCGGGGTGCTCACGCTGCCGGCGGTCATGCCGCCATGGGCCATGGCGCGGCCCGGGGCGCCAGGGCTGGCCATGGTCTGGGCCAGGGCGGGGCCGGCAAGCAGCCCTCCAGCGGCGATCAGGCTGAGGACGAGGCGGTTCATCGGGCGGCTCCTTGACGGTGCGCAGGCAGACTGGCCTCACCGGCGAGCGCGCCGCAAGCCGCGGTGGCGCCGGAATGGGCCACCATGTTGCCGCCGCGCCACAATGCAGAGCGAGGCTGTCCGGAGAGGCGGCTTTCATGCCGGCCAGGGTGTCGCTCTGCCGGCAAGCATGGGGTCGAATCCTGCCCGGACCGGCCACAGGTCCCCTCCTTCAAGCATGGGGCCTCCGAAAACCTGCTTGGCAAGAAAATCGAGCCGGAAGGCCTCAGGCCTTTGGCGGAGTCCGGAGGCAGAGACACCGGCCTTGCTTGTCTGATCGGTCACACCTGATCGCCGTCGCCGTCGAGCATGGTTGTGGTTGCGCTACCACGAAAAACCTTGACTTCACAACGTTGCAATACTATACAGTGGGATGCGCGACATGACGTGACGATGTGTGCAGCCCGGGTTTCGGCAGCCGCTCCACCTCAGGAAACACCGCGCCGGTCAGTGGCCCTGATGGCTGCTACGAGCGCAGGCTTGCGCGACACGGAAGACTCACAGTGAACACGTTCGAACAGCTCGGCCTGGCCGCGCCCCTTCTCAAGGCGCTGACCGCCGAGGGCTACACCGTTCCCACGCCCATCCAGCAGCAGGCGATCCCGCTGGTGATGGCCGGCCGCGACGTCCAGGGCATCGCCCAGACCGGCACCGGCAAGACCGCCGCCTTCGCGCTGCCGATCATCCACCGCCTGCTGGCCAATCCGAAGCCGGCGCAGCGCCGCGGCTGCCGCGTGCTCGTGCTCTCGCCGACCCGCGAGCTGGCCGGGCAGATCGCCGAGAGCTTCCGTTCCTACGGCAGCCAGACCAACCTGCGTGTGGCCCTGATGTTCGGCGGCGTGCCGAAGCCGCGCCAGGCCAAGGCCGTCTCCAGCGGCGTCGACGTGCTTGTCGCCACGCCCGGCCGTCTGCTCGACCACATGAACGACCGCGCGGTCGATCTCGGCGCCGCCGAGGTGCTGGTGCTCGACGAGGCCGACCACATGCTCGACCTCGGCTTCATCGTGCCGATCCGCAAGATCGCGGCGACGCTGCCGGTGGTGCGGCAGAGCCTGTTCTTCTCGGCGACCATGCCGAAGGAGATCTCCGGCCTGGCCGGAGCCCTGCTGCGCGATCCGGCGCATGTCGCGGTGACGCCGGTGGCGACTACGGCGGACCGCGTCGACCAGACCGTCGTGTTCGTGGAGGCGTCGCGCAAGCGCATCCTGCTGGCCAGCGTGCTCAAGCGTGTCGGCATGGAGCGCACGCTGGTGTTCACGCGCACGAAGCATGGTGCGGACCGGGTCGTGCAGCATCTGGAGGCCGCGGGCATCCAGGCGCGGGCGATCCACGGCAACAAGAGCCAGGGGCAGCGCGAGCGGGCGTTGGCCTCGTTCAAGGACGGCACCGCGCCGGTGCTGGTCGCGACCGACATCGCGGCCCGCGGCATCGACGTGGACGGGGTGAGCCACGTCATCAACTTCGACCTGCCGAACGTGCCGGAGAGCTACGTCCACCGCATCGGCCGCACCGCTCGCGCCGGCAAGGCGGGCAAGGCGATCAGCTTCTGCGACAGCTCGGAGCGGGCGCACTTGCGGGGCATCGAGAAGCTGATCCGCACCCGGGTGCCGGTGGTCGAGCAGGAAGCGCTGGCGGCCTGAAGCAGGCAAGTCCTGGCTCTGCCCGGACCCGCCAAGCCCCCTCCTTCAAGCATGGGGCCTTTGGAAACTTATCTTCCAGTCATGGTTTCCAAAGGCTCGCCTTTGGCGGAGTTCGAGGCAGAGCCTCAACCTTATCTGTCTGCCGTCGCGGGCCCGGAGCGATCCGGGCCCGTTGTCATTTCAGCGCAGGGTGACCTTCTCGTTCTCGCCGGGGTGCGGCGCCTCGCCGGTCAGCTTGGCCTTCACGTAGCCGTAGGCGTGGACCATCGTCGAGCTCGGCGTATCCCAGTATTCGGCCTGTGAGACCGTGACCTTGAGCAAGGCGACGTCCGGGTCGTCCTTGCCCTTGGGGAACCAGGTCGTCAGCAGCTCGGTCCAGTGCGCGTCGATCGCGGCGCGGTCCTGCACGAGCGCGGCGTTGCCGGAGAGCGAGACGTAGTTCTGGGCCGAAGGGTCGGAGAAGCTGACGCCGACGCGGTGGTGGGCCTCGACCTCGTCGACCTTGTGCGAGCTGGCCTTGGTGAAGAACCATAGCGTGCCGTCGAACTTGGACTGGCTGACGGCCATGGGGCGGCTGCGCAGGTGGTCGCCGTCCTCGCTGGTCAGCATGGCGAACTTGGTGTCCTTGATCAGGTCCCAGATCTTGGCCATCTGCGTGTCGCTCATCGGCGGGCTCCTCGAAGCAGTTGCGTGCGAGCTACAGGCGCGGGGCGGCCAAAGGTTCCGGCGCCCGGCCGAAACCGACTTGGCCCTCAGTTTGAAAGGCCAGGGCTCTGCCCTGGACCCGCTGGGGGCAGCGCCCCCAGACCTGCCTCATTTGAGTCGTGCGGCACGCAGTGGAGCTGCAGAACCTACATCATACGCTCGGTTTCATTGAGTGACGTACGACGGCTTGAAGGGACGGCAACCTCTTCATGGGTCAGCCATCTTGGCCGTTGGTATCAGACAAAGGGTTTCCAAAGGCCTTGGCCTTTGCGGGTCTGGGCGGAGCCCGGCGCTCGCTTCACGCCAGCGGCCGCAGCCGCGCCCCGAGCTGGCGGAGCAGCGCCGCCGCGGTGTCGTTCCACACCGCGTACGGGTCGTGCTTCAGCCCGGCATCCGGCGTCGCGCGGTGCAGCAGCGCCAGGATGGCGTCGGCGATGCTGGCGGCGTCGGGCTCGCACAGCAGGGCGAGCGGCTCGTGGCGGAGCTGCTCGACGATGCCGCCGACACGGGTTGCGACCACCCAGCGGTGGGCGGCGATGGCGGCGGCGGCCACGCCGCTCTGGCTGGCCTCGCGGTGCGACAGGACCAGGGCGTCCGACCAGGCGAGCAGCGCGCCGATCTCGTCCTCCGGCACCCAGCGGTTCTCCACGCGCACGCCGGGCAGGCCGCGGAGCTGCGCCAGGGCGGCGCTTTCCGGGCCCTGGCCGACGACGCGAACCTCCAGGTCGTCGCGCGACCCCAGCCGGGCCAGCCCGTCGGCGAGCAGGTCGAGGCCCTTGTACGGCAGCAGTCGGCCGAACGAGAGCAGGCGCAGCCTGCCGCCGTGATGGCGCGGAGCGGGCGGCGGCGGGCCGAACACGAAGGGCGGCAGGCTGGCGCGGATCGGCGCGCGGCGGCCGGAGTCCTGCTGGCGCAGGCGGTCGGCGACGTGGCCGGACAGGGCGACGAGGTCGTCGGCGTGGGCGAGCAGGCGGCGCTGCAGGGTCATCTGCAGCGGAAACCCGTCGCCGGGATGCGGGTCGGCGTCGTGCACGACCACGGCGTACGGCACGCCGACGCGGCGCAGCGCCACGCCCATCAGCAGGTCCAGCGGCCCCGGCATCGCGCACAGGGCGAGGTCAGGCGCCATGGTGCGCAGCCGTGCCACGAGGCGCGGCAGGGTGGCGGGCGTCGCGGCCAGCCGGCCGACCAATCCGCCGACGCTGTCGTAGGTGCGGAACGGCAGGTCGCAGCGCGGCGGCGCCGGCCCGGCCAGGATCTCCGCGCCTTCGGCCAGCGACAGCAGCGCGGTGACGCCGTCGAGCCGGGAGAACCCGGCGGCAAGCTCGGTGGCGACGCGCGGGCCGGCGCCATGACGTCCCCACTGCCAGACCAGGACCCTCACCCGCCGGCGATCCGGCTCACGCGGCCAGCGACATCAGGGCGGCGCGCAGCGGCTCGGCGCCCAGGCGACGGTGCGCCGCCTCTCTCGCGGCGGCGCCGAGCGCGGCCCGGCGCTCCGGGTCGTCGGCCAGCGCGCGCAGGGCCTGCGCGGCGGCGCCCACGTCGGCGTCGGCCCACACGGCGCCCTCGGCCTCGAACACGCCGCGGGGATCGCGGGCCGGCACCAGGCGGCAGGGGATCGGCACGCCGCAGCCGGCGTCGAGGAACTCCGCGGTGGCCGACCAGTCGGTGGAGACCACGGCGCGACCCAGCAGCATCGCCTCGGCGGGAACCAGGCCGAACCCTTCGCTGCGGTGGAGCGAGAGCACGATGTCGGCGCAGGCGGTCAGGGCGTGGCTGTCGGCGATCGGCAGCACCCGGGTCTCGAAGCGGATGTTGCCGGCACCGTCCGCGGCCTCGCGCAGCAGGGCCATGTCGCCGGGGTGGCGGTCCGGGGTGCCGGTCTTGACGACCAGGACCCGGTCGGGGCGGCCGCCAAAGGCCTCGCGGTGCGCGGCGATGGCGGCGAGCGGGTTCTTGCGCGCGAAGGAGGATGCCAGGTTGAACGAAACCAGCGTCACGACGGCCGTGTCGGACAGGGCGAAATCGGCGCGGCCCAGGGCGGAGGGACGCGGCTGGGCGGCGGCGATCGGGTACGGCACCACGCGGACGCGGCCTGGCATCAGTGCTTCCAGGGCCTGCGCGGTGAAACGGGACGGAGCCCAGACCTCGTGCACGAACGCCGTGCCGGCCAGCCAGTCGGGCGGCGCCACCGGCAGCTCCCAGGCCCAATGGCCGATGACACGGCGCCCGCGCAGCAGGCCGCGCGGCAGGCGCAGCAGCGCGGCAGGCAGCAGCGGAGCGTTGACGTGCAGCAGCAGCGGCAGGCCGGGCGGCAGGCGCCGCGACGGATCGTGCGGCCGGGCCGGGTCTTCGGACGCGTCGCCGGGGATGCGCAGGCCGGCCTGCAGGCCGTGGCCGGGGATGCCGATCGCCTCCAGGCCGCGCAGCATCAGTCGCGCCGCCTCGCCCAGGCCGGAGGCGCGGCCGATCTCGCCACCGACGATCATGCCGCGCTCCGGCACCACCGCGGGCGGCGGTCGGTCCGGGCGCGGTGCCAGCAGCGCCGTGCCGTGCGACAGCAGGCGGCGGCGGCTCCTGGCAGGGAGCGCGCGCCACAGCCGATGCAGGGGATGGAGGGCGGACGCGGATACCATGCGGTTCGACCCTGCCGGCTCTGCGCGGGTGCAGCAAGAGGGCGTCGCGGGACGCGACGGTGCGGGACCCGGGACGGCGGCGCGAACCGGCGCGGAGCGCGGCCGGGTGCGTCTTCCGGTTGTCGCCTGCGACGGGCCGTATAGGATCGACGCCATGACCATCGATCCTCCCGCGCGCGCCTGTCCGCCGCCGTTCCGCGCTGGCCGCGCCGCGACCGGTGCCCCGTGACGGCCGGGTGCGCAGGGCGGCCGGGGTCGGTGCCGGAGCCGCCTCGCGCCCAGGCGGAGGGCCAGGCCGGGAGCGCGTGGCGGCCGGACTTCCCGGTGGACGTGCCCACGCCCGACATCTCGCCCTGGATCGCCGGCAACACCGGGCTGCCCGGCTTCACCACGCTGGAGGGCGCGGCGTCCGGCCCGCACGTGATGCTGGTCGCGCTGACGCACGGCAACGAAACGGCGGGAGCGGCGGCGCTCGACCGGCTGCTGCGCGACGGGGTGCGGCCGGCGCGCGGGCGGCTCACCTTCGGGTTCGCCAACCTCGACGCGTTCCAGCGCTTCGACCGCACGCAGCCCACGGCGACGCGGTTCCTCGACGAGGACCTGAACCGGCTGTGGGACCATGCCACGCTGGACGGGTCGCGCTCGTCTCGCGAGCTGGAACGGGCGCGGGCGATGCGGCCGCTGCTGGAGCAGGCGGACATGCTGCTCGACCTGCACTCGATGCTGTGGCCGTCCGACCCGCTGATCCTGAGCGGGCCGGCGGCGAAGGGCCGCAGCCTGGCGGCAGCGATCGGCACGCCCGCGCTGGTGGTCGCCGACACCGGTCATCTCGGCGGGCGGCGGCTGATCGACTTCGCGCCGTTCGCCGCGCCCGCCTCGCCGCGCGCCGCGGTGCTGGTGGAGGCGGGGCAGCACTGGCAGCCGGACACGGTGGAGACCACGCTCGCGTGCATCGACGGGCTGCTGCACCAGGCCGGGATGCTGCCGTCCGGAACGACGCGGTCCCGTGGCAGGCCGGTGCGCTGCGCGGAGGTGACGATGACGGTGACCGCCGCCACGGCCGGCTTCGCGTTCGTGCGGCCGTTCCGCGGCGGCGAGGTGATCGCGGCGGGCGACACGCTGATCGCCACCGACGGGGCGGCCGAGGTTCGCACGCCCTACGACGACTGCCTGCTGGTGATGCCGAGCCTGCGGCCGAGCCGCGGACACACGGCGGTCAGGCTGGCCCGCTTCACCTGAACGGGCCCGGAGACTGTGCCAGGCCTTGTCCCCGGTGGAGCAGGCAGGGCCAGAAGCCTTTGGCGGGTCCGGGCAGAGCCCGGCCTTGCTTCCCGACAGGTCGATGCCGGGCGCCGCCGGGATTAGCCGGCGCGGGCGGCCGTGCCGTCGCGGCGGGGGAGCCCACCCAACTCGGCGGCGCGGAAATACTGCAGGATGTGGACCCGGACCGCGCTGGTGCGGCCCACGGCGGAGGCGTTCTGCTCGATCTCGCGGATCAGCTCGGCCTGCACCAGGGATTCGCGTCGGCAGATCTCGCCAAGCGCGTCCCAGAATTCCGGCTCCAGACGCATGCTGGTGCGCCCCGCCGTCGCGTTGATGTTGCGGTTGACCAGCCGGCTCTCGCCCAATTGCGTGCTCCTGTTGCACGGACAGGATGCGGCAGCGCGCTTAACGCATCGTGAGCACGCGGGCGTGATTCATGGCACCGTGCGCGGGCGGCACAAACCGGACCGACGGCATTCGACACCGATGGTCGGCAGGCAAGGTCGGGCTCTACCCGGACCCGCCAAAGCCCCTCCTTCAAGCATAGGGTCTTTAAAAATCCTTTGTCTGAGAAAATGGTTTCCCGGACCTTGGCCTTGAGCGGAGTTCGCCGGCAGGACCCCGGCCCTCCGACGGCGCCGGTATCAGCCCGGCTCCCCCGGTGCGCGCAGCACCAGGCTCAGCGCGTGCAGTCCGGTCCTGAACTCGGCGTCCAGCATGGCGTGCACGGCGCGCGAGCGGGCGACGCGGGACTGGCCGCGGAACGCCTCGCTGACCATGCGCACCTCGATGTGCGTCTCGCCCCCCGGGGCGGCGCCGCTGTGCCCGGCGTGGCGCGCGCTGTCGTCGTGCACCTCGATCGCGCTGGGCCCGAACGCCTCCGTCAGCACCGCGCGCACCCTGCTCGCCCTGCTCTGTGTCGTCGACATCCTCGCTGCCTTCCCTGCCATCCGCCCGTGCCGTCCGTCTGCCGCCCTCTCGCGCGCCCTGCCCGGCCCGACCCGGTCCCGCCCTCCCATGCAGGGTGGCGCAGGGCGGCAGCGGAGGTGGACGGCAACGCGCCGGCGGGCCTTGCCGCAGCCGGAGTGGTGCGCACATAACACCGCAATGACCCGACGCACACCGCCGCGCCCCCGGGCCTACGCGCCCGATCCGGACGCGCCGGGCCGAACCTGCGACATCCCCAGCTGCGGGGCTGCCGGCGAGTATCGCGCGCCCAAGTCGCGGGCCGACCTCACGCACTACTGGTGGTTCTGCCTAGCGCATGTGCGCGAGTACAACGCGGGCTGGGATTTCTACAAGGGCATGTCGCCCGGGCAGATCGAGGCGCAATTGCGCGCCGACACCGCCTGGCAGCGTCCGACCTGGCCGCTGGGCCGGCTCGGCGGCGCGGTGTTCGACGAGGAGGCGCTGCGCGATCCGCTGGCCTCGCTCGCCGGCGAGCGCACCCGCCGCAGGGCTCCGCCGGCCGACGCCGCGCCCGCCGAGCTGCGCGAGCCGCTCGATGCGCTGGGGCTGGAGTGGCCGGTCTCGCTCGACGACGTCAAGACGCGCTACAAGGAACTGGCCAAGCGGCACCACCCCGACGCCAACGGGGGCGACCGCGCGGCCGAGGAGCGGCTCAAGACCATCAATCTCGCCTACGCCGCGCTGCGCACCCATATCTCGGCCCAGCCGCCGGTGCGTCAGGCGCAGGCGGCGGGCAGCCCGGGCCGCTAGCGCCCGTGCCGGGACTTTCGTGCCAGGACCAGGGCGGCCGTGCCGCCGCGAACCGACAGGACACCCCTCGCCGATGAACCAGATCGCCGCCCTCTCCGACACGCACGAGGCAGAGGAGGCCGAGACGGTCCCCACCGAGCGGATCACCCGGCCCGACACCACCGTCCGCGCCCGCGAGGCGTTCGGCATCGACGTGGACATGGACGTGCCGGCGTTCTCGGTGCGCACCGAGCACGTGCCGGCGATCGACGCGACCTACCGCTTCGACCGCGAGACTACGCTGGCGATCATCGCGGGCTTCGCGTTCAACCGCCGGGTGATGATCCAGGGCTATCACGGCACCGGCAAGTCCACGCACATCGAGCAGGTCGCGGCGCGGCTGAACTGGCCGTGCATCCGGGTGAACCTGGACAGCCACATCAGCCGCATCGACCTGATCGGCAAGGACGCCATCGTGCTGCAGGACGGCAAGCAGGTGACGGAGTTCCGCGAGGGCATCCTGCCCTGGGCGCTGCAGCACCCGTGCGCGCTGGTGTTCGACGAGTACGACGCCGGGCGTCCCGACGTGATGTTCGTGATCCAGCGGGTGCTGGAGGTCGAGGGCAAGCTGACGCTGCTGGACCAGAACCGGGTGATCCACCCCAACCCGTATTTCCGGCTGTTCGCGACGGCCAACACCGTGGGGCTGGGGGACACGACGGGCCTGTACCACGGCACGCAGCAGATCAACCAGGGCCAGATGGACCGCTGGAACATCGTGGCCACGCTGAACTACCTGCCGCACGCGCAGGAGACGGCGATCGTGCTGGCGAAGATGGGCGTGGACGGCAAGGACGGCGCGGCGAAGCGGCGGGTGGAGAGCATGGTGGCGCTCGCCGACCTGACGCGGGCGGGGTTCATCAACGGCGACATCTCCACGGTGATGTCGCCGCGCACGGTCATCACCTGGGCCGAGAACGCGAAGATCTTCGGGGATCTCGGGTTCGCGTTCCGCATGACGTTCCTCAACAAGTGCGACGAGGCGGAGCGGTCCACGGTGGCGGAGTACTACCAGCGATGCTTCAACGAGGAAGTGGCCACCGGCAACCTGGCGTCGCGGCGGGCCGGGTAGGCAGCAAGCAAGGTTGAGGCTTTGCCTCAAACTCCGCCAAAGGCAAGCCTTTGGAATCCATTCCTTAAGAGAAGGGTTTCCAAAGGCTCCAGGCCTTTGGCGGGTCTGGGCAAAGCCCGGCCTTGCTTGCTTGAGGGCTGATGGAATGGAGCACGGCCGATGAGCGCCCCCAAGGACAGCGAGCGGGCCGAGGAGTTCAAGCGCGCCACCGCCGGCGCCGTGCGCGCGCTCGCGCAGCAGGCCGACGTGCAGGTGGCGTTCCAGCCCGGCCCGTCCGGGCTGGTCGGCAAGCGCGCCCGCCTGCCGCTGCCGACGCGGGCGCTGCCGGCGGCCGAGATGGCGCGACTGCGCGGGGCTGCGGACAGCGTGGCGCTGCGCCTGCGTCACCATGACGGGGCGGTGCATGCGCGCTCGATGCCGGTGCAGCGCGAGGCGCGCGAGGTGTACGACGCGCTGGAACAGGCCCGCGTCGAGGTGGTCGGCAGCCGGATGATGGCCGGGGTGGCGGCGAACCTGGGAGCGCGGCTGGCCGAGGCATGCGAGGCCGACGGCTACGACCGCATGACGAAGCGCGAGCAGCTTCCCCTGCCGATGGCCCTGTCGCTGCTGGTGCGCGAGGAGATGTCGGGCAGTCCCTCCCCGGCGGCCGCCCGGCACGTGCTGTCGCTGTGGCGAAACTCCCTGGGCGCCGATGTCGGTCAGGCGCTGGACGAGCTGGTGGCGCAGGTCTTGGACCAGGCGGCCTACACGAAGGCCGCGCGCCGCCTGCTCGCGGTGATGAAGCTGGCCGAGGCGGAGGCGGAGGCGGCGCCCGACGAGCCGAGCGACGACGAGGAGGAAGGCGAGCAGTCCGGGGCACAGGACACCGCCGACGAGCAGGAGGGCACGGGCGAGAGCGAGTCCGACACCCCGCTTGGCGCGCAGCCCGAGCAGACCGAGGCGGTGGAGTCCGAGGGCGAGGGCGACGAGGAGTCCGAGGACGACGACGGCGCGGCGCAGGCGCAGGACCGGCCGGGCGGGCCGCAGGGCCGCAGGGACCCGACCCTGGGCGAGGCGGGCGGGTATCGCGCGTACTCGCGGGCCGCGGACGAGGAGATCGCGGCCGAGGACCTGTGCGACGCCGACGAGCTGACCCGGCTGCGCCAGCAGCTCGACCAGCAGCTCCAGCACCTGCAGGGCGTGGTGTCCAAGCTCGCCAACCGGCTGCAGCGGCGGCTGCTGGCGCAGCAGACGCGGGCCTGGGAGTTCGACCTGGAGGAGGGGATGCTCGACGCCGGGCGGCTCAGCCGGATCGTGGTCAACCCGCTGCTGTCGCTGTCGTACAAGCGCGAGCGGGAGACGGATTTCCGCGACACCGTGGTCACACTGCTGGTGGACAACTCGGGGTCGATGCGCGGGCGTCCGATCACGGTGGCGGCGATGTGCGGCGACATCCTGGCGCGCACGCTGGAGCGCTGCGCGGTCAAGGTCGAGGTGCTGGGCTTCACCACGCGGGCCTGGAAGGGCGGCCACAGCCGGGAGCGCTGGGTCGCCGACGGCAAGCCCGCGAACCCCGGGCGGCTGAACGACCTGCGCCACATCATCTACAAGTCGGCGGACGCGCCGTGGCGCCGGGCGCGCAAGAATCTCGGGCTGATGCTGCGCGAGGGGCTGCTCAAGGAGAACATCGACGGCGAGGCACTGCTGTGGGCGTACCGCCGCCTGCTGGGGCGGCCGGAGCACCGCCGCATCCTGATGGTGATCAGCGACGGGGCGCCGGTGGACGACTCGACGCTGTCGGCCAACCCCGGCAACTACCTGGAGCGCCACCTGCGCGACGTGATCCGAGACATCGAGGGGCGCGACCTGGTGGAGCTGATCGCGATTGGGATTGGCCACGACGTGACGCGCTACTACCGTCGCGCGGTGACGATCGTGGACGCCGAGGAGCTGGGAGGCACGATGATGAAGAAGATGAGCGAGCTGTTCGACGAGGACGCCGCGGCCGCGTGGGCGCGTGCGTCGGCTGCGCGCGCGCCCCTGGTCGCGTGAGCGCGTCACGGGCGGGCCGGCCGGCGCGCCACGGCGGTCGCGGTGCCGTGGCCGTGCTCGCGGCGGTCCTGCTGGGCGGGCTGCCGCATGGCGCGCGTGCCATGGTGGTCGAGGGGGTCAGCGTCCCCGACACCTACATGGTGGGCGGCACGGCGCTTCACCTCAACGGCGCCGGGGTGCGCACCCTGACCCTGCTGGAGATCAAGGTGTATGTCGCGGCACTCTACCTGCCGCAGCCGCTGCATGACGGGCCGGCGATCGAGGCGGCGCCGGGCCCGAAGGTGCTGACGCTGCGATTCCTGCACGAGGGCAGCAAGGCGCAGATCGAGCGCCAATATCGCGCCGGCGAGCAGGAGAACTGCGGCGGCGGCGGGTGCGCCGCCGCGGACGGGCCGGACTTCGACCGTCTGGTGGCGCTTGCGCCGGCGGTGAAGGTGGGGGACAGCACGACCTACATCTTCACCGCGCAGGGCGTGACGGTGATGGCCAACGACAGGGTGCTGGCGACGTTCGCCAACCCCGACCTGGGATTTCGGCTGCTGAACGGGTTCCTCGGGGCGACACCGCCGTCGAAGAGGCTGAAGGCGGCGCTGCTTGGCGTGCCGGGCTAGGCGAGCGCTGGGTTCTGCCCAGACCCGCCAGCCAGGAGCTTTCGAAAACCCTCTCTCAAGGAAGGCATTCCAAAGGCCCGGCCTTCGGCGAAGTTTGAGGCAGAGCCTCAACCTTAGCTTGCTTCACCGGCGCTGCGGCAGACATGCATCGGCGCCGAGGCGATGCCCAGGCGCCATTCTCGCATGTGCAGGCGCGCAGGGTTCAGGCGGCGGCCTGGCGCTTGACCTGGCACTGCGCGATGCGGCGCTTGAGCACCTGCGCCTCGACCGGGAGGTCGCGGTTCGGGGTGCCGAGCAGGAACGCGTCGAGTCCGCCATTGTGCTCGATGGTGCGCAGCGCGCCGGTGCAGATGCGCATGCGCACGCTGGTGCCGAGGATGTCGGACAGCAGCGACACCTGCTGCAGGTTCGGCAGGTAGCGGCGACGCGACTTGTTGTTGGCGTGGCTGACGTTGTTGCCCGTCAGGACACCCTTGCCGGTCATCTCGCAGCGGCGGGCCATGGCGTAACCTCGAAGGAATGCTGCGCCTGGCGGGGGGACCGCCTGCGCGTGGACAGGGGCGGGGTATGACGGGCGGCGGGGGCGACGTCAACCAGGCAAGGAAGCAAGGTTGAGGCTCTGCCTCAAACTCCGCCAGGGGCAGCGCCCCTGGACCTGCCTTGCTTAAGAGAAGCCAGTCCAGGGCGGCTCGCCCTGGCGGGTCCAGGGCAGAGCCCGGCCTTGCCTGCTTCCCCTCTCAGTCGTCCGCGAACTCCCCCGCCCTGATGCCGTTCATCGCATTCTCCAGCACCCGCAGCACCGCCTCCGGCGGCATGGTGCGCGACAGCAGCCCCAGCGAGCCGCCGAGCAGGGCCGAGGCGACCGCCATCGGCGGCAGCTCCTTGCCCAGCATGTGCTTGATGGCGTGGGCGACGACGGCGCCGGCCTGGCTCAGCTCCTCGGGAAGGTCCTCGGGGCCATTGTCCTGCTGCATCACGCGCTCCTCCTGCGGGCCGGCCGGTCGAGATGGGGGCGGGCCGGGGCGCCGCCAGACCCGGGGCGGGACGCGCTCACTCCGCCGCCTCGGCCGGAAGCGCGGCCTCCTCGCTCTGCAGGCGCCACATGTGGCTGTAGGTGCCGCCGCGCGAGAGCAGCTCGGCGTGGGTGCCGCGCTCGACCACCAGGCCGTCGGCGAGGACGAGGATCTCGTCGGCATCGACCACGGTGGACAGGCGGTGCGCGATCACCAGCGTGGTGCGGCGCGCGGAGACGGTCTGCAGGGCCTGCGCGATGTCCTGCTCGGTGCGGGTGTCGAGCGCGCTGGTCGCCTCGTCGAGGATCAGGATGCGCGGGTCCTTGAGGATGGTGCGCGCGATGGCGACCCGCTGCTTCTCGCCGCCGGACAGCTTGAGGCCGCGCTCGCCGACCCGGGTCTGGTAGCCCTCGGGGAGCTTGGCCACGAAATCGGCGACCTGGGCGAGGCGGGCGGCCTCCTCGATCTCGGCCATCGACGCGCCTGGACGGCCGTAGGCGATGTTGTAGAGCAGCGTGTCGTTGAACAGCACGGTGTCCTGCGGCACCACGCCGATCGCGGCGCGCAGGCTGTCCTGCGTCACGTCGCGCACGTCGCGGCCGTCGACCAGGATCGCGCCCTCGGTGACGTCGTAGAAGCGGAACAGCAGGCGCGACAGCGTGGACTTGCCGGCGCCGGTGTGGCCGACCACGGCGAGCTTCTCCCCCGAGCGCACGGTGAAGCTCACGCCGCCGAGGATCTCGCGGTTGTCGCTGTAGCCGAAATGCACGTCGTCGAAGCGCAGCTCGGGCGGGCCGCCATTGGCCAGGCTGGAGGCGAGCGGCAGCGCCCCGGAGCGGTCGGCGACCTCCTGCGGCACGTCGAGCAGGCGGAACATTTGCTCCATGTCGACCAGGCCCTGGCGCACGCCGCTGTAGACGAAGCCGAGGAAGTTCAGCGGCTGGTAGAGCTGCATCAGGTAGGTGTTGACGAGCACGAACTCGCCCACGGTGTAGCGGCCGTGGACCACGCCCTGGGCCGCCATCAGCATGATGACCATCAGCGCCGCCGCGATGATCGCGACCTGGCCGAGGTTGAGCATGTTGAGCGAGACCTGGGTGCGCACCGCGGCGCGCTCGTAGCGGCCCAGCGCCTCGTCGAAGCGGCGGCTCTCGTGCGCCTCGTTGCCGAAGTACTTCACCGTCTCGTAGTTCAGCAGGCTGTCGATCGCCTTCGACGTGGCCTCGGTGTCGACCTCGTTCATCGCGCGGCGGATCTTGATGCGCCAGGTGGTGAAGCCCAGCGTGAAACCGATGTAGGCGGTCACGGCGCCGAGCGTGACCAGGGCGAAGCGGTAGTCGAACTTCCACCAGATGATCGCGGTGACCATCACCGCCTCCAGGATCGTCGGCACGATGTTGAACACGCCGAGGCGCAGCACGGTCTCCACGGCCAGCATGCCGCGGTCGACCACTCGGGTCAGGCCGCCGGTCTGGCGGTCGAGATGGAAGCGCAGCGAGAGGGCGTGCAGGTGCTCGAAGGTCTGGCGGGCGACGATGCGCACGGTGCGCTGCTTGACGCGGGCGAACACCGCGTCGCGCAGCTCGCCGAAGCCGCCGGAGGCCACGCGCAGCAGACCGTAGCCGACGATCAGCGCGATCGGCAGCGCCACCACCGCGGCCTGGCCGTGCTTGGGCGAGAGCGCGTCGATGGCCTGGGCATACACCAGCGGCACGTACACCGTGGCGACCTTGGCCAGCAGCAGGAACACCACGGCGAGCGTGACCCGCACCCTCGCGCCGGGGTCGTCGGCCGGCCACAGGTAGCCGAGCAGCAGGCGCGTGGTTTGCAGGAGGGAGCGTCGCGCCCCGGGGATGGACAGTGTCGATGGGGCCATGTCACGGAATGTGGCCCGGCCGCGCGCCGATTGAAGGATCACCCGAGCATGTCGGCTGTCCTGCCCCGCGATCCGCCTGCCCGCCGACGCGCCCGCCGGTGCCGGACGTGACCGACGACGCCCTGCTGCGCCACGTGCGCGCCTGCAACAACGCGGTGCTGCCCGGGGAGCGCCAGCCGCTTCGGCTGGGCGAGGCGCAGGTGGGCTGGGTGCTGCCCGAGGTGGCCGCGCTGCTGGAGGAGTTCGGGGCGGCGCGCGACGCGCAGGGCGTGCGCCTGTCGGGGGCGGGCGGGCTGCCCGCGCTGTCGGTGGCGCTGCTGGCGCGGCTCGGCCACCGGCCACGCGGCGAGCTGTTCGACGTCAGGGCGCAGCCGGACGGCCCGGCGCTGGCGCAGGCGGATCGCGGCGCGCTGCCGGCGCTGGGGATTACGGCGACCGGGGTGCACCTGAACGGGCTGGTGCCGCGCGCGGACGGGCTGCACCTGTGGGTCGCGCGCCGCGCCGCGGACAAGCGGCTCGATCCCGGCAAGCTGGACCACCTGGCGGCGGGCGGCGTGCCGGCGGGACTGACGCCACGGGAGACGCTGGCCAAGGAGGCGGCGGAGGAGTGCGGGCTGCCGTCGGAGCTGGCGGCGCAGGCGCGCGAGGTGGCGGTGATCTCCTACGCCATGGAGCGTCCGGAAGGGCTGCGGCGCGACCGGCTGCACTGCTACGACCTGGAGCTGCCCGAGACGTTCGTGCCGCGCCCGGTGGACGGCGAGGTCGCGAGCTTCGAGCTGTGGCCCATGGCGCGGGTGCTGGACGCGGCGTGCCGGACCGACGAGTTCAAGTTCAACGTGCCGCTGGTGCTGATCGACCTGGCGCTGCGCCTCGGGCTGGTGGAGTCGGGGGAGGCGAGGCGGCTGCGGGCGGCGCTGGACGGGACACCGGCCGGCTGAAGGAACGAAGGCCGGGGCTCTGCCCGGACCCGCAAAAGGCCAAGGCCCTCGGAAACCACGTGTTCGGCGCCTGCGGCACGTCGCGGGGTGTGGTGCTGCTGGATTCCACCGTGTGCGGGTCCGGGGTCGCCAACCCCGGGGGTTCCCGCCTCTGGCATGAGGCGGAGCCCTTGCCTCGCTCAGGCGTCCGGGCCGGCGCCGATCGGGATGTCGCGCGCCTCGACCGGCTGCTCGCCGGCACGGTCGCCGTCGTCGGCGTCGGGCTGCTCGACGTATTGGCGGCGGTTCTGGTGCGGGCCGTTGTAGGCGGCGCCGGACTGCTGCGGCGGCGAGGTGTGGGCGGTCTGGCCCTGCGCCGCCTGGTTCATGGCGTTGATGATGCGGAAATAGTGCTCGGCGTGCTGGAAGTAGCTCTCCGCCATGACACGGTCGCTGGAGCTGTTGGCGTCGCGGCCGAGCTGGAGATACTTCTCGAACAACTGCTGCGCGGTGCCGCGCACCCGCAGGTCTGGGCCGCTGCTGTCGAACACATGGTTGCGGTTGAGCGGGATGGTGCCGGTATGATGGCGGATCGGGGTGCCGCCACTGCTGCCGGGACCCGGGCTGGTGCCGCGGTGGTTGCGGCCGCGCATGCGCTTCATGTTCATGGGTGTTCGCGAAGCTTTCCTGGTTCGCGGCCAACGCGGGCCGGACACGGCGGGCTTGGCCGCGTTCGTCATGGGCGCCGATCTTAAAAGACGGCGTGGACCGGGAACGTGCACCCTGCCGGCCCTGCGGGTGGCCGGCACGCCGGCCTGTCGGGCCGGGGGCCCCCGCACGGAGGCGGGCGGGAGGTGCGACGTGCGTGATCCCGTTGTAACGGCGGGGCCGTGCGCTGCCAAACGCTTTTTCGCGGCGGGGTGCAGCGAAGGCAGCCAGCAAGGCTTGGCTCTCCCTCCGCTGCCCATTCCAACAACCCAAGCAGGCCGTTGGAACCTTTGGGCAGCTACGCCCAGACCCGCCAAAGGCTCCCTCCCTCAAACGTGGGGCCTCTGGAACCCGCTTGCTTAAGAAATGGATTCCAAAGGCTTGCCTTTGGCGGAGTTTGAGGCAGAGCCTCAACCTTGCCTGCTTGCTTCGCCAAGGGCGAGCACCAGGGCGCGCGGCATCCCGCCGAGGTCGGGGTGCGTGCCGCGATGCACCAAGCCGGCACGGGTCGCCAGGGCTTGCACCGCCGCCTCCTGCCCCATGCCGAGTTCCAACACCGCGAGGCCCGCCGGCGCCAGCAGCCCGGGCAGCGCGTCCACGATCCGGCGGTAGCAGTCCAGGCCGTCGGCGCCGCCATCCAGCGCCCGCCGCGGCTCGTGCAACGCCACCTCCGGCATCAGGCCGGCGATGTCGCCGCCGGCGATGTAGGGCGGGTTGGAGAGCACCAAGTCGAACTCGGCGCCGCCCGGGCGGATCGCGTCCGCCCAGTTCGCGCACAGCAGCGCCGCACGGTGCGCGAGACCGCAGCAGCGGGCGTTGTCGCGGGCGAGGCGGGCCGAGGCGGGAGACAGCTCCACGCCGAGGCCCCAGGCCAGCGGGAACTCCGACAGGGCTGCGAGCAGCAGGCAGCCGGTGCCGGTGCCGAGGTCGAGCACGCGGCGCACCGCGGCGCGGTCCGGGCGGTGCAGGAGCGCGGCCTCGATCAGGGCCTCGCTGTCGGCGCGCGGGACCAGGGTGTCGGGGGACACCGCGAGGTCGAGCGTCCAGAAGCCCTGCCGGCCGAGGATCAGCGCCATCGGCTCGCGGGCCGCGCGTCGGCCCAGCAGCTGCGAGAAGCCGGCCGAGGCGACCACGACGTTGCGGTCGCGCAGCAGGTCGGACAGGCTGAGCCCGAGGGCGTGCGCCAGCAGCAGCCTTGCCTCGCGGGCCGCGCTCTCCACCTCCGCCTCGGCGAGGGCGTCGGCGCCGAGCCGCAGCAGCGAGGCGATGGTGGCCGACGCCGGCAGGCCGGGTGCGGATGGGCTCATCCGGACCGACGGCGCCGCGCCCCAGGGAGGACCAGGATGCCGACACACGTGACCACCCCGGCGGCCTGGCGGGCCCTGCTGATGCTCATGGTGCCGTTCGCGTCATCGGCCGCGGCCGACGCCGGGACGGTGGTGCGCCCTGCCCTGCCCGGTGCCGTGCGGGCGGTGGCGGCGCGCGGCGACGCGGCGCTGGTGCGCTTCCAGATCCAGGACCAGCTCGACGAGCGCGAGCTGGCCGAGTTCACCACGATCTACGTCAACAGCACGGTGGTGGGCGCCTTCCATCTCGACCTCAAGACCCCGCAGATCATCCTCGACGTCGCCGTGCCGCCGGCCGAGCATTACGAGGTGGCGCTGTGCGGGTCGATCACCTTCCGCGGCCACGACGGCGAGCCCGAGACCCACCGCGTCAACAGCATCGGCGAGGTCGACGACGTGGAGGGCCGCATCTTCGAGGCGCTGGGCGCCGCCGACTTCACCGAGTTCTACCTGGTGGACCGCACCCGCTCGCGCCAGCCCACCGCGCCGCGGCGGGGCGAAGGCGGGGTCTGCGTGCCGGCGACCTCCTGACCGCGCCGCCCGCGTGAGGCGGCGGCTGGCGCACCCTGCTGGACTCGAACCAGCGACATCCCGCTTAGAAGGCGGGTGCTCTATCCTGCTGAGCTAAGGGCGCGCATCGCCGCCAGGGGTGGTTCGTCGCGAGCAGGCCGTCGGCGGCGGCGTTGGCGCGGCCCCGTCGCCTGGGACAACGGCCGCGGCGTCAGTGGGTCCAGTTGCCGATGCGGTCGAAGCGGAAGTTGTCGGCGTAGACCTTGGGCTTCTGCACCCGCGCCGGAACCAGCTCCACGTCGCAGGTCAGGCTGCGCTTCTCGGCGAACGCCAGGGCCTCCTCGCGCGTGTCGAAGCGCAGGCGGACCTGCGCCTGGGTGTCGCCGCTGCCGAACCAGCCCATCAGCGGGTCCTGTTCGCGCCGCTCCGTCGGCTCCCATTCCAGCACCCAGAACTCCGTGCCGGCGACGCCGGACTGCATCGAGGTCTTGGGCTGCTTGAAGATTCGGGCACGCATCACGGCCTCCGTTCGGCTGAATCGGACCTGGTCGGGGCGGCCGGACTCGAACCGGCGGCCTCGTGTACCCAAAACACGCGCGCTACCAGGCTGCGCCACGCCCCGGACCCGGCAGGTTGTATAGCCAAGGCGGCGCGAGATGGCGAGGGGCGCGTCCGGTGAGTCGACGGCAGAAAGCAAGGTTGAGGCCCCTCCTTCAAGCGTGGGCCTCGAACTCCGCCAAAGGCGAGCCTTTGGAATTCATTCGTTAAGTCATGGGATCAAAGGGCCGCCGGCCCTTTGCGGGTCCGGGCAGAGCCCGGCCTTGCTTGCTCTCAGGGCTTCTCCGGCCCGAACGGCGCGCCCTCGACCTTGGCGCCCACCGTAAGATTGAGGCGCTGCGCGGTGCCGGCGGCCAGTTCCAGAGTGGCGCGCACCGGGGCGCGGCCGTCGATCACCGCGAGGCTGTGCGGCACCGTGCTCTCGGCGATGTGCGTCACCGTGCCGTCCTGCCCGATGAACAGCATGTCGAGCGGCACCAGCGTGTTCTTCATCCACATCATGCTCTGCCGCGGCGCGCCCCAATCGAACAGCATGCCACCGTCGGCGGGCACCGCGGTGCGGAACATCAGGCCGGTCTCCTGCTGCGCAGGCGTCTTGGCCATTTCCACGCTGAACGCGTGGCGCACGCCATCGGTGCCGGTGATGGCGAGAGGCTGCTTCGCCAGTTCGGGCTGCGCGGCGGTGGCGGGCGCCGCGTCGGCGGCGAGCGCCGGCGGGCTGCCCAGGGGAACGGCGGCCACGCACGGCGCGAGCAGCAGGGCGGCCAGCAGGCGCGCGGGCGGGAAGGCGGGTCTTGGCATGTGGGCTTTTCCCGTGTTGTTAGGCGCAACCCTAGCCCCGCCGCGTTTCGAGGCAAACGGAGGCCGGGTCCAGGAGCGGCTCGCCCCTGGCAAAGGTTGAGGCAGAGCCTCAACCTTGTTTTCTTCCTCCTGCCTTTGAAATGCCTTGCCGCGGCGGCCCTTGGTCGTAGCTTCCTGCGGACGGGACCATCAGGGAGCGGGACGATGCACGGACTGATCACCCAGCTCATGGTTCTCGCGGAGCAGCGCGGCGCGCTGGTCCGCATCCTGGCGGCCGGCACGAAGGGGATGCCGGGCTGCCTTAGCTACGTCATCGCGGAGGACGCCTCCCGGGACGATGCGGTGTGGATCACGGAGGTCTGGACCGACACACAGAGCCACGCCGCCTCGCTTGGGCTGCCAGCCGTGCGCGGCGCGATGGCGCAGGGGCGGCCGCTGATCACCGGGATGGGCGCCAGGACCGCGACGTGCCCGGTCGTAGGCACCTGAGGCCGGCAGCCGCCTGCGCAACGCCTGGAGCCGGGAAAGCAGGCTGCCAGACCAAGGGCAGGAGCCAGGGCGGCCGAACTCCACAATGCTAGGGACCCGGGATGGCGCAAGGTCAGGGGCGAACAGCCACGCCCACATCCGCTGGGCACGGAAGCAGAACCGCAACTCTGCGAACCGATCAAGTCTCGCATGTCGGAAAAGAAGACACTCCAGGCTTTCCTGTCACCGCAACGCCTGCGCGAATTGGCTGGCCCCAAAGTCTATGCGCGTGGCGAGACATACTTTGCAGACGATACTGTTCGGCTGCACGAGCACACGCATGATGAAGCCATCGGCGAGGTGACGGGATCACATTCGTACCATGTTGAGTTGAGATTGGCGCCGAGGGGGCTGATCGCCGAATGCACCTGCCCGGCCATGTCGGGCTTCGGATTTTGCAAACATGCCGTTGCCCTTGGCCTCCATCTGATCGATGCGCCGCCGCCAACCGCCAGGCGAACCGGCAGGACAAGAAAAGCTGTTCCTGATGATTTTACCGCGAAATATCCCAATCTCGCTGGCTGGATCAAAGATGGCTGGATTGAGATCGGGCGTGATGGCCAAAGCGTCTCCATCATACGAGTTCTGAACGAAGGCGGGTTGGTCTGGGAAGGAGGCACAAGGCACAAATCGATGGATAAAATCTTGCAAGAGGCCGACGAGAATATTGCCAAATGGACAAAGGATACTTAGACCAACGGTCGTTGATCGTGACCGGTCGGGTAAGCAAGGCTACGGTTTTGTTCCCCTGCTTCAAGACGAGGACCCCGCCAAAGGCAGGGCCCTCGGAACCCTTCTCTTAAGGAGGCCGGTCCAGGGGGGGCTCCCCCTGGCGGGTCCAGGGCAGAGCCCTGGTCTTGCTTGCCTTGGCAAGTCAGAACTCAAGGCCGTTGGTAATACAGGTACCTCTGGTTGTTGCAGGTTGTTGCAGGCCCTTCCAGAGCCCATCACGGCGCCAGCACCGCCTCCGCCGCGGCGCGCACCGTCTCGCGCACAGGCCCTTCGCGCGCGGCGTCGCGGATCGTGGTGAACCAGTGCTCCGGCGGATGGCGCCCCGCGGCACGGCCGAAGCGGAGCGCGCGCAGCACCGCCTCGGCCTCGGGCGTGGTGCGCGCGGGGATCGCGATGCGGTTCAGGGTGGCCCATACGCCGGCCCAGCAGCGTCCCACCGACCAGGGATTGTAGCCGCCGCCGCCGGTGACCACGAGGCGGCGCGGTCCCTCGACCCGCAGCGACAGCAGCGCCGCCACCGCCTCGAGATGGGCGTTGTTGGACAGCGACAGCCGCGCCAGCGGGTCCTCCTCCAGGGCGTCGGCGCCGCACTGCAGCAGGATCGCCTCCGGCCGGTGCGCGGCGACCAGCGGCAGCACGGCGTGGCGCAGCAGGTGGCGGAACTCGGTGTCGTTTAGGCCGGCCGGCACCGCGAGGTTGCGTGCCGCCCCGCCCGCGCGGTCCTCCACCGCCCCGGTGTGCGGCCAGCGTCCGGCCTCGTGCACGCTGATCGTCAGCACGCGGGGATCGTCGGAAAAGGCGTCCTGCACGCCGTCGCCGTGGTGGGCGTCGATGTCGACGTAGGCGATGCGGGTAAGCCCGGCGTCGAGCCACGCCAGCACCGCCAGCACCACGTCGTTGAGGTAGCAGAACCCCGAGGCCCGGTCGGGGCGGCCGTGGTGCGTGCCGCCGCCCGGGCAGTGCACGATCCCGCCGCCCGCCACCAGCCCGGCGGCCAGGAGCATCCCGCCGGCCGAGACCATCGGGCGGCGGAACACCTCGGGGTAGATCGGGTTGCCCCGGGCGCCGAGCTGGTAGCGCAGGCGGTCGGACTCGGAGGCGTCCTGCGTGCGCTCGGCCTCGCGCAGCGCCGCGACGTAGCCGGGATCGTGGAACCGGGTGACCGCGGCGAGCGTGGCCATCGGTGCCTCGCGGTACTGCTCCGCTGGCAGCCACCCCATCGCCCGGCACAGATCGACGCAGGTGGACACGCGCGGGATCGCCAGAGGGTGCTGCGCGCCGTAGGTCGACGCGCGGTAGATCTCGCTGCCAATCAGGAGGGGGGCTAGGTCGGGGGTCACCGCCCCACTACGTTGTGCCGACAGGGTGAGCGCACCAGCGGCGGCAGGGCGCGGGCAGCCTCGCAGCAAGCAAGGCCGGGCTCCGCCCAGACCCGCCAAAGGCCCGAGGTCTTTGGAAACCCTTTCCTTAAGCAAGTGGATTCCAAAGGCGTGCCTTTGGCGGAGTTTGAGGCAGAGCCTCAACCTTGCCTTTGCTTCCCGTGCCTGTCCCACCGCCTGCCGCGACCCCGGCACGCTGACCCCCGACCGGGCGCACGTCCTGGTTGACGCGTCGAGTTGCACGCGGCAGGACCCGCCGATAGCGTCCGCGCTGCGAACAACGGAGTGGCTTGCATGGAAATGACCGGGGAACGTCGCGTGCCGGCGGCGCGCAGCAAGGTGTGGGCCTCGCTGAACGACGCCCAGGTGCTGCAGGCCTGCCTGCCCGGCGTGCAGAGCCTGGAGCAGGTGGCGCCCGGCGAGTTCCATGCCCGGTCCGAGGCGCGCATGGGCCCGGTCAGCACGCCGGTCGCCTGGACGGTGCGGCGCACCGCGGCGGAGGAGATGACCTCGGCCTCCTACGCGCTCGACGGCCAGGCGGGCGACGCCGGCAGCCTGGCCGGCACCGCGACGCTGCGCCTCGCCGACCAGGGCGAGTTCACCCTGCTGTCGCACACCGCCTCGGTGCAGCCGTCCGGCCGCGTGGCCCAGCTCGGCGAGCGCGCGGTGGATGCCGCCGCCGGCCACGCGCTGGGCGGCTTCCTCGACCGCTTCACCGCGGAGGTGTCGGGCGTGCGCGAGTACGGCGCGGACGGCATCCTGGCGGGCGGGATGGAGAAGCTCGCCGACCTGCGACCCGGGCCGCGCGCGCCGGCGCTGGTCAACGCGCTGGCGATGATCCCGAGCGCGCCGCTGGGGTTTCCGCTTGTGTTCTGGATCGGCAGCGCGCTGTTCCTGGTGGTCGTGCTGCTGGTGTTCGGGGCGATCTGACGGCGACGGCGGCGCGGAGAAAGGCAGGACCAGTGACTCTGCCTTCGGACTCCTTCAAAGGCCGGGCCTGCGGGGTTCGCCTGCTTTGACGCAGGGGGTTCCAGGACGCCACGCTTGAAGGCGGGGCCCCACGCTTGAAGGCGGGGCCCTTGCCGAGTCCGGTCTCGCGTCCTGCCACGCTGCCGTGCGGCCAACCCCCTGCAGACCGCCCCGTCCGCGAACTCGAACCCGGAGGCCACCCGATGTCCGATGCCAGCGCCACGACGTCCGCAACCGGTGGCCACGAGGACCTGCTCGCCCTGGCCGCACGCTGGCACGGCGAGGGCGAGCAGGTGGCGATCGCCACCGTCACCGAGACCTGGGGCAGCAGCCCCCGCCCCGCCGGCAGCCACATGGTGCTGACGGCGGGTGGCCGGATGGCGGGCTCGGTCAGCGGCGGCTGCATCGAGGGCGCGGTGGCCGAGGCCGCGGGGCGGGTGCTCGGCGACGGCCGGCCGGTGGTGCTGGAGTTCGGGGTCAGCAACGAGCGCGCCTGGGAGGTCGGGCTGGCCTGCGGCGGGCGGGTCCGGGTGTTCGTGGAGCGCCTCGCGTGACCCCGGCGCTGCTAGCGGCGCTGGGCGCGGCGCGGGCGGGGAAGCAGCCGGCGGTGCTGGCGACCCGGCTGCCCGACGGCGAGCAGGTGCTGATGCTGGCGGGTCCGTCCGGGCGGCTGGCAGGCGCGGCGCCGGCGCCGGCGCTCGCCGAGGAGGCGGAGGCGGCGCTGCGCGACGATGCGTGCCGCACCGTCGTCCTGGAGGCGGACGGGGACGCGGCGGAGGCGACCTGGTTCCTGCAGGCGTTCAACCCGCCGGTGCGCCTGGTGGTAGTGGGCGCAGTGCACATCGCGCAGGCGCTGGTGCCGATGGCGGCAGGGCTGGGCTTCGCGGTGACCGTGGTGGACCCGCGCGGCGCGTTCGCCAGCGAGGCGCGGTTCCCGGGCGTGGCGCTTTCCACCGACTGGCCGGACGAGGCGATGGCGGCGCTGCGGCCCGACGCGCGCACCGCGGTGGTCACGCTGACCCACGACCCGAAGCTCGACGACCCGGCGCTCGACGGCGCGCTGCGCTCCGAGGCGTTCTACGTGGGCTCGCTCGGCTCGCGCAAGACCCACGCCGCGCGGCTCGACCGGCTGCGCGCGCTCGGGCACGGCGAAGCGGCGCTGGCGCGCATCCACGGCCCGGTGGGGCTGGACATCGCCGCCGTCACCGCCCCGGAGATCGCGCTGTCGATCGTGGCGCAGCTCGTGTCCGTGCGCAGGCGGGCCGTGGCGCCGGGCCGCGCGGTCGAGGTCACCCGGACCCTGATCCGCGAGGAGGCAGGCGTCGACGAGGCGGCAACCGGCGTGCCGGTGGCCGACGCCCTGCCGGACCGGGCCGGCGCGTCCGGCGAGGCGCCCGGCCAGGGGCCTGGCGGGGCGCATGAACCCTGGGCCGCCGGCGCGTCCGGCGGCTGAGCGGGGGTGATCTTCGGGCCGATGCCGCTGGACCACGCGCTCGGTGCGGTGCTCGCCCACACGCAGCGTTGCGGCGCGCAGGTGCTGAGGAAGGGCCAGGTGCTCGACGCCGCCGCCATCGCCACGCTGCGCGGGCACGGGCGCGAGGAGGTCATTGCGGCCCGGCTGGAGCACGGCGACGTGGGCGAGGACCAGGCGGCGGACCGGCTCGCCGAGGCGCTGCTCTCGCCGCTGGTGGGGCGCACGCGGGCCGCGACCGGGCGGGTCAACCTGCTCGCCGAGGCGCCGGGGCTGCTGCTGGTGGACGCGGCGCGCATCCACCGGCTGAACGCCGTCGACGAGGCGCTCACCGTGGGCACCCTGCCCGACGCCACGCCGGTGGCCGCGCGCGACATGCTGGCGACGGTGAAGGTCATCCCGTTCGCGGTGCCCGGCCACACGCTGGCCATCGCCGAGCAGCTCGCGCGTCAGGGCATGGGCGCGGGGAGCGTGGGCGGTACGGGCATGGGCGGAGCGGGCGGCGCTGCGCTGCGCCTCGCGCCGTTCCGGCCGCTGCGCGCGGGCCTGGTGCTGACCGAGCTGCCGGGGATCAAGGCGAGCGTGCTGGAGGGCACCGTGGCGGCGACCGCGGCCAGGGTGCGCGCGCTGACCGGCACGCTGCTGCCGCCGGAGCGCTGCGCCCACGCCACCGGGCCGATCGCCGCGGCGCTGGGGCGGCTGGTCGGCGCAGGGGCGGAGCTGCTGCTGGTGGCCGGCGCCTCCGCGGTGGTGGACCGGCGCGACGTGGCGCCCGCCGGCATCGTCGAGGCGGGCGGCGAGATCCTGCATTTCGGCATGCCCGTCGATCCCGGCAACCTGCTCTGCGTCGGGCGCATCGGGCGGCTGCCGGCGCTGGTGCTGCCGGGCTGCGCGCGCAGCCCGAGGCTCAACGGCATCGACTGGGTGCTGTGGCGGATCTTCGCGGGGCTTGCGGTGGACGGGGCCTGGATCTCGCGCACCGGGGTGGGCGGGCTGCTCAAGGAGGCCGAGGGCCGGCCGCTGCCGCGCAGCCGTGCGACCGGCTCCGTCGCTCCCGCCCCGGATGACGCGGCAGATCCGGGCAGCGCAGCGGATCAGGGTGGCGCGGCGCACTCCGACGTTCCCGATGCCCCTGCCTCCGCCCTGCCCCGCGCGCGGCCGAGGGTGGCGGTGATCGTGCTCGCCGCCGGGCGGTCGCGCCGCATGGCGCCGCGCAACAAGCTGCTGATCGCAGGACACGGCGGCCAGGCGATGGTGACGCGCGTCGTGGACCAGGCGCTGGGCAGCGTGGCGCGGCCGGTGCTGGTCGTGCTCGGCCATCAGTCCGCCGCCGTGGAGCAGGCGCTCGCCGGCCGCCCGGTGCACCTCGTGCACGCTCCCGACTACGGCGACGGGCTGTCGGCCAGCCTGCGCGCCGGGCTGGCCGCGCTGCCGGACGACGCCGATGCCGCGCTGGTGTGCCTGGGCGACATGCCACTGGTCACCGCGCGGATGCTGGACCGGCTGATCGGCGCCTACGACCCGGACGAGGGGCGCACGATCGTGCTGCCGACGTTCCGCGGCAAGCAGGGCAACCCGATGCTGTGGGACCGGCGCTGGTTCGCCGCCATGGGCGCGATCACCGGCGACGTGGGGGCGCGGCAGCTGCTCGCGGCGCGGGCGGAGCACGCCGTGGAGGTCGAGATCGGCGAGGATGCGGTGCTGCGCGACTTCGACACGCCGGAGACGCTGGCAGGGCTGGACGGGAACTAGGAAGCAAGGCCAGGCCCTGCCCGGACCCGCCGTGCCCGAGGCCTCTGAAAACCGCTTTCCCAAACAAGTGGATTCCAAAGGCTCGCCTTTGGCGGAGTTTGAGGCGGAGCCTCAACCTTGCCTGCCCGCCGCCCCTGTGGCGCCGGCGTGCCCGCTCGTCCATAGTCCGGCGTTCCATGCGCACCCTTCCCCGCTCCGCCGTCCAGGTCCGCGCCACCGCCGACGGCGTTCTCACCTATCTCGTCGACCTGCCGCCCGAGGAGCTGCCGCCGGTGCGTGGCCGCGACCTGGAGGCGGCCTGGGCGGCGGCGGGCGAGCTGGCGCCGGCGGCGCGGCCCGGCCGGCCCAGGGTGTTCCGCTTCCGTGGCCGGGGCGGGGAGCCGGTCGATCTGGCGCTGACCGATCCCGACGCCTGCTGCTGGGCGCGCGCGGTCGACCAGACGGTGGGCATGGGACACAGCTACGGCCTGTCGCTGTGCCTGCGGCTGCTGGCGCTGGTCGAGTTGCTGGGCCGCGCCGCCTGGGCGGGGGGACGCGCGGCGGTGGGGGCGGGCCCGCATCCCGCGCTGCTCAGCGCCGCCGGCGAGGTGCCGCTGACCCCCGACCTCCGCCTCGACGAGACCAGGTTGCGCGCACGCCTGTCCCACCTGCCCCGCTTCGGCGACGCGTCCTCGCCGGGATCGCGCGCATGACCCCGACACGGTCCCGATCCCTGCCGGTCCGGCCCGCTCCGGCCTGTCCGCATCGACGCTGCCCGCGCCCGGGGCGCGCCCGGCTGCGGGAGCGGGCCGGGCCACGGGTGCGGGCGCCGTCCCGGTGAGGCCGGCAGCGGCGCCACCGCCCTGCCCGGCATGGCGACGCGGGGCGGGCGACCGCCCGGCTCGTGGCGTGGCGATCGCGTCCGGGCTGGCGGTCGCGCTTGGCGTGCTGGGCGGCTGCCAGTTCGGCGGCCCGCGGCCCGGCACCAGCGCGCGGCGGGACGTGGCCGCCTGCAGGAGCGAGGCGGATCGCGCCTACCTGCAGCAGAACCGGGCGCTGCTGTCGGAGCGCAGCCAGCGCGACACGCCGTTCTCGTCGTCCGGCACCGTGGGAGTCACCTCGGAGGGGCTGTCACAACTCTACGGCCGGTCCAACGATGTCGAGGCCTGCCTGCGCCGCCGCCGCGGCGGCGGCACCGAGCCGGCCGCCAGCAGCGCGGTGTCGCCGCAGACGGACCCGTCGTCGCAGCCCTGAGACAGCCGCCACGAGCTTGGCTCCCCTTACCTGGGGACGGCGTCGCCGCCGCGCCGGAGGCTCTGGGCCGGTCGCGGCGACACCCTGGCCTTGGGCGGCGCTTCATGGCACGTCCGCGCCGGCCACGCCTGCCGGCGGCCACGGGGCGCGACGTGCGGCGGTGTCGCGCGTCATCGCCGCGGCTCGCCGGACCGGCCGCATGGGCCTGATCGTCGCCACCGTCACGCAAGGAGACCATCATGAGCAGGATCGTTCGCACGGATGCCACGCCCGTGCTGTCGAAGGCCGTCGAGTATCACGGCTTCGTCTTCACCCAGGGCTGCGTCGCGCAGGACCTGTCGAAGGACATCGCCGGCCAGACCGAGGACGTGCTGGCGCAGGTCGACGCGCTGCTGGAACGCCACGGCACCGACAACACCCGACTGCTGCAGGCGCAGATCTGGCTGAAGAGCATGGCCGATCGCGAGGCGATGAACGCGGTCTGGAGCCGGTGGCTGCCAGAGGGCCTGGCCCCGGCGCGCGCCTGCGTGCAGGCGGAGATGGCGGACCCGCGCATCCTGGTCGAGATCATGGTCACCACCTGCAAGTAACGCGCGAGTCGAATCGGCTTTCCAACACGTGTGGTTGCGTGCTAGGCACACTGTTGCACACTCAACACGGCGGCCGACCAAGTCTCGTCTTCGCCGCCAGACGCCACCGCCGAAAACTATAGGATCGTTGTCCTATATCCATCTGTCGTGCACAGGCTGCTTTGGTCTAAGTTGGTGGTGCTCTCGACTCTGTGACCCTGCTGCTTGCATCCGCCGCGAACCCGTTGCTAACCGGGCTCACGACGAACGGCACAAGGGTTTGGTTCATGCGGCTTTCCGGCTCCGGCGCGCGACTTCTGCTGCTCTGCTCTTTCGTTGCGCTGGGTCTGCCTGCGACCGCGCACGCCCGTGGCCGTCACGCCGGCCACGGCTCCGCCCGCGCCTCGTTCACGCGCCATGGTGGCTACGCGATGCGCGAGACGCGCAGCGCCACCTGGTTCCATTCGGGGCACAGCCGGTTCCGGCATTACGCCGGCGGCGGCGGGGTGCTGCAGTGCGTGGCCTTCGCCCGTGCGGATTCTGGCATCGAGCTGACCGGCAACGCCGTGGCTTGGTGGGACAACGCGGAGGGGATCTACGCCCGCGGGCTGCGGCCCGAGACCGGCAGCGTGCTGAGCTTCCGCGCCAACGGCCACATGCGCCTCGGCCATGTCGCGGTGGTGAGCGACGTGCTCGACAGCCGCACGATCGAGATCGACCACTCGCACTGGGGCAGCCGCGGCATCAGCCACGCCATGTCGGTGATCGACGTGTCCGAGGACAACGACTGGAGCGCGGTGCGGGTCGAGGTCGGCCACACCGGCATCTATGGCGGCATCTACCCGACGCACGGCTTCATCTACCCGCGCCCCGACCGCGGCGAGCGCAGCGTCGAGGCGGCGCAGGGCCGCGAGCCCGCGACGTCGCGCCTGGTCGAGCTGGCAGCGCCGGTGCGGTCGGCGCGACGGGTGACCAGCGTGTCGTACGAGGTCGCGGAGGCGCCTGGCCGGGGGCTCGACCTGCGCTACGCGCAGCGCTGAGCCGGCAGGAAGGCCAGAAGCTCCGCCTCCGGACTCCGCTCAAGGCACTGCCCTGAGAATCCACTTTCCCAAGGAAGGTTTCCAAAGGCCTCGGCCTTTGGCGAGTCTGGGCAGAGCCCTGCCCTGCTTGCTGTCAGCTCCAGCATCGACGGCCGCTCACGTCCTGCGAACCGTCGTTTCGTTGGGCGAGGCTCTGGCCTTGTCCCGGGACGGTTGCTAGACCGCCCCGGACAGCGAGGGACCGCGACCATGAATTATCCGGCCGACACCCTGCAGGCGTTGCTGCGCGCCGGCGCCGACCACGCCGCCGCGATCGGCGCCCCGGACCGCGCGCCGCTGACCCATGCCGGCCTGCGCGCCCTCGCCGAGGCCACGATGGCCTCGCTCAACGCCATGGGCATCGGGCGTGGCGACCGTGTCGCCATCGTGCTGCCCAACGGCCCGGAGATGGCATCCGCCTTCATCTGCGTGGCCGCCGCGGCGACCACGGCCCCGCTCAACCCCGCCTACAAGCCGGACGAGCTGGACTTCTACCTGTCCGACCTTAGGCCGCGCGCCATGCTGGTGCCGCGCGGCGCCGGCACCCCGGCCCGCGATGCAGCGGTGCGCGCCGGGGTGCCGCTGGTCGAGCTGGTCCCGGGCGAGCTGGCCGGCTCGTTCACCCTAGAGCCTGCGGCCCCGCTCGCGGGCAGCGCGGCACGGCACGGCCCGGCGCAGGCCGACGACATCGCGCTGGTGCTGCACACCTCAGGCACCACGTCGCGGCCGAAGATCGTGCCGCTGACCCAGCGCAACGTCACCGCCTCGGCGCACCACATCGCGACCACGCTGGCGCTGACGCCGGACGACGTGTGCCTCAACATCATGCCGCTGTTCCACATCCACGGGCTGATCGCGGCGACGCTGTCCTCGATCTCCGCGGGCGCCTCGGTGGTGTGCACGCCGGGGTTCAACGCGTTCAAGTTCTTCGGCTGGTTCGCGCAGGTGAAGCCGACCTGGTACACGGCGGTGCCGACCATGCACCAGACGATCCTGGAACGCGCCGGGCGCAACGCCGAGGCGATCGCCGGCAGCCGGCTGCGCTTCGTGCGCTCGTCCTCGGCCTCGCTGCCGCCGCAGGTGATGGCCGCGCTGGAGGAGGTGTTCCACGCGCCGGTGCTGGAGGCGTACGGGATGACGGAGGCGTCGCACCAGATGGCGTCCAATCCGCTGCCGCCGCGGGCGCGTCACGCCGGCTCGGTGGGCATTGCCGCCGGACCGGAGGTCGCGATCATGGGCGACGACGACACGATCCAGGCGGCGGGGGGGCTGGGCGAGATCGTCATCCGCGGGCGCAACGTCACGGCGGGCTACGAGAACAACCCCGACGCCAACGCGAAGGCGTTCACCGACGGCTGGTTCCGCACCGGCGACGAGGGCACGATCGACGAGCACGGCTACCTGCGGCTGACCGGGCGGCTGAAGGAGATTATTAACCGCGGCGGCGAGAAGGTCAGCCCGCTCGAGGTCGACACCGTGCTGATGGACCATCCCGCCGTGGCGCAGGTCGTCACCTTCGCGGTGCCGCATCCCAAGCTCGGCGAGGAGGTCGGCGCCGCGGTGGTGCTGCGCGAGGGTCACAGCGTCGACGAGGCGGCCTTGCGCGAGTTCGCGACCGCGCGGCTGGCCAACTTCAAGGTGCCGCGGCGGATCGTGTTCCTCGACGAGATCCCGAAGGGGGCGACCGGCAAGATGCAGCGCATCGGGCTGGCGGAGCGGTTGGGCGTGACCGCCGGCGGCACCGCGGCGTGAAGGTCGCGGTCTTCGGTGCCGGGGCGATCGGCGGGCTGCTCGGGGCGAAGCTCGCGGCGTCCGGGGTCGACGTCACCTTCGTCGCGCGCGGGCCGCACCTCGCGGCGATGCAGGCGAACGGCGTCACCGTGCACAGCCGGACGGAGGCGGGCACCGACACGCTCGTGGCGAAGCCGCGCTGCGTCGCGGATGCCGGCGAGGCCGGGGTGCAGGACTACGTGTTCGTCACGCTCAAGGCGCACTCCCTGCCCGGCGCCGCGCCGCAGATCGCGCGGATGATGGGTCCGGGGTCCACGCTGGTGACCGGGATCAACGGCATCCCGTACTGGTACTTCCACGGGATCGAGGGCGAGCATCGCGGGCGCCACGTCGAGAGCGTCGATCCGGGCGGCGCGTTGCTGACGCTGCTGCCGCCAGGGCAGGTTCTGGGCTCTATCGTCTATCCCGCGGCCGAGGTCGTCGAGCCCGGCGTGATCGAGCACACCTATGGCGACCGGTTCAGCCTGGGCGAGCCGGACGGCACCCGCTCCGAGCGGGCCGCCACCCTGTCGCGCCTGCTGATCGAGGCAGGGCTTAAGGCGCCGGTGCGGCCGCGCATCCGCGACGAGATCTGGGTCAAGCTGTGGGGCAACCTGGCCTTCAACCCGCTCTCGGCGCTGACCGGCAGCACGCTGGACCGGCTTGCGGGTCGGCCTGACCTGCGCGCCACCGCACGGGCGATGATGGTCGAGGGGCAGGCGGTCGCGGAAGCGCTCGGCATCCGGTTCGGCATCACCGTGGACAAGCGCATCGACGGGGCGGCAGAGGTCGGCGTGCACAAGACATCGATGTTGCAGGACCTGGAGCGCGGGCGGCCAATGGAGATCAACGCTCTGCTCGGCGCAGTCGTGGAGTTGGGCGAAGTCGTGGGGCAGGCGATGCCAGCCTGCGCCGCCGTGCTGGCGCTGGTGCGCGAGCGGGCGCACCTCGCGGGCTGCTACGAATAGGGAAGCAAGCCAGACCGGGCTCTGCCCAGACCCGCCAAAGGCCCGGGGCCTCTGGAAACCACTTTCTTACGGGAAGGATTCCAAAGGCTGGCCTTTGGCGGAGTCCAGAGGCAGAGCTTCTGGCCTTGCTGTCCGAGCCTGCGGCAGCGCCTCCGCCCAGGCGAGGTCCTCGGGCGTGTTCACGTTGAAGAACGGATCGACAGGGTCGACGCCGAACTCGGCGACGCCGAGGCCGACAGCCTGCATGACCCGGCCGAGACGGCGCTCGTCGGACGCCAGCGCATGGCGCACCATCGCGGCATGGCTGACGCGCCAGAGACTTGCGACGGGATGGAGCCGCCCGCCCGAGCCGGCGCAGGTCAGTGCCGCGTTCTGCAAAGCCCTGGCGGCTCGCAGGCGCGCGAGCAGGTCCGTCGGCAGGAAGGGCGTGTCTGCAGGAACGACGAGCAGATCGGCCTCGGGGTGCCGACGTTCGAGCCACTCCAGCCCGGCGAGGATGCCGGCAAGCGGACCCGGCCAGCCGGCGACTGTGTCGGGAAGCAGGGCGGCGCCGAAGACCGAGTAACGATCGCGCTCGGCATTGACGCTGAGCACGGTGGTTGCGCGTGGCTGGCCAAGCCGGTCGAGGACGTGGGCCAGCAACGGCTTGCCATGCAAATGGCGCAGCGGCTTGTCGGCGCCGCCCATTCGCCTTCCCTGCCCGCCTGCCAGCACCAGCAGCACCGAACGGTCCATGTCAGGACGATGCGTCCGGCGTTGCCGCTTGGAATTGATGAATGGACATGGCGACTTGCAACACGAAGTCCGCAATTGCCGCGGAGTTGTTCAGGTCAAGCACAGGCACCGGGACACCCGGGCGTGTATCGCTGGCGACGGCCATGATATACGGGTCGTCGGGCTGCAGCAGCGGTTTGCCCAGCAACGCGCGGTGGACCTCGATCTTGGGGTGATGGTCGCGCTTGAAGCCTTCCACCAGCACGAGATCGACGGGCGAGAGGTGCGCGAGGAGGTCATGCAAGGCCGGCTCGACTTCCTCACGCAGTTCGTGGATCAGAGCCCAGCGACGTTCGGAAGCAACCAGCACCTCGGATGCGCCGCATTCGCGATGGATGTAGCTGTCCTTGCCGGGCCGGTCGACGTCAAATCCATGGTGGGCATGCTTGATGGTCGAGACGCTATAATCACGGGCCCGAAGTTCAGGAATAAGGCGGGCGAGAAGAGTGGTTTTGCCGGCGCCGCTCCAGCCGCAGAGGCCGACGAGTCTCATGGCCTGACCTGCTCTGGACGTCCACGTCTTATTATATTTGGTTGCGGGGACAGGATTTGAACCTGTGACCTTCAGGTTATGAGCCTGACGAGCTACCGGGCTGCTCCACCCCGCGTGGGTGATGTGTGTGGGTGGGCTTGAGGACC
>JAABUV010000612.1_pt1 | contig 50874 bp, 53 predicted proteins | sample 5559971 | NCBI WGS metagenome assembly JAABUV01 (sample SAMN10711881, study PRJNA513362) | rock metagenome | isolation source: Antarctica rocks | place: Antarctica: Victoria Land, Knobhead nord | collected 2015-12-19 | reverse complement strand
ATCACGGGTGGGGCTCGACCTGCTGGCTTGAGAGGGCTGTAGCAGTCTAGTCAGGACTGAGCCCGTATACAGCCCGCACTTGGTTATCGCAATACACCCTCAGCCCTGCTTGGCTTGCACTGGCTGCTGCACCTGTTTGACTGTGCACCTTCAAACCAGGATCCTCGTTTGCAACTGTGTCACGTTTACCCCGTGTTAGCGTATTGGCGTGCTGGTTGGGGGCACCAGTTCAAGTCACGGCGCCTTGGTGAACAGATAAGCACACTGCTGCAAGGCACTGGTCGGTCCCTGGTGTGAGCCAACGCTGCGCGGCCTCGCGCCAGCCTTCAAGGACCAGTGAAGCGGAGCATTTGGGCTATCAGACGCGCGACGCCCTGCAGTAATCTTTCTAAGCAGCCTCGGCTCTCTAGCCAGCGTGGCGGCAGGGGCGCAGCCCACCGGCCAGGCCTGCGGGCCTCCAGCCAGCGAGGCGCAACATGCAGCTGGAGACGGTGTGGCTGCCGGCACGCAGACGCCCTGGCTTGCTTGTGCAAGTGCAGGAGCGGCTTGCGGTGCTGCACTTGCGCTGTCCCTGGCACTGACTCGCCTGGCCCTTCTGTGTGCAGCAATGCCTACGAGAGTGAAGGGCGTTGCATCGAGCCAGCCGCGGCCGGCGGCGCTGCAGCTCGCCATGCGCGAGGAGGAGGTGCGCTTTGCCTTGCCGCGGCTCTCTCACATACTCTAACGTGCACTGGCCTGGCTGGACAGCAGTGGCGTGAGCAGCAGGGGCAGCTGCAGCCAGGCAGCTGGGAGGCCACGTGTCAGGGGCTTCGCCCGCGCTGTATCCTGCCAGCAGCTCGCCTTTGCTGCAGGTCCCTGTCAGGCTCACAGCTGGATATGCGCCGCTGCACGCTGCATCTGTGCCCGTCACGCAGGCGGACCAGCTGGTGGGGCGCCTGCTGACCAACGGCGCTGGCGCGGAGGATCATGAGACATACACAGTTGGCGAGGCCATCGACTTCATAGGTGCGGCGTTCAGCTGCTCCCTCTTTGAAAGCCCAAGCTCCAGCGCACGCGGAAGGCTGTGCTTGGCAGGGCATGCCGCCGGAAGGCAGCAGCAAAGCCGAGCAAACAAGAGTGAGGAGTGTCGCATCAGGGCCACAGCGTGTGCTGCATAGTCCCGCTGGAGCGCTCCCCAGCGCAGACGCCGTGGGGCGCCCAGCCGCGCGCGCACCCTGCGGCCATGGCGCGCAGGCTTCGGGCGCTTCCATGTGGTGCTGCTGCTGTACTGCTAGCCGCATGTGCACGCTGCACCCTGCGCGCGCAGGTTTCGGGCGCTTCCATGTGGTGCTGCTGCTGTACTGCGGGTGCGCGTGGGCGGCCGACGCGATGGAGATGATGCTGCTGTCGTTCCTGGGCCCGGCCGTGCGCTGCGAGTGGGGCCTCACGCCGAGCCAGGAGGGGCTCATCACGTCCGTGGTGTTCCTGGCGCGCCCCCTGGGGCTATGCTAGGCTCAGAGTGAGCGTTGGGTGCGCGTTGTAGGGATGGGTCATGGCAAGATGCACAGAAGCCATGCTTGTGCTCTTGTACTTTCTTGCTGTTTTGTTCCTTGTTCTCACACCAGCTGTGCCAGCCATGCGCCTGCACGTGTCATCAGGCCACCAGCTGAGCCCGCGTGCGCCCTGTGGTGCTCGGGAACAAAGTCAGCAGAGTCATGTTCAGGGTTGACATGCTGTCATTTGGTTGACGCTCGTGCCAGTGGCGTACCGTGCTTACATGCGAGGCTGCATGCGTACTGCAGTGCGCTCAAATGGTCACTGGACCTTTTGGCAGGGCACCATGGCGGGCGCGACGCTGTGGGGCCGCTTGGCGGATGCGTGCGGGCGGCGGGTGGGCTTCTTCGGCACGGCCGTCTTCACGTTCGCGTTTGGGCTTGCCAGCGCTGGGTCGCCCAACTATGCGGTGCGGGCCCCTGTGCTCCAACGGCACAGTGCCAGGCGTTGCTCTGTCATGGTGATCAAGGCCACGATGGTGCAGATTACAGCAAGCCTGTGTGGGGGCGTGTCCACCAGGGCTATGGATGCTTGTGCTTGTGACAGCGCAGTATTCTGAAATAATCAGTCTGTGCCATGGAAGCATAGCGTATACACCACCCTACCCTATAAGCTTGCGGGCGTGAAAAATGCCTCGCCCAGGCTCTGCGCGTCGCGCGTGCCCTGCTCGCGCGCTGCGGGCCAGCGGGCGCGAGACCGGGCGGCCGCTTGTTGCCCCGCCCCGCGCCCGAACACGCTGGCCACGCCGGCTGTGTCACCTGCGCTGAGCGCGCGCCGCAGTTCCTGCTGGTGTTCCGCGGCCTGGTCGGCCTGGGCCTGGGCGGCGCGCCCGTCGCGTTCGCGCTGTACCTGGAGTTTGTGCCCAGCCGCCACCGCGGCGCGCTGCTGGTCGCGCTGCAGGCGTTCTGGACAGTCGGCAGCATCGTTGAGGTGCGGGGTCGGCTCGTTTCTGCGCCGCCTGCATGGCCACGTGATTGACCCTATGAGCTTGGTGCCGGGCATGCACCCTTCTTGGGCGGAACATTGGGCAACAACGGCTCTCAGGGGCTACGCACCTCTGCATGCCACGCTGATGCATGCACTGCTCTTCAGCAAGCGCCGGAAAACCGGCCGCGCCCTGAACAAAACTCTGAGCAAACCCCAGGCCGCGCTGGCGTGGGGCGTGTTCACGCGGCTGGGCTGGCGGTGGCTGCTGGCGCTGTCCAGCACGCCGCTGCTCGCGCTAACCGTGCTCTACCCCGTGCTGCCCGAGTCGCCCTTCTTCCTGGCCGCGACCGGGCGCACGGGCGCGGCCGCGGCGGTGCTGCAGCGCGTGGCGCGCGTCAACGGGCGGCCGCTGCCACCTGGCGTGCTGCATTCGCATCTGCCGCCCGCGGTGCGCTGCCCTCGCTGGCGGTCTCCAAGCAGGCCCCTGCCAGCGCACTGCGGGTGCCGCGCTGAGGCGCACCCACCGCCCATGGCCTGCGTCCCGTGGTGCAGCGCGCTCCATGAGACCCGCCGCAGGCGCACCGAGCCGAGGCGCGCATGCGTTGCATGTCCGCTGTGTTGGCAATGTTTGTTTCAGACGGCGAGGCCTGCGCAGCGATGCCCGTCAGGGCCGCGCAGGCGGGCAAGGCCGGCCGCTCCGAGCCAGGCGCGCCCGCCAACGGCGGCGCGCCCGAGCGCCCGGGCGCCGCGCTGGCGGCCTGGCGGCGCGTGGCCGCGCCGGTTGCGCGGCTGCTGTCGCCGGCGCTGCGGCGCACGTCGCTGCTGCTGCTGGTGATCTGGTTCACCAACGCGCTCAACTATTACGGCCTGGTGCTGCTCACCACCACGGTGCGCTCTGCGACCTAGCACCAGCCCTGGATCAGTCCCGCATTTTCATTACTCTGCTTGTTGAGCAGCGCAGCGCAGCGCTGTCAACCCAGTCAGCTGAAAGCAGTGCAGCGATTTTGTTGACTGTGACGCTATGTCACACAAGGTGCAGTCTCAGCCACGGCTCCTGCAGGGCCGGTGCTGTTTGCGGAGCTCACGCAGCCGTTCAAGGATGCAGAGTGCTGCCGTGTTTGGTGGCGCACTGCATTGGAAGCACAGCCACCTGTTGCTGTTCGTGTGATGGCCGGATTTGGTGTTCCACGCTTCGCCGCTTGCGCGCTTGCACACGGCCAGCTCGAGCAAGAGGGATGCGGGCATGCGGCGCGCAGCTGAACGCGGCGAGCCCGAGCGCGTGCCAGTCCGGGCGCCTGCGCCTGGAATCGAGCAGCCTGGCGCAGATCTTCATCGCGTCCACCGCCGAGCTGCCGGGGCTGCTGCTCGCCGCGCTGGTCATGGACTGGGCCGGCCGCAAGTGGCGCGCCGCCCGACCCGCGCAATACCCTGAATACCACATTCTTACCCGAGCAGCTTTTGGAGCTACCCACAAGTGCTTGCCTAATGGCTGAACAGCCTGCCTTCACGCGCGTAGTCCGCTGTAGACCGCTGCTTGCTTGCGGCGGCCGCTAGACGTAGGGTGGGGTAGGGCTCCAGGTTAGACTTCTGGGCTGCTGCCGGGCCGCGCTGGTTGTGCATGTGTTGGGCGTGTGGTTGGTGCTGGGTGCGTGTGTTGGGCGAGGTGTTCTGCAGCGGTCCTGCCGCGTACTCCTCCCGTAAACACACAGTCCGGGGTGCTCTAATGCACAGCCACACGCATACGTGCCGGGTCGCTGGCGGCCGGGCTGCCGCTGGTGGGAGTGCTCACGCTGGGTCTGCAGGGCACTGCAGGGTTTCTGAATAACCCCTTGGACGCATGCGCCAGGTCGCTGGCGGGTGGGCTGCTGCTCGTGGGCATATTCACGCTGAGCCTGCTGGGCGCGGCGGGCACGACGCTGACGACCGCGCTGCTATTCTGCGCGCGCGCGGCATCCATGGGCGCCTTCGCCATCCTGTACGTGTACACGCCCGAGGCGCGCGGCCGGCCCCACATGTCTTGCGATGCCCGGCCATCTTTCGATTATGTGCATGTATGTACACGCAGCAGAGCATGGCCGGCCCGCCAAGCTGCGCATGCACCGCGTCGTGCGGGGGCTCGCTCTGCTCTCGAACAAGCTCGTCCACCCGCTCCTCCTGCCTGCTGGCCGCATCCCAGAGGTCCGCCTTTCCTTTCACAAAACAGCTGTCGCGCTGCACTGCGGTAGGCACAGGTCGGACTCCAGGGGTCGAGCGCCTGGTGGGCCCAGCATCTGGTCCCTGCGCTGACGCCCTCGGTCGCAGCCAGGCTCCGCCCGCGCCGCCTCAGGCGTACCCTACCCTACCCTGGGCCCGCCGCGCAGGCGTACCCAACCACAGCGCGCACGTTCGCGCTGGGCTGCAACAATGCCATGTCGCGCGTGGGCGCGCTGATCGCGCCCTTCCTGGCCGTGGACATGGCCTCGCGCTCCGCCGCCGCCGCGCACGGCGCCGAGGGCATCATCGCTGGCTGCTGCCTGGCGGCCGCGGTGGCCACCGCCGCGCTGCCGATGGAGACCAGCGGGCGCCAGCTCACGGTGCGCGACGATGAGAGCACCCAGCTGCTCATTGGCATGGTGTGCTTAAAGTGTCATGCGCGCGCGCGTCTGGCGCTGGCAATGCCAAGATGCAGACTGCCGTGTCGTGCCGCGCCCGTCGCGCGTGGCCTGTTGGGTACCAGCAGGCCGGTAGCTGTGTGTACGACCCAGCTTTTACATTGCTCTGCCTCGACAGCGCAATTTCGCCTGTCGTGTTTCGTGCGGCGCCAAGCGCGTGTCGTGCAGGTGTCGGCCGAGGTCGACGAGGAGGCAAAGCGCCTGAAGCCGGGCGCCAAGCCAGGCGCGCCGCCCGGTGCGGCCGCCGGCGGCAGCGAGCGCCCTCATGGCACACACGCTGATGCGGTGTGAAGAGATGGGACACGCGTGTGAGTTGGGACCAGCTTCTGCCTTCTCTTGCCTGCTGGAGTCTGTGCACAGGCCTGCAAGGTCATAAGCTGCATTGGGTGCACAACCAGGAGCGCTCATGTTGCATCACTCAACCAACATGGGATTTGGCTAAGTGCACCTGAAAGTCTTCAGTGATTTGGTGCTGGCACTGTCAAACACTTTGCTATGACACTCTATGTGTTATGCATGAGGCTCATGGGCAGGCTGAATGTGACAGCTGTGATTGCTTTTCTTGGGCGGGATACCTTGGGTGGGAGAGGCTCTGCCAAGCAGCTTTCGCGTCACTTGCCAGCCCTCCAAATTGGAGCCAGAATGGCATATGCACGCGCTCGTGAAGCTTCATGCGATGGGGCGTTCAGCGCTTTGCTCAGTATTGATGGGTGTCAAAAACTTTGAGAAAGCTTGCGCCTTGAAGAACTGTCGAGGTGCACTATCCCTTTGTCAGGTTTTGGGTCTGTTTTCCAGACTAAAATGCGGGCACTGCCCTTCTTACATGCACACGTGCAGCGCATACCTGCTGCCAGCAGGCTGCTGGGTTCGGTGTAACAATGGTTGTATGTGGTGCATTCTTTGGCCCGGTGTAAGTCTGTACCTGTAAATCTGTGGAATGCATATGCGTGTGCACCGCAGTATGCCGCTGCAGGATACCATGCGAGCGTGCGGCCTCGTTGCAATATTGACGGTCAAGTAACATTTAGTACATTGACAGTCAAAGATAAGCATGATTAATGAAGCAAGTCCGAAATGGTGACAGTAAATGCATAACAAAGCATAGATAAGCAAGTCCACACTCGGCACATGCCGCTGCACATGAGCTGGGCATGCCACTGGCTGCCCGCTAGCAGTGCGCCACTCTATGAGATCACGCAGGTGCAGCCCTGCTTGCTGGCGCGCGCCCCTGGGCCCCCACCCGCAGCTTGCAGGTGTCCGCGAGCCGGCCTGCCGCCAATGCGCAAGGCGCCGCAGCCGAGCCCCCGGCCTGCCGTCACGCGCGAGCGCTTGGCAGGCTCGCCCTCCGCTGCTGGCGCGGCACAGCCAACATACACCACACCATCAGCGGGCGCGGCCTCGATGCAGAGCGGCGCGGCTCCCACGCCGCCTCCCGACCGGCAGCTGGGCTCGGGCCTGATGGGGCGCCCGCACGCGGCGGTTGCCATCAGCTCCGGCTCAGCTGCAGCGAGCGGCGTCGGCGCCCCGTCGCACCCGTTCCCCGCGGCTCCGGGGCTCCATGGGATGGCAAAGGGGCTCCCCGCAAGCGCAGCCTCCAGCGCAGCCAGCCGCTCAGCCGTCAGGCCCGCCGCACTGCTCGGCGCCTGGTCTTGCGCGCGGCTCACCCACAGGCCGGCCTCGCCGTCGCCCGCCCCGCCTGCTTCTGCATCGTGGGGCCCGAGCGCGGGCCCCGGTGCGGCTGCCACATGCGCCTCGCCTCCCACGTCCAGGCGCACTTCGATGCCGATCACTGCCGCGCAGCGCGAGAGTGCGGCCTCCAGCGCGGCCAGCCGCGCGGCGCTCGCCTGCGCAGCGGCCTCCTGCGCTGCCGGCCCGGCGACTGCGCCGAGGCTGCCGGCCGGCTCTGCCGGGCAGGCCGCGGCCGGCGCGGGCGGGGGCGCGGCGGCGCGGGCCGGCGGGCTGGCGGGCGGCCGCGGATGCTCGGCGCGTGCGGCGAGGCTCTCCACGGCCGCCGCGAGCGCGCTGCGCCGGCAGCGGGCGCGTCCGGTGTGAGAGCTTCAAGCCTCGCAGGGACCAGAGGCTGCCAGGGGACGCAGCGGGGCATGCACCGCTGTCGCAAGCAGGCTGCGCTGCAATAGGACACGAGAGCACCTGCAGCTGCTCTCCTGGCATGCGGCCTGCCGCAGCGACAAGGCCACGCCCGTCCTTTGACCTCGGATCCATGGGAAGTGGAAGGGCGCACCTGATTGCAGTGTTGTGCTGGCCCTGCACGACAGCCAGCTCGGCCCAGGCTGCAGCATCGGCTTGCCCGCACGGCTCGTACAGTGCATTGTCTTGCAGCGTGCCCAGCGCTCTTGCAGAGGGCAGGCTGCTGGTGGCCTGATCAGGCGAGCCCGCCTGGCCTGCAGGCCGGGCCGCCAGGTTCGCGTCCAGCGCGTCCATGCGCTCGCCGAGGAAGGCAAGGGTGCGACGCGTGTCGCCGTCTGCCAGGGCGCGGCGGCTGTCGCCCTCTGTCAGGGTTTTGAACCCCGCATCCAGAGCGTCCAAGCGCTCACAGAGGCCCGCCAGGGTGCGGCGGCCGTCGCCCTCGGCAAGGGTCTTTAACCCCGCATCCAGTGCGTCCACGCGTCCGCAGAGGCCCGCCAGGGTGCGGCGGCTGTCGCCATCAGTCAGGGTCTTGAACCCCGCGTCCAGCGCGTCCACGCGCTCACAGAGTCCCGCCAGGGTCTGCCATTTGTCACCCTCCGACCGCGCCAGCCGCGCCTCCTGCTCCTCCCTGTGCCTGTGCAGGGGACTTGGCTTGGCAGTGGAACGCTGGGTCGTGAATGGTGCTCTGTCGACCCCGTCCCGCCGCTGCCCCTCCTAACCGCATGCACAGCCTACCGCCGGCCGGTGATGTGCAGTGCAGTCCAGCAGCGGTGGTGCTACAACTGAAGTCAAGGCAAGGTCTGATTGATGAAAAGATGGCACTGCACAAATCTGTGGCGTTCAGCACTCCACTCTGCAAATGGGCTGAGTTCAGGGGCGTCAGCAATCCAAGGGACAGTGACGCAGGTCAGTATGTCGGCATACAAGACCAGGGCTGTACCTGGCCTGCTCATGCGCGGTACCTGAGGCCCTCCGCAGCTCCTCCCGCATGTCTGCCTCCATGCGCAGCACCTATGCAGGCCCGCAGCCATGGCCTTGCTGGCTGCGCTGCCTGCAGCCTGCAGCCTAAAGTGATAACGGCACAGAATGTCGTCGTTGCTTTGCTACATACCCACGTTCCTGCGCATGCAAGACAGCCAGGTACCTTGACAGCCACTCAGAGCTCGTGTCTCGTAGCGCAGCGCTAGCAGGCATGTTTTTAGTCATCTTTAGCGAGTGACCTCACCTTGCCCTCCAGCGCGGCCACCAGGCGCGCCGCATCGGCGGCCGCCCGCTGCACGTCCGCGATGGTGGCCCTGGGCCCCAGGGCGTCTGGGCGGACGCGCGGGGCGCACACGCGGGGTACCGGCGGCGACCCGCAGCCCTCCCTGGCCAGGCCCTGGAGGGCTGCCAAGTCTGCCCCGCGGTGCTGCCTGGTGTGCAGGGGAGCACCGGACATGGGGGCCGCTTGCGGCAGGTGCCCGCCGGCCTGCCCCGGCGCGGCAGCTTCGGCCGCCTGTGCACGCTGCACGGGGCTGCTCCCAGACGCCCCCAGTGCCGCCGCGCGAGTCCCTGAAGTCACGGCGCTGGCCGGCTGCTGCTCTGCGCCGCACGCGGGCTGCGACCGGGAGCTGTCCACGGCTGCGGCAGCTTTTACGGCAGCGCCTGGCGCGGGCGCGCAGCCTTGTGGTGCCGCGCCAGCCTGCAGCGCCCGGAAGCGCTGCAGCGTCCTTCGCTGTGGGGCGGCCTCCTGCGCACGCGGCGCGCTACTAAAATCCACAGACGAACAGCACTTTTCTGTCGAGTAACAAAAAGCACAGCAAGCCTGAGCAGCCCGCGGTCCGCTGTGCAGCCTGTGCTGGAGGCGGCTTCCAGAGGCGCCACAGGTGCGCCGCGTGCGCGCGCCTGCGGGCTGGCGGCCACACACACGCCGCTCGCGGGCGAAGCCGTGCTCTCAGCCAGGTGCTTGGCCATGGTGGAGCCTGCCAGGTCCACCGAGGTCTCAAAGGGCAGGCGCGGGAGCTCCGCCAGCACCACTCGGCTCCGCGAGGGCGCTTCCATGGCGCGATGTCAGCTGGAGGCGCGCTCACAGCTGGGCGCGGACCACCTGCAAGCATGGAAGCTGTGTTACTGGCGCATTGGGACTCCTGCTTTAAGTGCAGCGCGCGGACACTGGCTTGCTTGCAAAAGCTCGTAAAGCATACGTGCACGGGCGCTGTGCGCTCAGTGTCCGACAACAGCGGTGCAGCAAAAGCGCCGTGTGTCACTAGTTGCAGCCGAGTCGCAGTTGCGCACCATGCCGCAACAACTGCCGATTTCACAACCTCCTGGCTTACTGTTCTGCGATCGTGCGCAGGGCTGTGCGCGCGTCCTCACTGGGCTGTTGCCGAGGGCGTTTCAAACTCATAGCAAACCTAGACCCTAGTTGATGTCAAAATAAATATTGCAAGTGCATTTTCAAATTCAGCTATGAAGCACTCTACATCGTGTACACAGCAAGGCCATTCCGTCTGGTTCCAGAAGTCACAGAGTTCAGAATCAGAGTTCAGCATGTAATGCACAAAGGGCAGATGATGAACATAAGCTGCACGGCTGCAAGCCCTGGCTTTACCTGCGCGAGGCGCACAGCAGAAACTCATTACAATTACAAGCAGAGCTGACGCATGCCAGCGACCTGGACGGTGCATGAGCGCCCTCAAGGGAACCCCCAAATTTTTTGTCGCTGCTAAGGCTCGAGTCACGGTGCTCAGTTTGCAGCGCCGCCGGGCGCCAGCGGCGCGTCCGGCCCCACGGCGCCGGGAGGCCTGGGCGGCGCAGGCGCGCCCTCGCGAGCAGCCTCGCCCGCGCCAGCCGCGGGGTCGGCGCCCTCGGGCTCCGTCGCCTGCGGCTCGCCGGACCTGCGGCAGCGCCAGGTCTTGGACCCCATGCTGCTAGCTCGTGCGTTGCGCGTAACAGCTGCAGCATTAGGCGCAAGGAACCCAGCTAGCTGAGCACAATAAGCACAAGGGCCCCGCCACACTGGCGGCGCAAGGTGACGGCGCAAGGGTGTCGCTTTCGAGTGCCGGCGGCGCGGCAGCGGCGCGGCAGCGCACCACTGGTCCAGCCACTCGGAGATCTGCTGCGGCGAGGACGCGCGCACGGGCGTGGCAGCCGCCGCGGCCGCGCGCTCGGCGGCCGCAGTCGCGTTGCCGGGCGCCACGCCCGCCGTCTGCCGCAGCACCTGGCCCAGGAACACCAGCGGCTGGTCCAGGAACGGGTAGTGCCCGGCCTGCTGCACGATGTCCACCTGCGCCGGCGCGCGCAATGGTGACTTAGATAAAAAATTGCCAAAACTGACTGCTATTTCCAGGATTAAACCGCATCCTCGCGTCACTCAGCAGCCCGACCGCACTCTGACCGACCGCGGCAGAGCGCCGCGCCGGAGCGCCGCGCTGCCCTCGCTCTCGCCAAGGACTCCCAGCTCTGCGCAGTGTCGGTAGTGTCATGCGCCCTGGCTCTCCTGCAGCGCGGCCGGATCGTGCGAGGGAAAGCCAGCCTTGGCGCGCACGCGCGTACAGGCGCTGCATAAGAAGCGGTGGAGCAGCCCGGCAGGGCGCGCTCTGCGCATGCGCCTCGGGGCCGCGGCAGCGCGCACTTTGCAGTCGTAGGGCGTCAGACGGCCGCGCGCGCTCGCGGTGGCCGCCGCCACCCGCTGGCCCGCGGACGGCTGCATCCAGTCGTGCTCGCCGTACACGAACGACACCGGCACCTTCAGCTCCTACGGGCGCACCAGCGCGATAATCATGCACGAAAGGGGGCAGTCGTGCAGGCGCACTCTGGCTTGCACTTGGCGATCCTACGCTGCATGTCAAGCAGCCCATGAGCAGTGCGTAAGCGCATTGGCAGCAAGCAGCAGCGAGCTGTTCTAAAGTGAGTCAGCGCTGGCTCAGCGGGCCAGCAGGCAGCCTGTCCAATGCACGCCGCGCGCTGGCCCCGCAGGCACATACTGCAGAGACATGGCGCAGACAAGTCACGGGATGCCTGCGGCGCCGGCGACCGCGCGCAAGGCGGCGTCCTGGGAGGCGCGCCGCGCACAGGCCAAGCACGCGCAGCAGCATCCAGTAGCAGGCGGACACAGGCGGGCTGCGGCCGCACGCGCCTGCAGGCGGCCCTCGAGCGGGTGCCGGCCGCGCGCGAAGGGCGCCAGCAGGTGCCGCAGCGCGTGCTCGCCGCTGCCGCGCGCCGCCATGATGTGGCTGCGCTCGCCGCGCGCTGCCGCGCTCAGACCGCAGGCGCGCGGGCTCGACGCACACGACAATGCAATGCACATCGCCAGGATCAAGCTCGTAGCTAGACAGCGGGTGAACAAATGCCCGAAGCCGCCTGTGAGTCGGAGCAGCAAAGCACAGCACGGGAGCGCCTACAGCCAAGCCCGTGCTTGGCTGTAGCAGCCAGCCCACCGAAAAACTGTGCCCACACTTTAGCTAGGTTTGACGTGGCGGACAGGCACTGCAGGCAAGCTGGTGTGGATGGGGGCGCACTAGAAGTATTCCTCGAACGCGGCCACCTCGGCGTCAGAGAGGCCCATGCCCTCCCGAAACCTGCCACGCCGCCGAGCCGCTGTGCTGGCCGCCCGCCATGAGCGGCACATGGGCTGACATGTCTCTCTGTTTAGCGTCACGACTAGCTCTGAGTCCAGGTGCGCATGCAAGCAGCCAGTTTCGACACTGAGCGGGGGCATACTCACAGATACATGCACTTAGAGCACTAATGCACCAGCTTAGCGGCGCCCTCCATGCTGACAGGCGCCTCAAACGGCAATGTGCCAATGTAAACAAGTGCGTGTCACCCGCTACAGTGCATCTGCCGGTGGCCGCACCGGTTGCGCGCGTACTTGGAGATGAGCCCGGGGCCCATGGGGCCCAGCGTGCGCACGACCGTGCCGGGTGTCAGGCCGCGGTCCCACAGCCGCGTGGACACGTTGAAGAGCAGCCCGCGCAGCGACCAGGGGTCCGGCAGCCGCCGCGGCGCGGCGTCAGTCGGCTGCGCGGTCCGCACGCGCCGGCCTGTTAGCTGCTGCTCACAGCGAGCGGCGCGCCCGCTCACGCTCAGCTGCCACGTCAGACTGTGTCAGCAGGCGGGGACCTTGCAAAGGCCATGACAGCTCTGCATACAGCTCCTATAACACACACTACAGTCAGCAGGTATAGAACAATGTTGCTGGGCACGTCAGCGGCGAGGGTGGACAGCACGCATGGCATTGTGCAGCAGGTATGCAGCGGGGAGCCCAAGCAGCGCACCACGCCGGCTGGGCAGACGAGGACCAGGTGCTCGACATGCTCTGGGTGCTTCAGCGCGTACTGCGCCGCCAGGTACCCTGTGACGGGACAGGCCAGGCGGTGGGGGGCCGGACAACGTGCGGGTGCCGGGTATGCTGCCACGATGCAGGCCGGGCAGCGAGGTGCTGCATCGCTTGCGCGCGCAGCCACATGTTCGCGCAAAAAAGACGCTGTCATACAGTGGCTCCGCCCAAACAGATGCGCCTGAAACGAAGCTGGGTGCGCTGTCCAGGCCAGACTCAGAACAGCACAAGAGGCACTTCCCGGCTGGACCAGGACATGCACTCCACAGCCTGAGCCCCACAAGCACCCTGCGCTCACGCTCCCGGGTGTGACGGCCTCACGCGGCCGAGCGCGGTATGCCAGGAAGTACATAACAAGCAGTTGCAAACACCATTTGCCAGCGCCGCCGCACAGGACGGAAGCGCATACGGGCGGCGCCCGCTGCGCACGGCGCACCGCCCAGGCTGTGCCCCACGAGCACCATGCGCTCGCGCTCCAGGCCGAGCGCGGACCGCCAGGCGGCCAGGCCGCCCAGGAAGAAGTCCTCGGCCTCCTCGCGCGTGCGCGCCGCCCAGCGCGGCCGGCCCGACATGCCCGTGCCCAGCAGGTCGACCGCGTGCACGCGGAAGAACCTGGCCAGGCCGTCCAGGTTGCGGAAGAAAAAGCCCGCGCCGGCGCCGTAGCCCGGCACCAGCACCAGCGGCGGGCTGCCCGGCGCGCCGCCGCTGATCGTGTGCATGAAGTCCTGCGGCCCGGCGCCAACCGGCACGTCGCGGACCTCCAGCCGCGCGCGGCACAGCGCCAGCAGCTTCTGCTCGGCCGCGACGGCCTCGGGGCGCGAGGTCGGCTTCCAGCGCGTGTACCGCACATACCTGGCGCGCCGCGGGGCGGGCGCGCGCGTCAGGACGTCGCGCACGATGCGGCGTCACAGCATACACCACAGGGCACCGCGGAGCAGGCGTGCGCATCAGGGCGTGGTGCGCGAGGCAGTGCCACAGCATACACCACAGGGCAGCGCTGAGCAGGCGTGCACGTCCGGACTTGGCGCGCGAGGCGGTGCCACACCATACACCACAGGACACCGCGGAGCAGGCGCGCGCGTCAGGGCGTGGTGCGCGAGGCGGTACCACAGCACACATGACGGCGCGGCACAACCAGGCTGCCGTGCAGCAGCGGCTCCACCATCTAACAATATTCCTCTAGGCGGCGCCTGGCTCGGGGCGAGCGCGGCACGGTGGCCAGGGCGCGGCACCAGGGCAGGCCGGGTGGCCCGGCGGCGCCCGCGGCCGCAGAGGTGGAGGCCGCGAACGATGCCATCACGTGGGCCGCGTCCGCAGCGTTGCCGGGCAGCGCCCGGAGTCGCTTCGCCAGACTTCTCGGCGATGTTGCAACAACGGCCGCGCTGGTGACGCTTGCTCGGTGCTGCAGTGAGTCGCAGTGCTTCGCAGTAGCAACCGCAAGGCAACCTCCCCCAGAACTAATAAGAAAAGTGCCTTGTGGAACCGCTGTTGGAACCAACAGCGGTTTTCAGGCTAGCAAAGGTGCCTGACCACGCGGCAAGCTTGTAAGTGTAGCTTGCATCATGCTTGGTATTTGCTTTCCTTGAAGGGCTAAGTAGGTTCAAGGGTGTGCCTGCAGAGAGAGGCCTCGGGGCCGTCGACAAGGAACAAGGCTCGGGCAGGTCCTTCACCAGCAGGCAAATACAGTGCGCTTGCTGCTGTGCAAGTGTCCGTTGTCTTGGCGGCTGCTGTGAGCGGCTGCCCAGCACCTGGGCGCCTGCGGCAGACACACAGGCGCCGGAGCGATGGGCCGCTGAGCTTGTTATGGCAGCAACAGCAGGCGTGGAGGGCCGCAACCTGTTGGTCCCAGTAGACGATGCGGAGGTGATGCCCGCTGGTTTCTATAACCATGCGCATGCGCGGCAGCCCGAGCTGTACTTCACCTCTAACCTTCACGTCCAAGTGCAGCATGCACCCGCTGCGCTCTTGAAAAGCTTGGTGCGCGCAGGACTGCGAGCGATGTGTGCAGTGGGTGCTGGACAACGTGTACCGGCCAGGCGCGCCGCGTGCTGCGCGCCGCCCCTGCTCCCCCAGTTCACTGAGACCGCTGCTGACGCAGTGTCGTGCAGGCGATGTCATCCACCTGTTTCACGTGGTGACCCATGACATGTCCCGCTCGCTGGAACACTTCTCCGCGTCCGAGGAGGACCTGCCGCCCGAACACCACCGTGGCCTGCAGGCGCGGCCCGCTGTGGTGGAGGCCCTGAGCAACGCGTGAACGCTCGCTCAGCATCTCCCTTCTGCCGACCGGGCGCGCTTGCTTCCCAGGTTGTGCTTGAGCACCAGGGCTGACGGAGTGGTTTTACTACGTGCACAGGTTGGGCACGCGCAAACCATGATCAAGGAGCGCTTTGTGCCTGCAATTGAGCGGGCAGGGGTGCGCCACTGGCCGCCTGCGTGTGAGGCGCTGACGCTGCTGGCTGGCTGCCGCCCGCAGTGCCGCGCGAGTCCGGACCACACACGCGCAGGGCTTGTACCATGTGGCCATCGTGCCGGGCGCCGGCGGCGACTGCAACAGCATAGGCCACTCCATCTGCGTCAAGGCTGACGAGCTGCACGCGACGCTGATAGCGATGGCGGCGCACAACAAAGGCCGCATGATGCGGTTCCTTGTCGGCTCTGTCACGCAGTACTGCGTGCGGACGAGCCATGTTACGGTCGCCGTCTTGTAAGCGTATCGGGCTCCTCATCTTGCCTCAGGGTGCTTGAGTGTATCACCAGTCGCGCGCCTACATTCTTTTGTGTGTCACCGCCCTCGGCGCCTTGCCGCTGGGTGCTGCATGAAGCAGCGTGTGTCCGTCCGTTGCTTTCAATGGCGCCAGTCTGCAGGCGGCCTGTTATCCCCGCAGCTGCTTGGTGGCTGACATTTTTTTGCGTGCATGCAGACTCTGCGCACCTTGAAGAGAACATACCCCACACATGCTGGTGCTGTAAGTGGACTGCGAGCAGTGCTTACATTCCCTTCATGCTTCACATTATTCACTGCTTTTTCTTACACATCATCCTCCTCTACCGGCATGACAGTGCGCTCGCAGTGCAGCGCAGGGCAGGCAGAGTGCTTTCGGCAAGGCCGGCGCGCAGTCCAGTCCAGGCCGGCTTGTCCGTTGCTTCCTTGATCAGCTTGGACGCATGACTACACCACGAGGACAGCATCTGGTCAACTCATCTATACTCACCAGCCTCCATGCAATCTAGACTGCGACCTTCTTATGTTCTAACAGACGCCTTTCTGCCGCATCAAGTCCGCATGTGCGCGCCGGCTGCCGCAGGGCAGGGCATGTACATAAGCCCGTAGGCCCACAGACACTGTGCTCATGACCTGTGTCATGCGCCCAGGCCATTAAATGAAGCCACTGACAAGCCCTTCTGGACCGAACTGCGCGCTGGCCTCGCCAATGCTCTGCGCTGCAGGCACCTCCTGACATGCACCTACACCACTCTTCCGTCGTTGCAGGCACGCCTGATGAGGCTGGCGCCCGCCGTGGCTCCAGGTACAGGGCGCCGCCATCAAGCGCGACCGCGGCTTGGTTGTCTATGGCAATGGCTAGGATGCCAGGCAGCTGCCAGCCTTGCTCGGATTCGTGACCGCAGCGACGGCCAAGGATGACCTCGTCCTTGCCCAGGACAACGACAACGCGCCAAATGGCATCCGCACCTCCAGCCGCTGCAGGCACGAGCAGTGCCCTATGACTCCAGCGGCCTCGGCCAGCCAGGTGCGGACGGCCTTTAGTGCGTCGTCGTCGTCTGGGCCAGGACGAGGTCATCAGTGGCCGTCAGTGCGGGCAAGAATTTGGAGCAAGGCTGGCAGCTGCGTGCCATCCACGCCGTACACGTCCAGGTCACTGATGCATTTGATGGCAGCGCCCGGTACTTGGAGCCGCCGCCGAACGCCAGCCTCACCAGGCGTGCCTGTCGCGCTTGAGGAGCGATGTGGGTGCGTGTCAGGTGCCTGCAGTGCCGAGCAGCGCCTGCAATGCCGAGCAGCCAGTGGACTGGCATGCTGGCAGTGAGGCTGCAAGAAATGATAACAAGGCAAACTAGGGATTGCACAGCGGGCACACCGCGCGTAACGCAGCCCTGGGGCACGATGCAAAGTGCTTGTACATGATGGGGACAACGGGAGCCCACCTTGCTGCTGCAGCGCGTTCACAATGCATTTGGCGAGGTCGCGCGCACTTCACTCCAGAAAGGCTTGTCCAGGGCTTCTCAAGGAAGTCAAGCCGGAGGAGGTCAAGCGGACCTGGGCGCATCACACCAGGCCACAAGCATGGCATCTATGTGGCCTCAGTGGTCGACTAACAAATCTCAAGAATTGTCCTCAGCAGGTTCAGGCGGTCGCAACAAGCGTATACCGCAACCGTTTTGATGCTCCAACAGAAGCCTTTCTGCTGCGGCTGGCCTCTAGGTACATGCCGGCAGCTCACGTACATGCCTCGGGCTAATGTACATGCCCTGCGGCAGCCGGCGCGTACCCGCAGAGTTGCTGCAGCAGAAAGTGCTTCTGCTGGAGCATCAACCTGGTCGCCTGGGAATGTGCTGGTAACAGTTCGTAAGGACATATGAAGTGATCCGTGAGTGCTGACAAGAAGGCAGGAAGGGACCCAGCAGAAGTCCTGAGCAGTTCAGTTACCTCCAGGGCATGCATGCTGGTGTCACTCATGCATGCTGGTGTCACTTATGCAGACGCAGGACATGGCCAAGCTCCTCACACCTCAGGAAGTTGGTTCAGCCGCAAGGACGAGCTCAAAGATGTCACGGCGCCCAACCTGCACGCGGGCACAGTGCTGTAGCATGCCATGTGAAGAGGAGCCATCCGCCCCTGTTCGTGTCGTATCGCTCAATAGGCTGCATGCGCGGCCTTCTGACCAAAGCTACAGCTGATGTAGGATCTGGCCGAGTCTCTGATGTGATAAGGCCCAGGCGCGTCGCAGCTCGCTGCCAGATAGCAAGCGGGGACGGCTGGGACCGAGCTATGCATGCTCATCCTGCCACAACACAACAACGCGCATCGAACACTACAGCAAAAGCAGGCATGCAGATCATTTGAGCTATTCCAATCGTAACAGCAGAGCGCCCTGCATATGTGCGCTGCTCATGCAGGGAGAGGCGCAGCTTGCTGAGCCCTGTCAGACAACTAAGATTACTTCTTTCTTGCGCCTGGCGACTGCTGGACACAGCAAGCAACACACTTGCACAAACTTACAGGCGCCACTCTGTCTATGCTCGCTTCCCCGAAACAAAACATAGCATTTGTCGGAGCCCAGCGCTGCCAATAGGGCAGCCTGGGCGCACCCGGAGCTGGGATTGTAATCGGACGTTGCGGCGCGACGCCTGGCAGCTAGTCCGGCAGCACGCTTTCTTATTGAACACACATGCCCAGGCGCTCAGCAGGAACTCAGCAGGAACTCACAGCCTCACACATGAAGCTTTCCCTCTTGCTGCAGGCTGAAAACAAGGCAATTGCTGCAGGCTGAAGACAAGGCAATTGCAGGTCTGAGGCTTGCATGCAGTCTATGAGGGCAAGTGACCTGAGCAGCGCCTGCGTGGGCTCATCGTCAGTCGTCAGCAGCTGAAAACTTCTGCAGCAAAAGTCCTCGCCTTGGGCAATGCCTGCATGTCAGACCCTGCCACAGGGCTGCATGCTTGCCCAGTCCAAGACACATGTGGTTACATCGAATACTTACGTTGCAGCACCTTCCTGCGTTGTGTTGCCTGCTATAGTGCATAGACTGGCCAAGTCCTGACCAGCAAGCAGGCTGCTTGCAATAAATGACTCACGCCTTGAGCTAGTGCCCTGCGCTTTCACGTGCTGTCTGCACAGCTGCGGGCAGGCAAGCAATTAAGTGAAGACGCGATGGCAGAACTGCCAGAGCGCATGCGATTAGACAAGCAGCAGCTCTTGACACGCGTATTCGGACGTTTATTGAGGTGCTTCGTTGCCGACGGCACTTGCGCTTGCTTGGTCAGGGTGCAGCTCCCAGTCAACAAGTGAAGAAGTGAAGAAGTGAACATGTGGGAGCTGCACGCTGACAAGCAAGCGCAAGAGCTGCCGGCGACCAGCGCACCAGCGCACCTTGAAGAACATGCAAGAACGCATGTCAATGAATTGCTGGTCGTCCACTTGCGTGCGCTCTGGCACTTGCCATTGCGCCTGCTTCTTGATAGCTTACCTAGCCATAGCTGTGCAGCCAGCACGTGACAGGGCAGGGCGGCACTAGCACAGAGTGTGAGTCATTATGTTGCGAGCAGCACGTGCTGCAGGTGCGCCTGTATGTGCGCAGCTGGCAACAATGTTCACGCTCTCGGCAGCTCTGCTTTTGCTCTGCATGCACAGCCCACTCACATGCTGCAGCAGTGCTTCCCATGCTTCATCTGCATCGGCATGCGGCATTGTCTGACGTTATCCTTGGAGCGCACAGGCGGCTAGGGACCCCGCCACTGATGTACATACGGTTGTGCTGCGCGAGGGGTGCGCCGCTCACGGCCGCTCTAACACTTGCTCTTGTCAGCATGTTGCTCCCGTCTGCCACGCCCGCCACAGGTCCTGTCTGGCTCTGCTGTCAGGACATGCTGCCTGCGCAGGTGCCCATGCTGCACATGCATGCGCTTGCTGGAATTTACATCGCGCACAGGAGGATGTAGAGCCGCTGCTGCCGGAGGCTCCGCGCAACCGCATCATGTCGCAGTTCTACGCCTCCAACGCTGCACTGCAGAAGCCGCACTTACGCGCCTTGAGCCTGTGCGCGCTCCACGGCCTGCATTGCGTGTCGGGGTGGGCGTGCATGCCGGGCTCATGCGCCTGGAGTTTGTCGCTGCGTGGTTGCGGGCAACGGCGAGGGCGTGCTGCCAGGCATGGACACACTGGTGTTGCTCACCAGCCTGCGCATGGCCATGTGCCCGAGCCTGCGCATGCTGCCCATGTCCCTGAGGCGGCTGTCGCAGCTGCGCTGCCTCGGCCGCCACCTGCACCACATGGCCGGCATGCCGCGCAGCGAGCTACCGTTTGCGGACCTGCCCGCGGTCGGCGCGCCCTGCCTTAATGAGGTGAGCGTGCTCGCCGCGCTTCAGCAGCTGCGCCCAAGGCTGCTGCGGGTGAAATGAAGATTGGGGGCATTACTGTGGCAAGGCCCCGGGCGACCTGGCATATTTCCCGCGCCAGCACAACCTGACTCTATGCGCTTGCAGCATACTGCTCTGCCCGGCCTCTGAGGCTGCGGCTGAACATACGAACCTGGAGTGTCTGAGCCTTGTTCTTGCATATCCGGCCAGCGGCCCATTATGGCCGTCATCCACGCGCTTTGTGAGTAGCCTGCTGCCACAGGGGCGCCCGGGCGTGTTTAATGCGAATGACAGCGCCGTTCGCGTCGGTGCGGGGTACGAGGAGAGCTCCGCCTTCTGGGCCAGTCTGCAGACTGCGGGCTTTCCGCGTGACGGGGAATTCGCCCCAGAGGGCAGTGAGTAAGGCCGCTTATTCGTCGTTACTGTCTGGTGTAATACTGTACTCGGACTTACTGCCCTCTAGAATCCCCCGTCGAGCGGGAAGCCCGCGTTCTGCAGCAAGGCCGGGAAGGCGCGGCTCTCTTCGCACCCCGCACCGGCGCGCTGCCATTGGCATTGATCTTGTCCGCGCGCCCCTTGGCAGCAAGCGACCTGCGAAGCGCATGGATCACGGCCATACATATGTTTACGCGTGTCGATGAAGTGCTGCTCTTCACTTGCTTATGCGCTCTGGCTGTTCTGCCATCGCCTCTGATCCTTGATGGCGGGCCTGCCCAAAGCTGTGCAGCCAGCACGTGACAGCGCAGGGCAGCACTAGCTTAAGGTGTGAGTCGTCATGTTGCAAGCGGCATGTGCTGCAGGTGCGCCTGTATGTGCGCCGCTAGCAACAATGAACATGGTCTCGGCATCTGTACCTTTGCTCTGCATGCACAGCACACTCATGTGTCGCAGCAGTGCCCATGCTACATCTGCATCCGCATGCAGCATTGTCTAACACATTCTTAGAGCGCACAGGCCGCTAGGGACCCCACCACTGATGTAAGCATGGTTGCGCTGCGCGAGCTGTGCCGTTCGCGGCAGCTATAACACTTGCGTTTGTCAGCGTGTTGGACCAATCGTGGTGGCACCACCTGCTGGGGTGGTGGCTTTCTAGCAGCCTCTCGGACGAGGTCACTGACATGGTTGTCAACCTGGACATGTGCACTGAAGCTCTTAGCGACGCCATGGCAGGCTTGGCGGTGTACAATGCTCCAGTTGCGCCAGGCAGCCCGGCAGGCCAGCAGTGGGAGGATGTCCCAGAGCTGAAGCCAGAGCGCATGCAAACGCATGCCCAAGAGGCGACAGGCATGTTGCGCTACGGGTCCAGCTCAGGGGAGTCTTCCCATGGCTGGCCTGCCGGGCTGGGTTGGCGCAGTTTGGAACGTTGTACAGCTGTGCGCACGCCCTGGCATCGCTAAAAGCCTCAACGAGCGTGTCCAGCGTGATGACCGTCTCAGCGAGCCTCCCGTGCGAGAGGCTGCCGCACAGCCACCACCCCAGCAGGTGCGCCTTCCGCAGCTGCTCTAGCACGTGCTTTTGTCAGCATGCTGCGCCAGTCTGCCCAGCTGCCCGCTCCGGCTCTGCATTCGGACATGCTGCCTGCGCAGGCGCCCATGCTGCACATCCATGCGGTGCCTGAAGAGTTACCAACGCGCGCAGGAGGACGTAATGCCGGATGTAGAGCTGCCGCTGCCGGAGGCTCCGTGCAAGTGCATCATGCTGCACTTCTACGCCTCCACAAGCGGCGCTGCGGAAGCCGCACCAACGCTAGGCATGCCCAGATGCCCTGGCAGCGTGCCCAGCACCCGGGGCGGCTTCACGGATGCGGCACGCAAGGTCCTGCAGCGGGCTACACTCCGCATACGGCAGGTGATAGCCAGGCGCCGTGCTCGATTGCAAGCCTCTGTAGGCTCTGGGTTTGCGTATGTGCGACATGCCAACGTTTATGATGCACCAGCAGGGCAGGTTTTTATGAAAATTTGTCATGAGCAAACTCTTATGGGTGGCAGGTAGACCACATTGACCCCATCGCGAACCTAGACTAGTGCGACCCGCTCCGGCGGCGCGCGTGCTTCCTCTGGTCAAACTTGCCGCCATTATGGCCGAGGTACAATGCGGCAATGGCCGCAACCAGCCACACGCTGCGCACCTGGCGCCAGGCACTGCACGCTAGGAGTGGGCGCGTCTGGCCGGTCTGGATTGACTCACAGCCATGACTCAGTGCGCTAGCCAGAACAGCAGTGCAGGGTGGCATGCCGGACCAGGAGACCCTGGGCTTGCAGCGCGCGCAAGCATGCCTACATGCGCATGCTCCTCCCATCCTGCACTAGCTCGTGCACTGTCTAACATGGCTGGAACTCACTCTAGGGCGTTCAGACGCGCCCGCTCCGCCCTTTCAAGGTGGGGCCCCTGGCGCCAGGTGCGCACTGTCTGAGTGGATGCGCCCTTTGTCAGGTTGTCCCTCGGCCGCAATGGCTGCAGGTTTGACCAGTGGAAGCACACGCGCCGATCAAAATGGGTCGCGCAGGTCGAAGTGCGCAGTCGGGACTACATGGTCTAGCTGCCACCTGTAGGAGTTTGCCCGTTACATAGTGTCATGAAACCTCTCCTGCAGGTCGCATGTAATGATATGCATCCTATTCTGCTTGACTGCTAGACAGGCTAGGCTAGGCGCATGCAGGTCACCGCCCAGAAAAGAAGAAGGCTGTATAAAACATTGCGCTGCTGTGCAGGGCAGCAAGCTCGCATCTAAGCCGCCACTGGCACAGCTCACAGCTCTTCGCCCTCGATGTCGTCCACCTGCAAGCGGGCACGAGCCTGACTCAGCCCAAGATTACTTGACGACGCTCACACTGGCTCAGTGCACTCTTTCGCTTTCATGATGACCTGCGTAGTGCATGCATGGCCAGCACGCGTGCCTGTTTTACGCGGATGCAAAAGTCAAGGGCTCAGAAGAGGGTGACGGCCAGCGCATGGGCAACCGCTCTGACCCCCATGGCTCTCTGGTAATAGCTTCAGCGCACTCAGGCCGCTGGCCTCCGCGCACATGCGCACCAGGCAGAACCTGCAGCAGCCCATCGAGCGTGTTTCCTGCCTCCGGCACGCCCCACCATGGGCGCTCCCCAAGCCTGCAGGGGGTGCGCCTTGCGGGGAACCACAGCAGCTTTCTCTTGAACAATCTCCCATGGCGCACCTAGAGTAAGGCGGTAAGAACACAAAGGATAGGGGGCAGGGCGGCGGTCGGGGCGCGCCAAATGACCGAACTCGTCCTCGTCCTCCGCGTGCGCGCCGCCGGAGGATGCCCAGGACGGCTTGCTGCCCTCGCTGGCCACGTTGTCCAGCAGCGCAATGCTGTCCTCCGCGCCCCGCGCGCGGCTCAGGCTCAGGTACGCCTGCGCGCGCCCGCGCCGCACGCCCTCAGGCGCGCCCGCTGGCCGCCCGGCGCGCCGGCGGCGCGCCGCAGGGCAGAGCGGCGGGGCTGGGCGCGGGCGACGCGCTGCGGGGCACCGCAGGGTAGGCAGCGGTACCAGGGTGGGTAGCGGTACCAGGGCAGGGTACCGGTAACCAACCCTAACCTACCCTTTGCCGGGGCGCTGCGGACCGGCGGCGCACCTCGTTGACCTTGTCCAAGTCCACGATCGGCTGGTCCTTCCGGAACCAGGGGTGCGCCTGCGCGGGACAGGCAGCACTGGTGCGCGCAGCCCGGCTGCACGGCAGCGCGCCTGGAGCCTGCGGCAGGGCGCTGAGGACCTGCGGCAGCCTGCGGGCCGCAGCGCCGGCCAGCTACCTCACTTCACGCCGCGGCCGCATGGGGCGTGGCATGAGGCGGGCGCAGCACACAGCGCGCACGGCGTGGGCCAGGCGCGCCTGGATCTCGACCATGGTGATGCGCTTGTCGACGTCCACGCACAGCATCCGCGAGATCAGGTCCTTCGCCTCGTCGCTCAGCCGCGCGTGCGACGGGAAGGAGTAGGCGCCTGCGCGCTCCCCGCGCGCGCGCAGTGAGCCTGGGTCATGCGCTGCGCCGCGCGGCGCTCGCCCGCGGCTCGGCACGCCTGACCATCAGCGGACGTGCGCCTGCGCGGTCGGCAGGCGTTGCGCCCTACGCGCGGCCGTTCCATGCGGGCGCATGCAGAGCAGGGAGCCGCTGCAAACGCTCTGTGCTGCTGCAGGGAGCTTGCTGGCTCGGCCGAGGAGGCGCTAGATCGGAGGGCGCGTGCGCAGACTCTGCGGCCAGGCTGCTGCAGGAGGTTGGAGCATGCGCTTGTGCAGACCGCGGCGGGCGCCGCGAGGCGCACCCTGGAGAGCGCGCTGCCGGAACCTCATCTGCGCCTCCTTCTCCGACAGCTTCTGATCTCGCGGGTCGTCAAACTGCCGCGCCGCGCCCAGGTCAGCGCAGGGCAGCGCGGCTCGCTTGAACCTGTGCACCGCCCACCAGCGCAACAAGCAGTCTGCTCTGCCACCCACGCCTTGGTGCGCAACAAAATGGCTTATATCGGTGCAAGCTGTGCACAGCATGGCCGCCTGTGCGCACAGGCGCAGACGCGCAGCTATCGCAGGCTGTCGGCTGTACTCACCTACTCACCCTGGAGCTGCGTGCGCTCCAACAGGTCGGTGTAGGAGAAGACAACGGGGCGTGCCACGCCATGCATGCAGTCACGCCATGGCTTTGTGAGCGCGCGTGCGAGGGGCTGCGCGGCCGCGCGCAGGCACGCGAAGAACATCAACAGCGACGTCTGGCGCCGCCAGCAGCTGCTGCGCTCCACGTGCCGGCCCGGCCACCCGCTCAACGCTTTCTCCACCGGCAACGCCGACACGCTGCTGCACGGCCCCAAGGCGCGCGGCCTGTGCCGGCCCGCGGCCTGGTTGCCGGGGTGCCCGTAGTCAGGGACTCGCACGCCGTGCAGCGCACTGCGGCGCAGCACCCTCCTGGCCTGCGCCCTGTCTGGAGGCTGCGGGGCCTGCGCAACGCCCAGCATGCGTGACACTTCATCTCTTCAACTTTTGCATGATTGCTGCACTGGCCGCATGCCTGCCCGGTGAGTGGTGCTCTACGGGCCTGGTTTTGGGCGGCGGTCTGGGCACACAGGGCATGCCCGACTTGCAGCAGCATGTGCACTGCGCTGGGCGCAGCGAGCGCCGGACGACACAGCACAGTGAGAGGGCGCACCGCACCGTAAAGTAGGACAGGTTTAAGACGCAGCGTCGACGGAGCAGCCGGAAGCAGCGCTTGGAAGGGGCCGGGGCGCGCGCGGCGCGCAGGCGCGCGGCCTGGCGCCGCACGCGGAGGTGCGCCGCTTCTGGGAGGCGCGCTACTGCGCGGGGCTCATGCGCCTGGTGGTCGTCGGCCCGCAGCCGGCGGCCGAGCTGGAGGCGCTCGTGCGCGCGCGCTTTGGCGCCGTCCGCGACCGCGGCCTCGCCGCGCCCGAGTTTCCCGGTGCGCCGGCGCCGCGGCGCTGGTGCTGCTGCGGCGGGGAGCACACTACCGTACTATAAAGGCCTGGCGGCGGAGCTTGGCGTGGAAGGAGCTGGTGGGCTTCCAACAATGCAGCTTGTGCGCGGGTGCTGTTGCAGGGCAGCGCGCCGCGTGTGCTGGCGCGGGCGCTGCCCCTTGCTGGCGGCGCAGCTCCGGCGCCCGCCGCGGCGCGTTTGCGGCGGGCCTGCTGCTGCCAGCCTGCCGCTGTCGTGGCGCGCTCTGCGCTGCGCAGCGCCTCCAGGGCCGCTGTTTCGCTGCCTGCCAGGCTAGCGCGCGCGCGCCGCAGGCGACGTGGTGACGCGTGCGGAGGCGGGCCGGCTGCTGCACGTGGTGCCGGAGCGGCGGGGCCACCGCCTGGACGTGCAGTGGAGCGTGCCGCCGGAGGAGCGCGCCTGGCGCGCGGCGCCCTGCGGCCTGCTCGGGCACCTGCTCGGGTGCGCGCCCGCGTGCGGGGGCATGCCAGGCCGGCGGCATGCGCGGCCGGGCCCGCAGCAGCGAGCGGGTGGCTGCTGGTGAGGGTGGGGAGCAGCGCAGCCCTGCCCGGCCGCCGCTCGCGCTGTCGGTGGTCCTGGTGATGAAGGAGGGCTTTTAGGTTACCCTCGAGCGCATGATGTGCGCGCAGGCACGAGGGGGCGGGCAGCCTGTTTGCGGCGCTGAAGGCGCGGCGCTGGGCGAGCGGCCTGTCGGCCGGCCAGGGCGGCGGCAGCTTCTCCGCGCGCTCCGCCTTCAACGTGCACGTCGACCTGACCGACGAAGGCGCGCAGCCCTTGAAGCTCTTGTCGAGCGTGGCGTGCTCAATGGGAGCAGGGTAGGCTTACCCTTACCCTGCGATGATTGAGCATGCTGCCGTGGCGGAGCGCGGGCGAGCTTGACTGTGACGGCGTGCCTGCCTGCTGGCCGCGCGCGTCGACGCGCCAGGCGCGCGTTGGAGCGCGCCCCGCGCATGTCACGGGCGGGCTGCTGTGGAATGCCAGCCCCCATGCGCCTGGCGCGCCGCGGCGGCCGCTAGCGAGCGCGCGGAGAGGGCGTAGCGTCCTCAGCCTAGTAGCGGGGGCGGCCCGCGAGGCTACCCGCGCGGGGAGGCGCGTGCTGCAGGGACGCCGCCGCGCGCTGCTCGAGAGCGCGCACGAGCGGCGCTGCGCCGGCCGTGCGCAGAGCGGCCTGAGCGCCAGCGCGCGCGGCAGGCCAGGAGCACGTGGCGGAGGTCGGGGAGCTGCTGTTTGCCTTTATCGGCATCCTTGCCGCGCCGGGGGCGGACTTGCAGCAGAGGTGCGCCGCACGCAGCGCCGCAGCGTGCAAGCACATGCAGCGTGTTTCAGAAACCTCTCGCCTTGCTGCTGCTGGGCAGCGTAGCTCGTGGGAGCACCGCGGGGTCAATGCTGCCCGCATCTAGGCTGGTTCGGATACAACGTCCTTGCATAGGCTCGCGTATCTGGTTGTGCATGCCATTAATGCTGAAACCCTGGGGAATAGTTGGGGAGCGGCGCCGCCAACATGGCCGCGCCGGCGGCAGGTGGCAGGAGAACCAGGCGCTGCGGCGGCTGCACTTTGCGTACGCCGACCGCGCGGCGCCGCTGGCGCTGGCCCGGTCGCTGGCGTCGGAGCTGCAGCGCGTGCCCGCGCGTGACGCCCTGCTCGCGCTGCACGGCGTGCCGCAGGCGCGCCCTGTGCCCTGTGCAATGCAGAGGCCGATCCGGTCACGCCTCGCAGCCAGGATGTCTTTTGGTGTTGTTGCTGTCCGCGCGGGACCCTGCAGGGCGCTCGCGCTGCACGTTTTACGCGATTTGCACCCGACACGCTGCGCTGCGGCGCGCCGCAGGAGTACGACGACGCGGCGCTGCGGGGCGTGCTGCGCGAGATGACGCCGGGCAACGCGCGCGTGGTCTGGACGTCCAAGCAGTTCCAGGCGCGGCAGCCCCTGCGTGCCTCCCTTCCACCGGCCCCCAAAGGAAACGCTAACTGGCGCCTGCTCAGTCCAAGCAAATCCAGGCGCAGCAGCTCCTGCGTGCTTCGTTTTAATTCGAACCAGCCTGGCGCCTGCTCCGTCCACGGCGACAGTCGACCCAGCCGGGATCTGCGCGGCCAACAACACAGCAGTGTTGCGCCGCCTGTCAGTAGGCAGATGTCATGGTACAGCATGCGCCCTGCCAGAGCGTTTGTTTCAAGCACCTGCTTCTGGGGCGAAGCGGAGGACACAAAGAGCGCGCGGCTGCGAGATGCATCACAGCAAGGCCGGTGCTGCGGTGTGTGCATGCTCGTCTGAGGACCGGGCTTTCTGAGACCGTGGCCTGTGCGGCAGGGCGCCGCGCTGGACCGGGAGCCCTGGTACGGGACGCAGTACAGCAGCCAGCCGCTGCCGCGCGACTGGCTGGCGCGCTGGGAGGCGGCCGTGCCGCCGTCCGAGAGCTGCGCCTGCCGCCGCCCAACCCCTTCGTCCCCACCGACTTTGCCCTGCTCCCGGCGAGCGCCCGCTCCGGCGCTGCGCTAAGCCCACCCTGCCCAACCCAGCATAGGGCTGTGTCTGGCATGGCGCATGCCGAAGAGGTCGCTCTGCTGTTCCTGACCGGCTGTTTGTGCCATGCCGGCCGCCCGCAGTGTGGGGTTCACGCGTCTCTTTCCACCACACTGCTGAATGCGTGCATTCACGATCATCAGGGTGACGTCTGTGCAAGTGCAGGGCAGCAAGGAGGACGTGCGGCCGCCGCGTGTGGTGCACCGGACGCCCGGCCTGCGGCTGTGGCACAAGCCGGACGCGGCCACCTACGAGCTGCCCGCCGCGGTCGTCTACCTCGCGTTCCACTGCCCCGAGGTCGCCGCCCCGCGCCGCATCGGCCCCCAGCCGCCCGCCCTGGAGCCCCACACGCTCCAGGCGGCCCAGTCGAGCTGCGGCTGGTCACCACCTTTGCCAGGCAGCCCGCGGACGCGCTGCGTGCGGGCCGCTCGTAGGTGCCTCGCACAGCTGCGCGAATGCTGACCGCGGCGGGGCGCCGAGGCAACGATGGCCTGTGATCAACGACGCGATCTGCCACCTCCGTGACATGCTAGGCAGGAGCACGCAAAAGTAGTTTGGAAAGTAGGGGTAGGGTTAGGGTTGGCGAGGGGAGGCGCGCTGCGCCGCGCAGGCGTACGCGTCGCCGGAGGCCGCGGTGCTGACCAAAGTGTTTGCGCTGCTCGTGGATGACTATTTGAACGAGGTCGCCTACGACGCCGAGCTCGCCGGGCTGAGCTTCAGCATTCGCAGCACCACCAGCGGCTTCCTGGTGTCCTTCTACGGGCGCGCCCCTGCCCCGCCCTGCCCGCAGCCCGGCGCCTGGCCAGTGCAGGGACTGTTCCTGCGTGCATTGCCAGATATGCGTTCTTTCTGCGTGGCTTGTTCGCGTTTAAGCGTCGGCCGCGTAGTGCACTAGTGCGTTGTCATCAAGCTCATGGAAGAATGCTGAACATAGTGAACTTTCTGCCGGCTGCGCGCAGGTACAGCCACAAGCTGATGTTGCTGGTGGATGCTGTGCTGGCCGAGCTGGCGGCCTTCCGTGTGCGGCCGGACCGCTTTGCTGTGCAGCGGTGCGCGCTTGCAGCGGATGTGCTGGCTGCTCTGAGAGAGCATGCTCGCCCTGAGAGGGCATGCTCGCCGGAGGTCATGCCGCCCACAAAGCTGTGCCAGCTCCAGCGTCGCTGTCAGCCGCTACCAGGGGCTGTCATGCCCCAGTGCCGGACGCATGCAGTGCCGTGCTGCCTCGGGTTTGGTTGCAGCTCGCCTTCAGCAGAGCCCGCCGGGCGGATGCGAGCTCTGGTACAGTGCCCGTCGGCAGCCTGCCTCGCATGCTCGGGTGTGTGCTCTGAGGTGCACATCGGCAACCGAGCCCGGCGGGTGACGAGGGTGGCCCGCGCAACAGTGAGCAGGCCGCCAAGTCATACGCTAACCACGCCTACGAGCAGCCGTACAGCACGGCCGTCTACACGGCCGGCGTGCTGCTGGAGGCGCGGCGGTGGCATGTCGCGGAGTACGAGGCGGTTGTCGGGGCGCTCTCCGCAGACGATCTGACGGTGCTCGCAGCGGGGAGCAGCCCATGGCGTGCACAAATGCATGCTTTCAACTTGGGCCTGCGGAGCGTCAGGTTAGCTGACTTTGCAAATGGCTGTTCCGGCGTGCTCAGTGCTCATGGCTGCAGGGTCAGACGCTCATGCTCATGGCATGGCACACGGCGTGTAGACCTGGCTCTGCGGCTCGGGCGTCGCTGCGTGAGGAGCAGCGCGGGGCGCGGCCGCAGGCGTTCGTGCCGCGGCTGCTGGCGCGCTGCTCGGTGGAGGCGTACGCGACCGGCAACCTGGACGCGCGGCAGGCCGCCGAGCTGGCGGCGCGCGTGGAGGAGCTGCTGGCGCGTGACACCCTCTCAAGCAAAGCATAGGGTTAGGGCGTGATCAGCTCTTTGCATGGGACTCCGTGACTGTAGCATGAACAGGCGATGGCCTGTTTTCCACATGTGTTGCATGTTCGGCGGGGATGCTGCCTGTGGGGCCACGGCCTGCGTGCAATGCCAAGCCACGTGCAGCGATGCTACCCAGCCCGAAGGAGGGCCTGCCGACACAGTCGCTCCGTGCTTTTAAGCAGCAGAGTGCTCCTCGCTGCGCGTGCCACAACGGCTGCGCGGGGAGGCGGACCCAGCCGGCGCCCGCCCCTGCCCCTGCAGGAGCGTCGGCGCGCCCAGCCGCTGCTGCCATCGCAGCGGCCGAGCAAGCGCGTGGTCGCGCTGCGCCGCGGCAGCGAGGCGCTGCTGGCGCTGCCGGCGCCCAACCCGGCCAACGAGAACTCCGCTGTGCTCGTCTACTACCAGGTGGTCCCTCGGCCGTCCAGCAGTCGCTCTCCTACGCTGGTCTGGCCTGCGAATGGGACAGCACATGCGATCTCCACACAGCGGTCCTGTGTGCATAAGCGGCAGTCGCGCAGACTGCGACCGCTGGCGCCCGGCAGGTCGGGGCGGACGACCTGCGTCGGAACGCGCTGGCCGGCCTGCTGGTGCACTGCCTGAAGCGCGCGGCCTTCTACCAGTTGCGCACGGTCGAGCAGGCGCGCAGGCGGCGCCCGTGCCGCCTTTCATCAAGCGCTGGCATGCACATGGCCACATGGCAATTTAGAGTGTGTGCCGCCATCCATATGTGTCGGCTGCCCAGTGGTCACCCAGGCACATGATGTTACCTGGCACAAGCTGTCACTCAGCAGCATCTGATGCTGCCTGATGCTGCACCAGGCAGCGTACTTTGCTGCACGTCTTGCGGCCCTGCGTCCCGGGATAACACAGCAGTGCGCGCCGGGCCTGCGAGCGCCGGTGGCGCAGCAGGCGCGCGTACATGCGCGCGGCCGCAGCGCCATGTCTGACCGCGGGACGCGCGCGCCGCCGCGCAGCTGGGCTACCTCGTGTGGTTCTGCGAGTGGTGCACGCTGACCGCGCGCGCGCTCGCCTTCATCATCCAGTCCGGCGAGCACAGCGCGGCGCACCTGGAGGGCCGCGCCACGGCGTTTGCGGACGGCATGGCCGCCCAGCTCGCGGCCCTGGCGCCCGACGAGTTTGGGTCCCAGGCGTGCACGGCAGACGCGCTCCCGCAGCACCCACCTGGGGTGCCTCGCTTGTGGGGGTACGCATGATGTGCACTTGCCCTGGTTGACAGCGGGGGGTGTAACCCATGCCAGCGTCAGTGGCTGCTTTCAGTATCCGTTGCTTGTTGTGCGTTGTGGCCCTTGCAGGCATGAGCCGCGGTAGCCTCCTGTGGTGCTGGAGCGCTTGGTGCGCTCCTGCCTGCATACCCTAACCCTACTCCACACCCAGGTGGAGGAGCTGGCCAAGGCCAAGCTGGAGCGGCCGAAGCGGCTGCGGCAGCAGGCGGCGCGCGAGTGGCGCGAGATCGACGACGGCGCGCCGCCTGCCGCCTGTCGCCCCAGCCTGCCGACTGTGCTGCAGCATGGGCCTCCTCCCTGCATGTTTTTCACAGATTGCGTCCGGGCCTGCAGGGCTGTGCGCTGCACACGATCGCGCGCTGCCATCGCCACGCTGATCGCATGCAGCGCGGGGGAGCAGGGACGCTGGTGTGGGACCGCCCCGGTGCTGAGGTGGCGGAGCTGCGGCGGCTGACGCCCGCGGACCTTGCCGCCTTCCTGCAGGCGCGCGGTGCCCTCTGTAAGAGCATGCTTGGGTCGAGGTCATGGTGCCCTGTGTCCAGAGGGCGGCATCCCCGATCCCGACCAGCTGCGCGGGCAAGCCTTGCGGCTTGCAGCCCTGCTTCACGCAGCTGCCCCGCGACCTCCAGGGGGCCGCGGTGAGCCTGCCCACCCGCTCTGCCGGCAGCGCAGCGATTCAGCAGTAGGACCGGTGCAGCAGCGGCCGGGGCGCTCTGACCCGGTCCAGTGCACTGGCCCAGGGTCAGTATTTTCTGCACTGGCTCCTGGCGCGTCAGCCGCCCCAAGGGGGGCGCGGTTGCTGTGCGCCCGCTGCGCCAACAGGGCAATGCGCTCAGGAGACGGTGACGGACGGCGACGCGCGGCGCAAGCTGTGCGTGCGCATCTGCGGCTCTGCCGCGGCCGACAGCGCGTGCGCCAATGGCGCACACCCTGGCGAGGCAGCTGCTGGGTAGGCCCAGAACGGGGCGAAGCACGGCGATGGTGCAGCTGCAGCTGCAGACGCGCCGAGCCGGGTGTATGAATGTGTGGTCGAGCGCACTGTTGGCATGCACGTTGACGCTCCGGCTGGCGTGGAGGTCATCACTGACATGTGGGCGTTCAAACGCCGGCAGGCGCTGCTGCCGTCGCCTGTGTAGAGCAGAGCCTGCATACTGGACTTGTACCCAGTCGCTTGCTCGCAGGCCGGTAAAATTTTCTGTGCCATCATGCGACGTGTAAAGTCTACAGACTGTGCAGCAGTGGCGTATGTTCTCGTGCAAGGGACAAGTGCAACCACAGGCACTGCCGTTACAAGCAACAGCAGCGCAAGCACGGTTGACAAGCAGGCCCAGACAATTGACAGGGCGGACCCTCCAGCAGATGTATTAGCGCTTTGTTGTAGCTGGCGCTGGCGACATGGGTGCGGTTACAGACCTCAGTGGCAGCGCGTTACATCTATGAACGATTAAACCTAACGTAAACCTAACTTGTTTTCAAGTAGCAAGCTTGCAAGGCCCTTTGGGCAGTGACACCAGTGAACCTTGCGGTGTACAAGCGCTTACTGCTAACATCCATCCATTAGCACAGCGCGTGCAACCCGGCTGGAGCGCACGGCGGCAGCCGCAGGCTTGCATTTTGCTGGCGGCTTTGACGCGCAGTGTTCAGCAGGTGTGGAATGGATGCTCTGTGCCTGCTGAAGTATCCCTTAGTAGCAGAGTCTTTCCTATGTCTGGTGCTTGGAGCAGCTGCTTGCATTCATCTATGTCGGCTCAACTGGTCAGCACGCCTGGCTCTCTGGGGCAGCCGGTGCCCTCCACGTACCATCTATACGACGTCTAGACAGGAGCAGGTCAGGTGACGGGAGGGCCAGCTTTGACGTGAAAGCTGGTCACGCCGGTGGCTATCGCCTGTAGCGACGATGCCCTTGCCCCGTGCCCCAGCGCTTGGCTCTCGTGCAGCAGTCGCAAGTGGGAGTGGGGAGGGCAGCGCAGTCGATCTGGCTGACGGGGATGCGGCGCTATTTTCGTCAAAACGAGACTCTGTTGCTGCCGCCTCCTTGGGCTGTCCTGACCAGGCCTGGCGTGTTGTTTGGTGAGTGCAAGCACACTGGCCTGCTGCTGGGAAAGTGGGAAGCGGCGCAGCGAGCCACACGCTGCTTCCAACCAACAGTGTGTGAGCGGCACAGCAGAGCAGACCCGCTTGGGGCAAGGCATTGCAGAGCCACTTGAAGAGCGCGCTTGTGCAGCGTCTGCAGTGCACCTCGCTCGCTGCCAGACGCCTGCTTAGGCTCATGCCCGGCTGCCGCAGGCTGCACCAGCGCGTTGACGGGACGCGTCGCTGCACCACGCGCGAGCCACGCTCAGAGCGCACTCAGCAAGCGATACAAACTTTTGTTGTGTTGAACAACTGCGCCTACTTAGGCTACGCCTTGCTTCTGCGCAGGCGAACCTGGCCATGGATGCGGCGCCGCCGCCGCCAACGCGCGCAAGGCGGAGGAAGCCGGCACGGCCGCCCCGCAGCAGCGCCCCGTCGCTGCCGGCGGCCGCGCAAGGGCATGGAGCTGGCGCTTTCGGCCTTCACGGCCTTCCCGATGACGGCTCAGTGTTGCAGGCTCAGGCAAGCCTGCACCTGTGTGCCTCCCAGGTGTTGCTTGCGAATGAGCGCCGCTACGGCTATATTCTCAGCACGTAGACACTCTCAGAGACATGCATGCGGTGCATGCATGCTGCCTACAATGAAGACTGCTGCACCCAGTGCAAAGCTGACTTGCCTGCAAACTGCCTGGGGCGACGGAGCAAGCAAGGACACTACAACGCCGTGCATGCCCTGCAGCCGCCTGCAGCAGTGCTGAGGCTGCATGCACTGCAGGTGGCCCAGGCGGACGGCCTGCTGGGGGTTATGCAGACCCTGCCGCCGCGCGAGGCCGTGGTGCCGCCTGGGCAGCCTCCGCTCCTGCCGCCCCCGCAGTGGGGCCGCCCCACGCTGCTGCTGGACCTGGACCAGACCCTCATCCGCTCCTGCCCGGTGCCCGAGGGCCAAGCGCTGCTGGTGCGCATGCGCCGTCCCTCACGCATGCATGCAGTCACGCATGCAGTAGGGGAAAGCGCGACACATTCTAACATTGACATTGTCGTCGTGGTCATGCGTCTGTGCGTGCGGGTGGGTCCTGGTCAGCACACATTTCACGCGAACAACTAGCCAGCTGCATGGGCGCAGCCTTGCATGTCGTTCTGGTATCTGTCACAAACTGTTAACAAAAGCAGACTGTACAGTCCGGGTTAGCGCCGCACACGTGTGTGCGAAGCTTCCTCCAGGCATGCCAGTGGCTTAAAATCGCCCCGGCACTCCTGCGCCATGGCTGCACACACGTCTGCACCCAGCAACACCTGCAACGCAAAGTGACATGCATGCCTGTGTGCCGCGCGCCTGCGCGCCTGCACCAGCCTGCGCGCCTGCGCGTGCGCCTCACGTCCCAGCCGCGCGCAGGAGGGGCGCGAGGCGTACTACACGCACGACGGCGTGCGCACAGCCTTTGAGCGCCGGCCGCACCTGCACGAGTTCCTGGAGGGCGCCGCCGTCCTGTTCGAGCTGGTGGTGTTCACGGCGGGGAGCCAGGCAATGCCCACCGCTGCACATGCTCTGGGAGTCGCCCTTCCTTATGGCGACCTGCTCCTGCTATGCACCAAACAGTGTGGAGCTAGAATGATGAACAAAGCACGTAACGAAAGCGTCTGGAGAGTGCAGATGCTTGCTGCATCAGCGCCGCGTGCTTGCGGCCATTCAGCAGTATCAGTGGTCCTGAGCATGCATGCCTGCCGCCGCTCGCCCTCTCATGGGCAGCTGACACCCGCGCGCCAATGCCCCTGACCGCGGGCCGCCCCACGCCAGGCGTACGCGGAGCCGCTGCTGAACATGCTGGACCCGCGCCGCCGCCTGTTCGCGCACCGCCTGTTCCGCGGCGCGTGTCTGCGCATGCCAGTGCCGGGCGGCGCGCTGCTGGTCAAGGACGTGGGCCGCCTGGGGCGCGACCTCGCGCGCACCGTGCTCGTGGACAACACCCCGGCGGTGCGCGCGCGCAGCCCGGCGCGGCTCTTGCTGGCGCGCAAGTCCGGATGCCATACCCTACCCTGGCCCAGAAGTGCTCCTGTCGCGTTGCAGCTTCCGGCAGTGGAGCCTCTGATCCGGTGTGTCACGATCGGCGGTGTTTTGCTGGCTGGGCTGCGTCCTACGTGGCGCGTAGGGGTCAGCACTGCGCCGCGCGGGCAGGCGCGCTGGCATGGGGATGCCTGGGGTGCAGCGGAGCGCCCGTTGAGAGCCGCCGCCCCCCTCTGCGCCAGGTCTTTGCGTACCAGCTTGACAACGGCGTCGCGGTGGGCTCCTGGTTCCTGAACGCCGCCGACGACGAGCTGCTGCGCCTGCTGCCGCTGCTGGCGGAGCTGGCCGCCGCGGCCGACGTGCGCCCGCTCATCGCCTCGCGCTCCGCGCTGCACCGGCTGGTGCATGCCGCGGTCGCTGCACGGCCGGCGGCCTTCCCGTGCATGGCCGCCGCCGCCGCCGCGGAGGAGCCTGGAGGGCGTGCGGCTGCTGCGGGGCGTGCAGCAGGCCGGGCGCTCGCGGACGGCGGGGCAGCGCATGCGGCCGCAGGGCCCTGCAGTGCCGGCACGGCCACCGCGTGGGCGCGCGCGCCGGCGGCTGCCGCAGGCGTTGCTGCAGACAGCGCGGGCCCATGCGCGGCTGTATGGGAGCGGACGGCGCCTGAAGCGGGGTGGGCTGCTGGCATGGCGGGGTGCAGCAGCGGCCTGGGGCCATATTTAGGGATGCAATCAGGTGTAGAGTTGCAAGGGAAGGGCAGCAGCAAGCGCGGCAAGGCGCTGGGTGTGCTGGCGGATGCGTGCGCGGGGCTGGCGTGCGACGAGGCGCTCAGCGACCCCGACTGCAACAGCAGCGCCGGCGCCTGCGAGCCTCCGCGCGGCGCCCTGCCGTGCGGCGGTGCTGCCTCCGTGCGAGCGCCGAGCAGCCGCTCGACACTTGGCGCTTTCTTCCGCTGCAGCCGCCGGCCCGTGCCACCGAGCGCAGCAGCCTGTCCTGAGCTGCAGTGCAGCCCGCCCTGGTGTGGCGGCGGCGGCGCTGGAGCGGGCCGGTGGCCTGCGGCCGACGGGAGGAAGCGGCGCAGGGTCGAGTGCAGGGCTGGCGAGCCCGGCGCCGGGCCTTGCTGGGGCTCTGATAGCGTTCTTGATGGCGCCTGCCATGCTGACGGGTCGCTTGAAGATGATGGGTCGCCTGCAGACTGCCCTGCGCGCTCTGGGCCCGGCCGCTCCGGGGAGCGGCCCTGCGAGGGCGGCGGCGCAGAGCAGTGTGCGGCGCCCGCGCACTCCGCGCCGCTTCTGTGTGCGTGAGGCTGCCGGCCGCGCCTAGCATGGAGTCACTGCTGCGGTATGCCAGCAGGTGTGACACGCGGGTGTCAGCTCAGCCCGACAGCCCGAAAGCTGAGCAGCCTGTGGCTGTCACTCAGGCAAGAGCTTGACCAGGCCGGAAGGAAGGATGATGCCGCCCACGCTTTCTGCTTTCGGTCCATCCATTTCTGGAGCGTGAGTGCTGAGCAGCTGTGCTTGCCAGCTAGGCAGCACGATGTATCCAGACACAAGCAGTTTTTGGTTCGCTGGTAGCCAGGATGTGAGCCTCAGTGGTAGTGCAGAAGGATTGTGCGGACATGACCCGGTTTTGCAGACGGTGGCATGCAGAGAGGGCCATGCTTGCTCCCAGCCTGCAGCTTGTCATGGGACACATGGACTAACAGTGTTTCACATTGCGCAACATTGCCTTCCCAGAGACTGGATGCAGGTAGGACGGTAGCATGCGCGCAGGAACTGATGCTCGACCGCAGTAGACACGTGTGCTTTGTATTTCTGTGTGGGTGCTCATATGCTTTTGTGCAGCACTGCCCGGCATGCAGTGATGGATAGCTTGCTTTTCCCTTTGGTAGAGTAGGGGTGGCTGTGGTGTTGGCGAGTGAGTCTGCATTCCACGGCACTGCAGAGCTGCTCCTTTGGGACCTGGCATTGTGTGAAGCACACTGCCTGGTGCGTACCATGCAGGTGGCCACCAGCCGACAGCCATGCAAGTTGTACCCACATCAAAGTCTGCATGCAACACCCCACAACGATCAGCAATCAACATAACTACCTTGGCGGGCAGTGGAGCAGATAACTAAAAGACAGAAGAATGTACCATCCGCCATACGTCTGTTGTGTCATTGACTGCAACGCATGCAGCCTCTTGCCCGCGGCTTCCTGAATACAGAAGCTGCCCGCATGCCGCTGGTGCGCGCCCAAAAGCGTACATGCCCGCACTCTAGCAAGCAATTAAATACACGGGCTGCCCTGAAGTTGCAGGGCAGCCCGCTCCGAGACTAGCCCGCCATGCCAGGCATGGCCAGCGCATGCGAGCCCTGCCAGGCACACAACCCGTCCAATATGGACCCAAAAAGCGCTGACTGCAAGTGCCACCGCCAGAGCGTGCGGCACTGCCAGCACCTGGCCCGCAACGCACAAGCAAGTGCCTGGATACATGATGGAGCCCACCTTGAGCATCCTCACAGATGTGTGAGCACGCCGGCCAGCGCCGCAACATTATGGAGCAGCCTGAAAAGAGTCGGCGGCGACCGGCGCCGCGTTGGAGACGGGCACCCCCGGCGGCGTGAGCGCCGCCGGCGCCGCGGGGGCCTCCGGCGCGGCCGGCGCCGCGAGCGTCGCGGGCCACGCCGGCGTGACCGGGACCGTCGGCTCGTCGGTGAGCGGCCCGAAGCTGGCAGAGCCCGCATTTGCCGGGCCCGACGGCGGCACGGTCACCGTGGGCAGGTTGATCATTGCGGAGCCGTTGGGGGTGACGTCGCTGCTGGTCAGGCTGGTCGCCGGCGCGCCGGCCTGCGCGGTGGCGTTCCCGGGCAGCGTACCCTCCTGCAGGGCCCCGGCCTGGGTGGTCACGTTGGCAGTGGCTCCCACCGGCACCGTTGCATTCGCCGGCGCCGTCGCCGTTGCATTCGCCGGCGCCGTCACATTCGCCGGCGCCGTCGCGTTCGCCTGCAGGAAGGCGCATGTGAGCACAGGGTGCACGGTGACCAAGCCGCTCCTGTCAGCAGGCGTGCAGGGGGCGCAGGAGAGCATGTGGCCTGGGAGCTGCCAGGAGCGCCTTGGTGGGACTCAGGCGGCCAGACGCCAGCACGATCGCCCAAACTCAGCGAATGCAATCAGAGCTTACGTGATAAAAGCGGGCCAGGCTGGACCCCGTGCATGGGCGTGACCAGGCTACATCAATGCTTTCAATTCCGCAGCGCTGCCCCGAAGACGCGCAGGCAGCGAGCCGAGCTCAACAGCGCACCCGCCTTGACCGGAATAAACACTAATGTTGATTGTAGTGTTGCAGATCCTCGATCTCGACACAGGGTGACAGCAGCCCTAACACCGGCAGCGCACCGGCTGGCAGCCCGGCACGGACGCGCGGCGTGCAATGTTGAGCGCCGCGCGCGCGGCCGGCGCGACGACGCCCAAGAATGTGGAGTCGCGCAGGCCGACCTCCAGGCCGTCGGTCGGGTCGGCCGGCGGCGACAGCGCCCACTTCCACAGCAGCGCGCCCTGCGGGAGCAGGGTAAGGTTCGGCTCAGAGGTGTGCCTGCAGGAGCGGGCGACCGCGGCGCGCCGGCCGGGGCTGCTTGAGCGCCCGGCCTGCACGTGGGGGCGGCTGAGCAGGCGCTGCCAGTGGCGCGAGCCTCCGGGCACGCCGGGACCCATTCGGCAGCCCTTCTTTTTTCACAACGAGAACTTTCATTATATGAATTTGGCCTCTACAATGGCCACAAAACCCACATGACAACCCGATTTTTCGCTCTTCCCTAGTTCACATGATGGCGGACAAGCGGCGCCGGCGGGGCCGCCGCGCCTGGAAGCCGCCGCCGGAAGTCAGGCTGGCCAGCAGCTTGGCGTAAACGCTGGCGAAGGCGGGGTCGCGCGTCGCCGCAATGCCCGCCGGCGTGACCGGCACCGTGACGTTCTTGCCAAACTCCTCCAGGATAAAGGGCTTGCCAAGCGCGGCGCAGTCGGCCGCATGCCCGTCCACCCAGGCCGCGAAGAAGGCGGCGTTCCAGCCCAGGTCCGGCGTCTGCCGCCGGAGCAGGGGCGTCGCTTCAGCCAGGGCAAGGCCTAACCCTAATCCTGACCCTAAGCAAAGCTGCCGCCAACTGAGACGTGGCTCTGTCGCCGGCATTAGCCACGCACGACTCGCGCGACGCAGCAGCCTTGTTAGGACGCGCCTCCGCAAGTACTTCCGTGTGACACCCGGGGTCAATCTGAAGTGCTGGCGGGGGCACAGTGTACAGCGGCCTGGCCTCCCAGGCGCCTGCGTGGCCGGGTGTTGGCGCACGGGGGGCGCGCGCGCGCGCGCCGCTGCCTGGGGGCGGGCGCGCACCCAGCGGTCGGGCCAGAAGTGCGCGCCGCAGAAGTCGATGTGCGGGCTGTTGTGCTGCGCGGTGAAGTTCTGCCCCGTCAGCGAGGCCCAGCTGAGCTGCGTCGGCGTCCCAAAGTTGCCCGGGTTGTACAAGAAGGCCTGCGCGCCCGCGTGCCTCGCCGCCGCTCTCTGCCGGGCCGTAGCCTGGCAGATAACAGGTATGGGCGGGGCGTGTATGGCAGGTCAGACGTGGCTGGACGAGCGCGGCGCATGTCGCGCGCAACACCATTTCTGTCAGCACGTGCACATGTCCAGACGCAGGGCGGCCACGGCCGCTGGGCGGGCGCCGTCCGCGTGGCCGGACGGCTGCCCTACCCTGATCCCAACGCACGCGCGCCTGCCACGCGCGCGAGGCCCAGAAGCCCTCGGCGCCCACAGTGACGAGGTGGTTCGGGTCGGCGGCCTTCAGGTACTCGGCCATCTCCCACACCCAGCCCTGCGCGCACGCCGCACGGTCCCGCTCTGCACAAACGCTAGCGCTCGCGGGCGGCGCTTCGGCCCCTCTCCTCCCTCTCTGGCAGCAGGCTTCAGAGAGCATGGACCTCCGCGTACCCTACCAGTAGCATCTGGCACAGGGTCCGCTCTGCTGCCATCAGCTGGTGAGCGCGGCGTGAGGCGCGGGCTGGGGCTGGAGCGGCGGTGAGCGGGCGTCAGCCTCCGGCCAGCGCCCCGCTGCAATACAAGGGCGCCCAGGCGCACGGCGCCGCGGCCGCCAGCGCCGGCGCAGGCGGCGCCGCGCTGGGCCTCTAGCCAGCGCCCCGCCGCGGCGCGGGCGCGTCCCAGGGGCGCACCGACAGCGCGTCGGCGCAGCTGACGTTGCACGAGGCCTCCAGCGCGACCCACTCGCTCTGCGGCGGCAGGATCTCCGGGAAGCAGTTGCAGCGCGGCTCATTGATCAGGTCCCAGCCGAAGAGCGCCGGGTCGTCCTTATACCTCCTGCCTGCGAAGCGCGCGGCCGCCAGGTCAGCGCCCAGAGGTGCCCTGAACCTAACCCTACTCTGCCACTCGCCTGCGCACGCATGAGTTGTAATTCACATACTCCAGCACCTATGCCATCCGGGCACCCTTGCCGACCTCGTCTGGCCGTGACTGTTGGAGGACTGCATGCGCCAGCGCTGCACCGTGAGCACGAAGCGCGGCCAGAGGCAGCCTGCGAGCACTTGCCCGCCGCGCTGCGAGGGAGGCTGCATTGGTCGCGCGCACCGTTGTACACGTTGACGCGCGAGGTCATCGCGTCGATGTGGCGCTTGAAGAGCTCCATGACGGCGGGGCTCCACCAGAACGCGTCCAAGTTGGTCTCGCCCGCCCAGTATATATACTGCGCGCGCGCCCGGCCTCATTGGTAGGGTTAGGGTAGGGTTTTTCCATCAGAGGCGCTCTCGCCCCCCTGCGGCTCGCGCTCGCAGCGCACGCGCGGCGCCGGACGCGCATCGCTCTCGGGTGCTCGCGGTGAGCCGGTCGTCGAGCGGGGCGCCCGGGGCGCGCGGGCGCGCCGCGCACGTTCTGCTTGGAGTCCTGCGTCTTCCAGTTGTCCGCCAGCGTGAAGAGCACGCGCACGCCGTTCAGGCTCGCCTGGTGCAGCACGTAGTCGAGGCCCCGGAAGGCCGTCTCGTTGTACACGCCTGCCCATACACAGCCAAAGTTGGCCCATTTACAACTGTTATTATTCATGCCTGCAGCATAAACCATTGATGCGGACGTCTACTCTGTGTACATCAGGTCATGCTGGCAGCTGTGGAGCTGAGGCACGCTGCCTGGCGCCCACCGCGGGTGCCGGCGGGGCCAGCGACGAGGCGCAAACAGGAGCCCCGTGGCAGGGCTGCAGGGGAGGGTCACCTGCGGATGGCTGCAGCACCAGGTGGGCGTCCAGGTCGTGCCCGTGCCCGAACGCGCGCACGACGGTCAGGCCGGCCGCGGCCGCGGCCTGCATGGTATACTGCACGCCGTTCAGGAATGCGCCGCCCTCCAGCGCGCCGCCGTGGGGCAGGATGCCCGCGCCCGACTCCATCAGGTCCCACCTGCGCCGCGCCGCCGCTTCATGCAAGCGCGCCCCTGTGGCTGCCTGAAGGCAAACAGCCAGCGCTGCTGCCACATGACTGGATGCGCACTGCATCACGCTCCTCACAAGGTAACAGGACTGGCTGTCGTGCGCAGTCTTGCGCAACCAGGCAGCAGGCGCACTCCGTGCTGACACGCCGCGGGACGCATCCAAAGCAGCTGTGACGGCCGGACCCCTACTGGCTGACTAACACGCCCCGAGCACGCGCTGGGTCGAAGCCGCTACAGGCAGCCCCAGCAGCCAGGTAGAGTAGCAAATATTTGGAGAAAGCCGCGGCTGCGCCGGGCAGCGGGCGCGCACGCGTTGAGCCCGATGACGGGGAACACGCTGCATGCGGCGTCGACAAAGCGGCCGCCCTGCACCCTTATAAACCCAGAGAACTCTGGCGTCGCGCGCGTGAGTTGGACGTTGAGCTCTGTCTGGCTCCACCCAGGCTGTGCCGCAGCGCAGAGGAGCGCCGCAACCATCATGCGCGCCGCCGCGATTTGCCGCCGCCCGGTGCTGGACAGCGCAGCTCTGGCCTGCGCCATGATGTGTCGCGCAGCAGGGCAGGGCCGGCCCCCAGCCAGCCTTGACAAATTGTCGCCAGCTTGCAGGTGGTCGTACAGCCGCGCCAGGTCACGGCTCCTGCGGAGAGCAAACACTCATCGGGACTGAGGCGGTTGCGCTTGCACGGCGAGCGTGACTGCTTTCAGTGGCGCGAGCAAGTCGTCAAGAGGCTCCTTCGGGAATTGTGCGAAAATTCTTGGGCCCTAAGGCAAAGGGGGTTTGTACTCGCAGCAGCAGCAGGGAGCCTCTCCGTTCACTTGTGTTCCCAGACGCCTATAACGCATGCAGAGCACGGCTGCTCAGAGGCTTTGTGCGGGCTCGGTGAGGGCACCCGGCGCCAGGAGCCCGGGCGCTCCTGCAGCTGGGGCGCTGCGGAGGCAGGGCGCATGGCCTGGAGTCTGTGCTGGCCTCAGGAGGTCGTTTAAGCGGCGGGGACGGGGGGCGCCGCGCCTACTTGCAGCCAGAAGTCAGTCACAACAGGCGATGCCTGCCGCCAGGGAGGAGGACGTGGTGGAGCTGTTCCAGAACCAGCGCTGGTTTGGCCCGCTCGGCTGGTGAGGGCCTGAGGCCGCACGCTTGCCCTTGCGCGGCTTGGCCCTGCCTGACGCTGAGTGGGCACACAGACGCTGCCAGTCGCCTTGCGCCCTGGTGCTCCCTGGTGCACGAGCAGAGCACGGTATGCATCAGGCTGTTTGGTGCGCACTGGCAGCTGCGGATCAGGTGAACCAGCTTGCGGTACAAATGCAGGCTCCGCGGCAGCTAGGCGCTGCCTCAGGGAGGCTGCGCGGTCAAGCTCGCGCGCGTGCGGCAGGCAGCAGCCGGGCCTGCTGGACCGGCCAGGCTGGAGCGACGCAGAGGGGCAGCCCGTGGCGGTGCCTGCGCCGCCGAGCGAGGACGACCTCCAGGGCTGGGAGCTCACGGTGTCCCCGCGCACCGACCTGGAGGGCTGGCAATATGGGTCCGTCTTCAAGTGCGCCGCCCGGCCCTCGCCTGCACACGCTGCATACCGAACTGCGCTGTGGCCCGGCTGCAAGTGCGCTGCCTGCAAGTGCGCCGCCGGCGTGCCGCTCACTACGCCCTTGCATGCCACCTCTCTCAGTCGCCTGCTATCTCAGGCATCTGTCGTGCTCTGCTGCGGCGAGCAAGTCCCTGTCGCGCCAGGCTGCTGTTAAATGCTCGTGCGGTCGCATTAGATCTCCCCCCTGCTGATGCTGCTTTGCGCACTTGCACCAGCCTGGGTGTCTGCCTGCGGGCGTCCGGCCGCGTGGTGATGCCGCCCTGCCTCTGCGATCCGGACGCCGCATGCGCAGGCACCTGGACGAGGGCCGCCCGGGCGGGCGCGCGAGCCAGCGCTCAGGCGACTTTGTGCGCCGGCGCTGCTTCCGGCGCCGGGCGGGCCAGCCGGCGGTCGCCCGCGCGGCCGCCCGCGGCGAGCGCGGCCTGCTCGACGCCGCGAGCGCGGCCGCGAGCGCGGCGGCGGGCGCGACGGGCGAGGCGGCCGCGGCGGCGGCCTTCCTGGCCAGCCCCGTGACGTCGATGCAGGGCGTCAAGTACGCGGCATACCTGGCCGGGCTCATCTTCGGGGTGGTGTCCCTGCCGCTGCGGCTGCCACGGCGCGCAGCCGCACCTTTGCTCGCGGGGGGGACACGCGCGAGATGAAGGGGCTGGAGTGATGCCGTCACTGCTTGCACGCGCGACCCTGCCTGCCTCAACAGTGGGTGCGGGGAGGCAGTGCTGCTGCAGCTGTGCCAGCACCTGGGTGAGCACAAACACGACGCAGGGGCATCGATCGGTGGTTGTCGTTGGCCTGGCTGGACAGGTCCAGACACATGCGGGTCCGGTGACAGGTTGCTGATTCCTTTCTTGCTGGCATACCAGCGGACGTCAGGAAGCGGCACCTGTCAGTCCGCCCGTACAGGAGCCTGCACCGTTCGTGGGCGGCGCGCCTCTGTCTTACGTTGCGCGCCCTCGTGCGCGCGCAGGCTGCGGCGCCAGACCGAGGCGGAGCACCGGCGCGCGGCGCTGCGGTCGTTCGCGGCGATGTTCTCCGCGATGATGCGCCGGCGCCGCCTGATCGATGTCGTGCCGCTCGACCCGGCCGCCTGGCCGGTGCGTCCTCGCCCTGTATAGAGTTGGGTTTTCCGCCCAGGCCCGGGCCGCGCGAGCGCGCCGGCCACGAGGCGCGCGCCTGCGCACTGCGACCGGCGCCCGCGCTGTGCGGCGCGGGCGCGGGACGTCGGGTCAACCTGGGCGCCAGGCCTGCGACGCCCCTGCCCGACTGTGAGGCCGCCCCTCCCCCGCCTGGGTGCCAACAGAGAGTGTGGGCAGGTGCTGGTCAGGGCTAGGGTTGATCTTACACGGGAAGAGCGCGCGCAGGCGCTGGTCAGGGCTAGGGTTGGCCTGATCGGGCCGCGCGCGCGCAGGTGCTGTTCGCGGCGCACAAGCAGCAGCTGCATGCGGCCGAGATCGAGCAGCTGCGCCACGGCCTGGACGTGTCTGCCGAGCCGGCCACAGAGGTGCCCGCCGCGTCGGAACACATGGCCGCGCCCGCGCTCCGGCTGCGCCCGCGCGGCCGGGGGAGCAGCGCGTGCTGTGTGGTGCTTGGCGCTGGAGCCATTTTGGGCATGCGTCAAAGGGTGGGTGTGTGACTGTCAGGCAGCGCGCTGCATCGTCGGGCTTGTTCAGACCGGAGTGCGCTGCGGCCCTGTGCTTGACTGCGGTCTGCGTGTTCGCCGGCAGGGCTGCCGCGCCCCCGACACGCCGGCGGCGGCCAGCGCGCCGGCTGCGCCCGCGGGCGCGCCGGAGCCTGGCGGCGAGGCGGGCGCCCCGATAGGGTCTGCGCCCTCGCTGCTCGCGGACCTGCTGGCGGCAGCGGTGCATGCGCGCGCGGCGTACGGCTACGCCATGGCCGCCGGCCATCTGTCCTCCATTGCCAAGTTTGCCATGCTGCACACGGCGCGGCGCCCAGTGCCGAGATCTGGGCGGCCCGCTCTGCCTGCGCGTTTGGGAGGGCGAGGGGCGGCGCTGTGTGGAGCCGTGCATGTACAGGAGCGCTCGCGCCCTCGCAGCGCTAATGGCTGCAAATAAGCAACGCAGTTGGCCAAACGTCACGGCCAACCTTCCTTTCCCGATTCTTTTGGGCCATTGAAGAACCAGAGTGGCGGACTCGTCGTCACCCTGGCGTGCAGGTGAACGCAATCGAGTTCAATGCGGCGGGCGGCGCGAGCGGCGAGGCGAACAACGAGGCGGTTGCCGCGCTCGCGGGCGTGCGGCCGGGACACCTGCTGCTCGCCGAGTGGGCCAACAGCGTCGGCCGGCCCTGCCACTACCTGGCCGCCGACCTGGCCGCGCGCACGCTCGTGCTTGCCATCCGGTGCGCCGCCCGCCGGACGCCTGAGGGATGGAGTCCTGCTTTGGCTTCGGAAGCAGCATGCGCAGGCTTGTCTGTCGGCGCGCAGCCGCCCGGGCGGCGCAATTGCGTGCCTGCTCCCCCGCGCGTGGCTCCCTGCATGCTCAACACTTAGATGGACTTGGATAGACCCTAACAAAGGATGAAACCCCAAAGAAACCGAAGGCATCCGAGCGGAGGGTGAGGGCGGGCGCGTTTTGCAGGGGCTCGCTGGAGATCGGCGACATGCTGGGCAACCTGACTGCGGCGCCCATGGAGACCACGCTGCTGGGCCGGCAGGGCCGCGTGCACGAGGGCATGCTCAGCGCGGCGACGTACGTGCACTGCAACACCGGCGGCGCGCTGGAGGACGCCGCGCGCCGCTTCCCGGGCTGGCCGCTGCTGATCACCGGGCACTCCATGGGCGGCGCGCGCCCGGGCCGTCCTGGCCCCGCGGACGCTAGGCGCGGGAGCTGCTTGTTTCCCTGAAGGGAGAGTGTGGTCGTGCTCCCTGTGTCTGCTTCTCAGGCGTGGACACCCGCAAGCGCGAGCAGCAGCATGATGGCTGCATTTTCCCTGGTACTTCTGCCCTCTTAGTTTGTCCCTGTGCGCTGCTGCATGGCTCGCCGCAAATCCTGGGTACAGGGCTTGTCGTAATTCTGTTTCTGCTTCGGCGCGCTCCTCTGTCGAGCAGCTACGAGCAGTGACGAGCCGCGCTCGCCGGCAGGCGGCGTGGCGACGATCCTGGCGGCGCTGCTGCACGACGCGCCGCCGCAGGGCCTGGGCCCCGTGCGCTGCGTGGCGCTCGGCCCGGCCGCCGTGCTGTCCGCCGAGCTGGCCGAGGCCGCCGCGCCGTTCACAACGTCCGTCATCCTCGGGCGCGCCCCGCCTCGCGGCTGGCAGCTCCGGTGCCGTCCTGTGCTGGTAAAGGGTGAGCTGTGCATGATAGCCGCGCCCCGCCTTGCGGCTGGCCACTCCGGTGCCGTCCAAGAGCGCTGTCCAAGAGTGAGCTGTGCATGGCAGCCGCTGAGCCGGCAGAGCCGCATCGTCCTGCGTTCGCTCTGTTGTCCGCGCACGCGGCTGCTGCGCAGCTGTGACAACGGGGGTTAGTTTGCAGCCCGAGCATGCGTCTGCTGTGCTGCGACGCTGGGTGCAGGCTCTCCGTTCCGTTTTCCTTATGCATGCGCCATGAAAATATTGATTCGCTCTCTGGTGCAGGCAGCGCAGCATCTGTGGCTGGCGGCAGGCTACGTTGTGGGTTGTTCTCATTAACCTGTCTGGTCCGGGGGTCGTAGTGAGGGCGGGCGGGGGCATGCCGCACTTGAAGAGTTTCCGCCTATGCACGGTCCCAGTTCTTTTCGGCCGAAGGGGAAACAATCGTCGGAGAAACCGCGCGCAGGGGCGATGTGGTCCCGCGCTTGAGCTACGCGAGCGTGGAGGAGGCCTTCCTGGAGCTGGCCGCCGCGTCGCCCGTGCGCAGCGCCGCGCAGAGCCTGGGCCGGCGCGTCACCTCGACGCTGGAGGGGCTGAAGGCGCGCCGCGCCTTGCGCGGCGCACGTGTCTGGAGGCAGCGCGGCGCGCAGCTTGCCTGCCGGCGGCCGTCCAGTGTTGCCCCACGACGTGCGCGTGATGGTGGGCGCCTAGAGCCTGTGTGCAAAGCCTGTGCGTGTGGTCTGGAGACGCCTGCACCGCAAGGCGTACTGCGAGCCTTCCGTGCGAAGACGCCACCGGGCAGCTGTCACCGGGCGTGTGGCGCGGCAGGGGGAGTGGAAGAGCAGCGTGCAGGCGCCGATGCTGCGCGGGCTGGATGGCAGCAGCCTGCCAGGCGCGCTGCCGCGCCCCGCAGCCCCTCGCCGTACCCGACTGCTGTCTTGGCTGGGAGGCCGTCTGCGGCCAGCAATATGTCACCAGTCCGCACGGCGCATTTGACAGTTCTGAGGCGCTGAGCCCGCGCCATTGGTGCATGGCAAGCGCCCTGCCTTTACCTTTTGAGGGAGCACTGTGTCAGAGTCTGCATCCCAGGGCACCCAAGGCTGCACAGCCTAGCCCGCGGGCGTCTGTGAACAACACCACAAAGACTGCTGGACCGCTGATCGGGGCCCGGGCGAGCGGCAGATGTGCTGGGCCTTGCGGGGCTGATGCGCGGCGGGGGCGCAGACGACGCTGCGGCGCTGGAGGCGGCCGCGCGCACCGCCGCGGCTGCCGCGGAGGCCGCCGGCGTCGCGTCCCCTGGCCGTGGTGGGGACCCTGGCCTAGGTGTCTGCGTATCTTTGCAAAAGCGCTGGTAGGCGTGTTGCCAAGATGTCATGTCTGCCCAGCTGGGCGTGCGCGTTTGTAGCGCAACGAGTGAGGGCTAGGGATCCGGCAGGTTCCTGGAGCTAGGACAGGGGTGCACACAGGGGCTTGACAGGGGCTTTGTTGTAAGAATAGGGTTAGGGGGGTCTGTACGACACCCGACGGCGCCGGCCTCAGCTTCGCCGCGCAGGGCCAGCGAGCGACGTGGAGATGGTGTCACGGCACGGCGCCGCGACCGCGCCGCAGCAGAGCCATGCGAGCAACGGCGCCCCGGACGGCGCCGCGTCCGCTCGCGACTTGGAGCAGGGCGCCAGAGTTCCCGCCGAAGCGGCCGCTGCCAGCGCCAATCACACGCCCGGCATCACTGCGGCTGCCAGGCGCGCCTGCGCCCTGCCGCGTGCAGGCGCGGGGGTTGCTCCCGAGGCGCTGCATTTGCAGCCCACGCTCGCGGGCATGCGCGAGGCCCTGAGATCGATTGCCGGATCATGCCGGCCTGTGGCAGGGGCTGTCATCGCGTTATATGTGTGTGCCGCCTGGGCGCAGGGTTGGCGGCGGCTCGCCGGTGTCCAACGCGGTGCGCCGGCTGCGCGCGCTGCGCGAGGAGTCCGAGCGGCGCCTGCGCGGCGCGGAGGCGGCCGCCAGCCCCGGCCCCAGCCCTCTGTCAGACAGCGCGTCCGCCGGAGGCGAGCGCCGCGCGGCCGCCGGCGCGGCGGCCGCCGCCGGCCGCGCGGGCGGCGCCGCGCCGGTGCTGCCGCGAAAGCGCGCGGCCGGCGACGAGGCGCCAGGGTCTGCAGGCCCCGGCGGCGACCGCGCGGCAACCGGCAACCCGGCGGCGTCCTCTGGCGCTGGCGCGGCCACGCCGGCCGCCGCAGCCGCGGCCGCCGGGCAAGGCCTGGGCGGCGACGGCGCAGCGGACCTGGCTGCCGTGACGGCCGTGGGTGCCGAGAGCGGGCTAGACAACCCGGAGCCGCTGCTTGTTGCCGGTGCGCCGGCCCCCCACACTTGCCCCACACACCTCACCATGCAGCGCCTGCAACAGAAAATGTTTCCTGAGTCACTGTTCAAGACGTAGGGCGTCTGAGCTGGTGGCAGAGCCGAAGCATGCTGGCCCGCCGGCAACACCCAGTAGGGTGCAGACACCGCAGCGCAGCCGCCAGCCCAACACGCTGACTAGCAGGCGCGCGCCGCAGGCCGCGTACTGTGGATCCTGCCCCGCGAGGACGTTGCCGATGTGGACGCGGCTGCGGCCGCGGATGCGCAGGCGCCGCACGCCGGCGCCGCCGCGCCGCTCGAGGCACGCATGGCGCCGCTGACGGCTGCAGCCGTGCGGCCCGCGCTGGGCGCCGACGCCGGCGCGCAGGAGGGCGGGCCGGGGTCTGCAGACGCTGCCAAGCCTGACGCAGGCGCAAGGCTGGCCGGCGAGCGCGAGGCGGCGGCCGCCGCTGCGGCGCAGCGCGGCGACACGCCGGTGGTGGCGGAGGTGGACCGGCGCGTGTTCGCGCGGATCCTGCTCACCGCGGAAATGCTGCAGCACCACCTGCCGGACGCGTACCTGGAGGCGCTGCAGCAGCTTTAGCAAGCCATGGTCACCCACCCATCATTGGTCAGAAAGACTTCTGTAGGGATGCGAGCATGTGCTGCTGGTGCGCTGTGCCAACAGAAGTGACAGAGAGTGGGCAGCGGAGGGGGCGAGGTTGCAAGCGCTAGAGCCTGCAGCAGCCCGGCCGTCTGCTTAGCAATAGGGTGTCATGTCTGCGTCGGTGCTTGGGCGCTGCCAGTGGCGAGCGTGACCGTTCGCGCGGCCTCGCTGGCCAGCTGGTTGCGCAACGCCTTGCAGCCAAAAATGCATGCGTGTGATCTTTGGAGTGCAGGCAGCGGCGGCTGCTGCAGGGCGGCGGCTGCGCATCAGCTCGCGAGCGTTGCTTGCTGCCAGTCGTACAGCACCGGCGCTTTGTAACATTAGGAGCTCAGGGAGTTGCCGGGGTTGTAGCTGTCCACATGCTCATCAACCTGAAGCAAGTCAGCTCCAAGACATCACAGAACTGTGCGCCAGCTGCCTGGGCCGCATGCTGTGCAGTCGGGTCAGACATGCATTGCACCTTGTGTGAGAAAGTGCTGCCTGCCAGGGCCCACAAAGCATTTTCCCGACACCCAGCTCACTTGTTGTGTACATGCCCGCCACAACCCCACTACACAGGAGTCCCAATGTAAACCGACAACAATACAACATTGAAGGTCAGATGTGCGTGCGCGATTCACCTGGCGGCCTTTGTCAGCGCAGGCGCCACTCAGTTGCCGTGTAGGCTTGTGGTGCCGAGCTTGCAGGCGTTGCACACAAAGATAACAAGCTACCCTTGCGCAGAACATTCACCGGCTGGCCCGCGCAAGACACCGTAGCGGCAAAGCCAGCTTGTGCATACGCTCTTTTGCAGGGGCAGTACGCAACTGCTGAGTGGCATAGCGCACCACCCAGGTAAGGAGGAGTAGCACCATGGGGCCGAGCACCGCACCCTGCACTGCACGACATGCCAGCACGGGCTCTTCGTGGCCTCGGGCCGAGCATGAATTCCTGCTGCCTGCTGAGCTGGGACCAACCAGAGTTTGCGGGGGGGGTAGGCAGGCATTAGTTCTACCACGCCTTCAGTTGCACACCGCTCAGTTCTAAACTCTCTGAGATGTGACAAGACACGCTGGCTGCAAGGAGCAGCGGCGCATACTGACTGTCCTGCAACTCCCACTGCTACGGCCAAGCTTGCCTTCCTTGCGGAGGTGGTGTTGAAAAAACACCGATTTTTTTGTTGGCAGCCAAGCTTGGCAGCCTAGGCGCGCTCGCCGCGGATGCGGCGCGCGAGCTGGATGTCCTTGGGCATAATGGTCACGCGCTTGGCATGGATGGCGCACAGGTTGGTGTCCTCAAACAGGCCCACCAGGTAGGCCTCGGCGGCCTCCTGCAGCGCCATCACGGCGCTGCTCTGGAAGCGCAGGTCGGTCTTGAAGTCCTGCGCGATCTCGCGCACGAGCCGCTGGAAGGGCAGCTTGCGGATGAGCAGCTCGGTGGACTTCTGGTACTTGCGGATCTCGCGCAGCGCCACCGTGCCAGGGCGGTACCTGCGCGCGGGGCGGCACCGCCGTGAGACAAGTGACGTAGCTCACTGCATGTTGACCGCTCCAGGTCCAGCTAACAAGCCGCGGTCAAAACCCCAGGCGCCATGCCAGCAGCCAGCTGTGCGTGCAAGGGGGCCGCGCCTGTGCGGCTTCTTGACACCGCCGGTGGCGGGCGCGGACTTGCGCGCGGCCTTGGT
>JAABUV010000701.1_pt1 | contig 50944 bp, 54 predicted proteins | sample 5559971 | NCBI WGS metagenome assembly JAABUV01 (sample SAMN10711881, study PRJNA513362) | rock metagenome | isolation source: Antarctica rocks | place: Antarctica: Victoria Land, Knobhead nord | collected 2015-12-19 | reverse complement strand
CTCGACTCGCAAACGCTCAGCAGGTGATACTCGTGATGTCACGGACGTAGGTCCTTCCTCGGGAGCTTGGTGGCTATCGAGGGAAACCTACGTCCGTGTCATTTACACCGGAGCTGGGACGCGACCGGGGCTCACAGCGCGAGACCACAGCCCGTTGATCAATGGTTGTGTACATCTGAAGCCCGGTTATCACCCCAAGTGGGCTGACGCAAGGTCCACCCCAACGCTCAACGCCAGTGGCGGCTCCGCGTTGCCGCTGTCGTTCGCCCCCGTGCTGGGCATCGACTCCGCCACCGTGCAGGCGAGCGCTACGGCCGGCTGCGGGTTCCCCGTAGGAGGAACCGCGGCGCTACCGCTGGCGTTCTCCTACTGTGCGTTCCTGGCCCAGACTGGGGGCGGAGTGCCGTCTGCCACGGTGGCGTACACAGTGGTGACCTGCGGGGTGCCCCGGGAGCAGGCCACCGCGAGCACCGCGGCATCGGCACCGTTCTGCAGTTGGCGGCGCTCGACGTAGAGCCGACCGACGTCGATGGAGATGGCGGCGAAGCCGAGCAACACCACCATGAGCAGGCTGACGATGATCGCCACGGCGCCACGGTCGTCGCGCAGCGTGATCCTCCTCAGCCACCGCATCGCATGACCCCCGTCCCCGTGAGCGTCAGGTTCGGTCCCAACAGACCGGTGAGCATCGTGAACTGGTAGGTGATCGTCACGGTCGCGTCGGCACCGGGGCGGCACAAGGATGAGACAGCCACGTCACCCCGCGCCAGCGCGACGGAGGGTGCGGCGTTGATCGCGGCATCCTGGGCCATGGTGGCATCGTTCTTGATCGCCATCACCCGCACCCCCTCGCGGGCGGCTGCACTCAGGCTGTTCTGCACGTTGTACGCGCGGCCGAACTCGGCGATGCCGACGACCAGGAGGACGAGTACCGGGGCGATGAAGGCGAACTCGACGGCGGCGGCGCCCCGGTCAGTGCGTAGGCGGTGCAGCATCGGGTGCCTTCGGTAGAGGTGGATGCGGCGCAGCGGCCTCGTGGTGAGGCCGCTGCGCCGGCGTGGTGACTTATCCCCGCGAACGCCCCGATCTAGGGCGTGGCGGCCGGGAGCTTCTTGGAGACGCCGCTGAACAAGCTGGCGAGCTGCGTCCCGAGGGTGGCGACGATTGCGATGATGGCGACGGCGATGAGCCCGACGAGCAGGCCGTACTCGACGGCGGTGGCGCCGCGCTCCTCGGAGGTGACGCGCTCCTTGGTGACGACGGTCAGGGCGAACAGGTGGGCGAAGAGAGTGGTCACGGGGGAGCTCCTTGGTCGGGTCGAGATGGTGCGAGTGTTGCTGTGGCAGCACAAGGATCATCGCCCGGTAAACGTCTAATCTGATGTACACAGATGCTACCCAAGATAGATGAGACCGGGTGCACCGGGCGAAGCGGCAACCCCGTGCCCGGCGGCTTTGGCTGGCTGCGGACCGACGGGAAGAGCGGCGGTGGAGGCTGCCTCACCACGAGCCAGCTCGGCGGGCAGTCCCTTTCGGACCCCGGTAACTCCCCATCCCAAGGGTGCACAGCCGACCTGGTGGCGAACATCCAGGACAAGTCGGTCCTGCTGCCGCTCTACGAGGAGAAGGGGGGCAACGGCAGCCACGCCTACTACCGAGTCAGCGGATACGCCGCGTTCCACATCACCGGCTACTACTTCGCTGGGCAGTACCGCTGGAACCAGCCGTGCTCGGGCTCCGAACGCTGCATCCGCGGGTACTTCACCCAGCTCGTCAGCTTGGACGAATCCTTCCAATGGAGCCCCACCGGCCCGGACTACGGCACCTCCCAGTCCACGCTGAGCGAATAGGGCGGCAACCCTCCACTTTCGGGTGCCCGGTGCCGACACTGCGGTGTACCCGGAGTGGCGTAGACCGGGTGGACACGGCTACGTCACCTTCTGCGTTCATCGTCGTCACTCTCAGCAAGTTGGAGAAGTCGTGAGAAATAGACTCGTCGCCGGGGCGGCAGCCCTGGTGCTCGCCCTGCTGGGCACGGTTGTGCTGCTGTCGTACGTGCGTGGCGCCGACACCAGGGCCTTGGCCGGAACGCAGACGGTGAACGTGCTGGTGGTGACGCAGCAGGTGCCGGCGGGCACGGCGGGTGATCAGCTCGGCAGCCTAGTGTCGCTGAAACCGGTGCCGGCGTCCACCCTCGCCTCGGGTGCGGTCACCGACGTCGCCAGCCTGTCCGGTCGCGTCGCTGCCGTCACCCTCGAGCCGGGTGAGCAGGTGCTCGGCAGCCGCTTCGTCTCCCCGGATCAGCAGCGCACCAAGGGTTCGGTCGCCGTCCCCGCCGGGATGATCACCACTACCGTGCAGCTCGAGCCCAAACGCGCGCTGGGCGGCGCCCTGGCCGCCGGTGACACGGTCGGGGTGTTCATCTCCCAGGCCGGCAACACCGGGGGGCTCACCAACCTCAAGCTGCGCAGTGCGCTCGTCACCACGGTCCAGGGTGCCCCCGCTCCCGCTGGCGCCGACGCCCCGGCCACCAGCGGCGGGGTCAGCCCCGCAGCCGCCAGCTCCACGCTTCCCTCGACCAGCCTCATGGTCACGCTGGCGCTGGCACCCGCGGACGCCGAGCGGCTCGTGTGGGGCGCGGAGCACGGGACCTTGTGGCTCTCCAAAGAACCGCCCGGCACCCCGGTCGGTGGTACCCAGATCGTCGACGGCCAGAAGGTGTACCAGTGAGCGGCATCGTGGTCCTCGGAAGCACCCCCGAGGTGGAAGGTCGGGTCCGCGCGGCGGTCGCGCAGTGGCCCGGTGTCGTCCTGCAAGTCGTGCCTGCACCGCATCCTGCCGATGCCACGACGCTGTTGGCCAGGCTCGACCCGACGCATTCCATGGATGTCGTGGTGCTGGGACCCGAGGTGGGTGCCGATCGCTCCCTGAAGTTGGCCGCCGAGCTGGCGGCCGTCAGCCCGCTCACCTCCGTGGTGGTCATCGATACGCTCGCCCACGAACAGCTGCTCCGTGCGCTCCGCGCGGGAGTCCGCGACGTGCTCGACCCGCACGCCGAGGTCGGCGAGATGCGCGCCGCGTTGAAGCACGCCGGCGGCAGCGCGGCCGAGCGGCGTGCGGCCAGCCCCGCCCCCGCCGGGGTGGCCGGCCAGCCCAGCCGGGTGATCACCGTCGTCTCCCCGAAGGGCGGCGTCGGTAAGACGACCATCGCCACCAACCTGGCCGTGGGGTTGAGCCGGGCCCAACCCCTTTCCACGGTGATCGTCGACCTCGACGTGCAGTTCGGCGACGTGGCCTCGGGGCTGCAGCTCGGGCCGGAGCACTCGGTGCTCGACGCCGTAGCCGCCTCGGGCAACGACTCGATGGTCCTCAAGACGTTCCTCACCCCCCACCCGTCGGGGCTCTACGCATTGTGCGCACCGGAGCACCCGGCGGGCGCCGACCAGGTGAGCGGTGACGACGTGGCTGTGCTGCTGGGCCAGCTGGCCCGGCAGTTCCGGTACGTGGTGGTGGACACCTCGGCCGGGCTCTCCGAGCACACGTTGGGCGCGTTGGAGCGCACCACCGACCTGCTGCTGCTGTGCGGGATGGACGTGCCGAGCGTGCGCGCGCTGCGCAAGGAGATGGACGTGCTGGACGAGCTGGAGATGGTCGTCGGGGCGCGTCGGGTGGTGTTGAACTCGGTGGACACCCGCAGCGGTCTCACGGTGAAGGACATCGAGGGCATGCTCGGCCGTGACGTCGACGTGACTCTGCCCCGCTCCCGGGAGGTGCCGCTGTCCACCAACCGGGGGATCCCATTGCTGGCGGCCGGCTCACGTAACGCCGCCGCCAAGGAGCTGAACAAGCTCGTCGCGCTGTACCGTCCGTCGCCGGCGCGCACCGAGCGTCGGCGCCCGCTGAGCCTGCTGGGTCGGCGATGAGCCTCGCGGAGCGGCTCGCGCAGGCCAGGGGCGCCGGGGTGCCCACCACCCGGACTCCGGCGACGCAGTCCAGCGGCGCGTCGGTGCCGCTGCCGCCGCCGGTCAGCGATCCGGGTCCGTCGACGCGGGTCGGCCGGGCCGCCCACCGGGCCATCCCCACACCCGTGCTTCCACCGCGGCCCGGTGGTTCCCCGGCGAGTGCCGCTCGCCCGGCGCTGTCGGCGACCTCCGGCCGCATACCTGCGGCCGGCAAGCACCCCGGTCAGCCGGCTACGGCGCCCACGCCGCCGTCCGACGCGCTGGGCAAACTCAAGGACCGCACCTCGAAGGCGCTGTACGAGCGGATCGGCGCACGGATGACCGACTCCGCGCTGAGTGAGGACCAGCTGCACAGCTTGGTGCGCACCGAGCTCGGCGAGGTGGTCGACTCGCAGGACGCCCCGCTCACCCCGGCCGAGCGTGAGCGCCTGCTCACCGAGCTGGGCGACGACGTGCTCGGCCACGGCCCGCTGCAGCGGCTGCTCGACGACGACAGCATCACCGAGATCATGGTCAACGGGGTCGACCGCATCTACGTCGAGCGCGGCGGGCGCCTGGAACGCACCACCGTCAGCTTCGCCTCCGAGGTGCAGCTGCGGCGGGTGATCGAACGCATCGTGTCCCGGGTAGGGCGGCGGATCGACGAGTCGTCCCCGCTGGTCGACGCCCGGCTGCCCGACGGCTCCCGGGTGAACGCGGTCATCCCACCCCTAGCGGTCAGCGGCTCGACGCTGACCATCCGGAAATTCGCCCGCGACCCGTTCCAGGTGAGCGACCTCATCGCCTTCGGCACGCTCACCCCGGAAATGGCCGAGCTGCTGGACGCCTGCGTGGCGGCCCGGCTCAACATCATCGTCTCCGGCGGTACCGGTACCGGAAAGACCACGCTGCTCAACGTGCTCAGCTCCTACATCCCCACCGACGAGCGCATCGTCACCATCGAGGACTCCGTGGAGCTGCAACTGCAGCAGGATCACGTGGTGCGCTTGGAGGCCCGGCCGCCCAACGTGGAGGGCCGCGGTGAGATCACCATCCGAGACCTGGTGCGCAACGCGCTGCGCATGCGTCCCGACCGGATCGTCGTCGGGGAGTGCCGCGGCGGCGAGAGCCTGGACATGCTGCAGGCCATGAACACCGGCCACGACGGTTCACTGTCCACAGTGCACGCCAACTCCCCTCGGGACGCGATCGCCCGGCTGGAGACGCTGGTGTTGATGGCGGGGATGGAACTGCCGCTGCGGGCCGTCCGAGAGCAGATCGCCTCCGCGGTGGACGTGGTGATCCAGCTGACCCGGCTGCGCGACGGCACCCGCCGGGTCACCCACGTCACCGAGGTGCAGGGGATGGAAGGTGACGTGGTGACCCTGCAGGACGCGTTCGTGTTCGACTACTCCGCGGGTGTCGACGCCAGCGGCCGCTTCCTCGGCCGGCCGGTGCCCACGGGGGTACGCCCCCGCTTCGCCGACAAGTTCCGTGACATGGGGATCAAGATCTCGCCGAGCGTGTTCGGTGGGCCACTGCCGAAGAACTACCGCCCGTGAACGGCGTCATGTTGGTGCTCGGCCTCGTGGCCATGTACGCGGCACTGGGTGTCGTGGTGTGGCTCGTCGGTGCCCCGCTGGTGCCCCGGGTGCCCGAGGAGCGCCGCGCCGCATCAGGCTCGGCACCCCCGTCTGCGCTGAGCGGTATGACGGAGTCGGTGGCCCGGTCGTTCGAGCGTGCACTGAGTAGGCGTGGGCTCACCGAGCGGTTCACCGAGGCGATCGCCGCGGCCGGGCTGAAGACTCGGCCCGGGCAGTACGCCGTGCTGGTGAGCGGAGGCACCCTCGGCGCCGCGGCGCTGGGACTGCTGGTGTCCGGCGCTCTGCTGGCGCTGCTGCTCGCTGCGGTGGTTCTCGCGGTCGGCTGGAAGGCACTCGGCGTGCTGGCCGGTCGCCGTCGGGCCGCCTTCGCCGACCAGCTCGACGCCTCACTGCAGCTCATCGCCTCGAGCTTGCGCGCCGGGCACAGCCTCATGCGGTCACTCGACGCGGTGGCGACGGAGGCCGAGTCCCCGTCCTGCGAGGAGTTCTCCCGCGTGGTGAACGAGACCAAGGTCGGTCGCGACGTCGGGCGCACCCTGGAGGAGGCCGCCACCCGCAACCAGAGTGTGGACTTCCACTGGGTGGCCCAGGCCATCGCCATCCACCGCGACGTCGGCGGCAACCTCGCCGATGTGCTCGACGGCATCAGCCTCACCATCCGGGAGCGCAACCAGATCCGCCGGCAGGTCAAGGCGCTCAGCGCCGAGGGCAAGCTCTCGGCGTACGTGCTCATGGCGCTCCCGGTGGGAATCCTGAGCTTCCTGTCGTTCTCCAACCCCACCTACGTGGCCAAGTTCTTCTCGTCGTTCGTCGGCATCGCCATGCTGGTCGTGGCGGTGCTGCTCATGGCCGTGGGCGGATTCTGGCTCAGCCGCGTCGTCAAGATCAAGTTCTGAGAGGGGCGCAGACGTGCCGATCACCGTGCTGCTCGCCGCACTGTCGGTGGCGCTCTCGCTGCCACTGCTGGGCTGGGCGCTGTTGCGTGGGGGGTCGGCGACCAGTGCGGGGGTGCGGGCCAACCTGGTCCAGGGTTTCGCGCTTCCGGTGGTCGACGACGAGCCGCGGGACAACCCCGGGCTCACCGGGTTGGCGAGCACGATGAGTACCCCGGCCACGGTGGCCCGGCTGCAGCGCCTGCTCGGCCGGGCCGGGCGCCCCCCCGAGTGGCCGTTGGGCCGGCTGCTCACCGCCAAGCTGGTGCTCGGCGTGGTGGGTGGCTCGCTCGGGTCGTTGTTCGTGCTCAGTGGCCCCAGCGTCGGTCGGGTGGTGCTCGCCGCGCTGGTGGCCGGCGTGGTCTGGGCGGTACCCGACCTGCTGCTGTACAGCCGGGGCCAGGAGCGGCAGGCGGCGATCACCCTGGAACTCCCCGACACCCTGGACCAGATGACGATCGCGGTGCAGGCGGGCCTGGGCTTCGAGTCGGCCATGGCCCGGGCTGGCCGCACCGGTAGCGGCCCCATGGCCGAGGAACTCACCCGCACCCTGCAGGACATCCAGTTGGGGCAGCCACGGCGCGCCGCGTACCAGGCGCTGGCCGAGCGGACCACGATCCCCGACCTACGCCGCTTCCTGCGGGCGGTGATGCAGGCCGACGAGTACGGGGTATCCATTATCCGACGTGCTCAAGGTGCAGGCGGCGGAGATGCGGCTCAAACGCCGGATGCGGGCGGAGGAGAAGGCCATGCAGATCCCGGTCAAGGTGATCATCCCGCTCATGCTGTGCATCCTGCCCGTGCTGTTCATCGTGCTGCTGGGGCCGGCGGCACTGGACATCTCCAAGGCGTTCCCCGGCTGAGAGGCCCCGAGCCGCGACCCACCTGCCCCCGGCTCAGCGCGCCCGCCCCCGGCACGGCCCCGAGCCCCGCCCCCGGCTCAGCGCGCCCGCACCGCCTGCTCCACCGCGTCGGCCACCGCGGCCGGCCGGATCACCAGCACCGGCAGGCTCGCCCCGGTGCTCCGGTCCAGCCGCAGACGCAGCCCCTCGTGGCGCACCAGGTACAGCGCGCAGCCCAGCGCCGTGGCCAGCGAGATCAGCCCGCCGATCACGATCGGGGCGCGCCCACCGTAGGTGTTGGCCACCCAGCCGAGCAGCGGGCCGCCGAAGGGGGTGCCGCCGAGGAAGCACAGCAGGTAGATGCCCATCACCCGCCCACGCATGTCCGCCGGCACCGCGAGCTGCACGGTGCTCATGGCCGAGGTGGTGAAGGTGAGCGCGGCGACGCCGGCGGGGACGAGCACCACCCCGACGAGCAGATAGGTGGGCATGAGACCCGCCGCGGTCTCGAACACCCCGAACGCCGCTGCCCCGCCGAGCAGCAGCCTGATCCGGGGACGCCCGGTGCGCCGCGCCGCGACCGTCGCACCGGTCAGGGTGCCCACGGCGAGCATGGTGAGCAGCAGCCCGTAGGAATCCGACCCGCGGCCGAACACGTTGCGCGCCAGGATCGCCAGCGTGATCGGGAAGTTCAGCCCGAAGGTGGCCACCAGGAACACGGTGAGCAGCAGCATGCGCAGGTCGGGCCGTCCCCGCACGTAGCGCAGGCCCGCGCGCAGCTGGCCCTTGGCGCGTGGGGTGGACAACGGCCGCAGCAGCTCCACGGCGTTCATCGCCAGCAGTGCGGCGATGACGGCGGTGAAGGTGCCGACGTTGATGAGGAACACCCACCCGGTACCCACCACGGCGATGAGCACCCCGGCCACGGCGGGGCCGACGATACGGGCCAGGTTGAACGTCATGGAGTTGAGCCCCACCGCGTTGGTGAGCTGCTCGGGCCCCACCATCTCCACCACGAACGACTGCCGCACCGGTGCGTCGACCGCCGACACGCAGCCCATGGCCAGGGCGATGAGGTACACCTGCCACAGCGCGACCACCCCACCGACGTCGAGCAGACCCAGGGCCAGCGCGCACCCCGCCATCAGCGTCTGGGTGGCCAGGATCAGCCGGCGCTTGTCGTAGCGGTCGGCCAGCATCCCGCCCCACATCGACAGCACCAGGGTGGGGCCGAACTGCAGGGCCGCGACCACCCCCAAGGCCACCGCGTCGCCACCGGTGAGGGTGAGCACCAACCAGTCCTGCGCCACCCGTTGCATCCAGGTGCCCACCAAGGACACGACCTGCCCGGCGGTCCATAGCCGGTAGTTACGGGTGTGCAGCGAAGCAAACATCGACGGCCTCGGCAGCACGCCAGTCGGAGCCGGAGCAGCTGCGGCACGTTCGCGCATCGTCACTCCTTGCTGCCCACCATGCGGTCGATGATCGTCGTGGCGGCGCGCAAGGTGGCGCGCTCACGCTCGTCGAGCTCGGCGAGCCGGCTGTCCATCCAGGCCTCGCGGGCGTGCACCTCGTCCTTGACGTACTGCGCGCCGGCCACCGACATCGAGACGATGACCTGCCTGCCGTCGGTGGGGTGCGGCGCCCGTTCGATGAAGCCGAGCTGCTCGAGGGCGGCGATGATCCGCGTCATCGACGGAGGTTGCACCCGCTCGCGCGCGGCGAGGGTGCCCAGCGTCATGGGCCCGTACATGTCCAGGGTCGACAGGGCGGACACCTGCGTCAGGGTCACCCGCGCATCGGTCCGCTGCCCGCGCAGGCGCCGGTTGAGCCGGACGACGGCCAGGCGCAGGTCGCTGGCCAGGTGGTCGTCGCTGGTCAGGGAGTCGTCACTCATGGTGTTTAGCTTACCTCACCACCCCGAATTGGTGAAAGCTTGAACTACTGACTCCCGCTGACCTGCCCCGGTGGGGTCCGCGCAGCTCAGGCGAGCGCGGCAGTGATCGGACCGACGGCGAAGTACGCGAGGAAGAGCACGGCGATCACCCAGAGCAGCGGATGCACCCGACGTGCCTGCCCCCGCGCCGCGTGCAGCACCACCCAGGTGACGAACCCCGCGCCGATGCCGTTGGCGATGGAGTAGGTGAACGGCATGACGACGATGGTGAGGAAGGCGGGCAGCGCGACGGAGAAGTCGCCGAAGTCGATGTCGCGCACCTGGGCGACCATGAGCGCGCCGACGACCACGAGCGCGGGGGCCGCTGCCTCGATGGGCACCACCGAGTACAGCGGGGTGAGGAACATGGCGGCCAGGAACAGCAGCCCGGTGACGACGTTGGCCAACCCGGTACGCGCCCCCTCGGCGATGCCCGAAGCCGACTCGATGAACACCGTGTTCGACGACGACGAAGCGGCCCCGCCGGCGACGGCTCCGACCCCCTCGACGACCAGGGCACGTCCGATGCCGGGCAGGTTCCCCTGCTCGTTGGTGAGCCCGGCTTCCTTGCCCAGACCCGTCATGGTGCCCATGGCGTCGAAGAAGTTGGCGAGCACCAGGGTGAACACCAGCAGGGTCGCCGACAGGGCGCCCAGGCGGGCGAACGCCCCGAAGCTGAACTGCCCCAACAACTGTAGGTCGGGCAGGTTCGCGACCACCTTGGGCAGCGCCGGCACCGACAGGTTCCAGCCCTTGGGGTTGACCCCGGCCGAGGGCCCCACCTTGGTGATCGCCTGCACCACCGCGGCGAGCACGGTGGTGGCGACGATGCCGATGAGCAGCCCGCCACGGACCCGGCGCACCACGAGCACCCCCATGAGCAGCAGCCCGAAGCAGAACACCGCCGTCGGCCACGAGGCGATGGAGCCGTTGATGCCCAATCCGACGGGGACCGTGGTCGCGGCCGCGTCGGGCAGCCGCCGCACGAACCCGGCATCGACGAGCCCGATGAACGCGATGAACAGTCCGATGCCTGCGGCGATCGCGGCCTTGAGTTCGGCGGGCACGGCGTTGAACACCGCGGTGCGGAACCCGGTGACCGCGAGCACCACGATGATCACCCCGTCGATCACCACCAGGCCCATCGCCTCGGCCCAGGTGACCTGCGGAGCGATCGTGACGGCCACCAGGGTGTTGATCCCCAGGCCGGTGGCGATCGCGAAGGGGTAGTTGGCGACGATGCCGAACAGCACGCTCATCACCCCCGCCACCAGTGCCGTTACCGCCGCCACCTGCGCGACGGGCAGGATCGCTCCGGTCACGTCGGTCTTGGCCGCCGCGTCCTGAGCGGAGAAGCTGCCGAGCACCAGCGGGTTCAGCACCACGATGTAGGCCATGGTGAAGAAGGTGACCAGACCACGCGTACCTCGCGGGACAGGCTGGAGCCGCGCTCGGTGATCTTGAAGTAGCGGTCGAGGCCGCCCGTGCGGGTGCTGCTGGTGGCCATGGCGCTCCCGGGGAATGTGCGGCTGGGGCGGTGCGCAGCGTAGCGGTCGTCAGGACCGGCGGTTGTTCGCCGACAGCCTGCCGGGATGCGGCGTCAGGGGACCGCCAGCTGTGCACCCACTCTCAGACCCGGATGACAGTAGGACCGCCGACGATCTCGATCGCGTCGAAGTCGTCGTCCTGACTGACGACGGCCATGCCGTTCGCGGTGGCCACCGCGGCTATCCACAGGTCGTTGACCTTTGCCCTGCGCCCCTCCTCCGCGAGCCGGATCCGTAACGTCGCCCAATGACGGGCTGCCTCGGCGGTGATCGGTAACGCCTGCACCGCTGAGACCGCGTCCAGCGTCGCGAGTCGGCGCGCGCGCGTCGCCGTGTCGGTGGCGGCCAGCACCCCTGCGTACAGCTCGGCGATGGTGACGACACTGACCGCGGTCTGCTCCGGCACCGCTTCGGCGTCCAGGCGCCGTCCGCCCTCCTGAGCGATCAGAACGCTGGTGTCCAGCAGCGCCCGCCCCGCCATCACAGCGCTGCGGGGTCGTCGGGCTCGAGGTCGTCGGGCTCGAGGTCGTCGGTCGTATCTCCGGCGAGCGCTGCGAGGTCATCGCGCAGCCCGGGATCGGCCTGCCTGAGGTTGAGGATGTCGAGGAGATCGGTCTTGGACAGGAACTGACCGCGCGCTGATCGTACGGGGCTGATCTCGGCCACCGGCATGCCGTTCACGGTGATGGTGACGTGCGTACCCCCCGCCACCTGCCGCAGGACATCCGCCGTGTGGTTACGCAGGTCCCGCGACGCGACAGTCGTCATGTGTGAGATCGTAGCACGGTTGCCACAGCGCGGGGGTCCTGGTCGGACCACGCCTCGGCGGCCTGAGCCGCGGGACGGTCCAGCGGGTCCCGAGCCTGCGGCGGCGGTAATCTGCGTCCGTGACCGAGCAGGCTCGCCCCGTGGTCCCCGAGCTGCCCACCGCCCTGGCCGACCCCCGCCCGGTGATGGCCGTGGGCACCGCGTTGTGGACCGGGTACACCGTGGTGGTGGCGGTGCGGGCGGTGCTCGCCGGCGACGGGCCGGGCACCGGTGTGGCTACGGGAGCGGTGGGGGTGGCCCTGGGTGGCATCGGTTACGGCATCTTCTACTGGCAGCGGCGCACCGTGCGCCGGGGCGCCGGCCGCGGCCAGCACGGCATCAGCTGAGTTCTGGGCGTTGCTGCCGCAGCCGCAGCAACGAGGCCACCGTGAGGCCCACCGTGGCCCAGGTACCGCCCCAGCGCCGCACCGCGCGCTCGGGCGGCATCACCGCGACGGTCCCAGCACGTGCAGCAGGGCCGCGAGCAGGCCAGCGGCGTCGGCGTGCGGCCTCCCGGTGTCGTCCACCCACCACGGCACGGTGTGTTCAGTGTGCACGGTTTGTACGGTCTGCACGGTCTGCACGGTGTGCTCGGTGTGCTCGGTGTGCTCGGTCGCACCCACCCGCACCCGCAGCACCTCGTGGCGCACCCACGTGCCCTCCGGCACGGCCACGTCGAGCTGGGCGCAGGCCAGCACCACGCTGGGCTCGGCGGTGAACGCGCGCACAGTTCCGGGCGAGACCACCTGCCCGGCCACCTCATCCGAGGCCAGCTCCAGGTCCAGCAGCTCGGCGAGCGCGGTCGCACCGTCACCAAGCGCGCCGATGACCAGCCGGGCGGCGGGCAGCACCCCGGCCAGCCACGGTGCGTCGAGCACCAGCGCGGTCTGCGCGCGGATGACCGACCCGTCGGCGGCGCGCACCCGGTCGGGGGCCGCGACGTCGTCGAGCTCCAGCACGTCCTGCTCCAACGCCGCGGCGAGGGCGGCGTGCACCCCGGCCACCACCGCCGGCGACGGGTGCCGGGCCTCCTCGGCCAGCCGCTGCAGCAGCAGCCGGGCCAGCTCGGGCGAGTCGACCACGGCGGGCGCCAGCACCGTGGCGGACAGCCCCGCCACCGCCACCGGGTCGAGCAGTCCCGCGAAGGTGAGCTGGTCGGGGGACCGCCAGTGCCCCAGCGGCTGTCCGTGCAGCCGGGCGTGCCGCCGCAGCCACCACGGGGTGTGGCCGCCGGGTTCCCGCAGCGCGGCCAATGTCTCGGGCTCGGCGTGCAGCAGCGTCAGCGCCTGGGCCCACGCGGCGTCGTCCACCAGCTCCAGGTCGCGCACGGCGAGCACCCGGGACGGCTGCGTCTGCCCCCACCAGGTGTACTCGTCGTCGAGGTCATGCTCGGGTGCGGTGGCGTCGGGGTCGTCGAGCACCGTGAAGCCCCAGCCCACCCCGGTGGCACGCAGCACGTCGGGGCCGTGGGCGTCCAGCAGCCGCTGCGCCACGGTGCCGAACGGGGCGTCGGCCACCAGCAACGCCGCCAGCGGCGCATCGGGCAGCAGCAGCTCGTCGGCGGCGCGCAGCTGTCCGGTGGCGTCGGCCAACAGCAACCCACCCAGCCACGGGTGCTCCCCCGCCCGGGCCCCAGCCGCGGCCACGAGCCGCATCACCGCGTCGGCCAGCTCCCCGGTGGCCGACCTGTCCTCGGGATCCGCCGCTGCGACGGCCTGCTGCAGCACCGGGTCCTCCAGCAGCTCCGTGGCGCCGGACTGCGCGGCACCCAGGCGCACCAGCAGCGGGTGCGCAGCGTCGGGGTGCACCACCCGCAGCCCCGGCACCGCGGCCACCGCACCCGCCCCCTCCAGCAACACCGCGGTGCGCGGGCCGAGCACCGTGCGGCCGTCGACGAGCGGCACAGCCAGCGCGGCCAGCTCCTGCAGGGCCGTGCGGTCGTGCACCAGGGGGTCGAGGGCGGCGTACAGCTGCCGCCACCACGACGGCTCGCGGCCCAGCCCGGCCACGGCGTCGGCCAGCGCGGCCAACCCCAGGCGCTCGACGTCCAGTGCGGTCAACGCCGGGGTGTGGACCTGTGCGGAGAACTCGGCGACCAGGAGTCCCGGCAGGGCGTCGGCCAGCAGGTAGACCAACTCCGGCGTGGCGCGCTCGAGCAGCACCGCCGAGCTCGGGGTCACGTCCGGTCCCGCCGCCGAGGGCAGCCACGGGTGCGCGGTGAGCGCGGTGAGCACCTGGGTGCGCAGCACGGCGTCGACCGCGCTGCGCGGGAACCCCGGCAGCGGCACCAGCCTGGTGCGCTGCTCCGGGGCGAGGGCGGCCACCAACTGCGGGTAGCCGTCGGCGAGCCCGTCCAGGCAGGCGCCGGGCAGCACGCGGCGCCGGTCGGGGGCCAGCTCCACCTCAGCGACCAGCACCGCCGGCAGCGAGAGCTCTTCGTCGGTGCGGGTGGGCGCGCGCAGCACGTCCGCGTCGTTGGCCAGCACCTCGCCATGCTCAAGGCGCACCAGCCACCGGGCCCGGGCCCCGGTGGCCTGCCACCAGGTGCCCCCGTCCACCCGCACCTCGCTCAGCCGCGGCGCCAGCGCCCGCTCCGTGCGTTCGAAGCTCCGCGCACCGACCGTCACCCGCTGCAACGCCGTCAGCTCCAGCAGCAGCTGGGGGGCCTGGGCGGCCAACTCGACCAGCAACGCCGACCCGTCCACCCCGGCGCGCAGCGCCAGTACCACCTCGGTGTCGAAACCCGCTGCGGGCTGGGCGTCGATCGGCCAGACCAGCCGCAACACGGGCACGGGGCCGGTCACGCCCAGCTCTGCCCGCGTGCGTGCGCCGGAGAAGGCCACCGAACCGCTGCGGGACAGCACCCGGGGCTCGTCGGAGACGGCCAGCACGGCAGTGAACCCGACGCCGAAACGGCCGACCCCGGTGGTCTTGCTCGACGCCCGCAGCGCGGCGAGCGCGGCCACGCCCTCGGCGTCCAGCGGTGCCCCGGTGTTGGCCACCCGCAACGCCCCGTCGCTCAACTGGACGTGCAGCTCACCGGGCACCCCGGCGCGAGCGGCGGCGTCGGCGGCGTTCTGCGCCAGCTCGGTGAGGACCCGGTCGCGGTAACCGCCCCGCACCAGGTCAGCCTCGGTGGCGGTGTCCTCGCGCAGCCGGGTCGGCGAGGACCGCCAGGTCTGTAGCGTCGAGGCCCGCAGCGCTGCGGTGCCAAAAGGGTCGGGCAGGCTCACTCGACGGGGACTGCCTCGTCCGGCTCGGCAGCCTCGTCCAGCTCTGCGGGCTGGTCCAGCTCGGCGGCCTGGTCCGGCTCGGCAGCCTGGTCCAGCTCGGCAGCCTGGTCCGGCTCGGCGGGCTGCGGGGCCGCGGCGGGCTCCACCAGGTCGAGTTGGCTGTCGTCGCGCACCAGCTCGGTGACGGGAGTGGCCGCACCGTCGGCGACGACGGTGTCCGAATGCGCGCCGCAGCCGTACTCGGTGTGGACCACCCGCCCGTCAGCGGCCAGCTCGTTGCCGCACACCCCGAACGCCGCGCGCAGCGAGCCGGCCAACGGCAGGTAGAAGCCGCAGGTGCCGCAGGGCAGCGTCGCCGCGACGGCCACGTCGGCCGCCGGTCCGCTGGTGCCCTCGAACCAGCGCTCGGCGGCGTCCAGGCGCCCGTCGCGGCTCATCACCCGACGGCGCCCGAGGCCCACCTCCAGCGCCACCTCCTCGACGGCCGGGTCGTCGCTGGCGAGGTAGCCGGGAACCAGCCGCGGATCGTCGACCGGTGGTGGCAGCAGGTCACCGGGGCCCAGGTCACCCGCGCGTACCCGCTCCTCCCACGGCAGCCAGGTCGGCGAGACCAGCGCGTCGGCACCCGGGAGCGCCACCACTTCGCTGACCGTGGCGGCCGTCGCGTCGGGGGCGGCGGCCACCACCACGGCCCATTCCCAGCCGCGGTAGCCGGCGAGCTCGGCGGCGAAGCGGTGGGTGGCGGCTGCACCATCGGGGTCCGGCTCGGCGTGCACACCCAGGTGCGGCCCCACCGGGCCCTGCCCCAACTCGACGACGGCGGCCCGGGCCAGCTCCACCGCCGCGGCCAGCACGGGACGGACGGTGGGCTCGGCGACCTGCGCGGTGTCCTCGGTGGTGCTCACCCTGATGATTGTGCCGCACCTCGGCGTGCGGGCGCCGCCGTGGCCGGCTCGCACCCCACGCAGGGCACACTGGAGCCCATGTGTACGGTCCGCGGGGCGGCAGCGGCGGTGGGGCTGGTCCTCGCCACGAGCTGCGGTTCCCCGCCCGCACTGGTGCAGGCGGGGAGCACGTCCACGGGCGTCGAGCGGCTGCGGGTGGAGGTGGTCAGCACCCGCCCGCACGACACCGCGGCGTTCACCCAGGGCCTGGAGGTGGTGGGCGGCCAGCTGTACGAGGGCACCGGGCTGACCGGACGCTCCTCGATCCAGCGCAGCGACCTTGCTGACGGCAGCGTCCGGGCCCGCCAGGAGCTCGACCCCGCGCTATTCGGCGAGGGGATCACCGTGGCCGGTGACCGGTTGTGGCAGCTCACCTGGAAAAACGGCGTGGCCATCGCCCGCGATCCGCACACGCTGGCCGAGCTGAGCCGGGTCAGCTACTCCGGGGAGGGCTGGGGATTGTGCGCGCAGCCCGGCCGGCTGGTGATGAGCGACGGCTCTGCCACCCTCACCTTCCGCGACCGGAGCACCTTCGCCGCGCGCGGCACCATCGCGGTAACCCTCGACGGAAATCCGCTGACCAGGCTTAACGAGCTGGAGTGCACCCCCGACGGGCAGGTGTGGGCCAACGTATGGCAGAGCACCTCGATCGTGCGCATCGACCCGCAGTCCGGGCAGGTCACCGCGCTCGTCGACGCCTCGGGCCTGCTCGATGCCGAGCAGACGGCCAAGGCCGACGTGCTCAACGGCATCGCGGCGCTGCCCGGCACCGACCGGTTCCTCGTGACCGGCAAGCTGTGGCCCACCACGTTCGAGGTGCGGTTCGTCCCGGCATGAGTAGGCCGGGCGGGCGACGTGCGGGACCGGGGCAGCGATCTGCGGGACCGGGGCAGCGATCTGCGGGACCGGGGCAGCGATCTGCGGCAGACTCAGCACCCGTGGACACACCAGGGGCGCAGCGCCCGCCGCAGCCGCGCCAGGGGTGGACCCCCGGAACCCCACCGCGGCGCCGCTCGGTACTGCCCCCGCTGCCCCCGCTGAGCCCGCGCCAGGGCCGGCCGACCCCCGCCGTGCCCCCGCTACCCAGCAAGATCACCGTCGCCAGGGTGGCGGCCATGCGCAGCAGGCAACTCACCCGCAACGGCATCGACTCCTTCCACCGGGCGGCGAGCGCCGACGGTGCCGACGAGTCCGGCCTCACCAAGCTGACCTACGCGGTGATGGCGAACTTCGCCGCCGACGCCGCACTGGCGGTCGCGCTGGCCAACACCCTGTTCTTCGCCGCAGCCACGGCGCAGAGCCGCGCCAACGTGGCGCTCTACCTGCTGATCACCGTTGCCCCGTTCGCGGTGATCGCGCCGGTGATCGGCCCGCTGCTCGACCGGGTGCAGCGCGGGCGTCGCTGGGCGTTGGCCGGCTCGTTCGCCGCCCGGGCCGTGCTCGCCGTGGTCATGGCGCTGAACTACGACACCTGGCTGCTGTACCCGGCTGCGCTGGGGGTGCTGGTGCTCAGCAAGTCCTTTGGGGTGCTCAAGGCTGCGGTCACCCCGCGGGTGCTGCCGTGCGGGCTGAGCCTGGTCAAGACCAACTCCCGCCTCACCGTGTTCGGCCTGGTGGCGGCGGGCGCCGTTGGCGGGCTCGCGTCGGGGTTCACCCTGGTGCTCGGTTCGGCTGGCGCGCTGTGGTTCACCGCCGCGGTGCTGGCGCTGGGTGCGTGGCTGTGCCTGCGTATCCCCGCGTGGGTGGAGGTGACTGAGGGCGAGGTCCCCACCACTCTGCGCTACCCGAGCTCGGCACCATCGGCTGCCGCCTCCGGCCGGGGCACCAGACGGCAGCCGATGGGCCGCACGGTGCTCACCGCGCTGTGGGGTACCAGCACCATCCGGCTGGTCACCGGGTTCCTCACGTTGTTCGCCGCGTTCGTGGTCAAGGCGCACACCGAGTCACAACCGGTAGAGCAGGTGGGGATGCTGGCCCTCGTGGGTGCCTGCGCCGGGTTGGGCAGCTTCGTCGGCAACGGTGCGGGCGCCCGGCTGCACCTGGGCAAGCCCGACGCCCTGGTGCTGGGTTCCCTCGGATCGTCCGTGGCCGCGGCTGTCGTCGCGGCGGTGCTGCCCGGGATCGCCACCGTCGCACTGGCCGCCCTGGTGGCGTCGGCGGCGAGCGGGTTGGCCAAGGTGTCGTTGGATGCGACGCTGCAACGCGACCTACCCGAGGCGTCGCGGGCGTCGGCGTTCGGCCGCGCGGAGACGGTGCTGCAGCTGACCTGGGTGTTCGGCGGGGCCCTCGGGGTGTTGCTGCCGCCGACGTACTGGGTCGGGTTCACGGTGATCTCGGTGCTGGCCGCCGTGGGTCTGACGCAGTCGGTGCTCACCAGCCGGGGCTTGACGCTGCTTCCCGGTGTGGGTGGGGTGCGACCGCGCAAGGCCACCCTCAGCCGGCCACGGGTCCGCTGACCGGGCGTGCACCTGCGCCGAATAGGCTCAGGGGTGTGCCACGCTCGCCGCTGACCCGCCGGCTGGCCCAGCTCGTCGGTGGGGTGGCCGTCCTGGTGGCGGGCGCCGCATGCGCCGTGCCTGGGCCGCCGCAGATCACCTTCTACGCCGATCGGCAGACCGTGGCAGCGGGACCGGTGGTGTTCTGCTCGATCGACTTCACCGCGTGCGAGCCGCCCGGCCAGGTGGCCCGACTGACCGTGCCCCCTGGTTACCCGCTGCAGGTCTCGCTGCCCACCGAGATCGCCGACGCCCCCTGGCGGATGATCACGGTCTACCTCGACGCCAGCGGCACCCAACAGGTGCGCGAGCAGTACTACCGCCCCGGCGCCCGGCTCGCGGTCACGGTGCGCCTGGACGACCCGGCGAGCACGCTGCAGGGCGTGGAGATACAGCTGCCCTCAGGGTTCACCGACGCCGCGGGCAAGCCCGTCGCCCGGGGTGCGTGGTCGATCCGCAACGACTACACCCCGCACGGGTGATCGCTCACGCTCGCATATTTGATGAGTCAACGCGGGCAGCGGGCGCGGCTCAGGAGTCGAGTTCCCTGGCGACGGCGCGGACCACCTCGGAGATTCGTTGGGCGGTCTTGCGGTCCGGGTAGCGGCCCTTGCGCAGCTCCGGTTGCACCGTGGCCTCCAGCACCGTGATCATGTCCTCGACCATGCCGTGCAGCTCGTCGGGCGTGTGCTTGCGGACCGGGCCGGAGTGCGGGGGCTGCTTGATCGACGGGGGTGCGTCGAGCACCGTCAGGCTCAGCGCCTGCGGGCCACGCTTGCCCGAGGCCATGCCGAACTCCACCTTCTGGCCCGCCTTCAGGGCCTCGACCCCGGCGGGCAGCGCCGACGAACGGACGTAGACGTCCTCGCCCTGCTCCTGGGAGAGAAACCCGAAGCCCTTCTCCGCGTCGTACCACTTCACCTTGCCGGTAGGCACGCTGTTCACCCGTTCCATCGTCTGCATCGCTGCGTTCGTGCGTCGCACCAGCCCTGGCAAGTACGAACGCGCCCCGCTCGTGGCTGGGCGCGTGTGGGCCAGGATAGTCACCGCGCCGCCACAGGGCACGCGCGAATCCCGTTCCGCCCGCGCACGCCTGCCGGTCCACCCCCGCGCGCCTGCAGCCGCTACCGTGAGTGCCGTGCCCGCCCCCACGCCCGCTGCGGCCCCGCGTCGCCGGCTGTTCAGGGTTGCCCTGGTCCTGGCGCTGGTCGGGATGACGTCGATCGTCGCCGCCTACGTCACCGCGGCGGTCAGCTCGACCGGGCCCGCGCTGCTGCTGTACCTGCTGAGCATGTTGCTACCGGCGGGCATGGTCGTCGCCGCGCTCGCCCTGGCCACGGACTACCGCCGCAACCGCTGACGCAGGCCGTGAAACCGGCGGCCCCTGACCCGGCGGTCTCACGGCCTCACCCGAGCCCGAGCAGCCGGGTCGACGCCTCACGCATCTCCACCTTGCGCACCTTGCCGGTCACCGTCATGGGGAACTCGTCCACCACGTGCACGTAGCGCGGCACCTTGTAGTGGGCGAGCTTGCCGGTGCAGAACTCGCGCAGCGCCTCGGCCGTGAGATCGCCAGCACCCGGGTTCAGCCGCACCCAGGCCATGAGCTCTTCGCCGTAGGTGGCGTCGGGCACCCCGATGACCTGCGCGTCCTGGATGTCGGGGTGGGTGTAGAGGAACTCCTCCACCTCGCGGGGGTACACGTTCTCCCCGCCGCGGATCACCAGGTCCTTGATGCGCCCGGTCACCGCCAGGTAGCCGTCGGCGTCCATCGTGGCCAGGTCACCGGTGTGCATCCACCCTTCCCGGTCGAGCACCTCGGCGGTCTTGCCCGGCTCCTGCCAGTAACCGAGCATCACGCTGTAGCCGCGGGTGCACAGCTCCCCCACCTCCCCCCGCGGCACGGTGTCGGCGGTGACGGGGTCGACCACCTTCACCTCCAGGTGCGGGCCGACGCGGCCGACCGTGGTGACGCGGCGCTGCACCGAGTCGTCCGCCCGGGTCTGGGTGCTCACCGGCGAGGTCTCGGTCATGCCGTAGCAGATGCTGACCTCGCCCATGTGCATCCGATCCATCACCTTGCGCATCACCTCGGCGGGGCACGGTGAGCCCGCCATGATCCCGGTGCGCAGGCTGGACAGGTCGTAGGAGTCGAAGTCCGCCAGGGCGAGTTCGGCGATGAACATGGTGGGCACGCCATACAGGCTCGTGCACCGCTCGGCCTGCACCGCGTGCAGGGTCGCGGGCGGGTCGAAGCCCGGGGCGGGGATCACCATGGCCGCGCCGTGGGTGGTGCACGCGAGGTTGCCCATCACCATCCCGAAGCAGTGGTAGAAGGGAACCGGGATGCACACCCGATCCAGCTCGGTGTACGTGCAGAGCTCCCCGACGAAGTAGCCGTTGTTGAGGATGTTGCGGTGGCTGAGGGTGGCACCCTTGGGAAAGCCGGTGGTGCCCGAGGTGTACTGCAGGTTGATGGCGTCATCCGCGTCGAGCCCGGCCGTGGCCAGCGCCACCGCGGCGTCGTCGGCATCCCCGTCGGCCAGCTCGCGCCACCGATCGCCGTCGATGATCACGATGTCGGTCAGCGCGGGGCACCGGGGCGCCACCTCGGCGATCATCGACGAGTAGTCGGAGGTCTTGACCCGCTCGGCGGCCACCAGCATCCGGATGCCCGCCTGGTTCAGCACGAACTCCAACTCGTGCACCCGATAGGCCGGGTTGACCGTGACCAGCACAGCGCCGATCTCCGCCGTCGCGTACTGGGTGAGCGTCCACTCCGGACAGTTCGGCGCCCAGATGCCCACCCGGTCCCCGGCGCCGACACCCGCCCGCAGCAGTCCGGCGGCCAGCCGGCGGACGTCGGTGTGCAGCTGGTCGTAGGTCCAGCGCCGCCCACTGCTCACGTCGACCATGGCGTCGCGCGCACCGTGCCGCGCGACGGTGGCGGCGAGGTTCGCCCCGATCGTGGTCGTGAGCAGCGGCGGCGCGGCCGGCCCGATGTCGTAGGAGAGCTCGGCGACCGGGGACCGCCCGGGCTGCGGCACGCTCACATCGACCTCCTGCTCCGCCGGCGGCGGGCACCACCAGCTGCCTCCCGCACATCGTGCTCAGCCTCGTCCCCCACCGCCACCCTGCGGTGCGCACGGGCGCGGGACCGCGGAACACGGTGCACCTGGCCGCGGGAACAAGCAGGTACGGTCGGCGTTATACCCCTAGGGGTACCTTTACCGTCACGTCGGAGGCGAGGAGCAGGAACGTGGACGTGGACATGACCAAGCTGGGCGACGTTCTCGGGCGCCTGAAGCGGGTGCAGGGCCAGGTCGGCGGGATCATCCGCATGATCGAGGAGGGCCGCGACTGCTCCGACGTGGTGACCCAGCTCGCCGCCGCGTCGCGGGCGTTGGACCGCGCCGGGTTCAAGATCATCGCCACCGGGATGCGGCAGTGCATGGTCGCCGACGACCAGGGCACCCGCCACCTCGACGAGGCGGAACTCGAACGGCTGTTCCTCTCGCTGGCCTGAACGAGTTCTTTCCGGCCTGCACCAACTGATCACCGAGACGACCCATCAGCAACGACGACAGGAGGAGCCCGATGGACCCCAAGACCGTGCACGAGCGCCGCGACCAGGTGCAGATCCTCGACGTCCGCGAGGACGACGAGTGGTCCGCCGGTCGCATCGACGGTGCAGTCCACATTCCGCTCGGCGAACTGCCCGCCCGCGCCGGCGAGCTGGACCGGGACCGTCCGGTGGTGACGGTGTGCCGCGGTGGTGGGCGCGCCAGCAAAGCCACCGAGCAGCTCACCCAGGCGGGCTGGAACGCGCAGACCATGGAGGGTGGCATGACCCAGTGGGTCAGCGACGGCCTGGAGTTCACCACCCCGGACGGCAGACCGGGACGACTCGGCTGACCGGGTGCTCACCTGACCTGACCAGTTGCTCGCCTGACCAGTTGCTCACCTGACCAGTCTCGCCGGACCAGGAAGGATCACTGATGTTCCAGATCGAGACCATCGAGACCAGCAGCCTCGGCGACCGCAGCTACCTCGCCACCGACGGACAGGTCGCCGTCGTGGTGGACCCACAGCGCGACATCGACCGCGTCCTCGACCTCGTCGAGCAGCGCGGCGTCGCGGTGACGCACGTGGTGGAGACCCACGTGCACAACGACTACGTCACCGGCGGACTGGAGCTGGCCCGGCACACGGGCGCGGTCTACGTCATGCCCGCCGGCAGCGAGGTGGACTTCGATCACGTTCCCGCCGCCGACGGGGAGGTACTCGAGGTGGGAGCGATGCGGCTGCAGGTGCTGCACACCCCCGGGCACACCCACCACCACGTCAGCTACGCCCTCGCCGACACCGCCGGGCAGGTGCAGGCGGTGTTCACCGGCGGATCCATGCTCTACGGAGCGACCGGCCGCACCGACCTGGTTGGCCCGCCGACACCACCGAGCTGACCCATGCCCAGTACCACTCGGTGCGGCGGCTGGCCCGTGAGCTGCCCGCTGGCGCAACCGTCTTGCCCACCCACGGGTTCGGTAGCTTCTGCTCGGCCACCCCGACCAGCGGCACCTCCTCCACGGTAGGCGAGCAGGCCCGGGTCAACCCCGCCCTGACCCTGGCCGAGCAGGAGTACGTCGACACCCTGCTGGCCGGCCTGGGCGCCTTCCCCGCCTACTACGCACACATGGGGCCGATCAACCGCCGGGGTCCGGAGCCGGTGGACCTGTCGCTGCCCGAGCCGGTCGACCCCGCGGAGCTGCGGCGGCGGATCGAGGCCGGGGAGTGGGTGGTGGACCTTCGTGAGCGCACCGCGTTCGCCGCCGGGCACCTGCCCAACTCGCTCGGCTTCGAGCTGTCCACCAGCTTTCCGACCTATCTGGGCTGGCTCTACCCCTACGGCGCACCGTTGACGCTGATCGGCGAGAGCGCGGCGCAGGTCGCCGACGCCCGGCGCGAGCTGGTCCGCATCGACATCGACGACCTCGCGGGTGCCGCCGTCGGCGACATCGAGACCCTCGCCGACGGCCAGGCCCTGCGTTCGTACCGGGTCTGCGACTTCCCCGCTCTGGCCGAGGCGATGGGGCGCGGACCGGTGCAGCTCCTCGACACCCGGCGCGACGACGAACGTGCCCAGGGCTACGTCCGTGGTTCCCAGCACATCCCGCTGCACGAGCTCCACGAACGCCTCGACGAGGTTGGTGACGGCGAGGTGTGGGTGCACTGCGCATCCGGGTACCGCTCGTCCATCGCCGCCTCCGTCCTGGACCGGCCCGGCCGCCAGGTCGTGCTCGTCGACGGCGCCTACGACGACGCGCGCACCGCCGGACTGGAGGACTGACGATGTCGGGAGCTGGATTCGGCATGGGCGCGATGTGGCTGTTCGGTTTGCTCGTGCTCGTCGGGCTCGTGTTGCTGGTCGTCGTAGGGGTCCGCGCCCTGGGCGGTGGGATCGGCCGCGCCGGCGGACCTGGGCGCGGGTGACCGTCGGCCGGAACGCAGCCGTGCGCGGGAGGTGCTGGATGAGCGCTACGCCCACGGCGAGTTGAACACCGCGGAGTACCAGGAACGGCTGCAGGCCATCGAGGAAGGCTCCTAGTGCAACCGATCAGCCGGCGGCGCGCGCTGCAGCTCGGTGGGCTCGGTGTGGCCAGCACGCTCGTCGGCGGGCTCGGGCTGGCCCGGTCGGTCACCTCCGCCTTCGAGCCGACCCCCGGCGTTGCGCTCGCCGAACCGACCGTGCTGCGCAGCACCGGCGGCGAGCTGGCGGTCCGGCTTGAGGCGGCGCAGGGACGGGTGCGGGTCGCCGGTCGCCAGGCGACCGTCCTGGGTTACAACGGTGGCCTGCCCGGACCGACCCTGCGCCTGCAGCCCGGCGACCGGCTCCGGGTGCAGCTGGTCAACCAGCTCAGCACCCCGACCAACCTGCACGCGCACGGCCTGCACGTGTCCCCCGAGGCCAACGGGGACAACGTGTTCGTCACCGTCGAACCGGGCAGCGCCTTCGACTACGACTATCAGCTGCCCGCCGACCACCCACCGGGGGTGTACTGGTATCACCCGCATCACCACGGCAACGTCGCCGAGCAGGTGTTCGGTGGGCTGTACGGCGCGATCATCGTCGGTGACCCCGACGGTGCATCCGGCGCGGCGTCGGCGGTGCCGGTGACCCGCGAGCGGGTCATGGTGATCTCCGACATCACCCTGGACGGGGCCGGCCGCATTCAAACCCCCGGTCCGATGGCCGTGATGATGGGCCGCGAAGGCGACCTCGTCCTGCTCAACGGCCAATCCCGCCCGGTGCTCACCGCCCAACCAGGGCAGCGGGAGCGGTGGCGCATCGTCAACGCCTGCTCCGCCCGCTACCTACGGCTGCGCATGGACGGACAAGACCTGCAGCTGCTGGGTATCGACTCCGGACGCTTCCCCGCCCCCCGCGTCGTCGAGGAGGTGGTGTTGACCCCCGGCAACCGCGCGGACCTGCTCGTCACCACCAGGCAGGGCTCCAGCCAGCTCCGGGCGCTGCCGTATGACCGTGGCGGGATGATGGGCGGCGCGAGTTCGCCGACCACCGGCACCAGCACCGACGGGGTGGTCGTGGCCAGCCTGGCGGTCGACGGTGGTGCCGTGCCCGCGCTCGCCCCCGTACCCGCGCAGCCCCAGCCCCGGGATCTGCGCAGCGCGGCCCTGACCGGGCAGCGGCAGCTGACGTTTGCTATGGGTATGGGCGGTGGGGGTATGGGCGGTGGGGGTATGGGCGGTGGGGGCATGGGCGGTGGGGGCATGGGGTTCACGATCGACGGCAAGGCGTTCGACCCCAACCGGATCGACACCGCGGTGGCGGCCGGCGCGGTCGAGGAATGGACATTGACCAACACCAGCCCCATGGACCACCCGGTGCACCTGCACGTGTGGCCAATGCAGATCGTCGCGCAGAACGGTCAACCGCTGCCGACGCCGACCTGGCAGGACGTCGTCAACGTCCCCGCCCGCGGCAGCATCACCGTCCGCGTCGCCTTCGACACCTTCACCGGGCGCACCGTCTACCACTGCCACATCCTCGACCACGAGGACAACGGGATGATGGGCGTCATCGACGCACGCTGACCTGGCGCCGAGGACATTCCCGCCGCCGTCCCCTCTGCCGCCGCGTCCCCTCTGCCGCACACCGTCCCTCTGCCGCCGCGTCCCCTTCCCGCCGCCGTCCACCCCTCTGCCGCACACCTGGCCGCGTCTGCGCATAGGTCACGCGGTGTGCGCTGACGCTCAACGGTATGCGTGGACGCTGAAGCTGCCGCTCAGCGGTGTGCGTGGACGCTGAAGCTGACGCTCAGCGCAACCCGGCCGACGCCGAACTCGATGCGCGCCCGCTCCACCGCTCCTCGATGCGACCGAAACGCCAGGCCGCGACCGCGAGCGCCCAGGTGAGGACGAAGCAGCCGACGATCGTAAAGCCAACGTAGGTGAGGTTCAGCGAGCCAACCCAGGCGAGCGGACCCGAGTCGATCCCCAACCGCTCGACCAGCAGACCGGTCAGCACGATTCCGCCGATGACCAGCGCCACGACGACGGACAGCACGGTGATCGTGAGGTTGTAGAAGACCTTGCGGACCGGCTTCAGGAACGCCCAGCTGTACGCCCGCGCCATGAGCACCCCATCCGCGGTGTCGAACAGGCACATCCCCGCCGCGAACAGCACCGGCAGGACCAGGATGGCGTACCACGGCAGGGCCACCGCCGACCCGGCGGCGAGGACGAGCAGCGCCACCTGCGTCGCGGTGTCGAAGCCGAGGCCCATGAGCAGACCCACCGGGTACAGGTGGGCGGGCTTGCTGACCCGCCGCATCACCCGTCCGAGTAATCGGGCCATGAACCCGCGGTTGTTGAGCTGGCGCTCGAGTTCGGCCTCGTCGAGTTCCCCGGTGCGCATGCGGTGAAACACCTTGGCGATCCCGACGACCGCGACGAGGTTCAGTAGGCCGATGAGGATGAGGAAGGTGCCCGCCACGAGCGTACCGAGCAAGCCGAGCGTCTGCTGCAGCTGTGAGTTCGGGTCCTGCACCGGACCGGCGATGGCCCGGAACCCCGCGGCGAGCAGGAAGCTCAGCGCGAAGACCACGCTGGAGTGGCCGAGGGAGAACCAGAAGCCCGCGCTCAGCGCCGGCTTGTGCTCGCCAACGAGCTTGCGGGTGGTGTTGTCCACCGCGGCGATGTGGTCGGCGTCGAAGGCATGCCGCACCCCGAGGAGGTAGGCGGTGACGCCGAGGCCGACGCCGAACACGCCCGCGCTGCCCACCGCGAGGTTCTGCGGTGCTACCACGAGAACCAGAACCCCCCAGCCGACGAGGTGGAGCAGCACCACCACTGCGGCCATGCCCGCCAGCGAGGTCCGCTCGGCGCGGCCCAGCGTCGAGAAGAAGCCCCGCGTTGTCGGCGTCGCGTCGCTCATGCCGGACATTATGCACGAGTCAGACGCAGTCGCAAACTATTCGCAATAGATCATATGGTGTGTTAGCGAGCCGCGCGGTGAGCGCGGTGCTCACAGCGGCAGACACGCGTGACGAAGGGCCCAGCGCCCCCCGTGCGCATGCAGCCCGGTGGAGGTGAGCGGGGGGACGTCGATGCGCCAGAACGACTCCGGATTCGCGTCGAGTGCGACCACCACCACCGCCCGGACCACGGCGGGGTGGGTGATCGCGACGGTGCGCCCGGGAAGGGCAGCGACGCGGTGCAACCAGCCGCCTACTCGCTCGAGCAGGTCGAGCACGGACTCACCCCCGTGGGGTGTCGCCGAGGGGTCGGCGATCCACGCCGCCACCTGCCCCACCGGGAGATCCATGAGGTCCCGGCCGGTCCACCCGCCGAGGTCGAGATCAGCCAGCGCCGGATCCGGGGTCGGGGAGAGCCCGAGGGCAGCTGCGGTGTCGGACGTGCGCCGGGTGGTGTCGCTGAACGCGCGGGCGTGCCGCGGCACGCTGGCCGCGACCCGTCGTGCGGCGTGGCGGGCCGTGTCCTCGGGGTGGGTCGTCGGCAGCGCACCGCCCGGCCTGCAGAGCGGTCATCCCGTGGCTGAGGACGATCAGCTTCGCGGGGGACGCCGGGCTGACACCGCGGGGCGGGGGGCGGGGGCTCAGGCGCGCGCCGTTGCCGGCCGGTGCGCCCGCAGGCTGCGTTCGGTGAGGGCACCGAACACCAGCCCGAGGGTGGCCCAGATGCTCAACTGCACCCCGCTGGACGCGAGCCGAAACTGCCAGAGCACGTCGGCGCGGAAGTCGGCGGGCGTCTCGTCGATCACTGGGAGCACCGCGTAGGCCACACCCACCACGACCAGACCACCGAGGCCCGCGACCACGGCCGCGTTCCACGAACCCCACCGTGGCGCCAGTGCCCGCGCGAGTACCGCTGCGCCGACGACGACGCCGAGGGAGATCACGAGCATGACGAGGTACCACTGGGAGCGCTCGACGACGGTGTCGGCGTTGCTGACGCCCGGCGGGTTCGGCGGGTATTTCAGCGCGGGCAGCACGTGCACCCCGACGAACCCACCCACGGCCACGGTCAGCGCGGTGGCCCGAGCCGACAGCGACCCGAGGCGTCCCTGAGCGACGGCGTAGGCCAACGCATACAGCCCGCCGAGGGCGACGCCGAGCACCGAGGTGCCGGTGGCCAGGCCCAGGGTGGACTGGACGGTGCGGCTGACCAGCTCGGGCGCGCCCGGAGCAGGAGCAGTCGCCGCCCGGTCGTAGGCGATTCCGGCGGCCAGTGGCCCGTCCCCCAGCAGGCGGGCCACGACGAACGCGAAAATACCGGCGAGGAGGCCGACGCCCATTCCGCGCAACAGCAGGGTGCGGAGCACGTCAGCGGCTAGTGGCAGGGAACGCCGAGCAGGTGGCGGGCATCGTGCACGAACTCGTGGACCGTGCTGCCCGCGAACAATGAGGTCGCTCCCTGCTCGGCGGCGACGAAGTACACGGCCAGCAGCAGGAACGCCACGAAGCCGGCCCACGGCGCGATGGCCCGGACGGCGATGGTGGGCAGCGTCGGCCAGACGATCGGGCGTGGCGCGGTAGCGGTATGGACCATGTGAGCCTCCGAGGAAGTACGCGTTCCTGTTGATGCGGACGGACGAAGCGGCGACCTGACGGTCGGGTGACTCCGTTCGGTGGTGGGTCTGACTCGCGACCGCCCGACAGGCGGTCATCCACAGTGGCGCGACCGTCCGGGTTCTCACCGGGTTCCGACCACCGAACCGCGCTGAGTGAAGCACCGCGGCTCGAGCACGGTCAAGCCGGAGCAGGCGAGACCTACCCGCCCTGCTCTCACCCCGGGTGCACCGCGACCTCGGTGGCCTTCACCACGAACCACGCTCGCGTGCCTGCTGCCAGGTCGAGCTCGGCGGCGGAGGCCACCGTGACGTCGGCCATCAGCCCCGCCCCGTGTGCGCCGTCGACCGCGCGCACCCGCACCAGTTCCCCGCGGGGCTCCACCGACGCAACCACGACGTCCAGCGCGGTCCTGGGGCTGCCACCGGGACGCTGCGCGTGGACCGCCACCGCCCGCGGACTGAACACCGCGACCGCGGGAGCGCCGGGCGAGCAGGCCGGGTCGAGCGCACCGGAGACCACCGACCCGTCGCAGGTGCGCACCCCCTGCTCCACCACGGTGCCCGCCACCAGGTTCAGCCCGGCCACCTGGGCGGCGAAGGCGCTGCGCGGACGCGACAGCACCTCCCGGGTGGGCCCGTGCTCCACCACCCGCCCCGCGTCCAGCACGACCACCCGGTCGGCCAGCACCAGCGCGTCGAGCACGTCGTGGGTGACCAGCAGGGCCGAGCGGTGTCCGGCGCGCAGCACCGTGCGCAGCAGCTGCCGCATGGCCGGCGCCGTCGCCACGTCGAGGGCCTCCATCGGCTCGTCGAGCAGCAGCAGCCGGGGTTCGGCGGCGAGGGCGCGGGCCACCGCCACCCGCTGCGCCTGGCCCCCGGAGAGCTGGGCGGGCTTGCGCTGGCCGAGCCCGTCGGCGTCCACCGCGGCCAGCCAGGTGGCCGCGCGCACCCCGGCGTCGGCCCGGGTGCGCCCCCGGCAGCGCAGGGCGAACGCCACGTTCTCCGTCGCCGTGAGGTGCGGGAACAGCAGCGCCTGCTGGGCCAGCAGCACCACCCCGCGGCGGTGGGGTGGCACCCACGTGCCCGCCACGGTGTCGACCAGCACGTCGGCGCCGAGGGTGATCCGCCCGGTGTCGGGCGCCAGCAACCCGGCCACCAGCGACAGCAGCGTCGACTTGCCCGACCCGTTCGGTCCGAGCACGGCCACCACCTCGCCGTGCGCCACCTCCATGGCGACGTCGAGGTCACGCTGCGCCAGGGTCACTGCCAGGGCCAGACCCGTGCTCACCGCTCCCCCGCGGGGCCCCGCGCGGCCAGCACCACCACGAGCACGGCCACCACCACCAGCACCAGCGACAGGGCGACGGCGGCGTCCGGGTCGGTCTCGCGCTGCAGGTAGATCTCCAGCGGCAGGGTCCGGGTGACCCCCTGCAGGCTGCCGGCGAACGTCAGCGTGGCGCCGAACTCCCCGAGCGCGCGAGCGAACGCCAGCACCGCACCGGAGACCAGCCCGGGCAGTACCAGGGGCACCGTCACCCGCCACAACACCGTCGACGGGCGCGCCCCCAGCGTGGCGGCCACGGCCTCGTAACGCCGCCCAGCGGTGCGCACCGCACCCTCCATGCTCACCACCAGGAACGGCAGTGACACGAAGGTCTGGGCCAGCACCACCGCGGTCGTGGAGAAGGCGATCTGGATGCCGAGGGCGTCGAGCTGCGCGCCGATCAACCCGCGCCGCCCGAACGTGTACAGCAGCGCGATCCCGCCCACCACCGGCGGCAGCACCAGCGGCAGCAGCACCAGCGAGCGCAGCAGCCGCTGGCCGGGAAACGACGTACGCGCCAACACCAGCGCCATGGGCACCCCCGCTACCACGCACAACACGGTGCTCGTCACCGCGGTGCGCAGGCTCAGCTCGAGCGCGGCCAACGACGACCCGGAGGTGACGAGCGCCAAGAACCGCGACCACGGCACGCGGAGCACCACCGCCACCAAAGGCGCCACCACGAACGCTGCGCCTGCCACGGCGGGGACGACCAGCCACCGGGGCAGGGCAGAGTACGCCGCCGGTGAGCGGGCGCGGGTCACGGTGGCCCGAAGCCGGCCGCCGACAGCACCTTCCGGCCCTGCTCACCGGCAACGAACGCGGCGAACGCGGCGGCGGTGCCCGGTGCCTTCGAACCCCTCAGCGCGACGACCGGGTAGGTGTTCACCGCCGTGCGCGCCGCGGGGAAGGGCACCCCCGTCACCGTGTCCCCGGCCCCCGCGACGTCGGTGACGTAGACGAGGCCGGCGTCGGCTTCCCCCGAGCGGACCTTGCCGAGTACGTCGGTGACCGATGACTCCTCGCTCACCGGGCGGATCGTCGTGCCGGTGGCGTCGCTGACGGTCTTGGCCGCCGCCCCGCAGGGCACCTGGGGGGCGCACAGCACGACCTTCACGCCCGGCCTGGCGAGGTCGGCGAAGGAACCGATGCCCGCGGGGTTGCCCCGGGGCGTGACGATCTCCAGCACGTTGGTGGCGAAGGTGACGGGCACACCGGCGGCGTCCCCCGCGCTCGTCACCTTGTCCATGTTCCTGGTGTCGGCGGAGGCGAACACGTCGGCGGGTGCACCCTGGCTGATCTGGGTGGCCAGGTCGGAGGAGCCGGCGAAGGTGAAAGCCACCTTCGCCCCGGGGTGGGCCACCGCGAACTCGGCGCCCAGCTCGGTGAACGTGGACTTCAGCGACGCCGCGGCGAACACGGTGATGTCACCGGTGACGCCGGCACCCGCCGCACCGGCCGGCTCCGACCCACACCCGGCAACCACCCCGACGACACAGGCAGCGGCAAGCACCACCGTCGGGGACCGCGTCACGAGTTCACCCCTGGGGTTTCCACGATCACCGTGGTCGCCTTGATCACGGCCACGGCCACCCGGCCCGGCTCGAGGCCGAGTTCGGTGACGGCCTCGCTGCTCATCAGCGAGACGACCCGGTGCGGGCCGCACTGCAACTCCACCTGCGCCATCACCCCGTCGGCGACCACCCGGGTGACCAGGCCGACGAAGCGGTTGCGTGCCGACCGGCCGACTCCCGACGGGTCCTGGGTGGCCGCGCCGTGGTGGCGAGCGAACTCCGCCAGCGACGCACCGTCGACCACCTTGCGGCCGGTGGCGTCCGGCGTGGCGGCGATGGCGCCCGCGTCGACCCAGCGGCGCAGGGTGTCGTCGCTGACCCCCAGCAGGTCAGCGGCTTCGCGAATCCGGAACGTCGGCACGCCAGCCACTCTAGTTCCGCAATCACCCCCCAAACAAGCATTTCTGTCCGCATTTGCGGCCCGAACGGGGGGTTCGTGGTGGCCAGCGCCACCCCGGGTGGTGCCGGCCACGGTGGTACTGGCAGAGTTGGACCATGGATTTTGCTGCCTCGGCCGCCGCCGCTGAGCTCACCGCGACGATGCGGGTGTTCCTCGACGAGCAGGTGTTGCCCGCCGAGGCGAAGTACGAGGCGTTTCGTGCCGAGCGGCGGGGCACCCCCGCCGAGCACGAGCTTCCCCCCGTGATGGAGGAGCTCAAGTCCCGCGCCCGCGAGCTCGGGCTGTGGAACCTGTTCCTGCCCTCGGTCTCGGGTCTGACCAACGTCGACTACGCGCAGATCGCCGAGGTGTCCGGTTGGTCGCCCAACCTAGCGCCGGAGGCGATCAACTGCGGCGCACCCGACACCGGCAATATGGAGACGCTGCACCTGTTCGGCACGCCTGAGCAGCGCCAGCAGTGGCTCACCCCGCTGCTCGAGGGGGAGATCCGCTCCGCCTTCGCGATGACCGAGCCCGGCGTCGCCTCCTCCGACGCGACGAACATCGAGACGTCGATCCGCCGGGACGGTGACTCCTACGTCATCAACGGCCGCAAGTGGTGGATCTCGGGCTCGGCCGACTCGCGCTGCGCGATCTTCATCGTCATGGGCAAGACCGATCCGGACGGACCCCGCCACACCCAGCAGTCGATGGTGCTGGTGCCGCGGGACACGCCCGGGCTGGAGATCGTCCGCCACCTGCCGGTATTCGGCTACCAGGACCAGCACGGGCACTCCGAACTCACCTTCACCGACGTCCGGGTGCCGGTGAGCAACCTGCTCGGTGAGGAGGGTGGCGGCTTCGCCATCGCGCAGGCGCGCCTCGGCCCCGGCCGCATCCACCACTGCATGCGGCTGATCGGGATGGCCGAGCGCGCGATCGACCTCATGGTGCGCCGGGCCAGCGCGCGGGTAGCCTTCGGCAGGCCCCTGGCCGAGCAGGGTGTGGTGCGCGAGGCGATCGCCACCAGCCGCATCGAGGTGGAGCAGGCCAGGCTGCTGGTGCTCAAGACGGCCTGGCTCATCGATCGGCACGGCTCCCGGGGTGCCGCCACCGAGATCGCGGCCATCAAGGTGGTGGTGCCGCGGATGACGTGCACCATCATCGACCGGGCCATCCAGGTGCACGGCGGGGCCGGGGTCAGCGACGACACCCCGCTGGCCTACTTCTACGCCAGCGCCCGCACGCTGCGCCTGGCCGACGGGCCCGACGAGGTGCACCTGCGCACGGTCGCGCGCCAGGAGCTGGCCCGGCACACTGGGTGAGGGCAGCTGCTCGTGCTCGCCCGCGTCGAGGAGGTGGAGACGATGTCGTCCGTCGCATTGGGGATCCCGGCCGTGGTCGCCGGGCCGGGCCGCGACCCCGCCCGCCCGCAGACCCAGGCGCTGCTCGACGCGCACGGGCGCACCGCAACCGACCTGCGGATCTCGCTGACCGACAAGTGCAACCTGCGCTGCACGTACTGCATGCCGGCCGAGGGCCTGGACTGGATGGCCGACGACCAGCTGCTCACCCGCACCGAGATCGGCCGGCTGGTCGCCATCGCGGTACGCACCCTGGGCGTCACCGAGGTGCGCTTCACCGGCGGTGAGCCGCTGCTGCGCCGTGATCTCGCCGAGATCATCGCCGATGCCGCCGCGCTCACCCCGCGCCCGGAGATCTCGCTGACCACCAACGGCCTCGGGCTGGTGCGTAAGGCGAAGTCCCTTCGGGCGGCGGGGCTGGACCGGGTGAACGTCTCCCTCGACACGGTGGACCGGGCACGCTTCGCCGCGATCACCCGCCGGGACCGGCTGGGCGACGTGCTCGTGGGGATGGCCGCGGCCGCCGCGGCAGGGCTGACACCCGTCAAGGTCAACTCCGTGCTCCAGCGCGGCCTCAACGATGGCGAGGCGCCCGAGTTGCTGGAGTTCTGCCTGGAACACGACTACGAGCTGCGCATCATCGAGCAGATGCCGTTGGACGCCCAGCACGGCTGGAGCCGGGCGACGATGGTGACGGCCGAGGAGATCCTCGACTCGCTGCGTGCCCGGTTCTCGCTCGCCCCGGACCCCCAAGCCCGGGGCGCGGCCCCGGCCGAGCGCTGGCTCGTCGACGGCGGCCCGGCGACAGTGGGCGTCATCGCGTCGGTCACCCGTCCGTTCTGCGGTGACTGCGACCGCACCCGGCTCACCGCCGACGGCCAGATCCGCAACTGCCTGTTCGCCGCCGGGGAGACCGACCTGCGGGGCCTGCTGCGCGACGGGTCCGGCGACGACGCCATCGCCGAGCGCTGGCAGGACGCGATGTGGGGCAAGCTGGCTGGGCACGGCATCAACGACCCGAGCTTCCTGCAGCCCACCCGACCGATGAGCGCGATCGGGGGGTGAGCCCTACGCCCGTGAGCACCGTCACCGTGCGGTACTACGCCGCCGCTCGGACGGCCGCCGGCACTGCCGAGGAGCACGTTCGGTTGGTCGCAGGTGCCAGCGTGGCCGAGCTCGTCGACCTGGTCGGCTCCGGGCGCCCGGAACTCGCCCGGGTGCTCCTGCGCTGCTCGTTCCTGCACGACGAGGTCGTGGTCCGCGACCCCGGTGACCAGCTCCGGGCAGGCTCGGTCCTGGACGTGCTTCCCCCCTTCGCGGGCGGCTGAGCACCCGTCGGTGTGATCTACGTCACATTGGCGAACGGGTTTGCGCTGGTTCACCTACGCCCACACACCGCGCTGACCAGGACAGACGACGGTCTCCCCGGGTCACCCCGTTGGGTTGGGGTGCCCCGCCCCGGTGGGTCCAGGTGACGATCGGTCGCTCGGCACGTACGGTCAACCGCGGCCGGAGGATCTGGCCACACCGGGCCGCTGCGCCAAACCCTGCCCCGCGGGTCACCGGTACCCCGACAAACCATCAGGGGCAGGGACGGGGGACCCACGTCCAGCCACACTGGGCGACTGGCCGAGTGCACCTGCTCGGCCTGGGGTGAAGCCGCACAGATCTCCGCACCGGAGTTCGCGGCCGGGCTACCTCTTCAGCCCGAACCCGACAGCTTACCTCGTAGGCGCACGGAGAGGATCCATCCCGCATGAGCACCAGTCACGGCCGTCACCGCAAGCCCAGCGCCACCCGTCGTCACGTAACCCGCGCCGCCGTCGCCGGCATCGCGCTCGGCGCCCCCCTCGCCCTCACCGCCGCCCCCGCCCAGGCTGCCACCGCCGACCAGTGGGACGCCGTCGCCAAGTGCGAGAGCGGGGGCAACTGGGCCATCAACACCGGCAACGGTTACTACGGTGGCCTCCAGTTCGCGCTGAGCACCTGGCAGGGCTTCGGGGGTCAGGGCAACCCGGCCGCCGCCTCCAAGGCGGAGCAGATCCGCATCGCCGAGAAGGTCCTCGCCGTGCAGGGCAAGGGTGCCTGGCCGGTCTGTGGCGTGGGCCTGGGCGCGGCCTCGCCGGCCCCGCAGGCACAGCAGCAGGAGCCGGCGCACACCCACCCCCAGCCGGTGCCGGCCGCCCCGCAGCTCGCCGTGTCCGCTGCGACCTACACCGTCAAGTCCGGTGACACGATGTCCAAGATCGCCCAGGCCAACAACGTGCAGGGCGGTTTCATGGCCCTGTTCGAGCGCAACCGCGACGTGGTCGAGAACGTCAACCTGATCTTCCCCGGCGAGCGGCTCAAGCTCTGAGCGGTCGCTAGCCACCCGCAGACCCGTCACCTCCGCGGAGGTGACGGGTCTGCGGCGCATCCTCAGGCGGAGCCGACCCATTCCTCGGTGCCGTCGGCGAACTGCTGACGCTTCCACACCGGGATGCGCGCCTTCACCTCGTCCACCAGCAGCGCGCACGTCTGGAACGCCGCCGCCCGGTGATCGGCCGACACCGCGCAGGCCAGCGCCACGTCGCCGACGGCCAACGGCCCCACCCGGTGGCTCACCGCCAGCGCCCGCACCCCCTGCACCCGCGCCGCGACGTCCGCGGCCACCTCGGCCACCAGGGCTGCGGCGCTGGGGTGCGCGGAGTAGTCCAGCGCGTCCACGCCGCGGCCCGCGTCGTGATCGCGCACCACGCCCGCGAAGCTCACCACGGCCCCGGCGGCCGCGTCGACCACCAGCTCCTCGTGCTCGGCGACGCTGAGCACGTCGGCGGTGACAGCGGCCCTGGCCACTCGCGGGCTCACCGGTGGTCACCGCCGGCCAACTGGTCCAGCGCGTGGGCGAGGACCCGGTCGAGCACGGCCAGCCCGTCCCGTACGCCGCCGGTGGAGCCGGGAAGGTTCACCACCAGCGTCCGTCCGGCCACCCCGGCCACCCCCCGGCTGAGGATCGACGTGGGCACGGCGTCACCCCCCGAGGCCCGCACCGCGTCCGCGATCCCGGGCACCTCGTAGTCCAGCACGGGCCGGGTCGCCTGCGGGGTGGCGTCGGTGGGGCTGATGCCGGTGCCGCCGGTGGTGAGCACCAGGCCCGCGCCGGCCGTGATCGCCGCCCGCAGCGCCTGCGCGACGGGCTCGCCGTCACCCACCACCACGGGGTCGTCCACGCTGTGCCCGCGCTCACGCAGCCACGCCACGATCACCGGGCCGGTCTTGTCCTCATACACCCCGGCCGAGGCCCGGTTGGACGCCACGATCACGGCTGCGCTAGTCATCGCTGCTCCAGTGTCCGGTCTTGCCGCCGTCCTTGGTGAGCACCCGCACCCCGTCCATCACGGCGGCCGGGTCCACCGCCTTCACCATGTCGTGCAGCGTGAGCCCGGCGACGGCCACGGCGGTGAGCGCCTCCATCTCCACCCCGGTGCGGTCGGTGGTGCGCACGGTCGCGGTCACCGCCACGGTGCGCTCCCCCACGGCGAGTTCCACGACGACGGCGCTGAGCGTGATCGGGTGGCACAGCGGCACCAGCTCCGGCGTGCGCTTGGCGGCCATGATCCCCGCGATCCGCGCGGTGGCCAGGGCGTCGCCCTTGGGCAGCCCGGCGCTGCTGATCAGCCCGATCACCTCGGCGGTGGTGCGGAACGTGCCGGTGGCCACGGCGGTGCGGGCGGTGGCGTCCTTGTCGGTCACGTCGACCATGCGGGCCGCGCCGGAGGCGTCGGTGTGGGAGAGCTCAGGCATCGACGGCCTCCTGCGCCTCGGCCGCCGCCTGCCTCGCCGACAGCTGCTGCTCGGCGGCGGAACGGACGGCGGCGGCGACGGCCGGGGCCACCGAGGTGTCGAACACGCTGGGGATGATGAAGCTGGCGTTCGGCTCGGCCACGACGTCGGCGATCGCGGCGGAGGCGGCCAACATCATCCCGTCGGTGATGTCGCGGGCCCCGGCGTCGAGCAGGCCGCGGAAGATGCCGGGGAACGCGAGGACGTTGTTGATCTGGTTCGGGTAGTCGCTGCGCCCGGTGGCGACGATCGCGGCGTGCCGCTGCGCCTGGATGGGGTCGACCTCCGGGTCGGGGTTGGCCAGGGCGAACACGATGGCGTCGTCGGCCATCGTGGCCACCTCCGCGGCCCCGAACAACCCGGGTGCGCTCACCCCGATGAACACGTCGGCGCCGACCAGCGCGTCGGCCAGTGGCCCGCTGGCACCGTCGGCGTTGGTGTGCTCGGCGATCCAGGCCAGGTTGGCGTCCATGCCCGCCCGCGACGGGTGCACGATGCCGGCGACGTCCACCGCGGTGAGGTGCGCGGGCCGCAACGGCAACAACAGCCGGATGATGGCGCTGCCGGCCGCGCCCACCCCGCACACCGTGATGCGGACGTCGTTCATCTGCTTGCCCACCACGCGCAGGGCGTTGCGCAGGGCCGCGAGCACCACCACCGACGTGCCGTGTTGGTCGTCGTGGAACACCGGGATGTCGAGCAGCTCGCGCAGCCGCGCCTCGATCTCGAAGCAGCGGGGCGCGGCGATGTCCTCGAGGTTGATGCCGCCGTACACCGGGGCCAGCAGCTGCACGGTGCGGATGATCTCCTCGGTGTCCTGGGTGTCCAGGCACACCGGCCAGGCATCGACGTTGGCGAACTTCTTGAACAGCGCGGCCTTGCCCTCCATCACCGGCAGCGCCGCGGCCGGGCCGAGGTTGCCCAGGCCGAGCACCGCGGAGCCGTCGGTGACCACCGCGACGGTGTTGCGTTTGATGGTGAGGCGGCGGGCGTCGGCGGGGTTGGCCGCGATGGCCTGGCAGACCCGGGCCACGCCGGGGGTGTAGGCGCGGGAGAGGTCGTCACGGGTGCGCAGCGCCACCTTGGACGCGATCTCGATCTTGCCGCCCAGATGGATCAGGAAGGTGCGGTCGGACACCTTGCGCACCGACACCCCGTCGAGGGTGTCGAGGTGGTCGGTGATCTCGCTGGCGTGCTCCTGCGAACGAGCGTTGGCCGAGATGTCGACGACGATCGACTGCGTGTGGCTCTCCACCACGTCGAACGCGGTGACCACCCCACCGCTGGTGCCCACCGCGCTCACCAGGTCACCGGCGGCGCTGGCGGTGGCGGGGGCCTCGACCCGGACGGTGATCGAATAACCGGGGCCGGGCACGGACATGGCAGGGGGGACCTTCCAGCGGGGCGACGGTGCCGGCTGAGCCTAGTGCTGGGGTGCGCCCGCGCTCAGCGGTGGAGCACGCTCAGCGGTTGATGATGGTGGTGGGATGGAAGTACGGCACGGACTCCAGCGGGAACTCCACGTCACCGAACGGCGACAACCCGCCGGCCACCGGCGACGCGAGTTCAGACACCGGGTGCTCACCCTCGTCGAGCTGGGGCCACGTGGGATCGACCCAATGCTTCTTCTTCTTCCCATCCTCGAGCTTGGCCATGCTGGGCATTGTGCCCGGTCGGTCCACCCGATGTCGCGCAGGCCCAGCGTCGCACGGCGCTGGTCACTAACGTTGACCGGTGATGCCCACTCCCGACAGCCTGGCTGCCTGGCTGACCCGACGCTCCGACGCCGAGCTCGTCGAGCTGCTCGGGCTACGCGGTGACCTGGCCGTGCCTCCGCCGGCCGACTCCGGCGTCCTGGCTACGAGGGCGGCGCTGCGGGCGTCGGTTGCCCGCGCGGCCGATGAACTCGACGCCTTCGTGCTGGCGGTGCTGGCGGCCGTGGTGAGCAGCGGCGCCGACACCCAGGCCGTGGGTGCCGACGAGGTCGCCCGGTTGCTCGACCCCGGAGTCAGCGCCACCCAGCTGGCCGCAGGCCTGGACGAGTTGCGTCGCCGTGCGCTGATCTGGGGACCCGACGACGACGTCGCGGGGTTGCGGGTCACACCGGCCGCCAGGGAGGTGCTGCCGCGCGCCTCGGGGCAGCTCGGACGGTCGTCGCCGCAGCTGGTCGACGTCGACGTGCCCGCACTGCTCGCCGAGCTGGACGAGCCACGCCGCGCGCTGCTGAGCACGCTCGCCGGGGCCGCACCGTTGGGCCGCACCAGGGACGCCGCCGCCGACGCCCCCGCCGACCGCCCGGTGCCGCGACTGCTGGCCGCCGGGCTGCTGCTCAAGGTCGACGAGCAGACGGTGGAGCTGCCCAGCCAGGTGCGCGCTGCGCTCGGGGGTGAGCAGCCGCGCGGTGACCTCCTCGCCACCGAACCGACGCCCACGCCGACGCGGCGCAGCCAGGGCGAGGTCGACTCCGCGGCGGCCGGGGAGGCGCTGGAGCTGGTGCGGCACTGCACCGACGTCCTGGTCGCCCTCGGTGACCTCCCCGCGCCGGTGCTGCGTTCCGGTGGCATCGGGGTGCGGGAGCTGCGCCGGCTGGCGAAGCAGACGCAGCTGGACACCGAGCGGATCGCGTTCGTGATGGAGCTGCTGGTTGGCGCGGGGCTCGTGACCTCCGACGACGCGGTCGACCCGAGCTGGACTCCGACCACCGCCGTGGACGCGTGGTTGCCCGGCGAGCCGGCGCTGCGCTGGTTCGCCCTGGCCCGCAGCTGGCTCGAGCTGGGGCGGCTGCCCGGGCTGGTGGGCCGGCGCGACGAGCGGGACAAGCCGCTCGCCGCGCTCTCCGACGAGCTGCGCCGCCCGCAGGCTCCCCGTGACCGCAAGCGGGTGCTGGCGGTACTGGCCGACCTGCGTCCCGGTGCGGCGTTGCGACCCGACGACGTGGGTCAGGTGCTGGCCTGGCGCTTCCCCCGCTGGGGCGGGCGCATGCGGGGGGACCTCGTTGGCTGGACCCTCGCCGAGGCGGCGGCGGTGGGCGTGCTGGGTCGGGGCGCGCTGAGCACCCCTGGCCGCGCGCTGCTGCAGGCACCGGCCACCGCCGCCGCAGCCATGACCGCGGCGTTGCCCGAGCCGGTCGACCACGTGTTGGTGCAGGCCGACCTCACCGTGATCGCCCCCGGACCCCTGCTGCCCGAGCTGGCCAGGGAGATCGCGCTGGTGGCCGACGTGGAGTCGGCGGGGGCGGCCACCGTGTACCGGGTGAGCCCGGGCAGCGTGCGCCGGGCGCTCGACGCCGGGCGCAGCGCAGCCGAATTGCACGCGCTGTTCGCCCAGCGGTCACGCACCCCGGTCCCGCAGGCGCTGACCTACCTGGTCGATGATGTCGCGCGGCGGCACGGTCGGCTACGCGTCGGGGTGGCTGCGGCGTTCCTGCGCTGCGATGACGAGGCGCTGCTGGCCGAGGTGCTGGCCTCCCCGGTGGCCGCAGCGCTGCGGCTGCGGCGGCTGGCCCCCACGGTGGCGGCCAGCCCGGCCCCGCTGGACGAGCTGCTCGCAGCGCTCCGCGCGGCCGGGTTCGCGCCCGTTGGGGAGGACGCCGCAGGTGAGGTGCTCGAGCTGGCGCCCACCGGGGCGCGGGTGGCCCTGCGGCGGCCACGACGGGCGTCGGTAGCCCCTGGGGTGGCCAGCGTGGAGCAGCGGGAGGCCGTGGTGCGGGGGGTACGCGCCGGCGACCGGGCCGCGAGCATGACGCCGGCCAACCGGCTCGTGGCGAACGTGACGCGGGCCAGCGGGGTGGCGACCATCGCGGTGCTGCAGCAGGCGGCCCGCTCGCGGCGCAGCGTGTGGATCGGCTACGTCGACGCCCAGGGTGTGGCCAGCCAGCGCGTCGTCGACCCGGTGAGCGTCGGCGCCGGCGTGCTCGAGGGCTTCGACTCCGCGGCCGGTGAGCTACGCCGCTTCGCGCTGCACCGGATCACCTCGGTCGCGCTGACCGGGTGAGCGCGACATGGGTCGGGGGGATCGGGGCGCGGGTCGGGGGATCGGGCGACACACCCTCCAGCGGCGCCCCGTGGGTGCGAACAGGAGGATAATGAACCATCGTCGCCCGCACCCAGGAGGAGATCACGCGTGACCGACGGACCCCTGATCGTCCAGTCCGACAAGACCCTGCTGCTCGAGATCGACCACGCCCAGGCCGCTGACGCCCGGGCGGCCATCGCGCCGTTCGCCGAACTCGAACGTGCACCCGAGCACATCCACACCTACCGCGTCACCCCCCTGGCCCTGTGGAACGCCCGGGCCGCCGGGCACGACGCCGAGCAGGTCGTCGACGCCCTGGTCCGGTTCTCCCGCTACGCGGTGCCGCAGCCGCTGCTCGTCGACATCGTCGACACCATGGGCCGCTACGGCCGCCTCCAGCTGGTCAAGAGCCCGGTGCACGGCCTGATCCTGGTGAGTCTGGACCGGGCGGTGCTCGAGGAGATCCTGCGGCACAAGAAGATCGCCCCGATGTTGGGCGCCAGGGTGGATGCGGACACCATCCTCGTACACCCCTCCGAGCGTGGACACCTCAAGCAGATCCTGCTCAAGGTCGGGTGGCCGGCGGAGGACCTCGCCGGCTACGTGGACGGCGAAGCGCACGAGATCGCGCTGGACACCGAGGCGCACGACGGCAGCCCGGCGTGGCAGCTGCGCGACTACCAGGAGATGGCCGCCGACTCGTTCTGGGCGGGCGGTTCCGGGGTGGTGGTGTTGCCCTGCGGTGCGGGCAAGACCATGGTGGGCGCGGCGGCGATGGCCAGGGCGAAGGCCACCACGCTGATCCTGGTCACCAACACCGTCGCCGGGCGCCAGTGGAAGCGTGAGCTCATCGCCCGCACCTCGCTCACCGCGGCGGAGATCGGCGAGTACTCCGGGGAGCGCAAGGAAATCCGCCCGGTCACCATCGCCACCTACCAGGTGATCACCCGCAAGACCAAGGGCGAATACCGCCACCTGGAGCTGTTCGACTCCCGCGACTGGGGGCTGGTGATCTATGACGAGGTGCACCTGCTGCCCGCACCGGTGTTCCGGATGACGGCCGACCTGCAGAGTCGCCGCCGGCTCGGACTCACCGCCACCCTGGTGCGTGAGGACGGCCGCGAGGGCGACGTGTTCAGCCTCATCGGGCCCAAGCGGTACGACGCGCCGTGGAAGGACATCGAGGCGCAGGGCTGGATCGCCCCGGCCGACTGCGTCGAGGTGCGGGTGACCCTGACCGATGCCGAGCGCCTCGCCTACGCCACGGCCGAGCCGGAGGAGCGCTACCGGCTGTGCTCCACCGCGCGCACCAAGTTGCCCGTGGTGCGCTCGATCCTGGACCGCCATCCCGATGCCCCCACGCTGGTGATCGGCGCCTACCTCGACCAGCTCGACGATCTCGGGGAGGCGTTGGACGCCCCGGTGATCCAGGGCTCGACCACGAACCGGGAGCGGGAGAAGCTCTACGACGCGTTCCGCCGCGGGGAGATTCCCACGTTGGTGGTGAGCAAGGTGGCAAACTTCTCCATCGACCTGCCGGAGGCTTCGGTGGCGGTGCAGGTGTCCGGTACCTTCGGCTCCCGCCAGGAGGAAGCCCAGCGGCTGGGTCGGCTGCTGCGACCCAAGCACGACGGTGGCCAGGCACACTTCTACTCGGTGGTGGCCCGCGACACCCTGGACGCCGACTACGCCGCCCATCGTCAGCGCTTCCTCGCCGAGCAGGGTTACGCCTACCGGATCACCGACGCCGACGACCTCCTCGGCCCGACGCTCCCTCGGCCCGACGCCCCGAGGGAGGTCTGAGGGTCGCTGCCACCGCCACCGCCGCGACCCTGAGAACCCCCTCGATGAGCTGCCTTCTGGGCGCTACTTCTTCCTGGCGAACATCCAGACCACGAGCCCGCCGAGCAGTGCTCCCACCGCCACCGGCGCCAACCGCTTGGCCACCGCGCTGCCCCCGGAGTCGAGCAGGTCGATCGCGTCCGGGGTGGGCGGATAGTTGACCTTCGGCCGGGGCTTAGGCGGCGGCGCGGGTGCCCCCTCGCCCGCCCCGTTCGTCACCGCCGGGGCGGTCACCGTCGGGACCGTCACCGCCGGAGCCTCCGCCCGAGCCGTCACCGCCGGAGCCTCCGCCGGAGCCGTCACCGCCGGAGCCTCCGCCGGAGGGGTCGCCGCCGGAGCCTCCTCGGCGGCGGACTGCGTACCGAGCCGCTGGCCGAGACAGCCGGCGAACTGGCCGATGATCTTCCCAGCCACCTCGGTGATCATTCCGCGGCCGAGTTGCGCCGGCTTGCCCGTGATCGACAGGTCGGTGTTCACCACCACCTGGGTGGAGGTGGCGTCGGCTTCGGTCAGGGTCATCGTCACGGTGGCGTTGGCCTGGCCGTTGCCGCGGGAGTCCTTGCCGTTGGCCTTGATCACGGTCGTGCGGGTGGACTCGTCGGTATCGACGTACCGGCCGGTGCCCTTGTAGAGCATCGCGATGGGGCCGAGCTTGACCTTCACCGTTCCCGTGAACGACGTCTCGTCCGAGCCGGTGAGGGTGGCGCCGGGGAAGCAGGGCGCCACCCGGTCCGGCTCGAGGAAGGCCTCCCACACGTCGGCGATGGGTGCCTCGACCACGAAGGTGTTCTGCAGGTCCATCAGCGGACCCCCGCCGCGGTTGCCAGGGCCCGGCGGGTGAGCACGCCCGCCAGGTGGGTGCGGTACTCCGCGTCGGCCCCGATGTCGCTACCCGGGGACGTGCCCTCGGCGGCGTGGGCGGCGGCGGCCCGGAACGACTCGGCGGTGGCAGGCTGTCCCACCAGGGCCTGCTCCACCCCGCTCGCCCGCATCGGGGTGGCCGCCATGTTCGTCAACGCCACCTTGGCCTCGGCGATGGTGCCACCGTCGATGCGCATGGCGGCGGCCACGGCCACGATGGACCACGCCTGCGCCACTCGGTTGAACTTCTCGTACTGCGCGCCCCAGCCCGTGTGCTTGGGTATGCGGATCTGGGTGAGCAGTTCCCCTGGTTGTACCGCGGTGGTGAAGTAGTCCTGGAAGAAGTCGGCGACCGGGACCTTCTTGGTGGCGCCGTCGGCCGACGCGATGACCAGGGTGGCGTCCAGGGCGAGCACCGGAGCACCCAGGTCACCGGCCGGGTCGGCATGCACCAGGGCACCACCGAGGGTGCCGCGATGGCGGATCGAGGGGTCGGCCACCGTGGTGGCGGTGAGCGCCAGCAGGGCAGCGTGTTCGGCCACCTGCGGGTCGTTGACCACCTCGTAGTGCGTGGTCATGGCGCCGATCACCAACTCGTCACCCTCGACGGTGATGCCCTTGAGCTCGGCGACCTTGCTCAGGTCGACCACCACGGTCGGCGCGGCCAGTCGCAGCCGGAGCACGGGCAGCAGGCTCTGCCCACCCCCGAGCACCTTGGCGTCCTCGCCGGCCTCGGCCAGGGCCGCCAACGCTTCCGCGACCGACGTCGGTGCCACGTAGTCGAACGATGCGGGAATCATGCCTGGCCTCCGGGGTTGCTCTGGTCGGCGACGGTGCTCTGGTCCACGGCAGCCGAGGCGTCGGTTGACCCGAGCCCACCACCGGCCTCGGGGGTGTCCTGCCCGGCGGGGCCGCCGGCGGCCAGGGTGCCCTTGCCCTGCTGGATGGCCCGCCACACCCGTTGCGGCGAACACGGCATCTCGACGTCGGTGACGCCGAACTGGCGGACCGCGTCGATCACCGCGTTGACGACGGCGGGGGTGGACGCGATGGTGCCCGCCTCACCGACGCCCTTGACGCCAAGGGGATTCGTGGTGCACGGCGTCTCGGTGTTCTCGGTGGTGAAGTGCGGCAGGTCGACCGCGGAGGGCACCAGGTAGTCGGCCAGGGTGCCGGTGAGCAGGGTGCCGGCGTCGTCGTACACACCCTCCTCGTACAGCGCCTGGGAGATGCCCTGGGCCAGCCCGCCATGGATCTGGCCTTCGACGATCAGCGGGTTGACGACCTTGCCGACGTCGTCCACGCAGGTGTAGTTCAGGATCTCCACGAACCCGGTCTCGGTGTCCACCTCGACGGCACACAGGTGCGTGCCGTGCGGGTAGTTGAAGTTCTCCGGGTCGAAGGTGGCGTCGGAGTCCAGGCTGGGTTCGACGCCGTCGGGCAGGTTGTGCGCGGCGAACACGGCGAGCGCGATGTCGCCCATGGCCACCCCCGTTTCGGTGCCCTTGACGCCGAAGCGTCCGCCGGTGAACTCCAGGTCGTCGGGAGAGCACTCGAGCAGGTGCGCCGCGATGGGCCGCGCCTTCTCGATCACCTTGTCCGCGGCCGCGACGATCGCGATGCCACCGACGACCAGGGAGCGCGAGCCGTAGGTGTCCAGGCCCTTGGGTCCGGTCTGGGTATCTCCGTGCAGCACCTCGACGTCCTCGAACGCCACCCCGAGGCGGTCCGCGACGATCTGGCTGAACGCCGTCTCGTGGCCCTGGCCGTGCGCGGTGGCTCCGGTGACGACCTCGACCTTGCCGGTGGGCAGCATGCGGATCGCGGCGTGCTCCCAGCCACCCGCTCCGTAGTTCAGCGAGCCAAGTACCCGGGAGGGGGCGAGGCCGCACATCTCGGTGAAGGTGGAGATGCCGATCCCGATCTGCTTGACGTCACCGTCCTCGCGGCGCCGCGCCTGTTCCGCCCGCAGCCCGACGTAGTCGAACAGCGCCATCGCCTTCTCGGTGGCCGCCTCGTAGTTGCCCGAGTCGTAGGTCAGCCCAGCGACGGTGGTGAACGGGAACTCCTCGTGGGTGATCCAGTTCTTCTTGCGCAGCTCCATCGGTTCCATGCCGAGTTCGACGGCGAGCTCGTCCATGATCCGCTCGATGCCGAACGTGGCTTCGGGTCGGCCGGCACCGCGGTAGGCGTCGGTCCACGTCTTGGTGGTGAACACGTTGGTGCACGCGAAGTGATAGGCCGGGATCTTGTAGATCGCGTTGAACATGAAGGCGCCGAGCACGGGCACGCCGGGCGTCACCAGCCCGAGGTAGGCACCCATGTCGGCCATCAGCTCCACCTTGAGGCCGGTGACCTTCCCGTCCCTGGTGGCGGTGATGGTGATGTCCTGGATCTGATCGCGGCCGTGGTGGCCCGACAGCAGCGACTCCGAGCGCGACTCGGTGATCTTGATCGGTTTGCCGAGCCGGCGCGCGATGACGACCGACAGCAGCTCCTCCGGGGTGAACTGCAGCTTGCCGCCGAAGCCACCACCCACGTCGGGGGCGATGACCCGGAGCTTGTGCTCGGGCAGGCCAAGGGTGAGCGCGAGCATGACGCGCACGATGTGCGGCACCTGGGTGGCCGACCACAGCGTCAACTGCTCACCGGTGGGGTCGCACACCACCGAGCGCGGCTCCATGAAGGCGGGAATGAGGCGTTGCTGGCGGAAGCGGCGGGTGACCGTCACCTCGGCGTTGTCCAGTGCCTCCTGGATCGCTCCCCCGGTGCCGGCCTCGCCGGAATCGAAGACCCACAGCGCGTTGCGGTTGGTGCCCAGCTCCGGGTGCACCAGGTCCGCGCCGTCGGCGAGGGCAGCCTCCATGTCCAGCACCGCGGGCAGCTCGGTGTAGTCGATCTCGATCCCGTCGAGGGCGTCGATGGCCTCCGCTGCGGTCCGGGCGACGACCACGGCGACGGCCTCACCGGCGAAGTGCACGGTATCCACGGCCAGCGCCGGGTGCGGCGGCGCCTTCATGTCCGGGGTGATCGCCCAGGCACACGGCAGGCTGCCCTGCTCGTCGGCGAGGTCGGCACCGGTGTAGACGGCGATGACACCCGGTCGGGACTTCGCGTCGGCGACGTCGACCGCGGCGATGGTGGCGTGCGCGAAGGGGCTGCGCAGGATGGCCACGTGCAGCATCCCGGGCAGGGTGATGTTGTCGGTCCAGCGGGTACGTCCGGTGATGAGGCGGGCGTCTTCCTTGCGCAGCCGTGCCTTGCCCATCTCGAGGGTGCCGGCTGTGGAGTCGATCGTTGCGGTCATGTTCACTCACCTGCCACTGGGGTCGGGGTCTTCGCGGACTGCCCGCCCGGCGCCATGCTCTTCGCGGCGGCCTGGACGGACTTGACGATGTTCTGGTACCCGGTGCACCGGCAGAGGTTTCCCTCCAGGCCGTGGCGCACCTCGTCCTCGGACGGGTCGGGGTTGTGCCCGAGCAGGTCGATGGCGGCCATGATCATGCCCGGGGTACAGAAGCCGCACTGCAGGCCGTGATTCTCGTGGAAGGCCTGCTGCACCGGATGCAGTCGACCGTCCATGGCCAGACCCTCCACCGTGGTGATGTCGGACCCGTCGGCCTGCACCGCCAACACCGAACACGACTTCACGCTCTGGCCGTCCATGGCCACCGTGCAGGCGCCGCAGTTGCTCGTGTCGCACCCGACGACGGTGCCGACCTTGCCGAGCCGTTCGCGGAGGTGGTGGACGAGAAGGGTTCTGGCTTCGACGTCATCGGTGTAGTTCACACCGTCGACGGTCATGCTCACGCGGGTCATCGAGCCTCCTGGAGAGAATTCCGGCCCGCAGGGGTTTCTGCATGACCGACGTCACAGCCGTAGCGTCCCCCACGCCTGGCGGGTCGGCAAGCCGCGGCCACGGCACGCCCGGGCTGTGACCGACAACACTAGGAGCGGCGACGTTGCATCCCCGTTGCACGCTCCAGTCCAGGCTGGCGCCCCCGCGCCGCCACGCCACTGCCCACCAGGCCCAGCCGCGCGGCCGCGCGGTCGCGGTGCGGTGAGCCAGGTGGCAGTGCCCCCAGCAGTACCTGCCACAGCCCGGTGTCGTCGCGCCCCTGCGGGGTGGCCAGCCATTCCATCAGGAGGGCGACATCGGTGGGCGCGCGCAGCAGCGCGCTGCGGACCTCGGCCCGCAGCTCCTCCCGCACGGCCACCACACCGGGAGCGTGGGAGCTGGGAAGTACGGGTCCGCGGCACGCGCGGACGGCGGCGGCCCGGTGACCGCTGGCAAGGAGGTCGCGAACCTGCGCCACCTCGGTGCACAGGGGCGCGGTCAGCCGGTAGGGCCGCGAGCCGAGTAGCTCCGGGCCAACCACGCGGCGCAGCCGGGACACCTCGGCCCGCACGGTCACCGTGTCCAGGTCACGCTCGGCCAACTCGACGGCCAGTTCCTCCGCCCGCAGCCCCTCCGGCCGCTCCGCGAGCAGCAGCAGGATCTCCGCGTGGCGCAGCGACAACGCCGCGCTGCCGGCCGCGGTGTGCAGGCGCGGGCGGTCGCGGCCCAGGACCGTCAGCCGCCGCGGCGTCGTCGCGGGTAGCCGGCCGTTCATGGCGAGCAACAGCAGCTCCGACTCGGCCGCAGCAGCCGTGGCCCGCACGAGGGTGAGGATCTCCGGCGCCGCCACCCGGTCACCTCCGGTGACGTCGATGACCCCGAGCAGCTCACCGGTGCGCGGGTCGTGCACCGGGGCCGCCGAGCAGCTCCACGGCTGGACGGTCCGGCTGAAGTGTTCGGCGCCGAAGATCTGGACGCTGTGGTCGAGTGCCAGCGCGGTGCCGGGCGCGTTGGTGCCCGCCGCCGCCTCGCTCCAATCCGCACCCTCGACGAAGCGCATAGGCGCCGCCCGCCGCCGCAGCCCCTGCTCACCCTCCACCCAGAGCATCCGGCCCTGGGCGTCGGTGATGGCCACGAGCAGGCCGGTGTCGTTGGCGTCCTCCACCAGCAGCCTGCGCACCACCGGCACCACGGCAGCCAGCGGGTGGTGCTCGCGCAGGTCGCGCAGCTCGTCGTCGGCGAGTACCGCCCCCGCTCCTGAGGAGTCCGGGTCTACCCCGCGGTCGCGGCTGCGCAGCCACGACTGGAGCACCACGGGCCGCACGGCCGTCAGGGTGCTGGCATGGTCGAGGGTGGGGGAGCGCAGGAAGGTCTCGTACGCGGAGTGCACTCGGCGCGACAGTAGTGCGACGTCCTCACCGCGGCGCCACGCGAGCCACGGGTTGCTCACGGAGCCGCCGCAGTGCACGCGGACCACGTCATCGGGCTCCTCCTGCTGACTGAACACCACTGTAACTCGGGTCACCCCCAGGCGTGGGCGCAGCAACTCGGGTCACCCCCGCAGGCGTGGGCGCAGCGCAGCGGTGCTCCGGTACCGCCACGCCCCCCACCACAACCCCGCCCCGTAGGCCAGGTCGTCGAGCCGCTTGGCCACGGTGTAGCGCACCGGGTCGAGCATCGGGACGGGCACCGGGCCGGCCCCGCGGTGGGCCGCCCAGTCGCCCACCCCCTCGGCCAGCCCCACCACCAGCAACGTGCGGCGAGCCCGCGGCCATGCGGCCGCCACTACCAGGCTGGCCGGCCACCAGTGCCGCCACGCCGCCGACGCGAGCTGCCGTGCCGCGCCCCCCACCCCTTGCGGAGCCAGGGTGACCGACGTGCGTACCGGGTGTTCCAGCTGCGGCAGCGCCCGGGACAGTTTGGCCGCGGCCACCGCGCTCACGCCGGCGGCGCCCACCAGCCCGGGCACGGTCGCCGTGGCGGCCAGCGCGCAGGCCGCCGCCGTCCACGGCGCCAACGCCACCGGTGGAGCCTGGCCCGGATGTCGCCAGGCGAGTGCAGCCGCACCGGTTCCGTAAAACGCCTTGCGGGCCAACCACGGTCGTATCGCCGTGCGGTGCGCGTGCCCCAGGGTCGACGCCGGCTCGTACCGCAGCCGCCACCCCTGCGCGTGCAGCCGCCAGCACAGGTCCACGTCTTCGGCCACCGGCATGCTCTCGTCGAATCCGGGCCACGAGTGCAGCCCGGCCAGCGCCCGGACCCGCACCAGGACGGCGGCGCTGGGTACGTAGGCCACCCGGCTCCGGGGCACCACGGGCGCCTCCCGGCGGCCGAGGTCGAGCGACGAGCGCACCGCCTCGTAGCGGCCGATCCAGCCGGGGTCCACGGTGGAGTCGGACACGATCCGCGGCGCCACCAGCGCCACGGCCGGGTCGGACAGGTGGGCCAGCAGCGGAGCGAGCCAACCGGGGGTGGGCACCACGTCGGAATCGAGGAACACCACGTACGGGGTGCCGACGGCGGCGAGCCCGGTGTTGCGCGCTGCGGCCGGGCCCCGGCTCCGCTCGTGCCGCAGCACCCGCACCCTCGGCGTGGCGATCACCGGGAAGCGCGAGCCGTCATCCACCACGACCACCCCGCCGACGCCGGGCAGCGCCGCGAGCAGGGTGGCCAGCCCGGCTGGGTTGTCGCGCACCGGCACCACCACGGTCACCTCGCTCACTTCGGCCCCGCGCGCCGGCCGCGGGTGGGCCACCCCTGCGTCGAGCAGGGTGCGGGCCAGGGCTGCCGTTTGCCGATCGCGCACCTGCAGCTGCGGTTGGGCCAGGAGTTCGCGGGCCAGCGGGGCCAGCCGCAGCAGCCGCGGTGGTGACCCCCCGATCAGGACGGCCCCATGGTCGAGCCAGCGCACCGCGGGGTCGAGCTGCACCGCAAAGCCGACGGGCAGGCGCGGCGTCACCGCAGCACCCCGCCCTCGGCCGGGTCCCAGCGCCGGGTGGCCGCGGTCATCCGCTGCACCAGCCCGGCCAGGAGCGCAGCACCCTCCGCCGCGCTCGCTCCGGCCGGGTCACCGAGCACGCCGTTGGGGCTGACTACCTGGACACCGCCGGCGCGCAGGGCGGGCATGAGATCGGTGATCCCGTTGGTGTTGCCGGGCGCGGCGCGGTCGGTGCACACGGCGGCCCGGTCGAGGTGTAACAGCAGCGAGGTCTCCGTTCGTCCGGCATGCGCATCAGGGGTGTGCGTCGGCGTCCGGAATGTGCACGGCCACCACGCGGCGTCGCGGCCTTCGTGCCGCAGCAGGGGCACGGCCCGGATCATCGTCGCGGCGTTGCCGCCGTGCCCGCTGACGAACAGCAGCCGCGCCGCCCACCGGCATGCCGAACGCCCCAGCTCCACCAGCACTAGGTGCAACGCCTCGGAGCCCAGGCTTACCGTGCCGGCGAAGCTGTCGTGCTCGCCGCTGGCTCCGTAGGCCACTCCCGGCCCGAGTAGGGCACCCGGTGTCGCGTCCACCAGGGCCTGCGCGGCCGCG
>JAABUV010000699.1_pt1 | contig 50960 bp, 56 predicted proteins | sample 5559971 | NCBI WGS metagenome assembly JAABUV01 (sample SAMN10711881, study PRJNA513362) | rock metagenome | isolation source: Antarctica rocks | place: Antarctica: Victoria Land, Knobhead nord | collected 2015-12-19 | reverse complement strand
GGCATGGACGAGCCGGAGATGAAGATCATCGACGTGTTCATCTGCAAGCTGCGCAAGAAGCTGGCGCAGGCCGGCGCCGGCAACCTGATCGGCACGGTATGGGGCCGCGGCTACGTCATGCGCGAGCCGGTGGAAGCCACGAAGGTCCGGCTATCGGCCGCGGTGGAGATGCCTCAGGTAGCCGCGTCGGTGGACATGCTGTCGGCGGCCTGAACGGTGGTGGCGTCGGTCGGGGTGCTCAGGCGGGCGCCCCGTTCCGGGTCATCGCCATCACGGGCACGTCGCCGTGAACCAGCGGGCGCTCGGCCGGACGGGACGGTGGTGCCGACTCCTGAACCCGGCCGTGCGGCGACGGACTGTGCACGACAGGAGCCGCAACGCCGGCACAGACCAGTAGGGCCTGGGAGGTGGGCAGCTCGATGAGCTGCCCCGAACAGCCGACCAGGAACTCGGCGAACGCCTCGCGCACACCGTCCAGGAACGAGTAGTCGTGCGTCATGATGATGCCGCCCGGAACCATGCGTGGATGGAAGAACTCCAGGCATGCCCGGGTGCTGGATTTCAGGTCGACGTCGAGATGCACGAAGCTGAAGCGCTCATCCTCGAGGCCAGCCGCCGTGCCGGGAAAGCAGCCGGGATGGAAGATCACGCCCGACTCGTGGTCCAGGAAGCTGCGCACCGAGCTCAGGGATGAGCAGTACTGGCTCTTGCGGAGATGCTTGCGCTCCGCGGGGTCCGGCTCCGGCAGGCCGTCGAACGTGTCGAACAGATGCAGGATGCGCCCGCCACTGGCCACGCTGATGAGCTTGGCCGAGCAGCCCTGGTAGACGCCGACCTCGGCCATGGACCCATCGAGGTTGCTCTGCGCGCGCGCGATCGAGTGCACAAGGAAGGCTTCCGTGCCGCTCAGCAGGGATTCGCGTTGCCGCCGCGTGGTGCGGATCAGGTCGAGCACGTCCTTGGACTTGTGTCCGCCCAGGCTCATCAGCTCGAAGCGCGCCATGATTCCCATGGAGATGGCGCGTGCGAGACGACTGCTGCCGTACAGGCGGTGCAGGTAGCGGTTCTTCATCCACAAGGGCAGGAAACTCCGGTATCGGACGGCATCATGCTGCGGTCGCGTGGCAAGGACAACCATTGATGGCCGCGCCGCCGGTGCAACCCACGGGGTGGGCAGGTCAGACGGTGAACTGCTCGGCGATGATGCGTTCCGATAATCCCTGGTCCGGGTCGAACAGGATCGTGGTCCACACCGAGCGGTCCTCGCTGACGGCGACCGAGGATACGTCGCGCACCTCGGTGAAATCCGCCACCGCGGCCACCGGCCGCTTGTCCGGATCGAGCACCTCGAACAGCACGTCCGCCGAGCTGGGGAGCAGGGCGCCGCGCCAGCGCCTCGGACGGAACGCGCTGATCGGCGTGAGCGGCAGCAGGTTGGCCGAGAGGGGAACGATCGGGCCGTGCGCCGACAGGTTGTAGGCGGTGGAGCCTGCCGGCGTCGCGATCAGCACGCCGTCGCACATCAGCTCGGCGAGGCGTACCCGGCCGTCCACCGTGATCCTGATCCGGGCGGCCTGCCTGGTCTGGCGGAACAGGAACACGTCGTTGAGCGCCACCGCCTCCTCCACCACGCCGGCCTGGGTGACGACATGCATCCGCAGGGGATGCAGCACCGCGTCCTGCGCGCGTTCGAGGCGTTCGAGCAGGTCATCCTCGCTGAACGGGTTCAGCAGGAAGCCGACGGTGCCGCAGTTCATCCCGTACACCGGAACGTCACGTTCCAGGGTCTCGTGCATGGTCTCCAGCATGAAGCCGTCGCCGCCGAGGGCAACCACGACCCTGGCGTCAGGTCCCACGGCATTGCCGTAGCGCGCGATCAGACGATCGCGATTGTGCTGGGCCCCCTTGGTCTGGGAGGCGACGAAACGGATCTGTCCGGCCTCAAGACGAGGTGCGGTCAACGCCGGCTCCTCGGCGCAGCGGCTGTCATGCAAGGCGACAGCACATGGCTGACCGGGGGCATGTGGTCCATGCCGGATCGGGTCAGATGCCCGCAATCAGCAGGTTCTGGAAAGCCGGAAGGCCGGACGAACGAGTTCCTCGGGGAGTGGCGCTTTAAGGGCGTCGCGCGGAGATCTACACAGCCAAATGCCAATAAGGTCACCCGCTGTTTCCCCTGAGGTACCACTAAGTCCATCATGGCTGCCACACGCCTGTCACATGAATGCCTGGACGAAGCTCTGGCTGCATTGTTCCAGGCGCATCCGCGACGCCGGCCGCCCCTGCCCTGGCGCCGAAGGTAAGCGGGTGTGGCTCACGGGGTTGCGGCGTCGTCGAGCACCATCTCGGCCAGCAGCTTGCCGAGACATGCGTGGAGGGTCTCGACGGACCTGAGCGCATCTGCCGGCTCGGCGGCTTCGAGATCGAGGCCGCCCGACTCGCTCCAGCTCTGCATCAGCTCAAAACGCGGGAACAGCACCACGCCGGGCAGCGCAGCCGCGTTGCGCAGGGCGCCGAAGTAGGGCGGCAGGTCGGCGTTGGCCTGCAGGAACCGGCTGAACTGCGGGTCGACGAGGATCAGGTCGGCGCCTGCATCGATGATCGCATCGGTGCCGTCGGCCAGCGACTGGTTGAACTGCCCGGGCGACACGTTGCGCACGGCATCCACGGTTCCGGTCTGCCAGATGACCAGTTGGGGATGCTGCGGCACGGCCAGGCCAGCGCGCAGGAACGGCAGCATGTCCTCGGCCGTGAGGCTTCGTCCGCCCCGTACCATCAGCGACACGGTCAGGCCGGGCAGGCGTGCCTCGAGCGCGGCCTTCATGCGAACCGGAAACGAGGCTTCACTCGGATGATCCGCCACAGGCCCGGCCTGATCGCCTGCACCGGGGGGGGTGGCGATGCCGGTCGGCCCGGCCGCGGCAGATGGCGCGATCCGCAGGGTCCTGCTGGTCAGGGTTCCGGGGGCAAGGCTCGCCTCGGGACCGAACACCGAGGTCGAACCCACCACCAGGACCGACACGTGGCCGCCGGGGTGCAGCACGGCGGCCACGTGCGGCAGCGCCTCGTGCGGCGGCATCAGCTCCGGCTGGGCGGGACAGGCGGCCTCCGACGGCTGGGCGGCGGCCAGCGCCGGGAGACGAAAGACCAAGCTCAGCATGGTTGCGGCACAACACGCCACGGCAGCACGGGACGGGCGCAGCGCCAGCGACCGCCGTGGCTTCGGACATGCCAGGTCTGGCGTGGAAGAACCATGCGCTGCTGCCCACCTCATGCAACGTCCATCCTCGGACCATCCTTGTCTTCGGCCACGAGGCCGGTTCCGCGAGGCCGGGCACCCTTTGCCTTGTACCAGGCGGCGAGAGCCGCGACCGCCGTCAGCCCCAGGGCGCCAGCGACGTTGATCGCGACCTGCGCCTCCCAGGTCGGAGAAAACTCAAGCACCAGCCGGCCCAGGAACGAGAGGAAGATGCCGACGCAGAACACCGGGAGCGAGTGCTGTCCCGCCAGGATGAACGGTGCGGCGATCCGGCCTCGCAGCCAGGCCGCGCCTGCGGGGACGAGGCGCACCGTCAGCCAGGTGAGTGCCAGGATCGAGACCAGACGGAACGGGTGCAGGCCTTCCTTGTCCACGGACAGCAGCGCCCGCGCGATCCTGAGCGGGAGATGGCTGGTCAGCTCGGGGTGCTGCCAGACGACCCACTGCATCAGGACGCCGAACAGGACGACGAGTGCTGCCAGGATGTCGAGCGATCGCCTGTGACGCGGCGGCTGACCCGGCGATGTGGCGAGGATCGCGCCCAGCATGAACAGGAGCTGCCAGGTCAGGGGGTTGAAATACCAGCCGTCGCCTTTCCACGACGGCAACCCGAGGCCGAAGGTCCTGGACACGGCGTAGAGGGACAACGACAGGGCAGCCAGGATATTCGGCCGCGCCAGGAGCTTCAGCGCCGGGATAAACATCAGCAGCACGACGATGTACATCGGCAGGATGTTGAGGAAGGAGGGCTGGTAGCGCAGCGTCAGCGCCTCGAACATGGCCCGGTATGGCGACTCGCCCAGCACGTCGATGTGGATCTCGTCGATGAAGTCGCCGCGGTTCAGCGCGGCGGCCGAGTAGGCGACCTGCGCCACGAACACCACGAACAGGAAGATGTGCGCGATGTAGAGCGTCCAGGCACGGGCCAGCACGTCCGCCCCCGCGGAGACCCAGCCGTTGCGGCGCATCCGGCCACCATAGGCCAGGCCCGCGCCGTAGCCGGCCAGCAGCACGAACACCTCGGCCGCGTCGCACAGGGCGAAGTTGCGCAGGCTGAGCTGGTTGAGCCAGTTGGCCGGCACGTGGTCGGTGAAGATCCACCACAGGGCAAGGCCGCGGAAGAAATCCACGCGCAGATCCCTGCCGGTGCGGATCAGGTTCATGCCACGCTTCGTGCGCCCGCTTCCCGGGTCGTGCAACCGTGCGGCAGTGCACGGACCGTATCCCGCTCGCGACCGTGAAGACGAGGCGCACCGTGCACCGTCAGACAAGCGAGGCGGCGACGCGCTCCACATCGCGGGCGGCGTCGCAGCTCGGGTGACGGGTGAGCAGCGGGGTCTGACGGCGGACTGCGTCGCGGACGTGGTCGTCGCGGCGGATGATGCCGGCGAGGTCGGGGCGGCGGCGGATGAACGCCTCGCAGGCCCGGGCCAGCGTGGCGTAGGTCCGCTCGCCGGAGACCTGGCTCGTGGCCTGGTTGATGACCACCCTGACGTGGCCCTCCTCCCACACCGACTGCGGGCGGTCGAGCGCGTGAAGCTTCAGCACGGCGTAGGCATCGGTCAGCGAGGTCGGGTCGTCGGTGACCACGACCAGCAGCGTGTCGGCGGCGGCGGCCATGCGGCGCATGCTGCGGTCGACGCCGGCGCCGAGATCGAGCAGCACGCGGTCATGCGCCTGCTCGGCCGCGACCATGCCGAGCACGCGCTCCAGCAGCATCGGGTCGAGGGCGGACAGCGCGCCGGACCCGGAGCGGCCGGCCAGGATGTCGAAGCCCGCCCCGTGGCGCAGGATCGCGTCGGCCAGGCTGACCTTGCCCGCGACCAGGCTGGCCAGGTCGTGCTCCGGCACCAGGCCGAGCTGGATGTCGACGTTGGCCAGGCCGAGGTCGCCGTCGAGCAGCAGCACCCGCTCGCCCAGCCGTGCCAGCGCGTGCGACAGGGTCACGGAGAACCAGGTCTTGCCGACGCCGCCCTTGCCGGAAGCGATGGCGACCACCCGCCCGGCCTGGCGGGCGGGCAGGGTGGGCTGCTGGCTCCTGGATCGGAGGAGGCCTCGAATCATGTGTCGGCTCCTTGGCGGGTCCGGACCGGGCCGGAACTCAGGCGTTCGGCCAGGAAGGCCGGGGTGATGGGCGCGAGACCGTCGGCGATGCCGGGGGCGATGCCGGCCTCGGTGAGGCGCAGGGCGGGGGCGTGGGCCGCGGCGAGGATGCCGCCGAGGCGGCGCGACGTGTCGAGCCGGCTGGCGAGCAGGAGACGGGTGCCGCATCGAGCGTAGCTGTCTCCAAGCTCGGCAGCATAGCCGGCGTCGAGCCCCGCAGGCAGTACCAACGTAATCGTGGCCGCGGCGGCTTCGGCCAGTTCGACCAGCAGGGCGCGGTCCGCGGCCGCGGTGGGATCAAGGGCGGGCGCGTCGATCAGCACCGGGGCCGCGGTGCGCCGGGCGATGGCGCGCGCCAGCACCGCCGGGTTGGCCACGACGAGGTCGATCGCGAGCAGGCGGGTGAAGGCGGCGATCTGCTCTATGGCGCCGGCGCGGCTGCCATCGGCGGTGATCACGGTCGGGCGCACGCCGGACAGCACCAGGCGGGTGGCCAGGCGGGCGACGCACACTGTCTTGCCGGACCCGGCAGGCCCGGCAACCAGGAGCGGGGCGGCGTCGGGGCCGAGCGGCAGCGGAGCAAAGGTCAGGGTGTCGCGCAGGCCGTCCTCCAGCGTGGAGCCCGCCAGCACCTCGGCGAGGGCGGAAGGCACGCCATGCCAATCGAGGCAGCGGGCCAGCGGGGACTGGGGAGGAACCCTGGCTGCGGGCAGACGTGGCGGGGGGGGTGGGGGCGGGGGCGGCGTGAGTGGTGGCGGGGCGTCGTCCGGCGGCTCCAGCCCGACCGTGACCTCCACGACGCGTCCGGTGCGGCGCGTCGAGAGGATCAGGGCGTCGGGACCGTGCTCGGCGCGGATCTGGGCCAGCACGGCAGGCATGCTGGTGCCGCGGAACAGGCTCAGCTGCATGGCTGTGCCCTCCGCGCCGGATGGTCAGGGCTCGCGCACCGTGCCGGCGGGGGAACAGGCATCAGATCGAACCCACGGTGCGGATGCGGGCGCGCGGGAAGATCTCGGCCTGCGCGAGCACCGGGGTGCTGGGACGCATGCGCTCGACGATGGCGCGCACCGGAGCGCGGATGCCGCCGCTGCACAGCAGCACCGGCGCCTCGCCGGATGCGGCGGCGTGGTCGAAGGTGGTGCGCAGCTTCTGCATGAAGTCGCCGAGCTTGGAGGGTGCCATGGCGAGCTGGCGGTCCTCGGGGGGGCCGACCATGCTCTCCGCAAAGGCCTGCTCCCAGTCCGGCGAGAGGGTGATGAGCGGGATGTAGCCGGCGGGACCGACATGGCTGTCGCTGATCTGGCGGGCGAGGCGGGCGCGCACGTGGGCCACGATCTGCGGCACCGGGCGGCCGCCGCCGCAGGCCTCGTGGATGCCTTCAAGCACGGTGGCGAGGTCGCGGATCGAGATGCGCTCGGCGAGCAGGGCCTGCAGCACGCGCTGCACGCCGCCCACGGAGATCTGCTGCGGCACCAGGTCGGCCACCAGGCGCTGCTGGTCGCGGGGCAGGTCGTCGAGCAGCTTCTGGGTCTCGGCGTAGGAGAGCAGCTCGGCCATGCTGTCGCGCACCAGCTCGGTGAGGTGGGTGGTCAGCACGCTGGCGGGGTCGACCACGGTGCAGCCGAGCGCCATCGCCTCCTCGCGCCTGCTCGGCTCGATCCACAGCGCGGGCAGGCCGAAGGCGGGCTCGGTGGTGCGCTCGCCGGGCAGGTCCGGCGGCTCGCCGCCAGGGTCCATCGCCAGCATCCGGGTGGGGCGCAGCTCGCCGCGGCCGGCCTCGATCTCCTTGATGCGCACCGAGTAGGTCTCGGCGCCGAGCTGCACGTTGTCCTGGATGCGCACCGGCGGCAGCACGAAGCCGACCTCGGCGGCAATGGAGCGGCGCAGCGACTTGATCTGCTCGGTCAGCCGCGGGGTGTCGCCGCCGGCAAGCGAGAGCAGGCCGTAGCCGAGCTCCAGGCGGATGGTGTCGATGCGCATGGAGTCGCTGATCGGGGCGTCCCCGGGGGTGGCGGGCGCGGGTGCGTCGTCCTCGGACTCGTCGCGGACAGGAGTCCTGAAGCGCAGCCAGGCGCCGCCGCCGGCGAGCCCGGCGAGGGCGAGGAACGGCAGCGCGGGCAGGCCGGGCATCAGCGCGAGCAGGGTGGCCACGCCGGCGGCGAGTGCCAGCGGCTTGTAGCCGCCGCCGAGCTGGCGCATCAGCGCGACGTCGGCCGGGCCCTCGACGCCGCCCTTGGTGACCACGATGCCGGCAGCGGTCGAGACCAGCAGCGCCGGGATCTGCGACACCAGGCCGTCGCCCACGGTGAGCGTGGTGTAGGTCGCGGCGGCGTCGGTGAACGCCATGCCGTGGCGCACCAGGCCGATCGCCAGGCCGCCGAAGATGTTGATCGTGGTGATCAGCAGGCTGGCGATCGCGTCGCCGCGCACGAATTTTGCGGCACCGTCCATCGCGCCGTAGAAACCGCTCTCCTCCTCCAGCTCCTTGCGGCGGACGCGCGCGACCTTCTCGTTGATCAGGCCGGAGCTCATGTCGGCGTCGATCGCCATCTGCTTGCCGGGCATCGCGTCGAGGCTGAAGCGCGCCGCGACCTCGGCGATGCGGCCCGAGCCCTTGGTGATGACCATGAAGTTCACCACAAGCAGGATCGCGAACAGGATCAGGCCGATCACCACGTCGCCGCCCATCAGGAAGCCGCCGAACGCCGCGACCACGTGGCCGGCGGCGGTGAGGCCTTCGTTGCCGTGGCTCAGGATCAGGCGGGTGGTGGCGACGTTGAGCGAGAGGCGCAGCAGCGTGGTAAGCAGCAGCAGCGTCGGGAACGAGGTGAAGTCGAGCGGGCGGCGCAGGAACAGCGCCACCATCAGCACCAGCACCGACAGGGTGAGCGAAAGCGCCAGGCCCACGTCCAGGATCACTGTCGGCAGCGGCAGGATCAGCACCGACAGCAGCGCCACCACGCCGAGCGCCAGGCCCACGTCCGTGCCCGGCGCGTAGCGGGTGAGCAGCAGGCCAAACTGCTCGCGGCCGGTGGATTGCAGCGAGACCTGCGGGGGCGGCGATGCCATCAGGCGGCGACCCCGGCAGCCGGCGGGGTGACGGACAGGCCCTGCTGCGAGTAGTCGCGCAGCTTGTTGCGCAGGGCGCGGATCGAGATGCCGAGGATGGTCGCGGCGTGGGTGCGGTTGCCAAGCGTGTGGCTCAGGGTCTGCAGGATCAGGTCGCGCTCGACCTGGTCCATGGTCAGCCCGACGAGCGCGGAGATGCCGCCGCCGGACAAGGCGGGCTGGCCGGCGCCAGGCTGGAGGGACCCGCGCTGAAGGGATGGGGGCTGGAGGGACGCGGGTTGGGCAGCGCCGGGCTGCGGCGCGAGTTCCACCGCGGCCTCGTCGATCTCCGTGCTCTGCGCCAGCAGCACCGCGCGATGCATGGTGTTCTCCAGCTCGCGCACGTTGCCGCGCCAGGGGTGGGCAGCGAGCCGCAGGCGCGCGGTGGCGGAGATCGGGCGCTGCGCCACGCCGTTCACCTCGGCGTAATGGCGGGCGTAGTGGTCGGCCAGCGCCGCGATGTCGCCCGGACGCTCGCGCAGCGGCGGGATGCGCAGGCCGACCACGTTGAGGCGGAAATACAGGTCCTCGCGGAAGCGGCCGGCGGCCACCTCGGCGGGCAGGTCGCGGTTCGAGGTGGCCAGGATACGCACGTCCACGTGCACCGGCCCGTTGCCGCCGAGGCGGTCGATCTCGCGCTCCTGGATGGCACGCAGCAGCTTGGCCTGCAGGCGGGCGTCCATCTCGCTGATCTCGTCGAGCAGCAGCGTGCCGCCGTTGGCCGCCTCGAACTTGCCGAGGCGGCGGGCGACGGCGCCGCTGAACGCGCCCTTCTCGTGGCCGAACAGCTCGCTCTCCAGCAGGTTCTCGGGGATGGCGGCGCAGTTCAGCGCCACGAACGGACCGGCTGCGCGGCGCGAGCGGCGGTGGATGTGGCGGGCGAGCACCTCCTTGCCGGTGCCGCTCTCCCCGGTGATGAGCACCGAGGCCTCAGCACCCGCCACCTGCTCGGCGCGCTTCAGCGTGGCGAGCATCGCGGGGTCGCGGGCGACCAGGGAGTGGGTCTCGCCGGACGCGGCCAGCAGGATGGCGGCGATCAGCTCGGGGTCGGCGGGCAGCGGCAGGAACTCGCGCGCCCCGTCGCGCACCGCGCGGATCGCGGCTTCGGGATCGGCCTCGGTGCCGCAGGCGACCACGGGGGCGGCGATGCGCTCGGCGGCCATCGCGCGCACCAGGCCGGGCACGTCATGGGCGACGTCGCAGAGCACGACGTCGACACGGGCGTCGGCGCGCAGCCGGGCGAGGCCGGCTGCAGCGGTGTCGGCCTGGTCGAGACGCGCACCGCGGCTCTGGGCGATGCGCGCGGCCTGACCCAGCTCTGCGGCCAGCGAGCCGATGATCAGGACGCGCATCAGCCGCGATCCGCCTTGACGATCTCGGTCATGGTGATGCCGAGGCGGTTGTCGTCGACCATGACCACCTCGCCGCGCGCGACCAGCCGGTTGTTGACGTAGATGTCGATCGCCTCGCCGAGCTTGCGGTCCAGCTCCACCACGGCACCGCGGCCGAGCTTGAGCAGTTGGCTGACCTGCATCGTGGCGCGCCCGAGCACGGCGCTCACGGTGACGGGAATGTCGTAGACCGCCTCCAGGTCGCGCACGGCGCGCGGGCCGGACTCTCCGGGCAGCGCCGGGTCGGTGAACTCGGCCAGTTCCATGTCAGCGGGCATCAGCCATCTCCTTGGGGACAGGTGTGGTCGGATCGGGTGATGCGTGGAGTTCGGCACGGATTCCGGTCGTGGTCGGGGCCGGGGTGTGGGCCACAGTCTGGGCCACGGGCTCGAACAGGCCGAGCGGGGCGAGAACGGCCTCGATCGCGGCCTGCACCGCGCGGCGGTCGCGCACGGCACGCCCGTCCTGCCAGGTGATCCGCGCCTCATCCGCCGACAGCGCCTCGGCGGGCAGGAGCTGCACCCGGGCGGCAAGCTCCGGGTCGAGCCGGGCCACGGTCTCGGCAAGGCTGCGCAGGCCCAGCGGGCTGGCCCGGATCACGATGCGCGGCTCGGCTTCCAGCGCCGGGAGCACGGCCAGCGCCAGGGCGCGCAGCTCGCGCTCGCCGTGCCGGGCGCAGGTGGCGGGAAGTGCCGCGGCCAGCAGCGACAGCGCGGTGCGCGCGATGCTCTCGGCGGCATCGGCGGCAAAATTCTCTGCGGCGTCGCGAGCCTCCGACAGCGCGGCGGCGATGGCGTGCAGCACAGCGGCGCGCTGCGCCTCGATCTGGGCCTCGGCGGCGGCACGGGCCGCCCTCCAGCCTTCCGCGCGCCCCAGTTCGCGCGCATCGGCCAGCTCAAGCGCGGAGTGGGTCGGCTCCGGCGCGGGTGCTGCGGGCGGCGGCGCCACAGGCGCGTCGAAATCCTCGGCATACAGGATGCCGCCGAGCGGGCGCGTCGCGGGCCGGTCCGGGTCAGGCGCGAAATCCGGGTCCGCGATGCCCGCGCGCATCGCGGGATGGTCGTGCAGGGCGGCGCGCACGGCGTCGCGCAGCAGCGCGTCCATGCCGCGCGGTCCCCGGTCCGGCTGGTCACTCCGTTCGGTGGTCAATACAGCAGCTCCTCTTCCTGGCCGCCGCCCATCTCGATCTCGCCGGAGGCCGCCAGCGTCTTGGCGACCAGCACGATGGCGGACTGCGCCTCGTCGACGTCGCGCAGCTTCACCGGGCCGAGCGACTCGATGTCGTCGCGCAGCATTCGGCCGGCGCGCTCGGACATGCTGGAGAAGAACTGATCGCGCAGCTTCTCCGGCGCGCCCTTGAGGGCCAGCGGCAGCTTGTCCTTCTCGACCACGCGCAGCACGACCTGCATCGCGGCCGGGCTGAGGCGAGAGAGGTCGTCGAAGGTGAACATGAGCTGCTTCACCCGCTCGGCGCTCTCCTGGCTGCGCTCTTCCAGGGCCGCGGTGAAGCGGGCCTCGGACTGGCGGTCGAGGTTGTTGAAGATCTCGGCCATCATCTCATGGCTGTCGCGGCGCGCGCTGCGGGCGAGGTTGGACATGAACTCGGCGCGCAGGGTGCGTTCCACGCCGTCGAGCACGTCCTTCTGCACGCTCTCCATGCGCAGCATCCGCATCACCACCTCCATCGCGAAGCTCTCGGGCAGCAGCGAGAGGACGCGGGCCGCGTGGTCCGGCTTGAGCTTGGAGAGCACCACGGCGACGGTCTGCGGGTATTCGTTCTTGAGGTAGTTGGCGAGCACGCTTTCGTGGACGTTGCCGAGCTTGTCCCACATGGTGCGGCCGGCGGGGCCGCGGATCTCCTCCATGATCTGGCCGGCGCGCTCGCGCGACATCGTCTGCTGCAGGAGACGCTCGGTGGTCTCGAGGTTGCCCACCACGTTGCTCGAGGCACCCAGCTTCTCGGTGAAGTCTGCCAGGAGCTGCTCGACCATCGCGGCGCTGACCGGGCCGAGCTGGACCATGGCGGCGGATATCTCGCGGATCTCGTCCTCGCCCATCATCGAGAACAGGCGCGAGCACTGCTCCGGGCTCAGCGTGAGCAGCAGCACGGCGGCACGCTGCGAACCGCTGATCTGGTCCGACGTCGCGGTCCTCGCCATAACTACGACTTCTCCTGCGAGATCCAGTTGCGCACGATCGCCAAGCTCTCCTCGGGATGCTTGTCCACCAGCTCGCCGATCTTGCGGATGGTGGAGGCACGCATCTGCCCCTCGACGTTGGCGAGGTTGATCATCGCCTCGGCGGGATCCGCGCCAGGCCCGGCAAGGGCCGGCACCGCCGAGCCGCGAGGGCCGGCAAGAGCCAGGCCCGCCTGGGGCGCACCCTCGGCCAGAAGCACGCCAGCCGGCGCCTCCAGGCCCGGGGTCTGCGCGGTCAGCCGCAGCATCGTCGGCCGCACCACGAAGAACAAGGCGAGCAGCGCGATCAGACCGATCGCCCCGGTCCGCACCAGCGTCATGACGTCGGATTTCTCGAGGTGCAGGCCGAACCGAGAGGCGACCTCCGGCGCGGCGATGTCGGGATCGGGCGCCACGAAACGCATGCTGACCACCTCGACCTTGTCGCCGCGCTTCTCGTCGAAGCCGATGGCGCTGCGCGCGATGGTGGCGATGCGGGCCAGCTCCTCCGGGGTACGCTCGTGCCAGGCCGGCTTGCCGTCCGCGTCGGGCGCGAGCGTGCCGTCCACCATCACCGCGAGGCTGATGCGGCGGATCTGCGGCTGGTCGTGCACGGTGGTGCGCACGGTCTTGCCGATCTCGTAGTTGGTGGTCTCCTCCTGCTTCTGCTGCTGGCTGCCAGCCTGGCCCTGAGCGGCGCCGGCATCGGCGTTGGGCAGGTTGTTGGCGACGCTGGCGGGCTTGTCGGCGGCCTCGGTCGACTTCGAGTTGTCGCTGTTGGTCTGGGTGCTGCGCACCACCTGCTGGTCGGGGTTGTAGCTTTCCTGGGTCTCGTGAAGCTGGTCGAAATCCATCTGCACGGCCGCTTCCGCGCGCACGCGGCCCGGGCCGAGGGAGCGTTCGAGCAGGTCCTCGACGGAGCGCGACAGGCGCTGCTCGGTCGCGTGGCGCAGCTCCTCTGCGGTCTGCGCCGCCTCGGAGCCCTCGGTCGCGGACGGGTCGCCGGCGCGGGCCAGCAGATTGCCGCGGCTGTCGATCAGGGCGATGTTGTGGGCGCGCAGGCCGGGGACGGCTGCGGAGATCAGGTTGAGCACGGACTGCACGCCCTCGCGGTCCATGCGCGCGCCGCCGGCCATGGTCAGCACGACGCTGGCCTGCGCCTCCTGCTGCTGGTGGGAGAAGGGCTGGCGCTTGGGCATCACCAGATGCACGCGGGCGGCGCGCACCCCGGTGATCATGCGGATGGAGCGGGCGATCTCGCCCTCCATGGCGCGGGTCTGGTTCATCTCCTGCTGGAACTGGCTGGAGGTGAGGCTGTCGCCGCGGTCGAAGATCTCGTAGCCGATGGAGCCGCCGGAGGGCAGGCCGTCCTTGGCGAGCAGCAGCCTGGCGCGGGCCACGTCGCCTGCGGGGACGAGCACCGTCTGGCCCCCGCCCTGCTCCTGGTGGGCGATGTGCGCCTTGTCGAGCGCGTCGACGAGCTGCCCGGCCTCGCGCAGGTCGAGATCGGCGTAAAGCAGCGCGTACGAGGAGGGGGTACTGCCGCGCATCGCCAGCAGCGCCAGGATGCCGAGCATGCCCACCGCGACCACCGCCATCGCCGCCAGCCGTGCTGGCCCGAGTGCGCGCAGGCCTTCGAGTACCGGCCTCATTGCAGGTTCCGTCGCGGTTCAGGCCGACCCGCCAGCGGGCGCAGGACGCAGGACTGCCACGGTGTCACAGGCGGCAGGACCCGCCAGGGCTCAAGCGGCGCCTCCGGTCTGGAGGCGTCGGTGGACGCGAACCGATTCCGGCCCGTCGCCGGCATGTGCTCCGCGGTGTCGGGGAGAGTGCATGCGACGTCCTGGGGCTGGGTCGAGTCCTTCATTCCGGCTTTCCGCTCCACCGACGTTCTGCCGGTAGGCGTAAGGTGGCTGGCCGGGCTTACTCCTTGGTTAATGGCCCGGCATTTCCTGCCTGGCTGGTGGGTGGCCGGATGGCAGTGACCTGGCATACCGACTCCCGGACGGCCTGACATTGACCTGTCAGCAAGCAAGGCTGGACTTTGCCCAGACCCGCCAGAGGGGAAGCCCCCCCTGGACCGGCTTTACATAAGTATTGGATTCCAAAGGCGAGCCTTTGGCGGAGTTTGAGGCAGAGCCTCAACCTTGCTTGCCTTGTCGGTCATACCCGAAGGTCGCTGGCGTCAGTTCACCAGCGACTGAAGCGCCCCGATGTCCACCGTGGTGGCGCCAAGCTGCAGGTTCGTCGACGTGCCGCTCTTGACCAGGCCGGTGACGGTGCCCTCCACGGTGAACGGCACCGCGGTCGCGGTGGTGCCGCTGGCACTCGGCGTCATCACGGAGACGGCGTAGCTGCCGTCCGGCACGGACTGGCCGGAGTCGTTGGTCCCGTTCCACTTCCAGGTGTTGGCGCCCGAGGTCGAGGTCAGGGTGGCGGTCCTGACCTCCTTGCCGGAGGCGTCGGTGATGGCGATGCCGATCGGCTCGGCCTTGGGGGTGGTGAACTGCAGCTCCCCGCTGCCGTTCTGCAGTGCGATGTTGCTCGACGTCACGCTGGCGGTCTTGCCCACCAGGGCGGTGGACTGCAGCACCTGGCTGCCCTGGGTCAGGGCGATGAGCTGGGTGAGGTTGCTGTTGGTGCTGACCTGCTGCTGCACGCTGGTCATCTGCACCAGTTCGCTGGTGAACTGGTTGGTGTCCATCGGGCTGGTCGGGTCCTGGTTCTGCAACTGCGTGGTCAGCAGGCTCAGGAAGCTCTGGAAATTGTCGGCGAGCGAGCTGAGGGCGTTGACGCCGGCGGTAGTGCCGGTGCTCGACGCCGCCGTGGCGCCGGCGGCGTGGCCGGCGCCGGCGCTGCCGGACGTGCTGGTGGCGATGCTGGTCATTGGGCTCTCCGAACGGTTCAGGCGGTGATGTCGATGCTGGCGGGCTGCCAGGCAGAGGCGTAGGACTGGACGCCGGCGCCGAAGCGGCCGGCGCCGGGGCGCGCATCGTGCCCCTGTCTGGTCTGCTGCCGCGCCGCGCCGTCCTGGCTGGCCTGACCCTGGTCGCTGCCTGCGCCCGGGCCTTGGCCAGCACCCTGGCCCGGGTCCTGGGTCGAGGCACGGTGCTCCTGCGCGGCGAAGCTGCCGGCCGGAGCCTGCTGGAACGCCACGATGCGGTCCTGCGGCAGGCCGGCCTGGGTCAAGGCGTGCTGCAGCTGCGCCTGGTCGTGCAGCAGGAGGCGCAGGGTCTCCGGCCGCTCCACGAGCACCGACACGGAGGCGGCGCCGTCATGGTCGCGGCTGATCTGGATCTGCACGGTGCCCAGCTCGGAGGGCGTCAGGCGCAGCATCATGTTCTGCGCGCCGTTGGCGGTGTGCATCGCCAGCATCGCGGGGACGACCTGCGCCGCGGGGGAGGGCGCAAGCTCGGCGGGCGTCACGGGACCCGCGGCGGGCGGCGTGGCGGACGGAGCTGCGGGCGGGGCGAACTGGGCTGGGAAGAGTGCCGTGGCCTGGGTCGGGTCCTGGGCGGGCGCCGCCGGCGCCTGTGCCGATTGCGTGGGTGCCGCCGGACCGGATGCCGCCTGGATCGCCGACGCCTCGGCGGGCGAGGCCCGGGTCATGGTTTCGGAGGAGACTGCGGCGCGCGTCGCGGACATGGCCAAGTCGCCCGGTGCGTGGCGTGCCTGCGGCTGCGACGCATCCGGCACGGCGAACAGGCCGGACGCAGGACCCGGTCCGGCGGAAAAGTCGTTCGGAGTCGCGGCCGCAAGGGCCACGCCGGTCGGGATCACGGGGTCGGGGGCAGGACGGGTGCTCGGGGCGGCCGGCGCCGCGGCGGCGTCGACCGATGCCGGTGCGGAGAGGGCGGTTTCGGTCTGCACCCTCACCGGCACGGCTAGGTCGCGCACGATCGAGCAGACCGGAGTGTCGATGCTCCCGGAGCCTGCGGGCGTACTGGCGAACGATGTGACCAGGGCGAGGCCTGCAACCGGCAGCGGGCTGGCCGGCGGTGGTGCCGCAGGCGCGGCGGCCGTGTCGTCGGCGGTGGTGTTCCGGTCCTGCGCCGCCGCGTCACGTGCCGCCGCGTCACGTGCCAGGGCGTGATGCGTGACACCGGCAGGGAGTGCGGCCCCTTGGCGCATCGGCAGGGCGGCGGTGAGGCCTGTCTGCACGACGTCCGCTGTCGAGGGGGACGTCACGGCCACGTCCTGCGTGTCAGGCGTCGCAGTGTTCGCGGGCGCCACGTCGGGCTTCGTTGCGTCAGGCGTGCCGTTGCGCGGCGCAACGATGCCGGACGCAACGATGCCCGACGCAACGATGCCCGACGCAACGATGCCGGGCGCAACGATGCCCGACGCAACGATGCCCGACGCAACGATGCCGGGCGCAACGATGCCGGGCGCGGCGGCGCTGAGCCCGGCCGAACCAGGTGCGGCAGTGCCGGATATGCTGGTGGCGGACCTGATCGAGCCAGATGCGACGCTACCCGAAGCACTGGCGTCCGGCGCGATGGTGCCCGACGTGGCAGTGCCGAACCCGGTGGTGCCCGACGCAGTGACACTCTTTCCGTCATCACCCAACGTAATAGTATCTGATGTGGCGGAACTGAACGCGGTGGTGCCCGACACTGCCGGTTCGGAAGAGTCACTGCGTGATGCGGCGGTGCCGGACGCGACGGTGCCCGATGCAACCGGAGCGGCCAGGGTCGCGAAAGAGCGTGCGTCGAGGCCGAAGCCGGCTGCGGGGATGGCAACGGACGCGACGGTTTCGTTGGACGACCCCACGGCGCCTGGCGAGTTGGCGCCGGCCGACGTTTCCGGGGGGAGAAAAGATTGGACTGTGGACGCTTCGGTGCCGGACGGGGTGCCGGACGGGGGGGGCGGACCCGCTGCCTGTCGGACCGACGAGGCGTTTGGAGCCTGGGGCGAGATGGCCAGCGAGAGCGCCGCGCCGAAGCTGTCGCCGCCCGCACGGCTGCGGGCCGCGTCAGGCGTGGGATCGGTTCTGGAAACGGCGGACGGCTCGGAGGCGGCGATCGCTGGCATTGCGGTGTCCCGGCATTCGGACAGACCAGCAGCAAGTTCCAGGCCAGGGTTTCGGCCAACAGATGCGAGGCGGCGGGCGCCACACCATGCAGGCTGTGCCCGGCAGATCGTGCCGGGGACCCCCGGTCGTGCCGGGCATCGAACGCTGTAAGGGCGGTGCTCGGAGGCCTGAACCGGCCTGATCCGGCGGTCCCGGCGGCGCGCGGGCACTGGCATGGTTTCTGCCTTGTGCTCTCCAAACCCTTTGAGGAGAGCTCCATGTCCCTGTTCGGCGCCTTGAACACCGCGGTGAGCGGACTGTCGGCGCAGGCCGGCGCGTTCACCAACATCAGCGACAACGTGGCGAACAGCCAGACCGTCGGCTTCAAGGGGATCAATACCAGCTTCGTCGACTATCTCAGCAGCAGCACGGCGACGCAGAACCAGTCCGGCTCGGTGGCGACGCGGCCGTCCTATCAGAACGACGTGCAGGGGCAGGTCACGACCAGCACCGACGCCACCGCGATGGCGATCGCGGGCAAGGGCTTCTTCCAGGTCAGCGTGCAGAGCGGCGTCACCGCGACCGGCGTGCCGATCCTGAACGCGACGCCGAACTACACCCGCACCGGCGACTTCACGCAGGACAAGAGCGGCTACCTGGTCAACAGCGCCGGCGGCTACCTGAACGGCTGGCCGGTGGACGCGAACGGCACAGTTCTGCAGGGCACGCTGTCGCCGATCAAGATCAGCCAGGCGCAGAACCCGCCGGTCGTCACCGCCAACGTCGCCGTCGCGGCGAACCTGCCGGCCGGCGGCACCACCGGCGGCACCAGCGCGGTGACGGCGTACGACGCCGCGGGCGCGCAGCACTCGCTCAAGCTGACCTGGGCGCCGGCGATGAACGCCGGCGCGCCGGTTGCGAACCAGTGGACGCTGAGCGTCACCGAGGATGGCGGCACCCCCGTGAATGCGGGCACCGCGCAGTTCAACCCGAACGGCACCATCCAGAGCTTCACCGCCAGCGGCACCGGAGGCGCCGCCGCCCTCACCCCCGCGTCCGCCACGGAGGCCGGCTTCACCCTGACGCCGAGCTGGGCGCAGGGCGGGCCGATCAACGTCAACCTGGGCACGATCAACGGGACGGACGGTGTCACGCAATTCGCGAGCACGACCTACACGTCGCGCAACATCACCGCGGACGGGGTGACGGCGGGCAACTACACCGGGATCGGGATCAACGCGGACGGCAGCGTGGTCGCGAACTACGACAACGGCACGACGCGGACGCTGGCGCAGGTGCCGGTAGTCACGTTCGGCAACCCCGACGCGCTGCAGCGGCAGAACGGCGAGGCGTTCACCACGACGGCGGCCTCCGGGCAGCCCACGGTCAACGTGCAGAACTCGAACGGTGCCGGCAGCCTCGCGGTGGGCCAGGTCGAGTCGTCGAACGTGGACATCGCGACCGAGCTCACCAAGCTGATCGTGGCGCAGCAGGCCTACGGCGCCAACGCGAAGATGATCACCGCCGCAAACCAGATGTTAACCACGACGATCAATACGATCCAGTAGGAGCGGGCCGGCAAAAGCGGGCCGGTCGCAGCGGGCCAGCGCCACCGCGATATCGGCGCTGGCCCAGGGCACAGGTCCCGGCAGACTCGGCCGGCGATATCGGGCCGGCCAGCGCCGGACCGGCAGCAGGAGCGGTTGGATGAGCCTCGAATCCGCCTTATCGATCGCCGGCAGCGGGCTTGCCGTGGTGCAGCGCCAGATCAGCGTGGTGTCGCAGAACGTCGCCAACGCCAGCACGACGGGCTACGTGCGCGAGGTGGCGACGCAGACCTCGCTGGTGGCGGGCGACCAGCCCTCCGGGGTCAGGTCGGGCCCGACGCTGCGGGCGCTCGACGCGCCGCTGCAGGCCAGCCTGCTGTCGCAGAACGCCACGGTGTCCGGCCTGCAGACCACCTCGATCGCATTGTCGGCGGTGGACGCGGCGCAGGGCACCGTGGGCGAGGGGGGCAGCAGCCTGTCCAGCCTGGCGGGCGCGCTGCAGGACAGTTTCACCACCTTGCGCACCGACCCGTCGAGTGCGGCCCAGCAGCAGGCCGTGCTCAGCGCGGCGCAGGCGCTGACGGGCGGGATCAACTCGGTGTCGCAGGCCTACACGACGCAGCGGCAGGCGGCGCAGGACTCGCTGGTGCAGCAGGTCACGGTGGCGAACCAGACGCTCACGGAAGTCGGCACGACGTCGGACCGGATCGTGCTGCTGCGCGCGGAAGGCATGAACACGGCGGACCTGGAGAACCAGCGCGACGAGCAGGTGGCCTCGCTGAGCGGCCTGGTGTCGGTGCACACCAAGGTGTCGGCGAACGGCGACATGAGCATCGCCACGGACGACGGGACGGTGCTGCCGACGCACGGGCTGGCCGTGTCGGGCAACGGGCCGCTCAGCACCTCGGCGATCACGATCGCGCCGGGCGACGCCTACGCCGCGGGCTCGGCGACATCCACGATCCCCGCGATCAGGATCGGCACGCAGGATGTCACCGGCTCGCTCACGGGCGGCTCGATCGGCGCCAACATCAGGCTGCGCGACACGACGCTGCCGGGCTACCAGGCGTCGTTGGACGGGTACTCGCAGACCCTGGCGGCGCGGTTCAGCGGGCAGAACCTCACGCTGTTCACGACGGCCTCCGGCACGGTGCCGGCCGCAGGCGGCAGTGCCGCCGGCTTCGCCGGGTCGATCCAGGTCAGCGCCGCGGTGCTGGCCAACCCGGGCCTGGTGCGCGACGGCACCTCCGGGGGCGGCAGCACGGCGGCCGGCGACACGACGACCATCGACCGCGTGCTGAACGTCACCTTCGCGCCGCAGGGGGGCTCGCCGGGGCTGGTGTCGCAGGCGGCGTCGCTGGTGGCGTCGCAGTCCCAGCAGAGTGCCGCGGCGAACGCGTCGCTGGGCACGGAGACCGGCGTGCAGACCTCGCTGAAATCGCAATTCGACACGGCGTCGGGCGTGTCCGTGGACCAGGAGCTGTCGAACATGATCGGGCTGCAGAACGCCTATGGGGCGGGGGGCAAGATCATCTCCGCGATCGAGTCGATGTTCAACTCGCTGCTCGCGGCGGTGAACCCGTGATGGTGGGCGGGGCCGCCGGCGTGGCGTCGAGCGGCCTGCGGGGGGAGCTGGCCAGCAACGCCGACGCGGTGAACCTGAAGCTGCAGCAGGTGGGCGAGCAGATCTCGTCCGGGCTGGTGTCGACCACCTATGCCGGGCTGGGCGGGGGGGCGCTGACCTCGCTCGACCTGCGGCCGCAGATCGCGCACAACGACGCGCTGGCGAGCGGCATCACGGCGGCGACGGCGCAGATGGGCGTCACGCAGAACGCGATGACGCAGATCGGCGCGCTGGCGCAGGGCGTGCTGGCAAAGCTCACGGCGAGCAGCGGCACCGGCGTTGGCTCCAGCGGCCTCGACGGCATCGCCGCCGAGGCGCGCGAGGCGTTCAACAGCGTGGTGTCGCTGCTCAACACCAGGAACGGCGACAGCTACATCTTCTCCGGGCAGGACAGCGCCAACCCACCGGTCGGCAGCACGGCGAGCTTCGTGGCCGGGGTGACGAGCGCGGTGCAGGCGCTGGGCACGCCGGGCAATTCGGTTGCAACGACGGAGGCCGGGTCGCTGGGCGCCAGCATGTCCGGCGTGTTCTCTACGGCTCCGGGGCAGTCCACACCGCAGAGCGTGAGCACCGGGAGCGGTCCGCCGGTGGCATACGGCATCTCCGCCGGCACGCCATACCTGCGGAGCCTGATGCAGTCGCTGGCCACGATCGGGGCGCTCAGCTCCTCGCAGACGACGACGGCCGGGTACTCCACCCTGGTGCAGGACGCATCGAAGCAGCTGGAGGCGGCGTCGACGGCGCTGACCACGGACCAGGGCGTGCTTGGCGAGCGGCAGACCGCGCTGACCGCAACCCAGACGGCGTTCACCAGCACCAAGATCTCGCTGACGTCCCAGCTGTCGAGCGTGGAGGATGCCGACGTGGCGTCGCTGGCAACGACACAGTCGCTGCTGCAGACACAGCTGCAGACGTCCTACAAGCTGATCGCCAACATGCAGAACCTGTCCCTGGTCTCGTATCTGTAGAACGCAGGCAATCTTTCGACAGGTGTTCACCTGCCGTTAAGGTATTTCGTGCAGAATGCTTTCATTCCGCCAAAACTGCGGCATCAGAGAAAACTCCGGATACCCAAAGGTAAGACACCATGACTTCCGTAAACACCAACATGGGCGCGATGACCGCCCTGATGTCGCTGAACTCCACCGCGAGCGCGCTGCAGTCGACCGAGAAGAAGATCTCCACCGGCTACAAGGTTGCGGATGCGACCGATGACGGCGCGGCGTATGCGGTGGCGCAGGGCGTGCGTTCCAACGTCAGCGTGCTGACGGCGGTGAACAACCAGCTCGGCAACGCGAACGGCCTGATGCAGATCACCAACACGGCGTTCAGCACCTCGACCGACTTCATGAAGACGGTCTCGGCCGACATCACCAACCTCGCGGCCGGCACGGCGAACGAGACTGCGAACAACCTGGCCAAGTTCACGCAGGACGTGAAGCAGCTGCAATCCTTCCTCACCGGCGCGACCTACAACGGCCAGTCCCTGATCAAGACCTCAGCGACTGATCCGGTTACCGCCAGTGCTCAGGCCATCACCCTGGATGAGAGCGGCACACAGGCAACTCTCTCGGTGAAGGATGCATCGTCTGTCTTCACCAATCTGGCGAGCGTGACGGATGCCGCAAGCGCGTCAGCTTTCATCAAGCCGCCAGCCGGCGGGGGTGATTCGACCCTTACCAGCACGGTGAAGGCACTGACGACCCTCGCCGCCCAGGCCGGTTCCGACACGACGTTCATCTCGAACCAGCAGACGTACAACAGCAGCAAGATGGACGCCCTGAACGTCGGTCTCGGCGCGCTGGTGGATGCGGACCTGGCCAAGGAGTCGGCGAACCTGACCGCGCTGCAGATCAAGCAGCAGCTCGGTCAGCAGTCGCTGTCGATCTCGAACCAGGCGCCGTCCGGCCTGGTCAGCCTGTTCCGCTGATGGCTTGCGGCGGCGGGCCTTGCGCCCGCCGCCGTCCTCTTCGCGACAAGACGAATGTGGCCTCCCCGGCCAAGGCAGCCCAAGAAGGACTCCCATGTCGAACCTGGTCCTGGAACTCCGCCAAGGCGAGACGATGATCGTCAACGGCGCACCGATCCGCTTCCGCACCAAGACCCGCCTGGAGCTCACGGCGCGTGCGCGGTTCCTGTTCGGCAAGCAGATCATGTCGCCGGCGCAGGCGGACAGCCCGGCCCGGCAGATCTATTTCGCGTTGCAGACCGCCTATATCGGCACCGAGGACGAACGGGCTGGCGGCCTGGAGACGGCGAGCGACCTGATCGCCGAGTACAAAACCACCACGACCTCGGCCCTGGCGCGAGAGATCCTGGATCGCTCGCTGGCGGCGGCCGTGGCGGACGACTGCTACCAGGCGCTGAAGCTGGTGCGGCGGATCATCCGCCACGAGGACAACGTGCTGGGGCGCAACGACAACACGACGTCCAGCCCGGCCTCGCCCGCGCTGGCCGCGGCGGAGTGAAGCGATGACGAACCGCGCTTTCCGGGCCTATGCCAACGCCAGCGCACAGCGCAGCCCGCGCGAGCGGGAGGCGGGCGTCTTCCGCATGGTGAGCGGGCAGCTGCGCAACGCCCGCAGCGGTGGCGAGCTGGACCGCGTGCGCGCGCTTGCGGACAACGCCCGGCTCTGGACGGCAACCCGCGGCTTCCTGCAGGACCCGGCGAACCGCCTGCCGCCGGAGACCTGCGCGGGGATCATCTCGATCAGCCACGCCGTTGCCCGTGCCATGGCATCCGGCGCGCCCGACTTCGACTTCCTGATCTCGATCAACGACACGATGGCGGACGGGCTGTCCGGCGGCTGAAGGAACGGATCATGAGCGGCGTCAGCAGCCTGTCGGGGTTGAACATCGGCCTGCTGTTCGGCGGTTCGTCCAGCGACAACAACGGCATCCTGGGCATCCTGTCAGGCGGCGGCGGCAGCGCCAGCGCCACCAACCCGGTCACCGCCCTGACCTCGGCCGAGATCAACGGGACCAAGGACATCGCTGCCACCGCGAAGCAGCCGGAGGTGGCGCGCGACATCGCGACGTTCACCAAGGCGGTGACCGGCGCCACCAGCGTCACGCAGTTGCTGGCGAACCCGACGGTGATGAAGGTGCTGCTGACCGCGAACGGGCTGGGCAGCCAGATCCAGTATACCGCGCTCGCGCAGAAGGCGCTGATGTCGGATCTGACCAATCTGAAATCGGTGGCGAACCAGCTCAAGACCACGAACTCGGCATGGGCGTCTGCGGCGCAAACCTACCAGTTCGCCGCCAAGGGCCTGTCGGTCATCCAGAAGCCAAGCGTGCTCAGCACCATCACCAACGCCTACGCGGAGGTGACCTGGCGCGACTCGCTCGACGTGACGACCCCCGGCCTGTCGAACGCGTTAAGCTTCCGGTCCAAGGCGGCCACGGTGACGTCGGTGGACCAGGTCCTCGGCGATCCGATCCTGCGCGACGTGGTCACCACCGCGCTGGGCCTGCCTCGGCAGATCGCCATCCAGCCCCTGGCGACGCAGGAGACGGCGATCACGAGTCGCCTCGACATCAAGCAGCTGAAGGACCCCAAGTTCGTGGAGCGCTTCGTGCAGCGCTACCTTCTGGCGAAGGGATCAAATGGTCCGGGCGGCTCGTCGCTTGTGGTGTGACGCTGGCGGATCTGGTGCGTGCCCGATGAGGTAAGCCAGGTTGAGGCTCTGCCTCAAACTCCGCCAAGGGCTGGGCCCTTGGATCGCCTTCCTTCAGTGAAGCCGGTCCAGGGCGGCTCGCCCCTGGCGGGTCTGGGCAGAGCCCAGCCTTGCTTGCTTACGGCTCAACAGCCCCGGCTGCCGGTACGGCCCTGTTCCGACCTGTGCGTCAGGCCGTGCCTGTCCTCGCCCGGCCGAGAAGCATGGCTCGCGTCGCGTCGAGCACTGCCGCCACCGCAGGGCGCCGGTAGCTCCAGACAGAGTCGGCTGCCGGCAGCGCCACCGTCATCGTCGCGTTGGCCTCGAACAGCAGGACCTCGCGCTGTGCCCCCAGGGCGAAGTCGATGCCGCCGTAGTCGAGCGCGAGCGCGTCGGCGATCCGCTGCAGGGCAGCGATGGCCGAGTGTCCCAGCACCCCGGTCATGTCGTCGAGGAACGCCGCCTCCTCGGCCCTGTGCTCCGGCCGGTCCTGCATGTCGGCGGGGAAGTGGTGCACCTTCCAGTGCGGCGAGACGGCGAGGTGGAGGGGCAGGATCGCGCCGCCCACCAGCATGACCCGGTATTTCCGCCAGGCCCCGTCGCTGCCCCGGGCGTCGAGCGGCTCGATCAGCGTCAGGCGTTCGCCGGGCAGGGTGCGCAGGGCCGCGTGCAGGTCGGCCGTGCTGTCCAGGCGGACGAAGTTCTGGCCGGTGTGGAAGCCCAGGCTGCGCAGGAGCACCGGGACCCCGAAGCCGTGCGGCAGGCCCCGGGACAGGTCGGAGCGGGGCAGAGTCAGGATGCGCGGCGTCGTGACGCCCTCCAGGCGGCCCAGCCTCGCGTTCCCGGCCCGCGTCGTCGGCGTGATCCGCGCCGGGTGGTTGATCACCGGCGCGTCGGTGCGCTTCAGCAGCGCCGCGGCCTTGTGCAGCGCGATCCCGCAGCGATCGGCGTCGCCGATGGCGTTGAACACGAGGTCGTGGGGCGGCAGGGCCAGGTCGGGTGCAGCGTATTCGGTGACGATGCTATGGGTGAGGAAGGTCATGTCGTCGAGCAGGGCGGCGGTGGGGACGTTGCCGCCGCGCGCGGACACGAGCTGGAGCACGCGCACCGGGGCGCCCTGGCCGCGGAACGGCCGGGTGGTCAGCGCGCGGCCGGTGAAACCCAGGACGCGGTGGCGCTCGGCGGCGGCCTCGTCAACGCCGTCGAGCAGGTAGGACAATCCCTGGTGTGCCTCGGGCTGCGCGGGATCGGCCCGGAGCGCCGCCTTGTAATGGGATAGAGCCTCCTCGGAGCGGCCCTCGGCGTGTAACAGGTGTCCGAGGCTTGTCCGGGCCGATGGGTCGTCCGGGTGCGCCGCGACGGCCTGGGCCAAGATGGTTCGCGCCGCCGTGGCGTATCCGGTCGCCACGAGCAGGGCGCCGAGCCGGAGCAGGGCGTCGCGGTGGCGCATGTCGATCGCCATTACGGCGAGGTAGGCCTCGCGCGCCTCCGACGTTCGCCCGAGCTGGTCGAGGCAGCAGGCGCGCTCGAACCGGGCCGCGAGGTCGTCCGGCGTGTCGGCGAGGCGCTGTTCGGCGCGCTGCAGCCCCTGTTCGGCGGCAAGGCGTGGCGGCCAGGTGGAGTGCGCTGCCATGGTGTCCCTGCTCGTCGGGTCGGGGCGTCGGCCTGCACCGCCGGTCCTGATCGCGCCGGCGGGCGTGTCAGGGCCAGCGCACCTCGGGGGGAAGGCTCATCAGGATGGCCTCGACGTTGCCGCCGGTCTTCAGGCCGAACAGCGTGCCGCGGTCGTGCAGCAGGTTGAACTCGACGTAGCGGCCGCGCCGCACGAGCTGGTGGTCGCGGTCCGCCTCTGTCCAGGGCTGGGCCATGCGGCGGCGCACGATGGCGCTGTAGCCGTCGAGGAAGGCCTGGCCGACGTCGCGCACGAAGCCGAAGTCGCCGTCGACGTCGGGATTGGCGAGCCGGTCGAAGAAGATGCCGCCCAGCCCGCGCGGTTCGTTGCGATGCGGCAGGAAGAAGTAGCGGTCGCACCACTCCTTGAAGCGCAGGTAGTAGTCGGGGTCGTGGCGGTCGCAGGCGGCCTTCAGCGCGTCATGGAAGGCATGGCCGTCCGCCTGGGCCTGGTCGCTGTCCGGGCGCATCGGCGTGAGGTCGCCGCCGCCGCCAAACCAGCCCTGGGTGGTGACCAGCAGGCGCGTGTTCATATGGGCAGCGGGCACGTGCGGGTTGCGCGGGTGGGCGACAACGCTGATGCCGGACGCCCAGAAGCGCGGGTCTTGGTCTGCGCCGGGGATCTGGCCGCGGAACTCCTCGCTGAAGCGGCCCCACACCGTGGACACGTTGACGCCCACCTTCTCGAACACCCGGCCGTGCATGACGCTGATGACGCCGCCGCCGCCGGGTTCGCCCTGCTCCGTCGGCCGCTGCCACGGCTTGCGCTCGAAGCGGCCGGGCGGCACGGCGTCGCCGGGTGGTCCGGGCATGACCTCCTGTTCGTCCTCGATCGCCTCGAAGCCGGCGCAGAGCCGGTCGCGCAGGGTCTCGAACCAGAGGCGCGCCGGCTCCTGCCAGGCACGGTGCGACACGGCCCCGGCGAGCGGGCCCTGCGTGTCGCGGGGTTGGACGTCCCCTGTGTCCGGGGCCTGCGTAGGCGTGCGGGTATCCTGCATCGCCCGATCCTAGACGGATCGCGGCCTCCTGCCAGCCCGGCGTCATTGCAACACCGGGTCAGTTCACACCGGGGCACGCACAGGCAGCAAGAAAGGTTGAGGCTCTGCCTCAAACTCCGCCAAAGGCAGGCCTTTGGAATCCACTTGTTTAAGTAAATCGGTGTCCAGAGGCCTTGGCCTTTGGCGGGTCTGGGCGAAGCTGCCCAAAGGTTCCGACGGCCCTCTTGGGCCGTTGGAAAGGGCAGCGGAGGGAGAGCCCAGCCTTGCTTGCAGCCCTGCCGTGGCCATACCGCGACCCGAGCCACACCACACAGGCACCTTACTCGCTCGTCGGGTAGAGCCTGAGCTTGGCCATGGATGTGCGGCAGTCGCGAGTTGCAGCTTGGCCAAGCCACCCTTAATGTAGGTCCAACACGCGGATGTCATGATCCGCTGGTCCTTTCGCGTCACGGGAGGACCTCATCCAAGCGCCTGAAGGACTCCAAGATGGCCGGGCTGCACAAGAGCGAATTCACCAATCCGGTGCTGAACTGGGTGGACACGCGGCTGCCGGTATTCACGCTGCTGCAAAAAGAATACGGCACGTTCCCGACACCGAAGAATTTCAACTATTTCTGGAATTTCGGCGCGCTGGCGGTGGTCAACCTGCTGATCATGATCTCGACCGGCGTGTTCCTGGCGATGAACTACACTGCCAACGTCAACCTGGCGTTCGACTCGGTTGAGCGCATCATGCGCGACGTGAACTACGGCTGGCTGATCCGCTACGTTCACGCGAACGGCGCGTCGATGTTCTTCATCGTGATCTACATCCACATGTTCCGCGGGCTGTACTACGGGTCCTACAAGAAGCCGCGTGAGCTGCTGTGGATGACCGGCGTGGTGCTGTTCCTGCTGCTGATGGCCACGGCGTTCATGGGCTACGTGCTGCCCTGGGGCCAGATGTCGTACTGGGGTGCGACGGTCATCACCAACCTATTCTCGGCGATTCCGGTGGTGGGCAACACCATCGTCACTTGGCTGTGGGGTGGCTTCTCGGTCGATAATCCCACGCTGAACCGGTTCTTCTCGCTGCACTACCTAATGCCGTTCGTGATCACGGGCGTGATCTTTCTGCACGTCTCGGCGCTGCACATCACCGGCTCGAACAATCCGCTTGGCATCGACGTGAAGGGGCCGCAAGACACCCTGCCGTTCCACCCCTACTACACGGCCAAGGACAGCGTCGGCGTCGCCTTCTACCTGCTGGTGTTCGCTGTGCTGGTGTTCTTTGTGCCGGATCTCCTTGGCCACTCGGACAACTACATCCAGGCCAACCCGTTGCAGACACCCTCCGAGATCGTGCCCGAATGGTACTTCCTGCCGTACTACGCCATCTTGCGTTCGGTGCCCAACAAGCTCGGCGGCGTGATGTGCATGTTCGGCTCGATCGCGCTGCTGTTCGTGCTGCCCTGGCTGGACACCTCGCCTGTGCGCAGTGCCCGGTTCCGTCCGATCTACCGCCAACTCATGATCCTGCTGGTGATCGCGATGGTGGCCCTGGGTTATGTCGGCGCGCACCGTCCGGAGGGCTGGAACGTCGTGATCGGCCGCGTCGCCACGACCTACTACTTCCTGCACTTCCTGGTGCTACTGCCGCTGCTGGGCAGGCTAGAGCGTCCGTTGCCGCTGCCGGAGAGCATCAGTCGTCCGGTCCTCGCCGGGCGGATGCCGCGCGGTGGTGGTCCGCTCCCCGGTGGCGCCATGGCCAAGCCGATGGAGAAGCAGTGATGCAGGGCCTTGCGGCCACAGGGGTACGTGCCGGTGTGCTGGCGCTGTGCCTTGTGACGGCGCCCCTGTGCGGCGCGCTGGCTCAGGAGGGGACGCCGGTGCCGCCGTCGCAGCACTGGGGCTTCAATGGGGCATTCGGCACCTTCGATAAGGCCTCGCTGCAGCGGGGCTTCCAGGTCTACAAGGAGGTCTGCTCGAACTGCCACTCGATGAAGCTGATGTCGTATCGCAACCTGGAGGGCATCGGGCTTGATGCAGCCCAGGTGCGTGCGATCGCCGCTAGCGTTCAGGTTCCCGGCGGTACCGATGACAGCGGCGCGGCGGTGGAGCGCAACGCCCTGCCGTCCGACATCTTCCGCTCCCCGTTCCCGAACGACAAGGCGGCGCGCGCGGCCAACAACGGGGCTTTGCCGCCCGACCAGTCGGACCTGGAGAAAGCGCGTGAGGGCGGGGCGAACTACATCGACGCCGTTCTCGTGGGCTACAAGGACGCGCCGGCGGGGGTCACGGTGCCGGATGGCTCGTACTACAACGAGTATTTTCCGGGTCACGCGATCCACATGCCGCCGCCCCTGTCCGACGACCAGGTGACCTATGCCGATGGCACCAAGGCCAGCGTCGACCAGATGGCGCGAGACGTCACCTCGTTCCTGACCTACGCGTCGCATCCGGAGATGGAGCAGCGCAAGCGACTTGGGGTGAAGATCGTGCTGTTCCTCGCGTTCATGACCGGCCTGACCTACATCGTGAAGCGCAAGGTGTGGGCCGACGTGCACTAGGGCCTGTCGAGGCGGGGTGCGGAAGGGCGGGCCGCGCACGCGGTCCGCCCTTCTTGCATGAGGGCGCAGGGAGCGGGACATGGACCAGGTCGAACCGGTCGTCGGCATCATTGGCGGCTCCGGACTTTACGACATCGCGGGCCTCGAGCAGCCGAGCTGGCGTCGTATCGAGACGCCTTGGGGAGAGGCATCGGACGAGCTGCTGTTCGGGCGCCTGGACGGGGTGCGCTGCGTGTTCCTCCCCAGGCATGGGCGCGGGCATCGCATCCCGCCGAGCGGGCTGAACTATCGGGCCAACATCGACGCCATGAAACGGGCGGGGTGCACCGACATCCTGTCGCTGTCCGCGGTGGGTTCGTTGCGCGAGGACCTGCCGCCCGGACATTTCGTGATCGTGGATCAGTTCATCGACCGCTCGTTCGCGCGGGAGAAGAGCTTCTTCGGCACCGGCTGCGTGGCCCACGTGTCGGTCGCAGATCCGGTCTGCGCGCGGCTGGGCGATGCGTTGCAGGCGAGTGCTGCGTCGTTTGGCCTGCCGAGCAGCCGGGGCGGCACCTACCTGGTGATGGAGGGGCCGCAGTTCTCCACCCGGGCGGAGAGCACCCTGTACCGCTCCTGGGGGTGCAGCGTGATCGGCATGACCAACATGCCAGAGGCCAAGCTCGCCCGCGAGGCGGAGCTTTGCTACGCCACGGTGGCGATGGTCACCGACTACGACTGCTGGCACGAGGCGCACGAGCACGTCACGGTGGATGCGGTGGTGCGCGTGCTGCTGGAGAATGCCGAGCGGGCCCGCGCGCTGGTGCGCAGCGTGATCCCGGCGCTGGGCGGTGTGCGTGGAGCGTGTCGCGCCGGCTGCGACCACGCGCTCGACCACGCGATCATCACGGCGCCGGCGGCACGCGATCCGGCGGCTCTGGCCAGGCTGGATGCGGTGGCGGGACGGGTGCTGCGGTCCTGAACCCTGTGCCGTCCTCGGGGCGGCGGGCGGGGGAAGCTGGGATCGTGGTTGTGGGCGGTGGGGTGGCCGGTCTTGCCTGTGCCACCCGGCTGGCCGCCGGTGGGCGCGCGGTGACCCTGTTCGAGCGCAGCCACAGGGTGGGGGGTCGCGTGTCCACCCGGGTCGCGGGGGCGCTGTCGTTCAACCACGGGGCGCAGTTCGCCTCGGCGCGCGATGGCGGATTCGCCGTGCTGATGGGCGAGTTGCGCGACGAGGGCGTTGCGTTGCCGTGGCCGGCGGCGGGGAAGGGGCGTTGGACAGGCGCGCCGTTCATGTCGGCGATCCCGGCCGCGATGGCGCGCCGGGCCACTGCGGCGGGGGGCAGCATCGTGCTGCGGGCCGAGGTGACCGCGCTGATGCCGGTGCCGGGCGGCTGGCGCGTCGAGGTGGCCGGTGTCGGGGCGGCCGGTGTCGAGGCTGGCGGGTCGGCTGGGACCGTCCCGGATGCGCGAGGCGTGGGCGAGGGTCCGGTGGCGGTGGTGCTTGCGGTGCCGGCGCCGGGAGCCATGCGTTTGCTCCGGGCGGTGGCGCCGGAGGTGGTGGCGAGCCTGGCGGGCGTGACGATGGCGCCGTGCTGGACGCTGATGCTGGGGTTGGAGGCTCGTCTCGACGCGCCGGACGTGCTGCACCCGGGTGCGGGGCCGGTGTCCTGGGCGTCGCGTGACAGTGCCAGGCCGGGTGCGCCGGGCACGACAGGTCATTGTGCGGGTGCGGCGGTCGGCCTGGACGTGGCGGAGGGGTCAGGCTCGGGGAACGGCGTGGAGCGCTGGGTGGTGCAGGCGGGGCCGGCGTGGTCGCGCGCCTGGCTGGGCCGGCCGGCCGACGAAGTTGCAACTGCCTTGCTGGCCGCGTTTGCGGAGCTGGTTGGGGTGCTGTCGGCGACGATGTACAGCACGGCCACGCTGTGGCGCGAGGCGAGGACGGAGCAGGCGCTGGGCGAGCCGTGCCTCTGGGACGCGGCGCGCGGCCTCGGGCTGTGCGGCGACTGGTGCCTGGGCGCGCGTGTCGAGGCGGCCTGGATCTCGGGCGACTCGCTTGCCGGTCGCATCCTGTCCGGAGATGCGGCGACATGCTGATCGCCGCGGCCAGGATGGCGGGGTGGTCCGCCTTGCGCGTTCACTCGCAGGGGGTAGTGATCGCTCGACGAACGACAGGGCCGTAAGGCATGGCCGGTGTCTGAGGATCGGTGGAGGCGGGGCATGGTCGTGCACAGGGATGGCGCCGCGGCGGGGGAGCAGGACCGCTACGACGGGTTCGCCGCGCGCTGGTGGGACCAGGACGGGCCGATGCGCGCGCTGCACGCGATGAATCCCCTGCGCGCCGCCTGGATCGCTGATCGGGCGCGCGAGGCGGGACCTGGCGCGGGTGGAGCGGGACTGCGCGGCCTGCGGGTGCTCGATGTCGGCTGTTCCGGCGGCCTGCTGAGCGAGGCTTTGGCCCAGGCGGGGGCCGTGGTCACAGGGGTGGACGTGTCGGGCGAGGCGGTGGCGGTGGCGCAGCGGCACGCCGCGGGCTCCGGCCTGGCGATCGACTACCGCGCCGGCACGTTGCAGGCGGTCGTCGACGAGCGCGGGTTCGACGTCGTCTGCGCCCTGGAGGTCGTGGAGCATGTCGAGAGCCCCACGGATTTCCTGGCCGCGTGCGTCGAGCGGCTGCGGCCGGGCGGACTGCTGTTCGTGTCGACGATCTCGCGCACGCCGGAGAGCCTGGTGCTGGCGAAGTTCGCGGCGGAGTACGTCGCGCGGGTGCTGCCGGTGGGCACGCACCGCTGGTCGATGTTTCGGGATCCCGGGGAGATCGACGGCATCGTGCGTGCGCTCGGGCTGCGGCGGCTGCGGCTGACCGGGATGGGGTACCTGCCGGGCGTGAACCGGGCCTGGTGGCGGGCGAACACGCGGGTCAACTGGATGGCGGCCTGGCGGCGGCCGGATGCGGCCTTGGGCGCCTGAAGCAAGGTTGAGGCTCTGCCTCAACCTCCGCCAAAGGCTCGCCTTTGGAATCCATTTGTCTCAGTAAATCGGTGTCCAGAGGCCTTGGCCTTTGGCGGGTCTGGGCAGAGCCCAGCCTTGCTTGCTGACAGGCCGATCCTCTACGTCGGCCGAGTGCCACCGCTGCAACGACTTGTTCTCGCCCCGGTTGCAAGGCAAGCTGGCGCGGCAAACAGGAGAGCGCCCTTGGGTTTGATCATCCTTATCGTCCTCATCGTCCTGCTGTTTGGCGGCGGGCTGGGGACCACGTTCGGCGGCTGGGGCGGCGGCGCCTACGGCCAATACGGCTATGGCGGCGTCGGTCTGGGCACGATCCTGATTATCGTGCTGATCGTGCTGCTCTTGAGCGGCCGATTGTAGGGTGTCGGCAGCGGACTGCCCTCGCGCAAGGGGCAGGCAGCGGCCGGCCCAGGCATGTTCCCTGGGTGCAGGGGGCGGCTGAGGAGTCCCGGGCCAGGCGGCCACGGCCTGGTTCGGCGGGTGACGAGGCTGGTGCGCGTGGGCGAGGCGGACGGGGTCACGGTCGATCTGCGCTACGCCACCGCGGACAACCTGGCCGGGCGGCCGATCTACTCCCATGCGGTGGCGATGCTGGACTCGCGGGCTGGCGCGCTGCTGGCCCACGCCGTGCGGCGGGCCGCGTCGCTGGGACTGCGCCTGCGGCTCTATGACGCGTTCCGGCCGGTCGAGGCGCAGTGGGCGCTGTGGCACGCGCTGCCGGACCCGCGCTTCGTGGCCGATCCCCGGACCGGCGGCGGCAGCCATGCGCGAGGGGCGGCGGTCGACCTGGCGCTGGAGGATGCGCGGGGCGCCCTGCCGATGGGCACCGCGTTCGATGCGATGGAGGCTGACTCGGCGCACGGCGCGCATGGCCTGCCTGCGGAGGCGGTGCGCAACCGGGCGCTGCTGCTGGGGCTGATGGTCGCCAGCGGGTGGGAGCCGTACCTGCCGGAGTGGTGGCACTACCAGGTGCCGGGCAGTGCGGGCTGGCCGGTGCTGTCGGCGGCCGACGTGCCGGATGGGCCGATGCGGCCCGGCCTGGCGCAGAGGATGGGTTGTACCAACAGTCCCCCTGTATTGACCTGTCAGGAAGCAAGGCTGGGCTCCGCCCAGACCCGCCAGGGGCGAGCCGCCCCTAGACTCGGCGCAACTCAAGAGAGGCCGGTCCAGGGGGGCTTCCCCCTGGCGGAGTTTGAGGCAGAGCCTCAACCTTGCTTGTCGGTCACTCCGAGGGGCGGTTGATATTATTCGTCGTAGCTGACCAGGGTTTCCACGGGGACGTCGAGCCTGGCGCGGCCGGCGAGGAAGGTCAGCTCGATCAGCACGCCGATTGCCGGCACCTCGGCGCCGACCTGGCGCAGGAGGGACAGCCCCGCCGCCAGGGTGCCGCCGGTTGCCAGCAGGTCGTCGAGCAGGACCACGCGCTGTCCGGGGCGCACGGCGTCGGCCTGGATCTCCAGCCGGTCGGTGCCGTACTCGAGCGCGTAGTCCAGGCCGACCAGCGGACCCGGCAGCTTGTTGCGCTTGCGCAGCATGGTGAAGCCGATGCCGAGCTTGGTCGCCAGGGGGGCCGCCAGCAGGAAGCCGCGCGACTCGATGCCGGCCAGCAGGTCGGGGCGGTGGCCCTGGATGGCGCGCGCCATGCGGCCCATCGCCACCTGCCAGGCGTCCGCGTCGCGCAGCAGCGTGGAGATGTCGTAGAACAGGATGCCCGGTTTGGGGAAGTCCGGGACGGCCCGGATGTGGTCCTTGAGGTTCATCGGGGCGTCCGTCCAGGGGGTTGCGTGCGGCTGTGCCGCGGGCGGCGCGCTGGCACGGTGAGGGTCGGGGAGGTATAGCCCGACCGCGCCGCGCCGCAACCGGCAGCGCGGCGGCCGGTCCGGACACCAGGCGAGGGTTCTGTCATGTCGCGCACGCTTGTGGCCTGCCTGCTGGGCGTGGCGTTCGTGATCGCCTGGCTGGTGGCCGCCGCCACCCTGGCCGACGTGGTGCGGCCTGCGGGCGGCGCGGCGCTGGCGGTGTTCTACGCGGTGTTCGGGGTGGCGTGGGTGCTGCCGGTGTACAAGCTGATGCGCTGGGCGGTGCGCCCGGTCGCCGGGGCCGACGGGCACGGCGACGCCGGACCGAGGGGCTGAGGCCGACGGCTCTCTGGGGTGACGGTGAGGCAAGCAAGGTTGAGGCTCTGCCTCAAACTCCGCCAAAGGCAGGCCTTTGGAATCCACTTGTCTAAGTAAGGCCGGTCCAGGGGCGGCTCGCCCCTGGCGGGTCTGGGCAGAGCCCAGCCTTGCTTTCTGCCTGGCGGCCGTGGCCTTCCGTCGCGAGGCGGAGCGGGGCATTCTGCCCGCCATGGACACCCAGGCCGCCCTCCCTGACCCGCACGTCCCCGCCCTGAGCGCCATGGCCACCGCCGCGCGAGAGGCCGGCCGCACTCTGGCGCATCTCGCGGGGCCGGCGCGCGACGCCGCGCTGCTGCGGGTCGCGGGCAGCCTGCGCGCCTGCGCCACGGCGATCCTGGGCGCCAATGCCGCCGACCTCGCCCGCTTCGAGGGCAGTGCCGCGCTGCGCGACCGGCTGACGCTGACGCCGTCGCGGGTGGAGGCGATGGCGGCGGGCATGGAGCAGGTCGCGGCGCTGCCGGACCCGCTCGACCGCACGCTGGCGGCGTGGACCCGGCCGAACGGGCTGCGGATGCGCCGGGTGGCGGTGCCGATCGGAGTGATCGGCATGATCTACGAGAGCCGGCCCAATGTGGGGGCGGACGCGGCGGCGCTGTGCCTGAAGTCGGGCAACACGGTGATCCTGCGCGGCGGCTCCGACAGCTTCGCCAGCGCCGGCGCGATCCAGGCGGCGGTGCGGGCGGGGCTGCGCGAGGCGGGCGTGCCGGAGGCGGCGGTGCAGCAGGCGCCGACGGCGGAGCGTGGCTTCGTCGCGGCGATGCTGGCGGCGGCGGGGCAGATCGACCTGATCATCCCGCGCGGCGGGCGGGGGCTGGTGGAGCGGGTGCAGCGCGAGGCCAGGGTGCCGGTGCTCTCCCACGCCGAGGGGCTGTGCCACACCTTCGTGCACGCGCACGCCGACCCGGAGATGGCGGTGCGCGTCGTGGCCGACGCCAAGATGCGGCGGACCGGCATCTGCGGGGCCACCGAGACGCTGCTGGTTGACGCGGCGGCGGTGGCGGCGCTGCTGCCACCGATCGTGGCGCGGCTGCGGGCGCTGGGGTGCGGGTTTCGGGCGGATGAGCGCGCGCGCGCGGTGCTGCCGGAGCTGGATGCGGCGGGGCCGGAGGATTTCGACACGGAATGGCTCGACGCCGTGCTGTCGGTGGCGGTGGTGGACGGGGTGGAGGGGGCGCTCGCGCACATCGCGCGGCACGGCAGCGAGCATACGGAGGCGATCATCACCGCAGACGAGACGGCGGCGCGGCGGTTTCTGGAGGGCAGCGACAGCGCGGTGACGCTGTGGAACGCCTCGACGCAGTTCTGCGATGGCGGCGAGTTCGGCTTCGGGGCGGAGATCGGCATCGCGACCGGGCGGCTGCACGCGCGTGGTCCGGTGGGTGTGGAGCAGCTCACCACGTTCCGCTACCTGGTGGAGGGCGACGGGCAGGTGCGTGGCTAGGGATCGGGGGGCGGGCCGCAGGATGTCGCTTCGGGGCCGCAGGGTCGGGCTGCTGGGCGGGTCGTTCAACCCGGCGCACGCGGGGCATCGCCATGTCGCAGAGCTGGCGCGGCGGCGGCTGCGGCTCGACCAGGTGTGGCTGATGGTCTCGCCCGGCAATCCGCTGAAGCCGCGGCGCGGGATGGCGGCGTTCGCCAGCCGGCTGGCCTCGGCGGCCTTGGTCGCGGACGGCAGGCGGGTGGTCGCGACCGGGATCGAGCGGCGGCTCGGCACGTCCTACACCCTGGACACGCTGCGGGCGCTGCGGCGGCGTTTTCCCGGCACGCGGTTCGTCTGGCTGATGGGCGCCGACATCCTGGCCGAGCTGCCGCGCTGGCGGCGGTGGACGGAGGTGGTGCGCGTCGTTCCGTTTGCGGTGCTGCCGCGGCCTACCTACACTCGGCGCGCGCTTGCGGGGCGTGCGGCGCGTCGGCTGCGGGCGTATCGCATTCCCGCGCGGGCGGCGGCAACGCTGGCCGATCGCGGGCCGCCGGCCTGGGTGTTTCTGCCGGCGCGCGAGAGCGGCTGCTCGGCCACCGCGCTGCGCGGGTCGAGCTGCATCGCGTGGGACGTTTGACGTGGGGCGTTTGACTCGGGGCGGGGGCAGGCGTTTCTGCCGCGAACGCGCCCGCTGCCTCGGGCGGCCGCGCTGGCTGCCTGGCGGGTGCCGGCGCGTTGATTTCCGGTCCCGACCGGCGATGCCTGGACCATGATCGGCCGACCCGCATCGGCCTGTGCTGCACGGAGAGAGACGATCGCCAGAAAGCCACCTGCCGAGTCCGCCAGCAAGGCCGCCCGGGGTGCTACGGGAGAGCCGCCCAAGCGCCGCTCGCCCAAGCCGCCCGCCGTGCTCTCGGAGGCGGCCAAGGCGCTCGGCACGCCGCGCAAGAAGGCCGCCGCCGCCGGACCGCGCCCGCAGGCCACGCCGTCCGAGCCGCGCGAGGCGCCGGCCGAGCCCTCGCAGCTCGACCGGGTGCAGGCGGTGATCGTGGAGAGCCTGGAGGCCGACAAGGGCGAGGATATCGTCACCCTTGACCTCGCCGGGCGGGCCAGCTTCGCCGACCGCATGATCATCGCCACCGGCCTCGCCGACCGCCAGATCACCGCGATGGCGACGCACCTGGAGGAATCGCTGCATAAGGCCGGGGTCAAGCGGGTGCTGATCGAGGGCGCGGGCGGCTCGGACTGGGTGCTGATCGACGCGGGCGACATCATCGTGCACCTGTTCAAGCCGGAGGCGCGGACGTTGTACGCGCTGGAGCGGATGTGGGGCGCGGAGCTGGACGAGGGTGAGCCGGTTCTTGTCACGCCATCGGCGGAGTCCGCCTGAGCTGAACGAAGACGGCGGAGCGACAGGTCCGGGCGCGAGTCCATGCGCCTGATTGCGGTGGGTCGGATGCGGGCGGGACCGGAAGCCGAGCTGTTCGCGCGCTATGCGGTGCGGCTGCGCCCGGCGCTGGCGGTGACGGAGCTGGCCGAGGCGCGCGGCACAGCCGCCGAGGTGAAGCGGCGCGAGGGCGAGGCGATCCTGGAGGCGCTGCCGGCGCAGGCGCTGGCGGTGGCGCTCGACCCGGGGGGCGATGCGCCGGACAGCGAGGGGCTGGCGGCGCGACTCGACGGGTGGCTCGCGGGGCAGCGGCCGCTGTGCTTCGTGATCGGGGGGGCGGAGGGGCTGTCGGCGGCGGTGATGGCGCGGGTGGACCATGCGGTCTCGCTCGGGCGGCTGACTTGGCCGCACATGCTGGCGCGGGTGTTGCTGGCGGAGCAGCTCTACCGGGCGCGGGCGATCGCGCAGGGGCACCCCTACCACCGGGCGGGGCGGCCGTAGGCAAGCAAGGTTGAGGCTCTGCCTCAAACTCCGCCAAAGGCTCGCCTTTGGAATCCATTACTTAGTAAATCGGTGTCCAGAGGCCTTGGCCTTTGGCGGGTCTGGGCAGAGCCCAGCCTTGCTTTCCTTTCCTTTCTTCGGAGATCGCGATGGTCGGGCTTCGCTTCCTCCATCTCGCCGACCTGCATCTCGACAGCCCGCTGCGCGGCCTGGAGGCGGAGGCGCCGGCGCTGCGCATCCGCGAGGCGTCGCGCCGTGCGCTGGCCAACGCGGTGCAGTTCGCGCTCGACGAGGCGCTGCCGCTGGTGGTGATCGCGGGGGATCTGTTCGACGGCGACTGGAAGGACTGGCGGACCGGGCATTTCCTGGTGGAGCAGGTCGGGCGGCTGACGCGGGCGGGCATCCGGGTGGTGGCGATCAGCGGCAACCACGACGCGGACAGCGTGGTGTCGCGCAGGGTGCGCTGGGAGGCGCCGGCGACGCTGCTGCGCTCGGACCAGGCGGAGACCGTGGGGTTCCCCGAGATCGGCGTCGCGGTGCACGGGCAGAGCTTTCGCACGCGCGAGATGCTGGAGAACTTGGCGGCGTCCTACCCGCGCAGGGTGGAGGGCGCGTTCAACATCGGGCTGCTGCACACGGCGGCGACGGGACGGGACGGGCACGCCAACTACGCGCCGTGCTCGGTCGAGCAGCTTGCGGCGCATGGCTACGAGTACTGGGCGCTGGGGCATGTGCACACCCGCGAGGTGCTGCACGAGGACCCGCACATCGTGTTCGCGGGCAACCTGCAGGGTCGGCACGTCAACGAGGCCGGCGCGCGCGGGGGCACGCTGGTGAGCGTGGCGGGCGGGCGGGCGTCGCTGCGGCACGTGGCGTTCGACGTGGTGCGCTGGCAGCGGCTCGCGGTGGACGTGTCGGCGGCAGGCGATGTCGGGGACGCGATGGCGCTGGTGCGGGCCGCGGTGGGCGAGGCGATGGAGCGCGCGGACGGACGTCTGCTGGCGCTGCGGGTGGTGCTGACAGGGGCGAGCGCGGTGCACGGGGCGCTGGCGGGGGATGCGGCGGAGACGCGCGAGAGGGTGCGCGCGGAGCTGCTGGCGGTGGCGGGAGAGGAGGCGTGGCTGGAGGGGGTGCAGGTCGAGACGGCGCCGCGGCTGGAGCGCGCGGCGATGCGGGCGCGCACGGACGCGTTCGGGGCGCTGGTGCGCAGCATCGAGGCGGCGGACGGGGCGGCGCTGGCGGGCGGGCTGCGGGCGTATGCAGCGGACATGCTGGGCAAGGCGGCGGGGCTGGGCGAGGCGCTGGGCGAGGCGCATCCGGCGGTGCGGCTGGCGGCGGGCGAGGTGCCGGAGGACCTGCTGCGCCGCGCACGCGACCTGCTGCTGGCGCGGCTGGCCGAGGGGGAGGGCTGAGTGCGCTTCGTCTCGCTGAGCCTGGAGCGGTATGGGAATTTCGAGCGCCAGGTGGTCCGGCTCGACCCACGGCCCGGGCGGCTGAACCTGCTGCTGGCGCCGAACGGGGCGGGCAAGTCGGTGCTGCGCCGCGCGTTCACCGACCTGATGTTCGGCATCGGCGGGCAGTCGCCGATGGGGTTCCGCTTCGGCTATCCGGGGATGAGGCTGGTGGCGGAGCTGCTTGGCGCGGATGGGCGCGTGGTGCGGCTGGTGCGGCGCAAGGGGCAGGGCGGGACGCTGCTCGACGGCGAAGGGCGGGACGGCACGGCGCTGCTGGCGGGGCTGCTAGGCGGGACGGACGCGCGCCGGCTGCAGCAGATGTTCTCGATGGACACGGAGCGGCTGCGCGCGGGCGGGCGGGAACTGCTGGAGACCGGGGGCGACCTGGCGGAGGCGCTGCTGTCGGCGGGGTCCGGGCTGCGCCGGGCGCGCGATCTGGAGCGCGGGTTCGTCGCAGGGCGCGACGCGCTGGCGCCGGGGCGCAGGTCGGCGGCGCGGCCGTTCTATCGCGGGCTGGACGCGCTGCTGGAGGCCCGCAAGGCGGGGCGGGCGGAGACCCTGACGACCGAGGCCTGGGAGGCGCTGCAGCGCGGGCTGGCGGAGGCGGCGGACGCGCTCGGGCGGGCGGAGGCGGAGGTGGCGGCGCTGGGCGCGGCGCTGGCACGGCTCGCGCGCATCCGGCTGACGCGGCCGCTGCTGCGCCAGCACGAGCAGGCCCGGGAGTGGCTGGCGGCGCATGGCGATGCGCCGGTGCTGGCGGAGTCGCTGGCGGAGGAGCTGGCGGCGGCGCGCGAGGCGGCGCTGCGCGCGGAGGACCGGGTGGGCGGCCTTGAGGCGCCGCTGGGGCGGCACGCGGAGGCGCTGGCGCGGATCGTGCCGGACGCGGGATTGCTGGGCCAGGCGGCGGCGATCGACGCGCTGCTGCGCGAGGCGGCGACGGTGCAGCAGATCCAGGGCGACCTGCCGGCGCAGGCCGGCGAGCTGGCGGCGGCGGAGCGTCGGGTGGCGGCGCTGCGCGCCGATCTCGGGCTGGAGGAGGCGGGCGACGTGGCGCTGCCTGGCTGGGCGCTGCCGGGCCGGCCGCTGCTGGCGGAGGCGCAGGCGCTGCTGGACCGCCACGCGGCACTGGCGGCGCGGCTGGCGGAGCTTCCCGAGGCGCTGGCCGGCCTGGCGGCGGAACGAGACGCGCTGGAAGCGGCGCTGGCGGCGCTGCCGCAGGTCGACGAGCCGGGAGCGGTCGAGGCGCTGCTGCGCGAGGTGCGCGAGGCCGGCGATCCCGTGCGCGGCCTGGCCGTGGCGACGGCCTCGGCGGTGTCGCGGCGGCTGGACGCGGCGCTCGCCCTGGCGCTGGTGTCGGGCTGGGGCGGGAGCGGGGCGTGGGCCGCGCTGGCGTCGCTGGGCCCGGAGCTGCCGGCGAGCTACGACCGGCGCTACGGCCTGCTGGTGGAGTGCGGGCGCGCGCTGGATCTGGCGGTGCGCGACGCCGCGACGGCGAGGCAGGCGAGGGACGCGATCGGGGCGGAGATCGACCGGCTGGTCGCGGGCGAGGCGCCGGTGGAGGCGGCGGCGCTCGCGGCGGCGCGTGGCCACCGCGACCGCGGCTGGGACCTCGTGGCACGGATCGCCTTTGCTCCGCCGGGTGCCGGGGACGCTGGCGCCGGCGAGGCGGCGCGGGACTGGGCCGGAGGAGCGTCGCTGCCGGTGGCGTACGTGCGCGCGGTGCAGGAGGCGGACCGGCTGGCGGACCGGCGGGTGCAGGAGGCGGCGCGGCTCGACCGGCTGGTGCAGGCGAGGCTCGGCCTGGGTCAGGCGGAGCAGGCGTTGCTGGACGCGGACGCGGCGGCGGACGCGGCGCGGGTGCGGGTGGAGGCGGCGCTGTCGGGCTGGCGCGAGGCGGTGGCGCCGCTGCGGCTGGGCGAGGCGGACACCGCCTCCGACGTGCGCGAGATGCTGCGGCTGCGCGAGGCGGCGCTGGGTGCGATGGCTGCCGCGGACGCGGCCGGGGCGGCGGAGGCGGCGCTGACGGCGCTGCACGCGGGGTGGGCGGCGCGTCTGGCGGCGTTGCTGGGGCAGGACGGGCCTGCCGCGCTCGCGGTGCTGCTGGCGGCGGCGGAGCAGGCAGTTATGGCGGCACGCGAGGCGGCGACACGGCGCGCCGGATTGTGCGGGCGGCTGGATCATGTGACCCGGCAGATCGCGCAGGACTCGGCGCGGCTGGCGGCGGAGCGTGAGCGGCAGGCGGAGTGGGAGGCGGAGTGGCGCCGCTGCCTCGCGGCGCTGGGGCGTCCGGAGGGCGAGGCGCCGGCATCGTTCGCCGTGGTGCTCGACCTGCTGAGGGAGCTGCGCGCCACGCTGGAGGCGGCCGGGGAGAAGCGCGAGCGGGTGGTGGGCATGGAGCATCGCTGCGCCGTGTTCTCGGAACGGGCGCTGGCGCTGTCGCGGCTGGGACCGCCGAGCCTCGGGGAGCTGCCGCTGGTGGACGTGGCGGAGCGCCTGTCGGCGGAGCTGGCGGGGGCCCGGGCGGCGGAAGTGCGGCTGGGACAGCTCCGGCAGGTGCGCGACCAGGTGCTGGAGGATCAGCGCATCGCGGCCGATGCGCTGGCGCTGGCGCGGGTGGCGCTGGGGCGCGCGGTGTCGCTGGCGGGCGCGGACACGGTGGAGGGGGCGGAGGCGCTGCTGCGCGCCTCGGCCGAGCGGCGGCGGCACGAGGTGGCGCGCGACGAGGCCGAGGCACGGCTGCTGGAGGCCGGGGCGGGGCAGGCGCTCGACGTGCTGCGGCGCGAGGCGGAGGCGGTGGGGCCGGACGAGCTGGCGCTGGAGCTGGCGGCGGCGGAGGCGCGCCAGGCGCTGGCGATCACCGCGCAGAGCCGGGCGGCGGCGGAGCGTCAGCAGCGCGCCGACGAGATGGCGCGGGTGCTGAACGAGGAGGGCGCGTCGCGTGCGGCGGCAGCGGCGGCTTCCGCGGGGGCGCTGGTGGCGCGGTCGCTGGACGAGGCGCTGGTGCAGCATGCGGCGGCGCTGCTGCTGCGCGGGGGGCTCGACGCGGTGGAGGAGGGCGGCGACGGCGCGCTGGCCGGGCGCATCGGGGCGGTGTTCCGCACGGTGACCGGGGGCGCCTACGACGGGGTGCGGGTGGTGGAGGGCGACGGGCGGCCCGCACGGCTGGTGGCGTGCGAGCGTGGCGCCGAGGAGACGCCGCGCGAGATCGAGGCGCTGTCGGAGGGCACGCGCGACCAGCTCTTCCTCGCGCTGCGGCTGGCGGCGATCGAGGCGGAGGTGGCGGCCGGGCCGTCGCCGCCGTTCCTGGTGGACGACGTCCTGCAGAGCTTCGACGACCGGCGGGCGGTGGCGGCGCTGCGGGCGCTGCTGACGCTCGGGGAGGGGACGCAGGTGATCGTGCTGACCCACCACCGGCACCTGCTCGACCTGGTGGGAGAGCTGCCTGCGGGGACGGTGCACGTGTGCGGGTTCGAGGCGGTGGAGGAGGCGGCGACGGCAAGCAAGGAAGGTTGAGGCTCTGCCTCAAACTCCGCCAAAGGCTCGCCTTTGGAATCCACTTGTCTCAGTAAAGCCGGTCCAGGGGCGGCTCGCCCCTGGCGGGTCTGGGCAGAGCCCAGCCTTGCTTTCTGGTGGGTCAGGAGGTGCGTATGACTGAGGATGGGGACCGCGATGCGGTGGTCGAGGCGTGTCGCGACCTGGCCGTGTCGGGGCTGAACCGGGGGACGTCGGGCAACGTCAGCCTGCGGCGGGGCGACGTCGTGCTGGTGTCGCCGTCGGGGGTGCCGCCGGAGCGGCTGCGGGCCGGCGACGTGGCGGCGATGCCGATCGAGGGCGGCGGGACGTGGTCGGGGCCGCTGCGGCCGTCGACGGAGTGGCGGTTCCATCTCGATATCCTGCGGGCGAGGCCGGAGATGGCGGCGGTCGTGCATTGCCACCCGCCTTATGCGACGGCGCTGTCGATCGCGCGGCGGGCGATCCCGGCGTGTCATTACATGATCGCGATGTTCGGGGGGGCGGACGTGCGGTGCGCGCCGTATGCGCTGTTCGGGTCGGCGGCGCTGTCGGCGCATGCGGTGGCGGCTCTGGAGGGGCGCAACGCTTGCCTGCTGGCCAATCACGGTACGATCGTGTGCGGGCCGAGCCTGGAGCGGGCGCTGTGGCTGGCGATGGAGCTGGAGACGCTGGCGGCGCAATACTGGCACAGCCTGGCGCTGGGGCCGGTGCTGCTGAGCGAGGCGGAGGTCGCGGAGGCGATCGAGGCGTTCCGCGGCTACGGGGTGCAGGCGACACGTCCGGCGTGACTGCAGGCGCCGTGCCGACGTGCGGGGGAGTGCCGCACGGTGCATCGCGGGCGATGTGGCGGACGGTGTTGCGAGGCGTTTTGTGGGACCTTGCGGGTGTCATGGCGGGCATGACGCCTGAGTCACGCGCGGCGTGGCGAAACAGGCCCTGCCAGAGGTGCGCGTCATGCCGCGCGTGACGGGTCGGGCGGTTGATGTCGATCCCGGAACGTCGGGCGTAAGGGTGGCGCTGCGCGGCGTGGCAGGCTGAGCGTGGCGCGTTCGTGCGCGTGCTGGGCGGCGGGGCGCTACTCCAGGCCGTGGTCGTGCAGGTAGCTGTGGAAGGCGCCGCGGTCCTGGTCGTTGTCGGCGCAGGCGGCGAGCCCGGTGCACAGCAGCAGAGCGAGAAGCAGCAGGGTGCGGGTGGCCATGGGGCGGTCCTGTCGGGCTGGGTGTGCGTGGTCGCAGTGTGAACCGCCGCATGGGCCTCGGGTTCGCCGGGACAGCGGATGATGCATGTGCTCTTGGCCAAATGCCCCGTTCCGACGTAGCCTCCGCGCCACGCTCGACCTGGCGCGCCGCTCGTTGCGCTCGCCGGTTCGGACGTTCCTAAACACTTGCGCCCTTGCTCGACGCTGCCGCGGGACTTGCCGCTGCGGTGTGGGGGTGGGCGCGGGTGCGTGCGGCGCTGTTCGCGCCGGATTCCGATCATGCTGCCCAGGCCGGCGCCGTGCCGCCTGGGATCTTTCCACCGACGCATTCCGCGGCGGTGGCGTTGCCCGTTGCGGGCACAGGAGCGAGTGCATGTCCGAGACACTGACCACGCAGACGGCCGCGATGGCGCTGCAGAACATCCCCGCCCTGATCGGGCTCGTGGCCGGCAACCGACTGGTCACGGTGAACGCCACCATCCAGGCGGCGCTGACCAGCGCGCAGGGCGACGCGACCGGGGAGATCGTGCGGCTCAAGGCGGCGTTCGACGCGTTCGAGGCCGAGAATCCGATGGTGGCGGCAGCGCTCGACGCGGCGCGGCGGTCCAGCATCGCGCTGGGGCTTCAGTTCCCGGGCGAGGACCAGGTGTTCGCGCAGGTGAAGGCGGCGGCGATCGACCTGATCGGGGCGCTGCTGGCGCAGCCGGAGAAGTAGGGCGGGCTGAGGCCGGCGAGGCCGGGCTCTGCCAGTTTCAATGGCCGGCCTTTGGCGGAGGCTGGTACCAGCCGGCCCTTGGAGTGGCCGGTGAGGCAAGGTTGAGGCTCTGCCTCAAACTCCGCCAGGGGGAGCCCCCCTGGACCGGCTTTACTTAAGTTGTGCCGGGTCCAGGGGCGGCTCGCCCCTGGCAGGTCTGGGCGTAGCTGCCCAAAGGTTCCGATGGCCCGCTTGGGCCATTGGAATGGGCAGCGGAGGGAGAGCCCAGCCTTGCTTGCCTTGCAGGTCAATACGTAGGGCGGGCCGCAACCTTGCCTGCCTGCTTCGCCCGGGGCGGCGCGATGTCTTGGTCGGAGTAAGAGGATTCGAACCTCCGGCCCCTGCGTCCCGAACACTGCGGAGCCACGCGTTTCTATTGGGAAAATCCGGTTTTCCAGTGCCGTTTGGCGCTGAAAACGCTTCGGATCGTTAGGGTTTACCAGCCCGTGTGTGCACGCGCGCACCTGGCCCCTGTTGCAGCGGCGAAGTATCCGCATCTCGCCCGGTCAGGAAGGGGTCAAGAACCCTCGATCTCCGCCGCTGCTATGGCTCGCGCCTGCCGCAGCGTCGTGGCTTTGGTGACGGCCACGAGCGCGGCGCGCAGGTCCTCGGCCTGCTGCGCGCAACTACGGCGATAGGCGGCCTGGCGCTCGGCGGGGGTGAGGGGCGCGGTGCGGCCTTCCGGGAGCTTGCGGGGCATCAGTCCTTGGCTCCCGGAAAAGGCACCACTTGGCCCACGGGCGCGGCTCCCGGCAGCTTGGTGGCGCTGGCGGTGTAGGCGAGGTGCATCCAGTCGCGCGCTGCAAGCTGGCGGTCCTGGACGGGCGAGATCTGGTCCTGGGCAGCCCACATCGTGCGAATCACGTCGAGCAGGTTGGCGGGTGTGTCCAGACCGATCGCCGCCATTGCGGCGGGCCGGCGTCGCAGGCCTCGATGACCTGCATGGAGGTTAGGGCGGCTTTGGTCATGGTGCTGATCCTGTCGTGTGTTGCGGTACGGTGCGGTGGCGATCAGCGGTAGGTGGGCGCGCTGCCGTTGCGGTGCGGGTTGTAGCCCTCGCCGCCTTCGTTGACGTCCTGATCGTGCTGCCACTCGGCCTGCTGGCGGGCCGTCAGGTTGCGGGGCATCCGAGGAGCCGACAGTGCTGCGGAGGCCTGGACTGGGCGCGAGGTCGTCTGGATCGAGACCTGCCGCACCTCGGCCGGGCAGTAGTCCATGCGGCGCGTCTCGGTCCAGGGGCCGGCGGGGTCGGCAACCACCTTGGCGTCGACCAGCTCGCGGCCCTTGGCGGCCAAGCGCTCGCGAAAGGCAGGCATTACGTTCGCGAGGAGCTTTTCCGCGCCATCCGCCCCGTTGCGGCAGAGAGTGTGGAGGGTGCGACCGTCGGCGTTGGTGTAGGTGATCTGCATGGTCCCGATCCTCGCTGCCGACGCCCCCTTGCTGCCGGTAAAAGAACCCTAGCCCCATACGTCACGTGACGCAACACATAAAGTAACGTGACGCAAAGATTTCTGCATCAGCCCAGCGCATCCGCATCAGCCCAGCGCATCCGCCGCCCTGCGCAGGTGGCTGCTACTGTGATGTCCGTAGACCTCCTCCACCATCGCCACCGTGTTGCCCAGCATCCCCGCCACGTCCCACAGCGGCACCCCACTCTGCACCATCCACGTCGCGGCGGTGTGGCGCAGGGTGTGCGGCGTCGTCTGCGCGAGCCCAGCCGCGGCGGCGGCCCTGGCGAAGCCGTGCTTCACGTCGGCCACCCGGCCGCCGCTATACTCGATCACCCACTCGGATACGGCGGCGACCTTCGCGATCCGCAGCGCTTCGGCAAGCGTCGCGTTGATCGGCACTGGCACCCGACGCTTGCGGGTCTGAGTTCGGCCGGGCGTGCGCAGGTCGATCAGCCCACGGTCGAGGTCCACCCGATCCCAGGTCAGGTCGAGGATGGCACCCTTGCGGGCGCCGGTGTGCAGCGCCAGCAGCACGAACAGCCGGACGTGTGGGGCGCGGCAGGCTGCGACCAGGCGGGCTGCCTCCTCGCGCTCCAGCCATCGCTCGCGGGCTGGCGGGCGCGGTGGCAACGGGACAGCGGGTGCCGCGGCGATCAGCCGGCCAGCGTCGGCGGCCCAGCGCAGGGCGGCGCGCAGGGCTTGAAGCTCGGTGCGGATGGTGGCGAGACCGGCCGGCTTGGCGTGCGGCCCGGAGGCATCTTTGGCTCGGCGACGAGCGTAGGACAAGCACTCGGCCTCGGTGACGGCCTCGGGCGGCCGCTCGCCCCAAAACCGGCGCAGCGGCTTGTGCGCCCACTCCAGGCGAGCGAGGCCGGGCACGGCTTTGTCGCGGCGGGTGGCAAGGTAGCGGTCGAGGATCAGGGCGATGGTGACGTCGGAACGCGCGGGCTGCGCCTGGTCCCGGATGTAGTCGTTCAGGAACGCTTCGGCTGCCGCGCGCGATGTTTGGCCCGTAGATATACGACGTCGGTTGTCATAGACGTGCCAGGCATCTCGGCCGGCGACGCGGGTGAGACGCGGTCTGTCTGGCATCGGGCCTCGTATGCCACCACGGCGGTGATCGGGATGCGGAGCATGGTCCCGAGCTGGAGGGTGGGCAACACGCCGTCGCGAAGCAGGGTCCTGATCTTGCTGTGCGAGCAGGACCAGCGCTCGGCCAAGTCGGCCACCCGGTAGCAGGTGGGCTCAGGCATCGGGCGGCTCCATGCTGTCCAGGCCCCACTGCACCAGCGTGCGCATCTGTTCTGATACGCTGACCCCGGACCTCTGGGCCAAGCGGCGCACCTCAGCGAAAAGCTCGTCGGGGTAGGCGACGGACAGGATGCGCTGGCTCGGGTAGCGGATTTTGCGGGCGCCGGCGGCTTGGTCTGTGCGTCCGGCAGTGGGGTCGCTCATGGCCCGAACTCCAGCAGGTGGGCCAGCGCCTCGTGCACCACCTCCAGGCTGTCGTTCGTCGAGATCATCGCTTCGCTGGGAAATGCCTCGGGTGCGCGGACGATGATCGTCACCTTCGCGTCCGGCCGCATGGGCGCGATGACGGCCTGCATGCAGCGCCCCATGTGCTCTTGGAAAGAAAGCTCGTGACCGTCAGCCATCGAACCGCCCCACGTTGTAGGCCAAGCGCTGCAGCGGGTTCGGGCGGAGCCCTTCGGGCGTGATGGCGATGTTCGCCTCCAGCCCGTCCAGGCTCACCCGTGCGCCCTGCGTGTCCATCCCAGGCTCCAGGCCGAGGAACTGGAAGGGTTTGCCGCACTCGCTGCAGTGCATCTTGATCTCGACGCAATAGCCGGTGACCGGACCGCCCTCTTCGCTCGTGAGGCGCGCTACGTTTGCCTGGACGTGGAAGTCCATGTGCTCGCAGCTCATCGCAGCAGGTCCTTCTGCGCCGGCTCGCACCCAGGCAGCGCGCGCAGCGTCTCCGCGACGGCCTCCATGGCTGCGATCTCGGCGGAGGCCTGCCCCTCGGTCATCTTCTTCTGGCGCACCCAGCCGGGATAGACGCGGCGGCGCAGGCCGATCTCCCTGTTTACCGCGGCGAGCTGATCGGCGAGCGGGACCGCCGCGCCGGCTTCGCTACCGTCCATGGCGCCCCTCGGCAGGTGCAGCCTCGCCCACGCTCCGGTCGGGCTCCGGATCGACGAAGGGGTGGGCATCCTCGAAGTCCCTGGCGCTCAGGTTTGGGTCGCTCTCCCAGGCCAGCCAGAAGCGCTGTGCCACGTCGAGCTCGTGCTCGCGGTAGGCCCGCTGCAGCGCGCGGCCGGCCGCGTCGAGCCCATCCATGTCGGACGTCACGCGCCCTCTCCGGTCTGAACCAGGTGCAGCAGCGCGCTACGCGTCGTGCGGTCGGTCGGCATCAGGGGGCGCTGCAGAGCCTCGACCTCGTCGTGCGCCACGGACAGGGCGAGCAGCGCACCGCGTAGCCGCCAGGTGGCCGTCAGGCGCTCTTCGACGGTCATGGGGAACTCGAGGCTGTCCAGGACCTCGCCGACGATCGTGCGCGCCTGATGGACCAGCGTCGCCGGCGGCAGGCTGGCGATCGCCGCTTCCGGCATGTCCTCGATCGGCAGCCGCTCGCGGCCGGGCTCGCGCGGCAGGGGCGCGTCGCCGTAGCGGCTGGCGATCGCGCGCAGTTGCCCGCCGCACTCGCGCAGCTCGTCGGCACCCGCCTGGACGACGGCATGCGGCACCAGGTGGCCGGTGTCGGCCACGCGCAGTTCGTGCTCGGCCTCGTCGCAGTAGTCGGCCGCGATCAGCAGGTGGTCCGACGTCACGCAGGGATTGCCGAGCAGGTGGCCCAGCAGCCGGCGCAGGGAGTGGGCGAGGCCGGCGCCGGAGGGCTGGGGCGCTGCCTCCGCCATCGGGGCGCCGCCGGGGCGACGGGTCACGGGGATCACAGCCCGACCGCCTGCAGGGCGCCCAGCACGCTGCCGCCGAGCGCGCACAGGGGCGGCCAGGCGATCCGCGCCAGGACCGCGAGGCAGACCACGAACGAGACCGCCAGGAAGATGGCGAGGGCGACGGTGAAGGCAGACATGCCGGGGCGCTCGGCCGTGAGGACCCTGGGCGGCGCCGGCGCGGCGGTGGCGCGCAAGGTGTGCAGGAAGTGCGTGCCGGCTGCGGACGGGCGGTGGCTGAGCCCCGGCAAGGCGACGGGGCGGCGCCTGGCGGCCCACGTCGGGAGGCGGCTGCGGGCGTCAGACATGGGTCATCTCCCGGATGGGGCTGGTGCGGTACGGCGCGCGGGGTGCGGCGAGTTCGAGCAGGTCAAGCAGCAGCTCGCCGGCGCGCAGGTACGCGCGCAGGTAGGGGCCGCGTCCGGACAGGCCGGCGCTGCGCGTGGTCTCCACGGCGGCGAGCGCCAGCAGGCCGGGCAGGGCGTCGACGTCGGCATCGCTCGCCTCGGCGACCATCATGGCGAGGTGGGCGCGCGGGCCCTCGGCGAGCTTGCCGCTCTCGAAGAAGTCCGAGAGGCGCTCGGCATAGGTGCGGGCCAGGCCGGCGGTGTCGGTGCCGGGCTCCAGGGCCTCGACGAAGCGCACCGCCCAGGAGAGGCCGGGCTGCTCCAGGAAGAACACCTGCTCGCGCAGCGCCGAGGCGATCGCCGGGGTGATGCCCAGGCAGGCGGCGATCGCCTCGGCCTCGCCGTCGGCGTGGTGCGTCGGGAAGCCGCCGCGGCACAGCACGCGGGTCTGCCGGGCGGCCAGGGCGCGCCGCGCCGGCGAGGGGCCGTCGGGGTTGCGCCTCGGGTCACGGAAGCAGGGCTGCGCCTCGTTCTCGCGCAGCGACATCAGCAGGGCGGGCTTGCCGATCCCTGGTGCGGCGAAGGCTCGGCGGTAGGACATCGGGGTCTCCTGTCGGAGGGGTTGCGGGCAGGGCGGGGAAGGGTGCGGCGCAGTGCCGGGCGGCGCCCGGACGCGGACGCACGCGGGCGCCGCTAGGCGCGGCGCCCGGCAGGCCGTCGGGCGTCGTGGGCGTGCAGGCCGATGGGGCGCGTGGCGCGCGGCAGGCTCACGTGCGCACCACCCGCCAACCCTTGGTGGCGTGGTAGCTGCGGGTGACGCCGCCGTGGGTGAGCTCGGCCAGGATGCGGCGGTTGACGGTGCCGCTGCGGCCGATCTTACGGGTGCGAATGCCCGCCTCGACGGCCGCCATGCGGTTGGTGGCGCGCTGCTGCCTGGACAGCACCGGCCGGGGATGGAGGCGGGGGTTGCGGGCCATCAGGCGAAGTCCTGCGCGGGGGACGGCAGCGCTTCGGGCGCGGGGTGCGTGGTCTCGAGCGGGGCGATGCCGACGCGCAGTTGGCCGATCAGCGCCGTCATCAGCGCGAAACCGTCGGTTCCGTCAGCCGGGCGCGGGCTGCGCGGCGCGGGCGCCGGCAGGGCGGCGAAGATCTCGCGGACCGCTTCCGCGACGCGCAACGTCATCTGCAGGCAGTTGAGGTCGGCCTGGTCGCGCCAGGGCAGGGGCGCGATCATGTGGGTGCTCCCTCGCCGGCAGGCGCAGTCAGGGGAGCGAGGCCGCGCCCGTCGGCGGCGGCGAGCCCCAACAACGCCTCGCGCTGCGCCAACCAAAAGCGCCTCGAACGCACACCGTCCATCTGCGCGATACGGGCGTTGTCGAAGCCGGTCCAGTCCGCGAGGGCGTGAAACTCGCACCCGATCTGCATGTGCTCGTCGAACACCAGGACCGGATAGTCGAGGCCGGAGAGAGTCAGCGGCACACGCTGGATCGTTATTCCGTTACGAATGACGACATTCTTGAAGCTGGCACCGTCCAGGCTGGCACCGTCCAGGCGGGCACCGTCCAGGCTGGCACCGTCCAGGCGGGCACCGACCAGGCTGGCACCGACCAGGCGGGCACCGTCCAGGCGGGCACCGACCAGGCTGGCACCGTCCAGGCGGGCACCGTCCAGGCGGGCACCGTCCAGGCGGGCACCGACCAGGCTGGCACCGTCCAG
>JAABUV010000698.1_pt1 | contig 51004 bp, 81 predicted proteins | sample 5559971 | NCBI WGS metagenome assembly JAABUV01 (sample SAMN10711881, study PRJNA513362) | rock metagenome | isolation source: Antarctica rocks | place: Antarctica: Victoria Land, Knobhead nord | collected 2015-12-19 | reverse complement strand
CCTCCGCCTGCTGCTCCAGGGTGGCGCGCGTGCGCGGCGCGGCAGCCGCGCCAGGCTCCATCTCGTGCTCAGGCAGGCGGTCCGAGGCTGGGCATCGCGAAGCAGCTACAGTAAAAACAGTAAAAAAACAATAAAAAAAACAAGTGCGGGGACATGAACTGTCCTAATTTGGATGTGGAGGTGGTCCCAGGAGCCATATTGGAGTGTTCATGCTCCATCACAGAGCGCGTCATATGCATCAAGATAACCCCAAAACTGGTAGGTACAACCAGGTGCCTGTTGTACAGCTTCACTTCTCTTGACACAGGGATGGACTGCAAAGCAGGTTTCATGCACACGCTGCACCCCTACAGAGCTTTGGCACTGCGTTCACTGCATACGTTCCCGGTATGGTTCGTCGGTCTGTATCATACATGCTGGCTGAAATGACAAGAGCGTATCACAGCCAGAGCAGCATAGTAGCCCCCACAGTGCAGAAGAAGAGCCCCAGAGATGCAGCCAGTAGCACGCCGAACACCTGCCAGATGCACATGGCCTGCCTCAATACGTGCAGCTGGAAGATGATCAGTTGACATCACTGCTGGCCATGAACCCGGCATGCGCCCTGGCACACCTTGCCAGGCACCCCAGACAACTCCAGAGACAACAGCTTGTCAACTCCAGAGACAACAGCTGACCGCAGCCATCGCATGCACCACCCCATGCTCTAACGCTACGTCTCTCCGCGCCGCCGCACGCCCAGACAGCAAGCAGGCCTGGGCCTGGGCGCGCCTGGCGCTGCGTCTTCAGCCCCAGAGCATTCTGCACCGCGCCCATAGCGCGGCCCAACCCAGGCGCCAGGAGCAGCATCGCGGCTGCGCGCGGCACCTGCGCGGTGCGCCCCATGCTCCTCACACAAGTATGCCATGCGAGCACGCCCCGCCACGCCTCAGCACAGATGTGTAGTTCCTTGCTACAGACTTGGCACCAAACTAGCTCAAGTCAGCCTCCGATGAAGCCCCAGAGGCAACATGCTCCACGTGCAACAACACACACAGGTTTATCTTGACCGCACACTCGCGGGCGCCCACACGCTGCGTGCGGACCACTGGCTCCACAAATGCAACCCTGTATGGTGGCAAGACCATACCCAGCCAGCACCGCGACACAGCACACGGCGGAGGCAGCCGAGGGCCTTTGGCAAGCTCCATCGCGCAGGCCGCCTGTAACCGTCGGCGACAGTGGCGTCGCGCACAGCACAGCGGCGCGCGGCGCGCCTTGCTCGGGATGCTGCCCACGTACACGATGCCGAGCGTCTGGCCGACGCGCTGCGCCGCGCCGGCCACGCCCAGGCCGCGCGGCGGGCACAGCACCAGTGTCCACATCAGCAGGAACGCGCCTGCGTCAGCGACGCACTGCAGAGCGGCGCGAAGCGGAGAGCCACCTCGGGAGGCAGCAGGTACCTCCACCCTGGGCACAGCTAGTCTGCGCCAGTGGGCAGGACACATACCGCCAAGCTCGCTGACACAAGAGGCTGATGCTCTGCGCGGGCGACCATCGCTCCCTCTCGTGTGGTGCACATTGGCGCAGGTGGCGAGCTGTTGTGAGGTCCATGTAAGGCATGGCCCCAAAACACTGCTTAAGTGACCCTGGTGACACCTGCTTGCCACGCACACTAGCTGAATTCGCCGCTGCGGCCCAGTGCTACACAGCTAGGGCTGTACTGGTGTGTGCAGAGGCAGACAACTGGTTCCTTGTAAGGTCCCTGCGCACCAGAGTAGTACAGGAGTTGAGGACGGCCACGGCAGCCATGCCGGAGAGGCCCGCGCGCTGCACGCGCTGCCGCAGCACGGCCGCCAGGGCGCCGCGGCGCTCCCGCCGCGCCTGCCACAGCCGGTATCCGTACCGCAAGCGCCCCGGCACGTCGCTCAGCGGCGGCAGCGCGCCCAGCGCCGCCTGGCCCTCCTCTTGCCGGTGCTCTGCGAACGTGGCCGTGCCGTCGCTGCCGCCAAAGCAGGCGCTGCCTGGAGCGGCCAGCGTGGGTGTCAGGGGCGCGCGCACTGGCCCACGGCCTGCTTGCGACCAGGCAGAAGTGCAAAGGCAGAACTTTTGCTGCACAACGCAGGCTACCGTCTTTCACACCTGGGTTTCCTCCAGCGCTCCGCTGGCTGGAAGCCTCTGCCTCTGCCAGGCTGTGCGCGGCCGTGAGGCTGGCTGATGCGGCGCGCAGCCAGTGGGTCCGCTCGCGCCGCGAGCCCGGAGCCTGCACGCCGCGCCTTTGCCACGCCCAGCCTGCCTTGCCAGGCCGGAACTGGCAAGCGCTAGGCTGACGCATGCTCGCCAGTGCGCCGTGCGACGGAAGGCATGCATGGTCCGCACGCATGGTTAAACACTTGCCCGAGCATACAGTGCATACGCACAGTAAAAATGTTGCCACGGCTGTTGAAACAAGGGGGACTATTCTTTTCTTTATTTTAACAAAAGTTCTTCGCAGGTAGGCTGCTTACTTAGGCAGGGGCCCAGGGTGTGACCCGGAAGCTAGACCCTGGCATGCCACACTGCCCGGATCTCAGGCGTGCAGCGCCTGTAGGAAGTCAAAGGCCAGCAGAGCAGTCTGGGGAGCGTGTGCTGTGACAGCACCAGCATTGGCAAAACGCGGCTCTGAAGCACTAGCGCTGCCTCCTTCCTCGAGCCTGTGTGTTGCTTCACACTCTTTGGTGCACTCCCTGCTCCGGAAGCGAGTAGAGGGGATCCGTATTCATAGCGCGGCAGACACCGTCCACACCAGGTCAGTTGCGCTGCGTGTTCACCCTGTGCTAGCTGTCGTGGTTTCCGTGCACGTATGTTTCGGGTGGTTTACAACTGAGGGTCTAGTGCTTTCCTGCACGCCCGAGCAAGGATGGTGCATGCAGCTTGTGCGGTTGCGTCCAAGATCCTCCCGGCACCTTTCTGCCGACCTGCCTATGTATATTGTCTTACTTTGGCTCGTGTGTGCCCGGCAGGGTGTAGCGAACTAGGCAGGGAAGTCGTGAAGGGTCGCCCAAGCGCTCCTGGCATGGCTGCCAGCAGCCTGCTGCACAAGCCGGCATGCGCTCTGGCATGCTCTGGTTAAGCCAGGGCGGCTGTCAGGCGCCGCCGCATGGCTCCGCAAGCTGACGCCGGATAGCGCGTTGCAGCTGCATAGGCTGCAGCACCTGCGCTGCGCAGCGCCCTGGGCGCACCAGGGATATAGCGAGCGTGAACGCTCGCCGCTGGGAGCCAGGCACAAGGCGGCAGCCCGGCGCCGGCGCCGCGCTGCGTCAGCCGCCAGCTCAGCCCGCCCCGCGCGGGGTCGCCGGCCCGCCGGCGCCTGCGCGCTGCGGCGGCGCAGGCCGTGTAGCACAGCCGCCGCGCCGCGCGGCGCATGCCCAGCATCCTCACGCAGCGCCTCTCTGCCCTGCCCCACCGCGCCTCAATGGACAGCGAGGCCTCTGTATCGTCGCCCGCCCTGGGCCCCGCTAAGGTGCCGGGCGCGCCGGCGAGCCTGGGCCGCCCGCACCAGAGCCCGCGGCGGCCCGCGCCAAGCGCCGCGCCGGCCCGCCGCGCGCCGCCCGCGCCGCGCCGCCCGCGCCTGCTCGCGCGCCGCGTGGCGCTGATCGCCGCGGCGGCGCTCGCGGCGCACTTTGTGCTCGCGCTGCTGGCCGGCGGCGGCGTGCCACCCACGCTCCTGACGCTCCTGCCGGAGGCCGCGCTCTGGCGGCTGCTGTCCGGCGGCGGCGGCGGCAACGCCAGCGGCGTCCCGCCGCCCGTCCCGGCGTTCGCGGCGGGGGCGAGGCGGTCCGGGGCGGTCAGCGACAGCGCTGAAGGGGACGCCGACGGCAGCGAGCGGCCACTGAGCGCAGGGCTGCAGGGCGCCATGGGCAGCCGGCCGAACCTGGCCAACCGCGCGCTGGCTGGCGAGGCCGCGGCTGTGGCTGCCGCGACGGCGAGCGGCGTCCGCAGCCATGGCGCAGGGTCCATCGCAGAGGGCGCCGGCGCGGGGGCAGGCGGCGTCGCGGCGTCAACCGAGCTAAAGCACGCCGCCGCGGCGCTCGCGCGCGCGGCCGCGGAGGGCGCGCCCGAGCGGCGAGCACCTGTAGGGTTTTGGGGCCGCGTGGCGTGGGCGCTGGGCGACGCCGCGCCGGCCTGGCTCGACGGCGTGGCGGAGGCCGCGCACGCGCGGCTGCTTGCGCGGTGGGAGGCCGCGGCGCTCGTGGAGCTGGCGGCGGCAGAGGCCAACAACGAGAGGTGGGCGGCCCAGCCTACCCTAATCCTAGCGTGCCCGGCCTGCCTGCAATGTGCCCATATTCGCCACCTCCTACTGCAGCACCGGCTGGGTAAAACAGGCCTGTGACATTTGGCCCAAGTGCGCCGGGACGAACCGCACTCAAACTGCCCTCCCGCGCAACGCCGGCATGCCGGCCATGCACGTATGGCTTTCGAAAAGGCCAGGCGCAGCAGCTGCTGCAGGTTGCGACGCGTGCGCCTGCTCAGAGTTTCTCACCGCACACTGCAGCAAGGGCGGCTGCATGGTCGCCGCTCAGCGCCAAGGCCACGTTTCAAGTACAGATTGTGCGCGCGGCTCAGGGAGAGTCAGGGAGAGGGCCGGGAGGGGAGGAGTGATGCGCTCGTGTGGGAGTCCGCGGACTCGGGCGCGGACGCTGCGCGCGACGCTGTAGGGCCGCCGTCTGGGGACGCCTGCGCCAGGCTGCTGCACGTCCCCAAGGTGCGTGACAGCAAGAAACCAGGGCGTTTTGGAGCAGCCCGGCGGGGGGCGGCCGCTTGGACGCGTGTATTGCGTTCTGCCGGGAAAGCTGGCCAGCAGGCTCAAGCTGCTGCCTCCTCGTCTCTCGCACATGCAGCGCCTCACATGTAGTCTTCGTATCTCTACTTTCCCGCCTGGTGCGTGAGTCTTGCAAGCAGGTCAACGTCATGCTTGCTTCTCTACTTGCCAACCTCTGCGCGCAGCAGGCTTCACCTGGCCGGTGCTCTCCCGGCGCTGCACTAAATTTTTGCAGATCTGGCTTTGGGAGGGCTTTGCAAAAGAGCGTGACACGAGCGTGACACTTATACATGTTGTGTCCATATGCCCGCGCAGGTCGCGCTCATGTTCCTGACGCGCGGCGTGCTGCACCACGAGGCCGCCTGGGCGCTCTGGTTCGCGGCCGCGCGCGGGCTGGTGCCCGCGGCGGCCGTGCGCGCGCGCGGCTGCGCGCCGCCGCAGCTGGCGGCGCTGCGCGGCGCGTGCGGCGCCGCGGCCGGCCCCCGCCTGCTCCAGCAGCAGCATCTGTTCTCCGTCTACGTGCACGTCGGGGCCAACGACGCGGAGTTTGCCGGTAAGCCGCCCCCGCCGCGCCCCTCCCGCCCGCACCGGCGCCGCCCTCCTGACAAGCATGCCCGCTTGGGCCAACTCTGCACGCTCATCTCTTCCACAGCGTATTACCAGCGTGGGTCACGGTTGCCTTTTAGCACGCTGTGCAGGCAGGCCAACGGAATGCTGCGTCTGCAGCGGAGTGGCAGTGTCCGCGGAGGGCAGCGCGTTGCCACGCGCACAGACGGCGCCCGGGCATGCGCATATTCGCCGGGCTGGGCCCGTGCAGGCGGTGCTCGTTGCTGCACGGGGTCCTTGGCGGCGCCCCGCGAGCGCCCACGCCAGGGACGGGTGCACATGAGCACGGCTATCCTATCCTATCCTATCCTACCCTACCCTATCCTACTCACTTTCCCCTACCCTACCCTGATCAACCCTGCCTTTTGCGCCGCGGCAGGCTTCCCGGCGGACAGCCTGTTCCATGGCACCGACATCGCCGAGCGCGTGCACGTGCGCTGGGGCACGTTCGCGCTGGTGGACGCGACGCGCGCGCTGCTGCGCGCCGCACTCGCCGACCGCGCCAACACGCGCTTTGTGCTGCTGAGCGAGAGCGGCATCCCGCTCTACCCACCCGCCGCGCTGCACCAGCAGCTGACCGCCGAGCGGCGCAGCCGCATCAATGCCTGCGCCGTGCCTGGGGTGCGCGGCGCGCGCTCTCCTCTCCGCCTCTTTGGCTCACACGCCGCGCTCGGCCGCATCTCCTGCCCTCGTGCTGCGCTCACGGGCGTCTTGGAGATCCAACATTGGTTTTATTATGAGGCATCTGGCTGTGGCTGCCTGCCGCCCTATGCCCAGCAGCTGCTGGCGAGGCAGAACCGCTGCGCGGCGCCCTGGGCTCTGCCGGCGCGCACGCAACCAGCGTTGACAGCGTGCGCGCAGCTCCTGCTCAAACACGGCGGGCTGTGCAGCAACACCAATGTCCTGGAAAGCGATTGCACTCGCCGCATGGCCGGGTGCGGCAGGACGGGCATAGCCTGCACCGCATGCAGCCTGCTTCCTGACCCTGGGCCCGCAGCAGGAGGGCCTGAACCCCACCCTGACCCTACCTGCGCTGGGCGCGGCAGGACGAGCGCAACCTGCACCGCTGGCTGGGCAAGATGGAGTCCGACAAGCTCAAGCGGGAGCACTGGCGCAAGAGCAGCCAGTGGTGCGCCCGGCAGCGGGCTCCTGCCAGGCGCAGACAAGCCATGGCTGGGCATCCACCAGTATGATGAGCGCTCAAGAGCGTATGGTACCTCGGTCAGTGTGGTGTGACGTTGCCTTTTGTTCTCAGCCGTCCTTGCACTGGCCGTCCTTGCATCGCGACCCTGCAGCGCCCTCCGATGTGGTCCCGCCCGTGCGTGCGCCTGGCGTGCGTGCACTGCTTGTTCAAGGCAGGCCGCAGCTGATGGGTTCCGCGCGCGCGCAGGATGGTGCTCACGCGCGCGCACGCGGCGCTGGCGGCCAACGAGACCGAGGTCGCCGAGCGCTTCCGGCAGTACTGCCTGCCGACATTCCGGGAGGGCTGGCGCGCCCTGCGCGGCACTGCGCGCCTGGCACACGCTCTGCCCGCGGCGGCGCTGTCGACATCATTGAGCGCCTGCCCCTGCGCTGTGTTTGAGCCGCTCTGCACGCTCGCGGCACGCCCAGCCCTTGGAATTTCTCTTGAGAGCTGCGTTTTGCGGGAAGTGATTGCGGCGGGGCGCTGAGCTGGCAGGCCGGAACTGAGCGCCCGTGCGGCGCGCGCCAGGTGGCGCGACTGCTACAGCGACGAGCACTACTTTGCGACGCTGCTGGCGGCGGAGGGCCGCGACGCGGAGACCGACTGCTGGGGCTACGCCGTGCACGTGGACTGGAGCCGCATGGGCGAGCACCCGCGCGCGTACGAGCCGCGCGAGATCACGTCATCCAGGCGCGCCCTCTCCCCTGCCCTACCCTAGCCTTACCGGGGCTCCGTTCGGGTCATGCTTTGCACGCAAGATCATGCGCTCCAGGCGCGAGCGCGAGGCGGACTCCAGTCGTCCTCCCCCGTGCTTGGTCTCAGAGCAGGGAGCCCTGGCTGCGCAGCGCACGCGCGCATACCGGCAGGGCCGGCGGCCGTGCAGCTGTGCCAGGTCGCCTTGGCCAGGCGCCCGGCCGAGCGCTTTGCCGAGAGTCACAGAGGCAGCCCTGCTGAGCATGCTGTTTGCCGTCCCCCGCAGGCTGCGGCAGCTGCGCGGGCCGACCGAGGGCTGCCGCTACCCAGCCGCGATCGCGAGCGCCGCCGCGCAGCTCGTGCCGGTCGACGCGGTGGGCCCGCAGGCGCGCGCGCCGCCAGCTGCCTCAAGCGCTGGCCTGCCCAGTCTGCATGGGGCATCTGGCTTTGGCAGTGGTCCAAAAGTAGCCGGCCAGGTGTGGGTGGGCGATGCCAACGGGACGGCGTGTGCATGCACACCCGCGGACTCTCGCCAATGTGTCTGTCCTGAGCACCATCTGCATCAAGCCCGCGAGTGACTGCAGGACGCTCTGGTAGCTGCTTGGAATCCATGCTGCCAAGACAGCTGCTTGCCAACTGGAGCGATGGGGTGCAGGTGTGCGACGGCGCGCCGCCGCCGCCATACGCGGCCTGGGCGCTCGGGCCGCAGTGCCCGCTGTTTGCGCGCAAGTTTGGGCCCCACACCGCGCCCGCGGTGTTCGCGGCTTTCGCTGACTGCGCCAACGGGCTTCAGATTGCCAGCGATGGCTGCTGAGGCCGCCAGCGGCAGCCCTGCTCGAGCTAAGGGCGGGCCGCTGTGCATGGCTCGGTCTTCATCGTGCTCCTCAGGACGCGTGCTCTGGATGTGTGCCGGACTGCCATGCTCAGACATAGCTCCTTATTATGATGATTCTTTGGCAGCTGGCCCGCTGGCCTGCTGAGATGTGATGTGCAGGGTTGGCGCCTTTCCTGCCAGCTGCGCGCGGTACGGGGTGACTTGCTCCGCTTTGGGTGTGTTCTTCTAGGTTGCGGGTCTGCCTTCTATTAACGCTGGCTAGACAGCAGTTGTGGTGCCTGTGGGCGCCAGTCAGAGACGAGCGCTTGTGCTTGCAAATCGGAGATGCATGCAGGCGAGCTGCGTTGAGGGTGTCAAGGGTTATAGGGTTGCCATACCTGTGCGCCTGTCAGGGCGAGTCGGCCTCCAGCTGCGTCCTTGTGTGCTCGGGTCGGCTCTGTTGGCCGACTGCGGCTGCGAAGTGAAGCGAAGCGGCGGCTGCAGTGGGCGGCGACATGCCTCGCCCGGTCTCACATGCCGGGGCGCGGGCAGGCGCGCCGCGCCTAGGCGCCGACTGATTTTCCCCGTGTGCTGGATCACTGAGCACTTGTCCGCCTGGTGTGGTTTGCGATGCGTGGATGTCTTCGCGCAGCCTGCGCAAGTTTTGGGTAGCCCGCGTGTGCCCCACAGAGCGAGGCGCTCCGGCGTGCGTCTTTGGGTGGTTTGCTGCCCTCACTTTTCCGCTCCTCGCCTCGCGTGTAATATTAGCAGCCGCGTGTGAGCTGCTGGGCAGCGTGGCTGCAACGATGCGCGCGCCAGGAGCCTGCATGCAACGCAGCCCCAAGCATGTTCCCGCATCCGAGGGTGTTGTTCCAGCCTCCTAGCAGTGTCCACCGCCGCATCCACACGCTTGCCCTCTGACCCGCATGAGGCGCGACAGAGCTCCCTGACCAGCACGATAGCAGGGGGGGTGCAAAGGGACCTGCATGCATGCATGCACATGCCAGGGGTATGTCATGCGGCGTCCAAGGTTTGCAACTGCCGCGTCACCTGTTGCAACTGCCGCGTCACCTGCACCGTTGCATGCCCTGGCGGCATGCTTAGAAGCCGCGCGAGCTCTAGCAAGAAGTGCCTGTGGTATCTGCACCGTAACAGGCAGTTCTTTGGAGCGCGGCGCCTCAGTCCTAGCTGCGTGTCAAGCTTACATGCGTTAACAGCCCCACACAATAGACCTTATTGTTGCCATGACGGCTTTGTGAGCGCGCGCGCTGACCAGCAAATCTGTCAACGGTCTCGTCAGCGTGCGCACTGCAGCTGCCAACTTTGGCTGCTTGCGACACACCGTACGTGAATCCGGCGGGCGCGCTCACAGCCGGCCACGTGAAACTGACAGAGCCCTGCGGCCGCCGCCCGGCGCGCCGGCAGCGGGCAGGCGCTCCGCCGCGCCGCGCTGCGCGGCGCCGCGCGGCGGCGCAATGCGCCTGTTCAGGCGGCCCTGCTGGGCGGGTGCGGCGCTGCTGGGCATTGCGTCGGCCAACCTGCTCCTGGTCTGCCTGCTCGCGCGCGGCGAGCGCGCGGCCACGGCCGCGCGGGGACACAACGCCGGCCCGGCCAGCACGGCCGCGGAAGTGTTCCCTGGGCTGGCCAGCGGAGGCCGCATGCCGGGGGTCCACCTGGCAGGTATAGGGTTTGAACGGCAGCCTTTGGCCACCTCATGGCGCGCGTGGCTGGGGCGGCAGCACGCCGGGGGCGCCCCACCTGCGCTCCGGTCGACGGCCGCAGCGGCTGCCGGGCACCGCAGCGATGCGGACCAGCAGCCTGGGCCGCCGCCAGCAGCAGTGGCCACGCTGGCTGCAACCACGGCTGCGCATGCGGTCGGCAGCGAGGTCCGGCTGCGCCCGCAGGAGGACGCACTGGCTGCTGCTGCGCTCGCTGCAGGCGCAGCCGCGGAGCCAAACAGCGAGCAGATGCTGACAACAAGCTGGCAACTGCCGCGGCTACAGAAACTGCGGCAGTGGCTGGAGGGCATGCGAGCGGAAGAGGCGTGCTGCCCGAGGAGGCGGGCGGCGCGCGAGGTGCGGGTGCGGCGGCTGCGCTCGGCGCCGGCGCGGTCTTGCAGCCCGATGCGCTGCAGGACGCATCCGCCGCAGGGGCCGCGCACGCAGCGGCAGCCCGCGCCGGCGACCAGCGGCTGCTGGACGGGCAGGCGCAGGCGGCAGCTGCAGCGTCGGCGGCCGCTGGCGCCGCCGCTGCGCGCTCATCAGACCCGTCTGCAGGCGAACTGGGAAGGCTCAGTGTTTGCACTCCCTACGCCCCACTTTGCAGCATGGCCGTGGTGGGAAGGCTTCAGTTGCATGTCATCGGGACATGAATTTAAGGTGATCGCACAATGCACGCAACCGCTGAGCAAGGTGTATGCCTGAGATGGTAAAGGGTAGTGTCGTGCCTGTCTGCCCACCACCCAAGCTTGCAGAAGCACCCTCCGGATGCATGCAGGCCGCGCGGCTGACGGGGATGCGCAAATTGGCGCTGCGCACGGCATGCACGCAGCTGCTGCCAGCGCGGGCCTGTCCGCGCGCGCCGCACATGATGCCTGCGCAACCGCCCTGCGCATCCCGAAGGCGCGCGCCAGCCTATGTCCTACTGCACGGGCCAGGGCATACCCTACTGCCTGGAACAGGGCATGCCCTACGAGCAGCCCAGCTCCGTAGCCAGTGCTTCCACGCCGGGCCTAAATTGGCTCCTGTGGCAGACTGCTGCGCGCGACCTGTTGCCCTTGGTGGCTCTCCCTGCGGTGCGTGCTGGAGTGAGCTTGCAGTGCTAGGGTTTGGCACCTGGAGTGACATGCAGCGCAGCAGCCACACAAGCTGCAAGTAACCGCACGCAGTGAGGCTGCCTCGCGCGCTGGCAGTCACACGGGGGCAGCGCTGACAGGGCGCCGCGAGCAACAGCAGAGGCGGGCCTGCTGATGCACACCCCAGGTACAATCGGGGGGTCCACATGCATTGGATGGCTTGTCCCTGCTGGGTCACAATGTCTGCCTCCAGACGAGCTTGGACAGGGCACCGCGCGCAGGTCGCGCTGCTGTTCCTGACCACGGGCGCGCTCTTCCATGAGCGCAGCTGGGCCCTCTGGTTCAGCCACGCGGCCGGCCTGCTACCGCTGCGGTCCCTGCTGGACAATCCCGGAGGTGCAGCAACGGGCCGCACCGGCACTGCCTTGATCTGACCAGCCGGGCCCATGTCAGGAAGCCCGCGGCGGGGCTAACCTCGGCCGCAAGCTGCAGCGCAGCTGCATGGTGGTTGCAAGGCAATTTTTAGCAGTATTCGCGTTCCGCTTGTGGAGGTAACCTTAACGGCCGTGCAGATGGAGCGGGCGTAAGTTCGCACAATCATACGCATGGTTTGCTGAGCACTTGCTCGCCGCAGCCGTGTCATTCCACTTGGTATCTCTTCTACATGCTCCCAAACGAGCGCTCGCACAGAATAATGTACAGTGCAGCTGAAGCTATGCTTGCACCATGCGGCGATCAAGCATGCTAGCACAGCAAACTGCTGGCGTCTATGTGGCACAGGGGCGGGGCAGCCAGCTGCATGCAGCGCGGGCGCGCTGCGACTGGCGCAGGCGCTCTGCCAGCCGGCGCCCGGCCAGGGCGTCATCCAGCGCCAGCACCTCTTCACCGTCTATGTGCACCCGCCGCCGGCGTTCGACGGTGCTTGAGCCGCGCCGTGCTTGCCAATGTTGCTGCCTACCAGATGGATGCTGTGAACCTACAGTCTGTGGAAGAGCATGCAATGCATCGACTGTGGCTGTCGTGCGGTGTGCAGGCTTCCCTCCTGAAAGCATTTTCCATGCAAGGGAGATCGAAGACCGCATCCAGGCATGCTGCCCGTATGTGCACGCATCCTTTACGTGCTTGCATGTACTTACCTGCACGTATACACGAGTGGCAGATTACGGGCACTTCTGCATGGTCCGTGCCATCAGGCATCTTTGACCCAGGCCATTCTGGCGAGGCGGTTGACATGCATGCAGGCGCAGGTGTTTCCCCACATTGCCAGGCCTTCAGCCTCCCGGCGCTTGCTCACTGCACGCTTTGTCTCCTGCAAGCTGTTCTCACGACACGCAGGTCGAGTGGGGCTCGCATGCGCTGGTGGTGGCCGCGCGGTTGCTGCTCGCCGCCGCGCTGCAAGATGTCAATAACCTCCGCTTCGTGCTGCTGAGCGAGAGCGCACTGCCCCTCTACGCGCCTGCGGCTGTGCACCAGCAGCTGCTCGCTGAGGAGCGCTCGCGCGTCAACGCATGCGGCACCGGGGTGCGCATATCTGCCAAGCTGACCTACATGCTCACACAGATCTGGCATGCGCCGTGTTCAGGTCACGCGTTTGCATACAGTGTGCAACGACGGCTGTTGTCAGTTGCATGCACAGCTCCTATGGCAGCAGTTGGCGCCACTGTGGAGCACGACAGTACTGGATGCAATTGGAGTGTACCAGGATAAGCTATGAGCATGCAGGGCATGCAACCTGGTTTGCAGCGCAAAGCGCAGGGCAACTTACACCTCGGTGCTGGGGAGAGCGCGCAGGAGCAGGATGTGCACCGCTACTCTGCCAGCATGGGGCCGGAGCTGCTGCCGCACTGGCGCAAGAGCTCCCAGTGGTTCTCGCTGACGCGGGAGCATGCCACCCATGTGCTGGCTGATGCAAGCGTGCTGGCCACCTTTGCGGCCTTCTGCCGAAATGCCTGGGACGCCGATGCGCAGAGGTGGGTGCAGTAGGAGCATTTGATGCAGCCTGGGTGAAGACCGGTGGCGCTGGCGAAAAAGACACTGCACACCATGGCGGCTGTGTTGCAACATTGCAGACGAAGTATAGGCATGCATTGTCAGCATAGGGCTGCCTCACACCTCTTCAGAGCACCTCAAATGCAAACAGAGTGGCTCTGTGACGTTCAAGCAAGGCCTGTTGCAGTGTGCATGGCAGTCATAGCGGCAGAGCATGCTGCCGACATGCTGAGAGGGCGTGTCTAGCAGCACCATGCGCTGCTAGCCCACGCGCGGAGGCTGCCCATCGCGCGTCCCGGGGGATGGCCAGACAGGGAGGCCGGGCGCAGGTGGCGCGACTGCTACAGCGACGAGCACTACATCCCCACGCTCCTCTCTGCGCTACAGCTGGGCCACGAGACCGCCTGCGTCGGCAGCCTGGTCAGCGTCAACTGGCTGCGCGGCGGCGCGCACCCGCGCGCGTACGCCAGCGGCGAGCTGAGCCCCGAGCTGTGCGCCCCGCCGCGGGAGCGCTGCGACGCGGCTCGGCGGGGCCGCCGCAGCGCTTTGCTCATGGCGCTGCCGCCGCGGAATGCCGCGGCGCCAAATGCGCTGAGCACTTTAGTGGCTCACATGTATAGGCCTGACCGTGAGGAGCTGGGCTGACGCACTGCCGATGTAACAGACTTTTTGCCGCCAAGGTTGTGCCACTAAAGACGCTTACGTGCCAGTTCGCGTGTGTAGGTTTCAGGCGCTGCGCAGGCCGGCGAGCGAGTGCGACCCAGAGGCCCTCATCAGGCATGGACTTTACCCAGCATTCTCCGCGCGCATGCGCCCTGTCAGTGGCGCACCGGTAGCGCACTGCTTGCATTTTTGCGCTTTTACATGTGCATTAGGGACTTGCCCATGATCACCTGTGATGCACTCACCGATGCGCGTACCGTGCAGGCCCATGCGTGCCAAGCCTTGCTTTCAGCATGTTCCGCGTGCAGACGGCCCGTGCGTGCCCTTTCAGCCCTGGGCATGCGTGCGGCTGCACGGCAGGTCGGCGGAGGACGTATTCGTGGCCGCGGAGGACCTGCAGCAGCCGCATGAGGCGATGGCCGAGGTAGAGCAGCCGTCGGTCTGCACGCGCGCGCGCGCGCTGCGCTTCAACGCGAGCGCGCTCGGCGGCTACGCCTGCCCGCTGTTCGCGCGCAAGTTCCTGGCTGAGAGCGCGGCGGCGGTGCTGGAGAGCGCGCCCTACGTGTGGCTGCGCGGCGCGGCCTGAGGTGCTCTGCATGGCCGCAGCAAGCGCGGTCGCGCGCAAGCGCGCTGCCACTGCCAGCTTACCAGAGTCAGTGGTTTTATCAGCCCTGTTCTTGGTCAACAGAAGCAGACTCGATGAAGACAAGAGTGTGACTGGTGCAGCGGTGCGGAACAATCGTGGCAAAGCTGTCCTTGCTGTGCTTTCAATTTTATGCAGAGGCAGGCTTTGCGGCCTCAGGGGTGCACCCCCCAAATACTCCTGCCCACCCATCCTGCAGCACCGCATATTGGGACTGGCAAACACAAACCGGCAACATGGCTGGGTGCGAGACAAGGCCATGCAGCCCCCTTGCGCAGACACGCACAACACCCCCACCGGGTCCGACGCCCCATGCCCATTGAGCGCTCATTGCTGGCCAAGCATTACAGCCGCAGCTGCCGCACTTTTAAGCCAACGCAAAGAGCGAGGTCTAGGGTGCGCCAAAGAAGGCTGCAACCCCCATCCTCTGAGCGCTCAGCAGGGCGCGCAGCACACACACTGACGGATGCGCACGGCGACTTTGTCCCGAGCAAGACAGCCCACCAGCCCATCAAGCACCGGCCTCCGTTACCAGCCCATCAAGCATCGGCCTCCGCTGCCAAGCAAAGCCAGACACCGGCGTGGCCCTGCTGAGCACTGCGCGCGCGGGCGCCGGACGCCAGGCAGCACATCGGCCGGTGGACCCCACGCGGCGGCCGCGAACGGCCTGGCTGTGGCGGAGGTGCCGACCTGGACACAGACTTCGGCGCCGCATGCGCCGCAGAGCCACGCTGCGACCAGCGTGCTGCAGTCGCTGGTACCAGCTGCGGGCACAGGATCTCCTCCACATGGGCGAGGTGCGCCGCGCGCGGCCAGGCGCCCGCCCGCTGGCGCCATGCCAGCTGACGGACCAGGCCCAACAGCATGGGGGCTTTGCCACACACTACACACCCTCAGCTGTCGGCCGCGGGGCCTGCGCGCTAGGCCCGCCACCGGCGGTCGGGCGCATCGCTGGCGCTTGGCTGCGCCAGCGTCCCGCCGGCCTCCCCCGAAGCCGCAGGGTCGCCCGAGGCGCGCTGCGCGTGCAGCGTCTGTCAGCAGCTGCCAGGTGCCGCCACCAGCGTCTACGCCCCTGGAGTCTCAGGGAGATTTCGATCAGCTAACACTGCCGCACACATCCTGCATATTGTTCAGCCCCAAAACTTGCGTCCATCAGATGGCCGAGAAGTGCACGCACTCTCATGCTCATGCTCATGCTTACGTCAACGTGGCGCACATGCGGGCCGGGCAATGTGCGGTCGGCGCCGGGTCCGCTGGCGCGCGCGATCTCGGGCCCACCCTTGACGTCAATGGAGTCCGCCATCAGCGCCACGCTGCTAATCAGGCCCGCCGCGCCGCCCGGCGGCAGGCAGCCGCTGCCGCGCGGGCCTTCCTCCGCCAGCTGCGCCTGCCCAACAACATACCCTAATCAGGGTCACGCCGCACACCCTGGCTCGCAGCGATGCACTCGCGTCTGGAGCAACCGGCACACAGCGGCAATTGGTGCGACAAACACACAGCGGCAGGCGCAGGCAGCTGCCCGGGCGCCTCTGGCACGGCGCATGGCGGCCCGGCCGTGCAGCGCCGCGTTTCCGGCACTGCAGGCCTGAGCGAGCAGGCGCTGCCAGCGCTGTACCAGACACGGCGTGGTGCCCGCCTTGGCTGCCAGGGGCCAGCGTCTGAACTCGCATGCAGGTCGCTGCAGGCGCGCACGTTCCGGCGCGCGTCGCCGGCGCGGCCGCTGCTCAGCCATGCCGCGCCGCGGCGCGGGTCGCCGCCGCTGCCGCTGCTGCGCTCCAAGCTGCCGCCGGCGGCGCTCGCGAGGCGCGACGCGCCGCGCGGCGATCGCGCGGTCAGCCCGCGAGACTCGGGCTCCGCCGACGCCGCGTCCGGGCTGCTGCTCCGCGTTGAGGATGGCGCTGGGCTGGACGCGACCTGGATGGGGAACGCCCGCGGCCCCGACGGTCCCTGCGCCTGACATCTATGTGAGTCCAGCACACGCTTGACACGCGCAAGAAATTATTTGGGCGGATGCTGCTGGAACCCGGCGCGTGCCGCGCTGGTGCTGCTGGCACACGGAGGACGGTGACGCGGAGCTGCGGCCGGGCGGGACTGTGCGGGACTGCCCTGCCCAGAGAAGCGGGCGGCGCGGCCAACTGGGGGCACGCCTGGGAGAGCGGCAGCGGCAGCGGCGAGCGGTGGCCGCCGCCAAGGTGGCCACCGTTTGCGCTTGGGCCCGGCACCGCCCCGGGGCCCAAGCGCGCGCTCGCGCCATCCGCGCCGGCAGCCCACCCCGCGCTGTCCAGCCCTGCCGCCTGGCGCGCCGCGCCGCTGCCCGCCGCGCTGCCGCCGCTGGCGCCGGCGCCCGCTAGCGCGCCGGCGCGCGCATGGCCCTCGCCACTGACTGCAAACGCGCCGCCACTGGGTGCACCTGGGCGGACTCAGACTTTGTTAACCGGGGTCTGCGTGTGAAGCCACGCAGATGCCTTGTGTGCTACAGCAGCAGCAGCAGCATTTGGTGCGTATGGAAAAAATCCGAGACTCCCTGCTGGTGTGGCAAGACTCGCAGCATGGAAAGCTCCCATATCATCCTGGCTACTACACAGACGAACCGTGACTTATCTTGGATGCTTGCACACCTGCAGAGGCGCTCGCAGCGGCTGCAGGCGGCTGCGCAAGGTGCGCTTGATCAGGCTCCGCAGCACCCGTGCCGTCCGGCGCCCCGTACCGCAGCGCAAACCTCGCCGGCGGCGCCGCTGGCACGCCCGCGGGCGCAGGCGGCGCCTTCAGCGCCGACGGACCCTACACAGGGTTCACACGGAGGATTTACGGACGCCAATGCCCTGCCTCAGGCGCAAATTTGCTGCGGGACGTGAGCAACGACCAACGTATGCAAAATCTATGCTTCGCGCCGACCGCGCAGGCAGTGTCATGCCACTTGGCTGTGGTGCACTGCCATGCAGCAGCACCCTCTGGCATGCCGTGCAGCAGCACACGGGACTGCCACGTCACGTATAGTACACGTGCGGTGAGGACATGCATTGCCAGTGACAGAACAGCATGCCGCGGCCTGGAGCGCGGGCGCAGCCGATCACCTCCAGCACGCCATGCAGCAGCAAAGAGTGGTGCCACGTCATATATTAGTAGACATGCGGGACAGGACATGCATCGCCAGTGTAATCACAACAGCAAACCGCGGGCGCGCCTAACCTACCCTAACCCTACCATGTGCAGCGCACCTCCGGCGAGTATTTCTCGGAGAAGCGCCGCGCGCCGCGCGGCACGGTGTCCGGGCCGACGCGCGCGACTTCCTCCTCGCCATCGTCCCAGTCCAGCGCCGAGGGCGCCGCGGCCGCCGGCGCCGCCGCGGCCGCCGCTGCAGGCGCCGCCGCGGGCGCGGCCGCGGGCGCCGCCGCGGGCGCTGCTGCAGGCGCCGCGTGCGACTGCGCTGGCCGCGCCGGGCCTTGCAGCGCCTGCGCCCGGGCAGGCGCGCGGCGTGGGCGGCAGCTCATGCAGCGCCCGGGCGTCTGCATGCGCATTGTTCTCCTCATAGCAGCTCTTTTGGACACCACCGCTCTCGCCTGCTCACCGCGCCGCCCGCTCCATGTCTCGGGCAAGTCCAGCAGCCTCCCGAACAGGCCTGCCATGCCTCGGCGTACCCGTTCCGCGGCATGGTGGGCTGAGCACGCCGGGCCCTGATGCACCCCACTCCACAAATGGGCCTGCGCGCCTGCAGCGGCGGCGTGGCGGGCCGCGGCGGCGCGTCCGCTGCGGCCGGGTCGGCTGCCTCAACCGCCAGCGGCGCGGCCGGCGGCGGTGCCGACGGCGGCGGCTCGGCACCGTTGACCGGCGGCGTCGGCGGCTGCTGCACGGGTGCCGCCAGCGCCATCTCCTGAGCGCGCGCGCCACAGCCAGGGTTTGGCACTGCAGCCACGCGTTGCAGGGCCTGCAGGAACGAGCCCACAGCGCTGCCTGCCTGGCCTCCTCTCCACCGGTGTCGCCGCGGGTGCTGCCAGCACAGGGCAGCGCATGGCATGCATGCAGTACGGGGCCTGCCCAAATGCATCCAAATCAAGTCAAGCTCTTGTGTGCCTTGTCAATCAGGTGACAGACTCGCAGTCACCTGACGAAAGTAACGAGACCAGGCACATGCCAACAGCGAAGACGACTGCTGCACAGAGACGCGCTAGGGAAAGGGCGCGCCACACCTTGGGCGGCATGAGCAGCGGCTCCGGGAGCCTGGGCGCCACTGGCACGCAGAACACCTGCGCGTCCGCCCGCGCTCCATACACAGCTTGACGCCGGCATGGGCGGGATGCCGCTGCGCGCTCTGCCCACCATGCTTGCAGGGAGCGCAGAGGCGAGCTCCACTGAGGCCATGCACAGGCAGCGCACGCTCGAGCCCACACTTGTTGAAGCCCTCTTTCAATGTACCACGTAACAGGGCTGCTGACAGGGCATTGCAGCAATGGAAAGGAAAGGCTCTGAGTGCGCGCGCGACCAGTGGCGCATCCAGGCGTACTAGGCCAACATCCTGTTTCAGCTAGCACCCAACCCACACCCGCAAAGCAAGGGGCGGCGGACCGAGCGCCAGTTGCGCAGGAAGCCAAGGTCGTAGGGGTTGCCGTGCGAGGAGTAGCGCGCGCGGAAGTGCTCGTACGTGGTCGTGTTGTTGGAGGTGAAGTAGGCGTGCAGCCCGCTCAGGCCGCCGACAAACCTGGCGCGGCCGCGCCCGGGTCAGCCGCGTGCGCGCATGGGCCCGGCAAACCTGGCGCAGCTGAGCCGGGTCCAGCCACATGTGCGCGAGCGCCCGAGAACAAACGGTGGCGCGGGACCTGAAAACCTGAGGCGCATGCAGGGGGCACTTGAGCCGGTGGCGCGTCGGGGCACAGCGCTGCCGAGCTAGGAGGCGGCTGAGGTGCAGCGGCGCCCCGAGAACCGCACACTGCCGGGCCGCTGCAAGCTGCTGGGCAAGGGACGCGCCGCAAGGACCACACAGAGCCATATCGAACGAGCCGCTGCGAGCTTCTGAGCAAGGAGACCATCTCCTACGGGCGCGACAAGACCATCTCCTACGGGCCGCTGCAGGCTCTGGGGCGCGGGGCGCGCCAGAAGGCGAGGAAGCAGAAGCAGATGAGGAACATGGCGGCCGGCTCGCGCGTGATGGCGTCGCCCAGCGACGGCTGGTCGGCGTCGTGCTGCACGCGCCAGACCAGGCGCAGCCACGCGAACACGAAGACGAGCACGTCCAGCGCGGTGGTCGTGAAGACGAACATGAGGAAGAAGCGGTAGTTGCGCTGCGCGGATTAGGGTACGGTTAGCGCGCCGGTCACGCAGTGTAACTGCCTGGGTAGGGTAGGGTTGCCAGGGATGTTGCCTGGCAGGTGACAGGCTGGTGGCCGGCCGTGACTGGACTGCAAGCGGGCGAGCGCGTGCCCGGGCCGCCGTCTGCCGCCTCGCCAGCTGCAAGAGTGGACACGCTGGGTGCATGCGGGCGGGCACCGACAGCAGGGCAGCATGCCCACACCAGACATGCCGCCGTGCAGCGGCAGCACGTGGCCTACCTACAGGCGAGCGCTGGCAGCCGCTGGGCGGGCGGGCGGGGCGGGCGGGCGCGCACCTCGCCGATGCACTGGCCCACCCAGGGGCAGTGGTGGTCAAACTTGCGCACGCAGTTGTCGCACACCGCGCAGTGGCTGCAGCGCGGCGGCCGGAAGTGGTGGCAGGTGGTGCACCACTTGGTGTTGACCGTGAAGCCGTTCACCTGGTACTCCTTGGTCGGCGCGCGCTGCCTGCGCCACCCCACCGGCCCGCTCGGCGAAGCGGGCTCCAGCAGGGCGCATGAACGCTCGGAGTCGAGACGCTGCACGCGCGCTGCCCCGGCACGTCCTGCCCTTGCGCTGGGTGCGCGAGGGCGGCCGGCCCCCCCACAAGCGCGTCCCGTCGGGCCCACGGCAAGCGCACCACACCGCTGCCTCACCAGGCGTCTCCGAGCCGTGTTTGACAACGGTAACCAGCACGCAATGTTTTCTCTCGTCAACGCGGGAGCGCAAGTAACGCAAGAGAGCCGGCCTGCGCACTTGACGGCCAGGGGAACGGGCGCGCACCCCATCTCCGCCTCGTCGGGCGGGTCGCGCGGCACAAAGCCTGGGTCCGACAGCGCGGTCGCCAGCAGGAAGGCCAGCGAGGCGGCGAAGAGCAGCGCGGCCACGGCGACGACCGCCCACGAAAAGTCCCGCCCGACCGCCGGCGCCAGCCAGACGAAGAAGACCACTGCGCGGCCCCCGAGCACGCTGAGCGCCGCCGCGCACATGGGCATGCGCGTGCGCCTTGCATCAGCTCCTGTAGCAGCTCTTGCTGCAGCTGCAGCTGCCTAGAAGCCGCAGCGGCTCTGCTACTCCTTCGCCGACGCTGCCTTGCTGGGGCAAGAGGGGGGGGAGTGGGGGGGATGCACGCACCCGACGGCACGATGATCAGCACAAAGGAGAAGATGCTGTTCTTCCAGTCGGGACCTGCGCGGCACAGGGCCACCAGAGTTAGCCCGGCATCAGGGCGGATCTGCTGCTGCGCGCAGCCCACCGCTTGGGCGCTGAAGCTGCAATCCAAGCAGGCGGCGCACCCACTGCCACGCGGCCGCCGCAGAAGGAGTAGTGCATCCCGGCATTGTGCCCCCGCCGGCGCGGCGCGCGTGCGGCGCCCTCTGGCTGCGCCGGCACGCCGCGCTCCACGTCCATCGCGCCCTACGGCGTCCTAGGCGCCAGCGCGGGCGATCTGCGCAGCCCGCGCGCCGCGCGCCGCGCTCACGGGGGCGCCGCGGCGGGCGCGGCCGCCCTGATGCACGCCCATGCGCGGGCCACGGTCAGCCCTGTGTATACAAGGGTGCGCGCTGGTGCAGGATGAGGGCAAGCGAGTCGACACAGCACTCACCAGTGCGAAGGGTGTATGCAGCGCGCTCTATTGCTTGCTATGCACTCAGCTGCTTTCTCAGCTACTTCTCCTTCAAACAGTGCCGCTGCTTGATGACACAGCCGTAGCGCTGTCTAAGTAGGCAGCCTGCACACTGCGTTTGCCGACACCGCACAACACGCGCGCCTTTGTTGCAAAGCAACAGTCAACTGGCCTACTCCTGTGGGTTCGGAGACTCTGTCTGGCTCCCTGAGGCACCTCTGCTCACAGTTTGCTGAGGCCGGAGCTGTTAGGTCAGAAAACCCTGTTTTAGTGCAGGATCGGCACTCCACGGGCTAGTCGGCAGTCGAGCGAGCATCACGAGCCTTCAGCCGAGCGAAAGGAGAGTCTAGGAACGAGCGAGGCCCTGTCTGGGCCAGGTCCCTGGAGAGGGGACATCCGAGAGTCGTTGGGGTGACACCCAGCGCTCTTCCTGGGCTCTGTGCGGGCTGCACAGGGCTACGGGAGTATGGACACCGCGTAATGGACTGAAGGCACGGCAGTGGCCTGCGGGCCGGGTTCAGCACGTTCCTTCTACGCCCGGGGGTGGACCGTCGTCGAAGGGATCGTTTGTCCCAGCAGCCTCGACCGTTTTTGTACACGCCAGGTGCGTGCACTCCCGGCTTGCTGGGAGTCCAGGACCTGGGGCCTCAGATTCTGGACAAAAAAGCTGGGACCAGGCATATTGTTGTGAAGGCGCTGCGGCGCGCGCGGCCGAGCGCGAGCGCAAGCGCGGTCTCGCGACGACTGTCACCGCTGCCCTGCGCGCGGGCTGAGAGGGTCGCGCGCACGCGGCAGGTCATGGAGTCCGCGTGCACTGGTGCGTGCGCTGATGCGCAACCTGCCGCGCCGCACACCCTAGGTGCAAGCGCGAAGCTGGGCGTGGACACAGAGGCGCACGACCCGACATGCGCGATATGCCTGGAGACGATTGCGCTGGCGGATCTCAGCGTCATCAAGGGCTGCGAGCACGCATACTGCGGTGTGGCCTTGTCCCTGCGCTCCCAGCCTGACTTGCTTACGCTGTGCGCCGTGAAGCAGCTTCCTGCTGCGAATGTGGCTGGCGTGTGCGCTGACTGTGACATATAGGCTACTTTTGCCCTGGACTGTCAGAGGCTGTCGTGCGAGGTGTTGCGAAGCACCATGACAATAGTCTAACCAGCTGCCCTGGCATCACTTTGCGGCGCAGGAGGCTGCGCCTGTCCCAGCAGGACCTCAAGATGGCGCCCAGAACTTGTGAACCTGCACTAACTGGGGTGTGAGCAAGCTGCACTGCACGAACGTTTAAGCTGTACGCTGACTGGTGCTGTGTGCGTGCTACGCAGGCAAGTGCATCCTGTCGTGGGCCATGCACAAGGACCCGGCCTGGTGCCCGCAGTGCAAGGCGCCGTTCACGCGCCTAGTGACATACCGCGCGCTGGACGGCACGCTGTCAGACTTCCCGGCCGAGGAGAGCGTCTGCCTGCTCAAGCGCGCGTGCTGGTTCCAGGCGCACCTGCGGGTGCGCGGCGCGCTGCTGCCCTACCATGTCAAAGGGGTGAAGCGCGGCATATGTTGTCTGTCTAGGTCTGGTCATGGTATTATGGGTGCTCCCGGCTGTGCGTCTGCCTAATAGCGCGGTAGGTGTGAGGTGCTGCTCCTTGTTGAGGCCGCCTTCACAAACAGGCTGACATGGACAACAGCACGCGCAGTTGTTAGGTTGCAGGCGGACGTGCCCAGGTGCTCAGAACGAGTCAGCGGCAGCCCCGCGTGTACAGTTTGTGCTGAAAGTTGCAACCATGCTGGGGCTGTCTGAAACCTCTGTTCCGCAGGCGACAAACAACTTAGTGACATGCCTGCCCAGCTCTCCACTGAGGGCAGCTCACTGCCCGCGGGCAGGAGGCAGAGAAGGTAGCGGCGGCGGTGCCGAGCGCGCTGCTGGTGGACGCGGCGGATGCGGCGGCGATCGCCGAGGCGGCGACAGAGCGCAGCGACTATGGGCGCTACTACGAGGAGTACGATGATGACGAGGAGGTGGAAGCGTTTTATTTTTCCGCGGCCGCCGGGCGCGCGCGCATCACGCTCGGCAACCGCCGCTTTGGCAACAACGGCTACATTGCTGCAGGGCGCATGCAGGCACGGCCGCTGCCACGTGTCAACTTGTCCACGTTGTCATTGCTCCTTCCTAGCTTGCAATATTTCTGTTGCCTGCTGAGCACAGCACTTCGCAAGGTCTGGCAGGGTGCCTCTGGTACGCGTGTGCGTCGTCCCTGGCACAGGTACAGCACTTAGCATGTAAAGTCAGGTGGCTGAGCAAGGTTTGTGCTGCGCAGGCGCGCCCGGCTCCGCCTGCGCGCCCCGTCAAGGGCAAGGCTGCGGCCAGCGCAAAGGGCGAGTCGTCTGGCGCGGGCGCGGGTCCCAGCGGCACGGCCGGCCGCTCGCCGCTGGCCGCGTCGCCAGCATCCCGGTCGCCTCCGGCGCCGCCAGCAACGCCCGCCGCGCGCGGCGGCCCTCGCGCGGCAGGCACGCCCAGCACAGCAGGCACGCGGAGCCCGGCCGACGATCCCGCCTCGACTCCCCCGCCGCGCCCGCGCGGCCCGGGCGACACAACAGTGCGCCGCAACAGCGGCGGCGCGCCCGCGCGCAAGGGGCCCAGCGGCGGCCGCGGCAGCGGCGGCCGCGGCGGCGGCGGCGGCTGGGACGACGACGACGACTTCGTGGCCGGCGGCGGTGGCGGGGCGGGTAGCGCCGGCAAGAACCAGGGCCGCCGCGCGCGCCGCAACGCGCAGCGAGCCGCCATGGACGCGCGCGGCGGGCTCGCCTCTCCGTGACTTGGCACGGAGGGTGCGCGGCAGGGATAGGCTGAGTGCGCACTGCAGGGCATGTGCAGCGCGCTGCCTTCACCGCCCGAATGGGTCAACATTTGTCCTGCCATGCGTCATAGCATGGGGAAGGGTCGCTTGCAAGGCTGAGCCTCTTCTGGCAGCTTGCGGCAGCGCTAAAGGTTCCAGCCCGTCACGGCTGCCACTGGCAGGCTTGCTGCGGGCTGACTTGAGCGTTCTCGGCGCGCGTGCACTCATATTGCTGCTCCTTCTGCCCAGCCTGCGGTATAGCCGATGCAGAAGTTTGAGCGCAGTGGGCCCTGCGTTGAAGCTGCATTGAAGCTGCGGTCATGAGTGCGGGGCGCAGCAGCCTAAAGCTGGTGTGTGCTGCGCCGCCCAGTGGCTTTATAGGGTGGATGGGGGCAACACAGGCCGCAGCCTTAGACCAGCAGGGAGTGAGGCGTGCGGCGGTCAGTATTGGACCCAGTGTACTAGATGTTGCTCTGTGTGTGCGCAAGCAAATGTATTCCCCCTGCTAGGTGTGCCATATGCTGAGCTCTCCCACGATGTGCGCTGCGGTCTGCGGCAGACGCGGAAGTTGCTTGGGCCGGCTGCTGCCGGCGTTGTGCTGCTGAAGAGGTATGGGGTTCATGCAGCGGTGCGGCCTGCTCCGGACATGCAGCTGCGGGCGGCACATGGCCAATGGCGTTGCGCAGAGGCTTGGGCAGCGTCGAGAAGGGGGGCAGGGTTGCATGCTGTCCAGAGGTGGGGAAGCCTTGGGGCTGTGGGCGTGCGCAAGCTCAGGCGCGCATGTAGGATGAGCACAGACGTGCTTTGCGCAGCGTGGGTGGAAACATGTTAATGCTTCCCTATATGCTCGGGCTGTGGCGGAGGTGTGTGACAGGGGTGGCCAAGCCTGCCATTAGGCAGTGCAAGCACCGGGTGCGCAGACCGGGACATGCCTGGTGGTGCAAAATGCTGTGGGCCATGCTGAGGGCAGAGCAGGAGAGGAGGAGTGCGCTGTGCAGCTGCCATGTGCGCCATAGCGGGAGCCCCCAATGCTGCGGGTGTACGAAACCGCATCAGAAGCGTTAGCTGTGGGAATTGCCCAGCGATGCTGGTTAGCTGGGTGTATAACAGGGGCCCACAGTGCTATGAGTCAGCGACAGCCAGGTTTTTGGGGAAGGGCCTGGAGCACTGTCCTGTACAACAGGGGCCTAAAGGGTGGTCGGTGCAAAGGAGCGAGCGTAACCGAGTGGTCTACGGTGGCAATTGAGGGGGGATAAGTTGTATTGCAGATGTAGAGGTGTTGCATGTAAACAAAGGGCTGGGAAAAGGTGTGTGCTTGATTCAGTGGGCAATGGCACACTGGACTTCTTTGGCATGCACATGTGCACACCTTTGACACACTCAACGCAACAGCAGATACAGTGATTGATGAGCAAGACGTCTGTAGCCTCCCAGCAAGGCTGCATCCCAGCAAAGTGTGATAGCAAACTGTTGATTTCACGCATGACGGGATCTCAATCTGGTGCACAGAAGCCTTTGCTTTGATCATTGAGAACCTACACCCTTGACACACGCGTGAGTTCACTTTCGACAGCGCCAGCCAGGCGTCTGCAACGCTATGCGGTGAGCAGTGGTAAGCACAGCAACTTCTTACGCAACACCGAGCCGCTCTATGTGCCGCAAGTAGGGGCAGGCAGACCATGCATGCGGAGCGGGCCTGGGCCGCTCTGCTCACAGCATGCGTGCTTGCCAGCGGCTGTGCGCAAGCACAGGTGCGCGGCTAGGAGATAATCTGGTTCAGGCACCTGCAGCGTGACTGCCCTGCGCCCCAATGCAGGGTGCTCGGCTTTGTGCTGGCAAGCGCTGGCACAGGCTCGCTAAGCAAAGTCAGATGCAGAGGAGTGTTGGCTGAGTTGGTCACAGCTTGCAGTGCGGAAGAAGTGCGACTGCCTGTGCCGCAACGGTTGCCACTGCAAGGGCGTCTCTTGCCGCAAAACATACCGCAGAAACCTTGGCTGGACGCCTACGTGCCGGGAACAACTGCTGTGCACGCAGGGAAGAGCAGCCGTGGTGTTGGGCTGCGTTCGCTCCAGCGCAATATTATAATCTGACAGTGAAGCAGGCTCCTGTGTCAGCTGTCAGCGCTGTGTCTTGGACACTAAAGCACTGACTGGTTTCTGAGGCAGGAGCCTTTGTGCGCGCTCAGCCAGTCAGGCAAAATAGATATCCGCAATAGCGCGGCAGCACTGGTCAGCAACGCTAGGGAGCAGGCCCCCTTCCCAGCCCTGTGCTTACCGCCGCTGCACAGGCAGCTGCCTGTGCACTGAGGGCTCTGAAGGGAGCGCGTGAGAGCGCCAAGCAGCCACACCCGACAGTGAGCCCGGGACAGTGGCGCTGGCGGTGCTGCCAAGCAGCAAACCTGGGACCCGTGGGGTTGGCAGATTATTGTGTCCTGGAAGTATGGCTGGCAGCTGATCTCACAACAGGCTGACTGCCTGCGCGCAGGTGGGAATAAGCAACAATGCAAAGGAGGCGCTGGCGGCCGGCTTTGTGGACATGGACAACGGCACGCAGGGGAAGCCCCTGGCGCCGCTGCCGAGGACGGCGGGCGAGTGGGTGGCGATCCTGCGCGGGCTGCCGGACATGCGCCCTGGGCCGGTCGACAGCAACGTCTCGGCGGCTGTCAGCGCGCAGCTCGGCTTCAAGCAAGTCTTCAGCGGCCTGCTTAGCCTGCGTGCGCACACCTTCTGCTACACACTCCTGTGCACAAGCAGCACACATGCAATAGCGTCCAGAGCGTGCCTGTATTGAATATATAGCGCGGTGCACAGCCTGCTGCCAGTTAACAGCTCTATTGGACATGCTGTTACCAGACAGGCTGTTGCTGAGCATCAGAGCATCCGCTCAGCTTCAAGCGCCTGCAGCGCTGGTCTGCAGTAAGCGCATGATGCTGCATGTGCGGGCATGCAGCGCTTGCACACTTTTTTTTGGCATGTACCTGCTGTGTGCTAGGAGAGCGCCTGTGCTGCAAATTATTGCTGCAACCCACGCTGAGTGCAATCCAAAATACGTATCAGCCGCTCGAGCGCGCCGGCACTGAGGCGCATCTGTGGGTTGTCTACGCACAGAGAAGACGCGCTACTCGCGTTTCCTGGGACTGGACGCGATTGGCCCGAGTGCGCAGCTGGGTATCGCTGCCGAGGGCCCGCAGCCGGTGCGCCCTCACTCACCACTGCGTCTCAATGTTTGGCACGCCAGGAGACTAGAGTACAGTGATGACGGCCGTGAGTTCCCTTCACAATGCATAGGTTCAAACACATATATAGGAGCCATGGCAGATGCAATTGGGAGTGCTGCCGCATGATGCAGAGCACAAACGTCGACATGTTTTCCATGTCGAAGGTCTGGGGGGACTTGACAGGGGAAAGAATGATGACATGCGCGCAGCCCAAGCCCCGCCCAAAGACGGTGACGACAGAGGCCGGCCAGCACGCAAACACGAGCGTGGCTACCTACAAGTCGACGCTCAACGGCACGCTGGACGGCCTGCACTTCTCGCTGACCTTCCGGCGCTGCGCTGAGGACCCCATGCTTTCCGGTGCGTCCGTCATCTGACAGCATCATTGGGAAGAACACTTGTTACACAGCCCGCCAAATCCAGGGGTATCCTTATGTCCAAAGTGACTGTGAGTAGTACCTCTGCAACGTCATCCCGAAATAGGCATGCATGCGAGGCTGGTTCTCATCCAGCCTGCTTGAGGGATTCGTGCGGTGAAACATTGCATACACAACCCAGGAAATATCTATGATGGTGGACTCAGGCCTCAAGTTGCCTGCACCATTTAGTGGTTTAGGCACGTTTGGTGCCTAGACAAGAATGGGAAGAAGTACAGTGCGCGATGCAGGCCTGAAGCTCGAGCCCGGCAACTACAGCGTGCGGCCGGCCGACGGCACGAGCGCACACCTGGCGCTGGACTGCGACGGGCGGACGCAGCCCTTTGTTTTGGACCTGTCCAACACCACGCTGGTCATGCAGGCTCGCCCCCGCTTGTGTAGGCGCATTGCAGAGCTCCGGGCTTGTTGCAGTCCACTTCTCCAGTAAAAATGGGCCTTTGAGGTACAAGTATATCCTAAAATTCTTACATCTATGTTGACTGCAGGTTATCGCTCTAAATAATGGTACTGATCAATGCAACTTATTGCAACATCAAGCAAAGTCCTTCCATGCACGCATGCATCTTGCCGCTGATGGCAACATCCCATGGGTGCACTGCGCAGGACTACATGTACGAGCACATGCAGATTCGCAACTGCAACAACCTGCACGTGGCGGGGGATGCGGTGATGTACAACAGCCTCGCGCGCCTGCCCTTCACCCAGGCGACCATCGTCGGCGTCAGCAAGAATGCGCGCGACCTGACATTCCAGGTGATCGCACGTGCGGGGTATCATGCATGCTGTCCTGCTCGCTCCCTTTCACATGTAGATTTTTTTCATGAACGTCGATCGCTCTGCCAGCACAGAACAGTGCCCGACTACCGGACAACATGCAGCTGAAGCTCATGTTGATGTGCGGCCCCCGGAGCGCATGTGCCACACATCCTGGCTCGTGCGGCATGACTGTGTCTGCTTTCACAGCCCCATGCCTTACCAAGCATCCTCCTTTACTCATATGTGAGAGCCTGCATGCTGTGCTTGCAGGTGCAGGCGGGCTATGCGTCGGAGTGGCTGGGCAACTCGACGGGCGGCCGGTACGTCGCCTTTGGCGCTGGCAGCAGGGTACGGACCTGGCGCGCCAGCAGTGCGCGCCGGCAATGCCGCATGCTCACATGGCGGTGTCCGTGTGCAGGGTCCGATAGGAAGTAAGCAGCAGGCCTTGTCGTGGCATCACTGGTGCAGCTGGTTTGCATGCACGGCATTTGTAAAGTCTATGGGTGGTACAACCCGGCTAGTGTGTAGCTGAAGAGACTGCTGCCGTGCGCAAGCTGGCACTGCTGCTGTTTGCGCAGGCGCTGAAGGCAAACAGCAGCGATGTGTACCCTGCGCGGCCGCCGCACGCTCTGCCCAACGGCGCCTTTGCGCTGCACTTTGATTACCCCGTCGAGAATTTGGCCACCGGGGACTACCTGGCGGTATGCGCCTCCTGTGGGTATCGGGCTGTTAGCAAGCCCTACACCTCATGGCATACCCTGGCTTGGTATGGTTGCAATTGCACTGGTTGAGTAACAGAAAGAGAGGCCGCAGCGTCACTTGAGCTGCTGAGCTACCTGCCACTTTGCTGACTCTCATGCTGGGGCACTGCAGATTGCGCGCCAAAGCCTCAACACGGCATACGGGGTGGTCCTGCAAAACTGCACGTCCACGGTGATCAGCGACGTGGCAGTGCTGACAGCCGGCGGGGCCGCGTTTTCTGAGATGTTTGGCTGCAGCAACAACACATTTGCAAGGTCCGCGCGCCACCCGCTACGTTTCCTGCTTCTGAAGACCACAGCTGCCCTCTTTTGGAAGGCCTGCCTGTATTGAGTCTGGACACTGCGTCCCGAATCTCTTGCCCTCGTCTGCAGGATCTTGCAGCCGCGCTGCATGCGCATACATGCATGTGTGCATAGAACAGCAGTGCAGTAAGGCAGATTGCCTGCTTGCACATGCAATATGTCTTGGCTGCGGGTGCCCCACCTCGGCAGCATGCGAAAGCATTGTGGGCAACTGGTCATGCTGGGGCGTCCAGGGTTATCGTGCGGCCCTACCCTTTCCCAATCAGCGCCGGCAGTCTGCCACCACTGCTATCCAGCAACGGAGAGGGCATACGCAGCTACGGATCTGCCACTGGTACGAGCCCGCCGGCATTTGCAGGATGAAGTGCAGCGCTGTCGTATGAAGGAGCAGAGATACAAGCGTATGGCGCTATCCGAGTGGTGTCGGTAGATAGGTTAAAATAACTATTTGGGTACACATGATCCGATTTGCCCTGTCGCCTGTGACAAGCATGTTATAAAAACGAGTGTGTACGAGTCATTATGCAGGCAAGTTCCATGTAAGCGCTAGCAACTTATAGCCAACGAGCAAGTAGTGAGCGCCATGTCTCTGTGCCAGGCCCCAAAATTACAGGCGCGGAGCTGTGGAGCATGGGCGGCGATGGCATTGTGGTTGACGGCGCGTTTGCACTGGTGATCGCCGTCGACGCGGAAGCGCAGACGCTCACGCTTGCCATGGACTCTGCGGCTGCGCCGTGCGCCCTTGCAGAACGCTCAGCCTCTGTCTGCTCCTCCTTGGGCATCTATGCCTATACGGGGCGTGTGCAAATTGCATGATTGGCGTGTACATGGCAGCATGAGGTAACTCAAGCTGGCAAGCTCAGGGCATGTACAAGCAGTGCAGCGCTGCCATGAGTCATAGGGCGCTGGACGCTGCCATGGCTCTGCATGCGGGCTTGACGGCCTGGTCTGCCACCAGCACTTGCCACATTCCTCACGCAGCTGTCAGAACGCGTTTCAGCAGACCTCTTCCACGCGACGCAGGCTGATGCATGGGGACTCGCTGGCAGCGTACACAGCAGCCGGCGCCGCGCTGGGTGCCGCGCCGGTGGCGGGTGCCACTTCCATCGACCGGCCCGAGCTGGCCAGCCTGACGCAGCGCCTGGCATCGCTGCCGCGCCTGGACCTGAGCCCCGATGCGACCGACACGGCGTACTTCAATGTCAGTGTCAAGGTGCGCTGCAACCATGCTCCGCAGCCCTGCGAGGCTGCGCAAGCCCAGCACGCCCTGACACGACTGTTGCCAGCATTGAGGCACAGCCGTCTCTGTCCTTGGCCCTTCTCAGGACGCTGTCAGGCACACATGTCAGCACGCTGTCAGTCACGCACCTGGCACCTGCATCCAGCCATGACCTGGCCCAAAGCTCCACAAACGCTTGGCTATGCAGCCTATGCCGTCCTCAGACCCGATCAGACGCCACGCATGGTATGTGCCAGTGTGCATCCACATGAGTGCACATGCATGTCGCTCTCCAGCCCTGCGCGTGCGCCGGGCTGCTGCACCTGCAGGCTGTGGCCTGCGTACAGGCATTCCCTGCAGCCTGGAGCAAGTCCCTGGACGCAGACTGCATCGTGGCGGATCTGAGCAGGGTGCGCAGCGGTGGCTGATTCGCCTTGCCTATCACCATGCTATTTGCATGGCGCTCTTGTTGGGCTGCTGTGCATGCCCGTGTGGTCTGTGCAGCGACAGTGACAAGCTGCGAGCGCACTGACCCAGAGCATCCCAATCTGCCGTCGGTAGTCAAGTTCACGTCTGCACATGGGCAGTCCTGGGCGCGCCTGTCAGACCGCGGTAGGATCAGCCATGTTTTGCGGGTGCGGGCCTCGTCACGGATGTCCAACTCTACCCTACCTTACCCCTGCAGGCCGGCGCGGGCGCGGCGGTGGAGAGCTCCCTGGTGGCGAACAACCGCGGGCGCGGCGTGGTGCTGCGCTCCAGCAGCAGCAGCCTGCAGCGCAGCGTCGTGTGGAGCCCCAAGTTCTGGGGCGTGGTGGTGCGCGCGGCCTGGCTGGTTGCCCGGCCTGTAGCTTGGCGGTGCAGTATCTGTTGCAGCCTCCCCCATGCAGACCAGACCTCTCCTGCAGCATTGCTCGCCAGCTCTTGGCGCAACGTGAACAGCAGGTCGTGGCTGGGCAGCCGGCAGCTGGATCGCATGTCTGCCTATTTGCATGCTCTGAGTGCTCCAACGGCTACACATGGGCTGAAGGCCTGACGTGGCGCCAGATGCAGGCTGTGCCGCAGGATGCAGACTGTACTGCAATATTGGTCGAGCAAACAGGCTGCCGGGGCATGCAGGCGGCGCGAGGTAAGCATCCGCCAGCTGGAGGGCGCCGGGCGCGCAGGTCGCGCCAGACACAGAGTACGGCGCGGACAGCGGCTGGTCCGACACGGTGTACATCGGCGGCAACGAGATCCGCGCGCCCTTCGGCGGCATCCTGGTCGGCAGCGGCGACCTGGCGTCCGGCGCGCCCGCGGCCAAGAGCCTGGCGGACGTCCTGGAGCGCGCTGCGGCGCCCGCGCCCGATGCGCCCCCTGTGGCCCTGGCAGCAGGAGGCGCGCCTGCGCCGGGGTACCTGGGCAGGGCGCAAGCCCTCAGCGCCCACGGCGCCCCGACGCCTGGCATGCTGCTCGCGGCTCCGGCGGGCGCTCCCGCGCTCGAAGCTCTGGGCGTGAGCCTGTCCGCTGGCGCCGGCGCGCCCGCGCGCGCCGGCGCGCGGCCGGCGAACGCGACCGGCGCGAGCAACGTGCTGATCGCCGGCAACGCGATCTCGGACGCGGCCAGCTTTGCGGTTCTCGTGACCGACGCGGACGAGGTGCTCGTGCGGGGCAACAAGGTGCACGCCGCCGCCTGCGGCGCCGGGCGCGCGGTGGGCCTCGGCGCGTATGCGCGCGCGCTCGGGCCAGCGATGTTTGTCGACCGCGCGTCAAATGTCACGTTTATGGACAATTCGTTTGCGACAGGCGCTGCGTGCGCTGCCGGCGCTGCGGCGGCGCCGGTTGGGAGAGGGACAAATACTAGTAGCATTTTTATCATAAGCCAGTGACTGTAGTCTACGTTATGTCTTGCCCTGCAGCGGATGATGCTGTGCATGGGCTCTGCTTGCATGCCAAGGGCTCGCACCGTCGGCCTCCTCATCAGCAAGGGCAGCGGCCGGGCTGAGCAGCGGCTGGCTGGCCTGGCTTGCATGCAGTGTCTGTTTTAGCGGCTGTGCTTGCAGTGGCTGTGCGACCTACCTTGCAGTGCTTGCAGTGTGCCTACCCTATACCAATATTTATTACAGGGTGCATTCAGCGCCTAGCTATGCAGATTCCGCATGTCGCACTTGAGCACTTGCAGCGCAGGAGGTGACAGGGTTGGGCTCATTTGCTGCAGCAAGGGTGCATGAGGCCCATGCTGCGCAACTGAAGAATGCAACATGAAGCTTGCACCCTGTTCTCCTTTGCCTCGGCATGCAAGTTCTCTCTATGTTTAATCTAAGCCTGAAAAGAAAAATACATGACAGCAGAACTGCTGGTAGCGGCCCAACCACCTGCTCCAAAGCATTTGCGTCTTGTCCAAGCACGCTTTGCTCACACAGCACAGTACTTGTTTCGTTCAGCACAGCACATCTACATGGTTCCTGGTTGTATGCAGACGATTGGACAGGATTGGACACGACGGCAGAAGCAACAACCACCCTGTAGGGTATACATGCAGAGCACTGTCTGATGGCACTATTTTTGCGTTGTCCCTGGCAAAGAGTTCAGGCATATGCCGGCATGACACGGAAGCGGCCCCAGCGTGAGCAGGAGTCGCAGGAGGGCAGCGGTCATCCGCGCTTGCTCGGCGCGCTGCGCAGCGGGCCGGACGGCCCCGAGTACCAGGGCTTTGACCTGGACGGGCACACCTACCTCTTGGGTATGTCCTACCTGCTGCTGCACACACAGAGAAGAGATGATGCGTATGCATTAACAGATATTATGTCATGCTTGCCCGCCTCAGCACAGCCCAAGCTGCTACGAAAGAGGGCCTGCAGCCTGCAGGGGTACCCACATATCCTCTGGGGCGCCCCTGTATTGGTCAAGGAGAGAGTAGTGGGAGGAGTGCTGGCGCACAGTCTTAGCACAATGTTGATGTGCACTGTTCACCTGACCGCGCTCTCAGCCCGGACTCGTCGGCCTCTGTGGTGCTTTGTTTGCCAGTGGCTGGCATGCACTGTGGCTTGGCCAGGTCTTCGCCGTGCCTAGGTTGCACGGCGATCAGCCGGCCCTGCAAGACGCATGCAGGGGCCTTGCCGGCGCGCACGCATGCTCACCATCTTGAGCTTCTGTACAGAAAGTGCGCGAGGGCTACCATGCTGAGGCAGCAGCAGTGTAGAGCATGCAGGCTGGCCACAGCAACCACGGACTAGCCCGCGAGATTTCCAGTATGAGACCAAATGCATGGGGCTTGGTGACAGCGGGTGCAGACACATTCGCACTCATGCACCACATGTCACTGCTTTGCATCGGAGAGGGGCAATATCGTTGCAGTGATGCTCGGCCATGACACGCGATGTGCACGCACTGTGCGCGACTCCGGGCGGGCCGCCAAGGTCTGCAGCCTGCAGACGGAGCGCCTCCGTGCGCTGCAAGCACGCATGCACCGCACCAGTCCCCCCCCAAATCACCCAGCTTGCGCAGGCGCAGGCGACGCGGTGCTGCTGCGCGCGGCCTCGCTGGGTCGGCCGCCGTACGTGGCGCGGCTGCAGGCCGTGCTCGCGCCGCCGGGGGGGCCGCCCGAGGCCGTCATGCGCTGGTTCTATCGCCTGCCCGACGTGCAGGCGCGCCTGCCCTGCGCGTGCCCCCGCCCAGACCTTACAATGCGTGCCAGTCAGTGCATCATTGGGTTGCAGTCAGTGCATCATGGATCATTTGGCACACATGAAGACCGTCTTGGCAAAGACGTCAGCTCGCTCTGGCGTGTGCGAGGTGCGCGCGACGCGGCGGCGCAAAGCATGCACCGCTGTGAGGGCTGGCATGCGTTCGCAGGCGCTAGTGGGGCCTCAGGGCGGTGCACCTGGCGCGGCGGGCAGCTCCGCAGACGCGTGCGAGGTCTTCTACACCAGCGAGACGGGCCTGCACGCGCTGGACTCCGGTGCGCGCTTGCTTGTGGTGTTTGAACCTGTTCTGCACTCAAGTCATGATGTATTGCCCGCTGGTAGTGCCAGTGCTCTCCTGTGATGCAACGTACTTACGTACTGCACATCTGACAAAGCGGCATCCAAGTCGCTGGCGCCTGCAGCGCGCCCACCGCACAATTGACGACTTGGCTTTTAGGTCTCCTGCAATCTGTATTGCAAGGTACCATGCAGCGCTATACTTTGACTCGGGGCTATTGTGGCTTTCTGGCATTACCTTCGGCACACTTATGTAGTAGCAGGTCTTGACTTCGATGCATCAGCCACGTTTACTCTGGTACAGAACAGCAGTGCATGCATTGCGAGCACCACAAGCGTTGTGAACACACAAAGCTGACTGGCATGCACGCACACACGATTTGCCGGCATAGTGCGCCCCAGCTGCATAGTCCACCGCATGGCAGGTCCTGTCCCCAGCTGCGGGCGTGAGGGCACGCCTGCCACCGGCCCCTCGCGCAGCCTGACCGCGGCCGGGCCGCGCGCAGTGCTGGCGCCGTGCGAGGTGCTGGGCGAGGCCGAGTATGCTGCGCGCGCGCGGCGCGCCGGCGGCGGCGCCATGGACGACGTGTTCCTCTGCCGCCAGCGCTTCACCGCTTCCTCCGGGCGCGGCTGCCTGCCTCTCCTGGCCGAGTCAGCTGCCGGTCGCTGCATGCACCAGGCTCTCATCACGAGGCTGCGAGTCGACCCACCCCAGTGAAAGCGTGTGCTGCGTGCCCGGCTTGGATGCCCTGTCACTCCCCCGCATGCCGCTGAGCCTGTCTGACAGAAGGGCCTTGACACGCACGCACGTCCGTGTGCTCACGTCATGTTCCGTGATGTGAGATCCTCCTTCCAATGCCCCTTGCGCAGCCATGCTGCTCAAATGCAGTGCCATGGCAGCGCAACACCCTAGTCAAGTGTCGCTGCGCGCAGCCGGGTGGGGCCCCTGCTGGAGGCCGACCGCGCCGCGCTCGCCGCAGCCCGCTCCACGCACAACCGGCCTGCCGCCCCGCGCGAGACTGAGCACCCCGCAGACCCTCATCGAGCCAGTGCAGGGAGTGAGGGTCCTGGAGCGATGGCGGGGCCTGATCTGGCGACGGCCTGGTGCTCCGGAGTGGGCCTCAGCCGCTCAGCGCATGCCACAGCGTCAGAGGGCGAGGCGGCGGCAGTGTCGGTGCGCGCGCCGCACAGCTGCGTCGCGGCATGCGGCAGCGGAGAAGCGGCCTGCGGCAGCGCCGCTGCGGCGGAGGGCGATGCGGCGGAGGGGGCCGCGCCGGCAGCTGGCAAGGGGGCTGGTGCGGGGCAGGGCGGGGCCTGCGGCGCAGCGGCGGCGGGCGCGGCGGCGGGCGGGGCTGGCGCGGCGGCAGGCGCAGCAGCGGCGGGCGCACTAATTCCGCAGAGCAGCAGGGAAGGGGCGGAGTGCGGTGCGCGCCGCGACGCGGCGCCCGAGGCGGCCTCGACGCGGAAGGCCAAGCGCGCGCGCGGGGCGCCCGGCGGCGCGACGGGGCCGCAGGTCGCGCTCCCGAGCGACTATCGCGGCCGGTGCGCTCCGCGCTGGGCCGGCAGCTCCGCGGCCCGCCGCAAGGCAACCAGGCAGGCGGAGCGAGTTGCCCACATCCAGACTCTCAGTGCTCACGCCGTCGTTCAGTGCCGCACGGGTGCAGACCAGCCGGGTGGCCCGGTTCTATCCCTACCCTACCCTAGACCTAGCAGCCGCATGCAGGTGGAGCCGCGAGCGCTACCAGGCCGCGCGCGACCTGCTGGTCGCCGCGCTGCGCCGCACGCAGGCCGCGGCGGGGCGGCCATTCGTGCTGCGCTCGCAGCTGCGCGAGGAGGCGCGCAAGGTCGTCGGCGCGCCCCTAGCTTCTCATGCAGGCTCTCTGCGGCCGTGCGAGCGATGCGTGGCCTGGGGAGACCTCTCTGGATGCAAGGACCCGGGCGTGCGGATGCTGCCATCCTTGCTGGGTGCTTTCAGGGCTCCCAGCACTGCATCATGCACATCGCCTCTTCCACCAGACCCGTGACACACACCTGCGCGTGCCAGGCGAGCGGGTCCTGCTGGACAGCACCCGCGCGAATAGCTTTTAAAATTCTGCATTTGGATCTGCATTTCCCTGCGCGTGAGCGCGCAGGCGACACGGGCCTGCTGGACCACCTGCTCAAGCACCTGGCCGACGAGGCAGTGTCGCCGTGCGGCGAGGTGCTGCGCCGCCGGCAGAACGCGCAGGGCCACATGGAGTACTGGCTGCAGCCGCCGGCGGCTACGCCCGCGGGTGCGCGCGCCCACGCAGCCTTGCACGCACAAGGCGGCGCCTGGCCTGTCGTACCTTACCCTGACTTTTCTTACTGTATGCGATGCAGCGACAGCTGCTCGAGATAGCTCGTTATGCATGCCGTCTCCGCCTCCCCGTATGCTCTGTCTCAATTCGCGAGACTGTTTGCCCCTCAGCACATGATGGCGACGGCTCAGCACTGGCTGAGTCTGCATAGCGCTGGGTGACATCAGCGCGTCCCGCGGATACGCGCGCAGAGCACGACGAGCTGCAGGGCGGGTGCCTGGGCCTGGCGGCCGAGCTGCGCGCGCTCCGCGAGGCGCGCCGCCTGTGCGAGGCCGCGCGCCAGGAGGCCGCGGCTGCGGCCGCGGCGGCGGCGGGCTCGCCGCCGGCCGCAGCCCGCCGCCAGGTCAGGAGGGTTTGTGAGGAGCATGCGGTGTTGGTACAGCGTCTAGTCAGGATGGCTGCACACATGCATGCTGAACGTGTCGGCACGACCGCCCAGGCGGAGTGCGGAGACACTTCGGGGCCGGGCGCCGCAAGCCAGCCGCTGCAGCCCGCCCTCCCGCCGGGATTCCTGCCCCAGCTGCAGTGCGCGCCCTGCCGCCCAGGCCCCGCATGCAGACCTGGCAGCCTGGGTGCGCTCGATGCGGCGCGGCGCCCAGCGACGCGCAGCTCCTGCCCCGTGCCCGCAGTGACATGTCAGCTCATCGCAGGGTCGGAGTATCTGGAGTTGGGCGAGCGACTGATGTGCTGACGAGCAGCACTCCCTGCCTTCAGTCAATCATGATGCACGGTGTGTCCCGCATGCGCGCGCAGGGCGGCGCTGCGCCAGCGCGACCTCGCGCTGCTGCAGCTGGCCGCGGAGGTGGCGCAGCTGCGGCGCGCGCTCGCGCTGGCGGCACCCGCCGCGCTCGCGGCAGCGGCAGCGGCGCCGCCCGTGCAGGGCCCCGGGCCTGGGGTGTCCGGGAGCGCGCCCTCCGAGCAGCCTCGCCCCGGTCCACCTGCTGGGGCAGCACCCGCGATGCGCCAGCCGGAGCCCAGCCCAGGTCCTGTGAGGTCGGTTGCGGAGCCCTGCGTCGGCGCGGCGCATGGGCAGGCGCCTCTCGTCACCAGTCAGCACTGGCGGTGCGTGGAGCACCAGCGGGCGCTGCAGCAGCCTGGCGGGCCGCCGGCCGCGCCGCATGCAGACCCGCTGCAGGCTGCAGCGCCGGCGGCGGGCAAGGGGCCCCAGGGCGCGCTGGCGCCCTCCAGCCCTGCCGGGCATGCCCCGCCGCTTGGCCCGCCGGGCGGCGGCAGGTCGGGCGCGCGCGCGAGGAGCACCGCCCGCGGCACGGCGCTGCCGGTGCAGCAGCTGCTCGGCAAGCTGGTGAGCCTGCCGGAGGGCGCGCGAGGGGCGGGGGCGGCTGCCGTGCCGCCGGCCGCGCGCTTGGGCGCAACGCGCGGCCCAGGGAGCTCTTCGGACCCTCCGTGTGTCAGCGGCCTGCCGGGGCCGCTCGTGGGCGCGCCGGCGGCTGCCGCAGCGGACGCGGGCCTGCACGCGTCCGGGACGACTGGCGGCCCTGGCCTGGACAACGAACCCGAGGCCGCGCGCGCCAGCTGGGACGCGCAGCTCACTGCAGCATTCTGGGGCAACGAGCAGGCATTCCGGAACCCGTCCCCTGGCCTGGGAACCGCTGTGGCGGGAGCCATGGCTGCGGCCCAGAGCGGCGCCCTGCCGGCAGCCGCACCGCCGCCCGCCATGCTGCTCCTCGCGCCGGCAGCGCCAGGCACTGCAGCGCAGGCGGTGCTGCTACCCGAGGCGGCCGCCGCGCCGGCTGCTCCATCCAGCACGTATGAGGCGCTTGTGCCAATGCGCGGCCAGGCGGCAGGCGGTGGTCTGGTGCCAGGTACGGAAGCGATGCCTGAGCAGGGTCCGCGGTATGCAGCCGGCCAGCTATTGTGCGAGGGCCCAGCCGCGGAGCCGTTCGGGCCTGCGCAAGGAGCAGACTCTGGCAGGACCGGCGCCTCGTCCGCGCGGCAGGCGCCCAGCGGCGGCTCATGGGGCGCGGCCGCAGACGCGTGCCTGGCAGCATCGGCCGGCGCGGCGGTGGTGGCGTCGCAGGTGCAGGCGTGCATGCAGGGCGCCGCCAGCGCGGGCAGCATTCTCTATGCGCACCATGCTGAGCAGCCAGGGTGGGGCAGGCCGCAGCAAGACTTGGCACCTGACTCGAGCGCCGCTCAGCATGCAGCCTGAAGCTCCGCAGCATCAATAGGAAGATTGGCAGGGTCTTGAAGGAAGTGTGGCCGGGGCTTGGCTGTGAGCGCTAGCCGCGTGTTTGGATGTGAGCATGCACCACTGCTCGTAGGTGGCTTGCAGTGACGCCGACCTCCAGCAGGCATGTAATGATGCGACCACGCACGAGACGACCGCGCAAAACCACACCACACACCGCAAACACATGCAAGGCACGGCTTGCGGGCGGCCGCTAGCGGGGCAGGTGGTACGCGAGGTCGTTGGAGTCCTCGTCGTCGCCGGCGGGCGTGCGCATGTTGCCCCTCAGGAAGGGTTGGTACAGGCGCTCAAACCTGGACAGCGGCCACCGGCGTCATGCATGCGAGGCACGCACGCAGCAGTGATGCATGGCAGCCATGCATGCATCGCATGCGCCCGACTCTGTCGCACCAGCTCCAGCAAGTGCTACCATATGTTCTGGCTGCAAAACAGACGACAGTACTGGCAGAGAAGCTGGGATGGGAATAGTATCATGGCCGCTGTGAGCACGTGCGCAGAGCACATCCTGGAGGCACCGGGAGATCGTGGGCAGCGGCCCGGGCCCCCGCCGGCGCGGCGCGCACCAGAGGGGCTGCGACTGGTTGTACCGCGGATCAAAGCCGGTGATCACGGGCGCATCCTCCCAGCGCAGGCTCTGCCGCAGCCGCTGCAGCAGGCGCCGCGAGGTGTTCCGGTCGATCTCCAGCCCGTCCGAGAAGCTGAGGCCGACCTGTGCCTCGCGGCCGCCGCGGCTCAGGGTGGCGCGCTGGGAGGCCGCAGAGTGGCATGTCTGCAACCTGAGCACACGCTGTGCGCCGGCACCGCCAGGGCTCCGGTCCATGCTGACGGGGAGGAGGGGACAGGAGCTTTGCAGGCCTGGGGCAAAGAGAGCAGCGCATCGCGTGCACGCCACCTTCACACACTTTGTCATACGCTTGCACGAAAGGGCCAAGCGCATGTACACATCCGTCGCCGCTTCAATGTCAACAAGCTCTGAGGCGCATCGATGCATGCACACCATGTGCTCACCTTTGCTGAGTCGAGCCCGGGCGCCGTGCGGGACGCAGCACGGATGTCAACTATGTTGTCACCTGCATGTTCAATAAGCCTGGGTTCAGGCCCCTTCCATGGCCTAGAGGAAGTCCTTATCAGTCAGTCGTTCGCAGGGGTGAGCTGATGCTTTGCTACCATCGCAACAGGGACTGCAGCGAAGCCTGCTCCTCTCTTCAGCCTGTCCATCATTAACACCCCGCACGCCTGCAGGCGACCAAGGCGCTTACTGAGCTGTGCACGGCAGGCACACCCACCTGCGCGGCAGAGCGCTCGCTTCAGCATGCCGCCCACGCCGACGAGGTCGCACGGCGGCGGGCCGCGGCCGTCAGGCAGAGTCGAGATGCAATGTTGCTTGTCAGGCCGTGTCGCACCTGCCAGGAATAGGAAGTCAGCATCGATGACGCTGCCGGCGGGCTCGCCACCCGCCAGCCGCGCGCCGAACACGATGCGCACATACTCCGACCCGCGCGCCGTGCGCCGCCGCTCCGCGACGGTGCCGTCAAAGCGGCGGGCCGACGCCGCGTCCGCCTCCTGTCGCTGCGGCCGGCGCGGCAGCCGCTTGCCTGCGCAGCGTATGCAGAGCGGCTTCGCCGACAGGAGCCCTCCCAGCCGGCCCCAGCAGACAGTGCAAAGAGCAGGCCACAGCGCTCGCTGGGAGGAGCCACACCTACGATGCTGTGCCGACCCATGTAATCTGGTTGGCAGGGGGCAGGGGCTGTGCAGGGTCGCGCCTTGGAGCGTCGTGGCGACGCCGCCAAGTATGAAGGCGGCAGCGTCTGTTCGCTTTATACCAAACGGGGAGTCGATCAGCCCAGCGCTGTACTCCCCACCTGTCACACCCCAGAGACAATGACCCATGTGCATAACTGCCTGTATTATGCAACAGTGGGGCTGATCACAGCAGCACACTACACACGGCAAACAGTGGCGAGCAGTGTGCGCCTCTGGCGGGGCGTGTCTGGCTGGTGCACCTTCAGGTAGCTCAGAAAACAGCCGGGCGGGGCACAGGTGCCCAGCTTTAGGCGAAAAGGAAAGCGCAAAAAGGACAGGCACACAGAGGTGCAGCTCACATAGCCGAAACACAAGGCGTACCTGTTGCGACCTTGATCAAGCGAGATATGGCCGCTGAGGGGTCCCCGTCATACACCTATGGGCGTTGTAAAGTATCGACGGTCAGCCCAAGCAGAGCAAAAATAAAAAACGAACGTGTCCCATACTATGCACAAAATGCACTAAGCAGCGGTGCTCGCAGGCAGCACCCCGCACTTCGCACACTTCACTGCTTAGCTGTTAAAGCTGTAAAAATTCACCCACGGGGCAAAGAAGTGCTCGCGGTCATCGTTGGACGTGCTTATGCAAGAAGTGGCCTCGAACGCACAGGAGTTCAGCGTGTCGTTGACCTGCCGGTCTGCGTGCTTTCAGTTGCGTTACCACGCGGCAGAACGTGACACCAAAGTGCTCCACTTGGCATGTAAACCAATCCTCCTTGAGTGCAGTGAAAACACTAGGCGTACAACCATCAAGGTCAGAGTGGGACACAGGCGCATCCACACCTCGCCTACGCAGTTGACGCAGTCGCCTTCAGGAGGCGAGCCCTGCACGGCCACCTCTGCCTTGCTCGGTGGCCCCCGCAACAAGCCTGTCGACAGCAGGGCCGTGCTCGCAACAAGACAGCGCCTGTGTTGCGCCACAGAGGAAACGTTGGCGAGATCCGTGAATAGCTCAATTGCTATTTCTGCACACGCTCAGTTTCTTGAGAGAGTTTGCACCTGGACAGCAGTCCGGGTGAGACCGCAGTGGGGGAGCATGTATGCACCCCCGCTACAACTGCGTTACTGGCTCGGCACAGTGGGCATGCAATGTAATTTGCGCATAGCATACTGCTGCGTGTGCTTCACGCAAATGGGCTCAAGGTGCTCCGCGCAAGCACCTCTGTGCTACTCAGGGCCTGCCAGACGGTGTTTGAAAGCAAACATGTCGTGTTGCATGATTCAAATTCAGCATGGATCACACGTTGTCCCGTGAGTGCGTGCGCATGCATCGCATGCCTTGCTGGGGAGACCCAAGTGTATGCCCCTAGGGCAGGCCTGCCTGCTGAGCTGCATGCGCGCATGCATGCATCTGTGCACCGGGGAGCGCATACTTGCGCACGTAATTGGAAAAGGCTATGGCCATACGTGTTTGCGCAGATGTGGTTGAACAGTTGTATGCCGGCCGCGTCGAGCCAGACGGACAGGAAACGGTGCTGCATGGGTGGCTCATAGGCGCCTCGCAGGATGGCTGCATCCTAGGCAGCTTCGCCTGCCTGGTGCCTGCAGGAGCGCAGACTGCCGGCAACCTCTCCGCAGACCTCGGTGCGAACTGCCTTTCGGAGCATATGCCGGCAGGCACGTGTGCAGTCTTGCTGCGCCCACTGGCTTGCGTGCTGTGTTGCACACTTGACAGATGCTCTCAAGCTTGTGTCCCCCGCGCTTCACGCTGCAATCTTGATGTCTGGCTCGCGTTCATTATTGTGCCGGACTGCAGATGAGGCCGACGACCTGCTGCCCGGTGGCCTGCAAGTGGTCGGGGCGTTTGCCTACGTCGCAGCAAGCGCACACCCGTCTGCAGCTGCAGAGCGCCTGCGCACTCTTCTTTCCCCAGCGCTCCCTCAGGTGTGCACTGTTCCTTGCAGTCTGGCAGAACGTGAAAGTTCACTGTTCTCAATGTGCCGCTCGGGTGCGCAGGATGCAGCGCCCTTCGTTGCGGCGGCAGTGTCGCCGGCGGCCGTGGCATACTACAGGCTGACGCCGGGTGCGGCTGAGCCCATGGAAGCCGAGCCTGTGGCGGCCAGCGGCGGCCAGGGCGGCAGCTGCTCGGCCGCAGAGTGGCTGGCGGCCAGCTGCAAGCTGTTCCGGTGCCGGCTGCCGCTGCAGCTGCAGGTGACGGCCGTTGTGCAGCCCTGCGTCAGAAGGGCGTATGGCTGCTAGGCCACACTCATGCCTCGCAGCCAGCACCAGCACAGCACTGCAGACTGATATCCATGCCATTTGCGCTTTCCTGGACGCTCTGCTCGATGCAAGCGTCCTCCCAACAGCTGCACAGCCGCCTGCACGGCGCCAGTATCTCGAGGCACGTGCTTGTCTCATCTTGAGTGCTTGTATCACATGTGCTCTCAAATGCGCGCGCCCATGCGCCGCAGGTGTACAGCGAGGCTGCAGCTGGCGCTGCCAGCGCCGGTGCGGTGGACGCAGCGTTCGAGGCGCTGCAGGCCGAGGTGGCGCTCCCAGACCTGGCGCTGCTGCTGCTGCCGACCGCGGACTCACAGGGTGCGCGCGCAGGACCCACACCGTCATGCTTGTCTGCAAGACCAGCGCATGCCCACTTTGCGCTCATCTCTTGTCCCTTTAGCCAGCCCCATTGTGCAGCCAAGCGTGCGAGCCGTGTGTGCGCCGGATGAATCCATTGACATCATTACATGCAGAGGTGCCTCTCATGCGTTCTCCCAGCGTAGGCATGCTGCTTCCGAGGCGGCCGGACCCGGGCGCGGCCTGCGCGGCCTGCGGCGACCTGCCGGACGCCGCCGCTGGCGGCACGCTGGCTCGGCCGCTGGAGGTGGCAGTCGTCATGTCGCCGGGCGAGGCCTCCGACCCGGATGCGCGGACGGGCGCGGGCGCCTCGCTCGGGCAGACGCCGGGGGTGGCACCGACAGTCTCCTATCAGCCAGTCAGCGGTGCGTGGTCTCTTCCTTCCTATGCGGAGCTTCCCCTCTGCCGTCATTGCCTTAACACTGCCAGGTTGCTTCCATCCGCAGTCCGTGGCACCCAACTGTGCTTATGTATGATAGGAGCGCCGATACCGGAAGTGATCACTTGATCTTGTTGTGGCATCTGCGCTTCCGCTCAGAACAGATGCCTGGGATCCTATTGTGCACCTCCAGCCGGGCAGCATTCTCATGCTGGCAATCCTCCCTCCGCGCGCAGGCCAGCCGGTGAGCCTGACGGCCGCGCCCGTGCTGCTGGACGCGCTGGTGTATGCGCCGCGCGGCCTGCCTGCCGGCGCGCTGCACGGCGAGGTCGCGGCGGCGCTGGCGCGGCAGCTGCGCGCGGCGCGCAGGGCCGCCGGCTCGGGGGCCAGCCCGGCCGGGCCGGCGGCGGAGCCTGGTCCAGAGGGGCAGCTGCGCGGCGCAGCGCAGAATAGGGCAGGGACTGGGCCGGGGCGTGGGTCACTGACGGCGCGCGCGCTGCACTTCCGCCCGGCGCAGTTGCCGCATGCGGTCAGCGCGGTGCTGCCGCTGCCGCTGGGGCCCGAGGTGCGGGCCGGCCGTAGGACCTGGCATGCACCCCGTGCCATGCATGCATACCCACTAGGCATAAGCTCGTTGTCTGCTGCCATGCCTGCGTCGATGTGGCATGCATGTTGCGGTCTGCTGTGCAGGACAGGGCGGCCTGAGGAGTGCGTACCCTGCAGGGTCTGGATGCCGCTGAGGCCGCGCTGGAGCCGGCGCGCCGCCGGCTGCACGCCCGCCTGCGCCTGCCGCTCGACCGGCCGCAGCTGCGCGTGGCGCAGGCCCTGGTATTTGGCCCCGGCCTCGAGCCTGGCGGCTTGAGCGCGGCAGCGGGCCGCCTGTCGGACGTGCACGTCGACCTGCCGCCGCCGGGCGTGCCGGGCGGCGTGGAGCACCTGGTGTCCGGCTCCTATGATTACTACCACTACTGCCAGGTAACCCCCGCATGGTCCTCCGCACTAACGACAACATGCTGCTGACTCATGAATGAACGCGCTCTTTGGCATGTGCGCACTCGCACGGGGGTTGCGGATGGCATCTGGCACGTGCAACAAGTCACCCTAGTTGCTCGTGCATGCAAGCAAAGACCTGGGATTTTGGGCAGTGTGGGCGCCTCGTGCGCATGAGCCAAGACGCGAAGCGGCAGCTGCAGGAGATCGTCATCGTGGCGACGGACTAAATCGTGCTGGCACCAACGCGCGGCAGGACAAGCTTGACGACGGCGGCTGGGGCTGCGCCTACCGCTCGCTGCAGACGATCTGCTCCTGGTTCCGACGGCAGCACCTCACCGCCGCGCCCGTGCCGACGCACGCGCGCATCCAGCAGGCGCTTGTGGACCTGGGTGCATGCCCCAGCATGGCTCCGGAGTCACATGCATCTCTATGCAGTCCCCTCTGTCTCCTGTGATGAGGGGGCTTTTCAAATGACGCACTAGCTACTGTTTTTATTTCTGTTAGCATGATCATGCGCATGGGATGCCTTCATCTATCAGCATGATCATGCGCATGGGGCGCTGGCAGGCGACAAGCCACGCACCTTCGTGGGCTCCCGGCAGTGGATCGGCGCGATCGAGCTGGGCTACGTGCTGGACGCGCTGCTGGGCGTGACGTGCCGCGTGGTCACGGTCGCGTCGGGCGGCGACATGGCCACCAAAGCGCGCGAGCTGGCGCGCCACTTCGACACACAGGCGCGGGGCCTGCGCACGGCGCTCAAGCTGGTGGTTGTTCTGGTCTTTGGCCCCTGTACAGGTAGCGCAGGGAGGTTGCCCACTGGACGCGCTGGTAGGTCAGCCGTGCGTGTGGGTCACAGACTGCCATGCTGGGCGGCCGCAAGCTGGCATGAGCCGCCCGGCCGCGCCTACCTGTTCGAGAGCCAGGCAGGCTTGGCACTGCAGCGCATGCTGCACCCTGCTGGACATGCATGGCGGCCGCACGGGTCTCACATGCCTGCTGGAGCCCATGCCCTGCATACAACGCCAGTCCTCTCCTCTGGCTGAAACAGGCATTCAACCTAACCCGCCTGGGTACGCCACAAGGCGGGCGCACTCAGAGCTTTCCTTCCTCTCTCGACAGAACATGCGGCGCGGGCGCGGCAGGGCACGCCGGTGATGATCGGCGGCGGCGTGCTGGCGTACACGCTGCTGGGCGTGTGCCTGAACGAGGCGACCGGCGAGGCCGCCTTCCTGATCCTGGACCCGCACTACACGGGCGCCGACGCGGCGCCCGCGGTGCGCGCCGGCGGCTGGGTCGCCTGGAAGCGCGCCGACGGCCGCGCAGCCGGCAACGGCGGCGAGCTGTTCGTGCGCGACGCCTTCTACAACCTGCTGTGCCCCCAGCGGCCGGCCTGCATCTAGCCCCGCGCGGGGCGGCGCGGCGCGCGCCCCCGCAGCGCCGACGCGTCGCCCCGCCGCGCGCGCGAGCGAGTGGGTCGCCTGGAGGTGCTGAGTCTGCGCGCGGCGGGGCGACGGCGCCAAGGTGCTGCTGAGTCGCGCCCTGCTTCCTGCTGGGCCCGCAGGGCAGGTCGCGTCCGGTGCAGAGCTGGCTCGCGCCTGCCAGCAAGCTGCGAGTCGCGTGTATGTAAAGTAGCTGCGGGGCGTCAGCTCTCACGCTGCCATGGCACACTACGTCGCCGCAGGCTGTCTGTGGCCAAAATTAGAACCGGCAGAGAGCGCTCCAGCCTGGTCCTGCGTAATTTACATACACTACAGCACAGGGGGTGGGCAGGCCACAGCCAGCGCTCTGGCTGACCAGCCACGCCCCAAACCTGTGCGGCGCCACCAAAGTTTGGCCAACCCAAGTGCGGAGCTGGGGAGCGTGTCGGCAGGCAATTCATAAGTGCCGCAGCCTGCACGCTCACAAAAAGAATCTGCATGAAATCCCTCTTAGCTCGCGAGTCTATTGTGAGGTGCCAGCAGGCAGGCAGCAGCGCTTCCAAGCGAGCGCAGGCCGGGCAAGCAGCTAGCGTACTCCTGAGCTACCCGGCTGCTAGAGTTCACATCGCTACCTAAGTCACAGGGCGCTGCGCGTTCCTTCGCGGCACGGTTCCGGGAGTTCGGGGCCTGCAGCGCAGCCCCAGATCGGTTTGCACAGCATGAATTGCTGTTTGCGCGCCGTCTGCGCGCCTAGATCAGTCAGCGGTGCATTTGCGGTGCTGTGCCTTGCGCCAGACCTCCCAGTTTGCACCGCTGGGGTGGCCGCGCCACGAGCTGTGCCTGTGGAGCCGCATCACAGCACCGCCACGGGCGCGGCACCCTGCACCGCCACGCCGGCGTTCTGCTGGTAGTTCTTGGCCCGCCTGCCGCACCACACGCCCGGTTACCGCCTGATCCTGGCGCTGCGCTATGCACCAAGCCAGCAGACAGCGAAGAGGGATGGCGGGGCGGGCCAACCTGAAGAGCATGATGTGAGGCTCTGGTCGGTGGATGGCGTAGTGCACCCAGCCACGGCTCTGCTGAACGCCAATCGCCCTCCACTCGTTCTGCAGGCCAGCAGGGACGACGGTGAGCCACGGCCAGGCAGGAAGGCCCGGATGCATAGAGCAACATGCCGGTCGGGCGCCGTGCCTCGGACAGCAGGCGGCCCTTGGGCAGCAGCTGAGCGATGTCCTGCGGCAGCACCACGTGCCTGTACTGTGCGCCCGGCACAGTGAGAAATGTCAGCACAGGGCAATGGAGGGAGACAGCATTGCAGCCCGCGCGGCGCGCCACAGGCGCCCTGGGCCGCGACCAGCGCTGCTAGCGCCGCCATGTGCGCCGCGAGGCGCTTGGCGGGGCGCAGCGCAGGCGCGCCGCGGACCATTGCCTGGGCCCGAACCTCATACACGCTGTCGTAGTACTTCTCGCTGTACTGGATCTGGTTGGCAGGCATTGTGGTGCCCTTGCAGCCTCCCCGCTCCAGAAACGCCCGACAGCTTCTGAAAACTGATTGCCACTTTTTGAAGCTGGGGAGGCGAGAAATCTTGCCCCCTGGACGCCAGCGGAATGCGCCCCCCGTGCGACCCAGCAGGCATGCTAATTTGTCCCCACGCATGCACCTTGCTCGACAAAGCTGCCGCACCAGGAAGCGCAGAGTTGCAGCCAGAGTGGGAGCATTCGGCTGCAGAAGGGAGCATCCGGCCGTGCAGCATGCTCTCACAGTTGACGCGAACGTGCGCAAAACAGCTGCAGGTGCGGGCCGCGCAAAAAACATCCACCTCGAGCTGCCTTAACGCATACCTGACCAGACTTGAACGCACAGGCAACACGGGCGCTGAGGAGCTCAGCAGCGCCACAATGGCTTCCGGCTGCCAGAGTGCGCGCCTACTCCTCCACAATGAATGCATGTAATAACCAGCAAGCGCCCCTAGCGTACACATCCTTTGAGTTACGCTGGCCCTGCAGGGCCTGGCCACTCCAGCAGCGAGCGGCTCGACCCCCGCTGGTCCTGAGTTTTTCAACGGAGAGCCAGTCCACTCGGGCCGGGCGCTCCCCGCAGCTTCATTGGCAGACGTCCCATCCCTGCCCAGGCTGCTTGGCCTGGCAGGTGCCCCCACTGCCTCTTGGCCTTGCCCTGGGTGCAACGTGTGTGTGACGCGGAGGTCCCATGCGTCACTTTGCCTCGTACAGCTTGGGCCCACCAGCACTCCTGTGAGTGGCCTTTACAGGTCCGCTTACACAGCCCCTGGGCATCCCCGTGCAGCCACAGTGCTGCCAAGTTGTGGCACCGTAGAAGCGCTTGCGTTGGCGCCAGGTGCAATCCCTTTCCTGGCACTGGCCCCGCCTGTGGCGGCCGCGCTGCCCTTCCTGCCAGCAGACCTGGTCGCCAACGCGGGCGTACTACAGGCGCACACCCACTGACATTGTCGTATGCCTGCAAGCGTGTGTGCCAGCTGCAGGGAGTCTGTCTGCAAATCGATGCACGCAAGTCGCATGCGTGCTTGATGTGTGCTGCATACGTGCATCATGTGGCAGCTACTGTGGCAGTCAGTGCGTGCCAGGACTGTGGTCATTGCGAATGCGATTCCGGCTCCCCGCAGGTTGGGTACGGCGTGTCTATCGTGTCCTTCCTGGGCGGCATCCACTGGGCCATGGCCATGGCGGAGTACGGTGGTGCGAGCCGGCCCTCCTCGGCGCCCAGGCCGGTCGTGCCACAGCCTGCTTGCTTGGCGATGCGTCCTCTCACCCGAGCACAGGGAATGAGAAGGCCTGGGGCTGCTGGCAAGCGCTTTTGTTGGAAACTTATCGCCTACGGCAAGCGCCTAGGCGCGCCGCGGATCTCAGCAGCGGCGCGCGCGCAGGGCCTGTGCGGAGCGCGGCGGCGGCGTCCGAGCGCTACCTCTGGTCCGTCACGCCCTGCCTGATGGCCTGGCCCGCGGTGAGCCTGGCGCCGGGGCCGGGCTCGCTGGTCGTCGCGGGCACCCTGGCCATCGCCTACGGGGTGCGCTGCCCAGTGGGGTTGACCCCACCTCATGCGCTGTGCGGGGCAAGCGCACAGCGCTGTCTGAATGCCCACATGTGTTTGTTACACAGCGTGTGCTCAACCACGGGTGGCTCCAGGCTGCGCTGTGCACGGCAGCGACACTGCGAGCGGCGTCAGGGGGCTGGAGAAAACAAATTCATTGTTAGGGTGCCTCATGGCTGGCACAATTTTCGTCCACCCTCAAGCGATCTGGCAGCCCCGCCCGCATGTACCTACCTCTGCTGGTGCCCAGCCGGTGGCATGACGACCATCCAGGAGGTCGATCTGCGCAGACTGCGCTGTCCAAGCAGAGCGCGCGGGCGGGCGGCAGGTGGACAGGTCGTTCGCCAGCAAAGGCCTGCTGCCGCCCTGGTACCTGGCGCTGCGGCTGCCGCTCACGCTCGCCGCCGTGGCGGGCATGAGCCTGACGCTGGTCGCCTCGGTGCGCGAGGCCGAGGCGGCCGTGCCGCACGAGGCTGAGGCAGCCGCGCCGCGCAATGCGGCGGGGCAGGCTGCAGCGGGCGGCGGGACGGCCGGCGCGCAGGAGATGGAGCTAGCCGCACAACCCCGGTCACGGCAATGAAAAAAATGTATTTGGCTGGTCGTGCTGGGGCCTGATCCTGGTCTTCTTCCTGCCAAAGTGACGTGTGGGGGTAGCAGTGCTGCCTGAGGCTACAGGTGCAGCGCCTGCGCTGTATGCTGCATGAGCATGCGCCTGCGGCTGCAAATGGCACGCCTCGCATAGCTGCAGTGGCGCAGTTGATCCGTCCTTGCGCAGGGCCGCGCGCGCTCAGCTGCACCTTGCACTCTGCCCTGAAATAGACGCACTGTATACCAGCAGGCCGTGTCATTTGGGGCCGTGAGGCAGCTTGTACGGGTCTCGTTTGCTCGCTTCAATGGCCTTGATAGCAAAGGAGCCAAAGCAAAGGAGCATAAACAACTTGGCCTGCGTTACGCTCCAGCCCTACCCTGTACAAGCACGTGCACCCCGATGGCCAGACACCAGAGCTGGTGTTGTACTCCATTGGCGCCGGCAAGCTTCACCCCGATACGAGACAAATGGCGGTGGACAACGAAGCAGAGGTGTGGGTCGGTGTGCTGGCGCTGCAGGGCGCCTTCCGGGAGCACCTGGCGTGCCTGCGCAGGCTGCCGGGCGTGCACGCGGTGGAAGTGCGCACGAAGGAGCAGCTGGCGAGCGTGGACGGGCTCATCATCCCTGGCGGTGCGGTGCCGCGCGTAGCTCACGCCCTGGTGGCCGCCGGTGTGCCTGCGCCCTGCACTGAACCGGCTTGAACGGCGTGCTGCCGCTGCTTCGGCAGGAGAGAGCACGACCATGGCTATGGTGGCGGAGCGCTGGGGCCTCATCCCGGAGCTGCGCAGCTTTGCCGCGGGGGGCGGCCCCGTGTGGGGCACCTGCGCCGGCCTCATCTTCCTCGCCGACCGCGCCTCCGGTGCGCTCCCGCAGCGGCGCACTGCTTGCTGTGACCCCTGTTACACCAAGACTTGAGTGCTACGTGCGGTCCACCAAGGGACGCTTGGTCTGCTAGACGAAGGCTGGTCATATACAGCACAGCAGCGCTCCTTTCACGGCAGGCAAAGGACTTCTGCTGCTCGTGGTGTGGTGCCTGTGTCTGCCAACGGACGCTGCCAC
>JAABUV010000697.1_pt1 | contig 51057 bp, 49 predicted proteins | sample 5559971 | NCBI WGS metagenome assembly JAABUV01 (sample SAMN10711881, study PRJNA513362) | rock metagenome | isolation source: Antarctica rocks | place: Antarctica: Victoria Land, Knobhead nord | collected 2015-12-19 | reverse complement strand
GCCCAAGCGCACCGTCAGGTCGCGCGCCGCCTCATAGTCCACAGTTTTGAATGTTCGACTCATACTGTTAAGTCTATCAGCACCCACGAGACGGAGAGCCCTCTTCTCTCCGACAAACTGCTAGAGCCGATATCTTATATTGTATCACGATGCAATATTTATGCCGCTGTTAAATTGCGAGGAGCATCCATACGAAGGTAAGGTGGATTTGAAGCGGGCCGTGGCGCTAGCGTACCAGCGGCAGCGCCTGGCGCAGGATGGAGCCCGCGATGGGCGCGGCCTGTGAGTAGCCTTCGCCGCCGTTCTGCTTGAACACGACGACGGCCAGACGCGGCTTATCGGCTGGCGCGAAGCCGATGAACCAGGCGTGCGGCGCGCCGCTGGTCACCTGCGCCGTGCCCGTCTTGCCGGCTACCTGCACTCCTGGTACCTGCGCCTCGAAGCCCGAGCCGCCCGGCGACTCCACCACCGCCGTCATCGCCTGGGTCATCTTAGCCGCCGTCCCTGTCGACATCGGGTGCGAAAAAATACTCGGCCCGTTCTGCTGCAGCGCTTCGCCGTTCGGCGCGGTCACCTTGGATACGACGTATGGCCGCCCCTCGGCGCCGCCGTTCGCGACCGCCGTGGCCGTCAACAGCATCTGCAGCGGCGTCGCCAGCACGGCGTCCTGTCCGAACGCGCTGTAGGCTACGTCGAGCTTGGACATGGTACCGGGGTGCGGCGACACGCTGCTCGGCGTGACCGGCAACGCGAACGGGATGGTCTGCCCGAAGCCAAAACGCCCGGCGTAGTCGAGCAGCACGCGCGGACCGAGATGCACGCCCATGGCGGCGAAGGCGATGTTGTCGCTGTACTTGAAGGCGTCGACCGTGGTGACCGCGTAGACGTTGGGCGGCAGGTTGTTGATGCTGGACGGCAGCAACACACCATCTTCGTAGAGCGGTCCGACGGCGTCGGTCCCGCTAAGCACCGTCGTCGTGTCGTACGTCCCCGTGTCGTAGGCCGCGGTCAAGGTGACGGTCTTGAAGGTCGAGCCGGGGGCGTAGGCGGCCTGGATGGCGCGATCGACGAAGGGGCTATCCGTGCGCGCCTGCATCGCGGTCATGTAGCCGGGCTCATCAACCTTATTGGAGTCGATCCATGGCTGGCTCTCCAGGGCCAAAATCTCACCAGTGCGCGGATCGGCGACGACACAGGCGCCGGACCCGGTCCCCATGGCGGCGGTGACGATCTGTTGGATGCGCGCGTCGATGGTCAAATGCAGGTCATCGCCGATGATGGGCTCGTGCAACCAGCGGCGCACCGTGTTGTCGACCGGCTGCAGCGCACCCTGTCCGTTGAGATAGTCGTTGTAGATGTCCTCCAGGCCGGAGTTGAGGTAGCGCGGCGAGTGGTAGCCGAGCAGCGGGCTGAGCGAGGGGATGGTGTACGTCCGCGTGGGGGTACCGTCGACGGCGAAGGTCGTGCGCGCCAACACCACGCCATTGCGGTCATACACCGTACCGCGATGCACCGCGAGCTGTGCCGTGCTGAGACGCCCATTGTCGGGACGGTTCACCAGCGTGTTGGCGTCGACCACTTGCCAGTAGAACAGGAAAACCGCCGTCAACGCGAAAGCAGCCAGGAAATAGAGCGAGAGGCGCTCCAGCTTGCGGTCGATCACGGCGACGGGCGACGGGCGACGGGCGACGGGCGACGGGCGACGGGCGACGGGCGAGAGGCGCTGTTTCATCGGTTATAGACTTTCCGCTGGGGCTATGGCGGCCGCGTTGGCCGAGATGCGCAGCAGCATGCCCACGATGATGAAGTTGCTCAGGAGCGACGATGGTCCGTAGCTCATAAATGGCAGCGTCACGCCAGCGATGGGCAGCAGCCGGATGTTGCCGCCGATGATGACGAGCGCCTGGATCACCAGCGCCGAGGTCAGCCCGGCGGCGAGCAGCTTGTCGAAGGGGTCACGCGCCAGCGCCGCGATGCGCAGGCCGCGGAAGGCCAGCACGAGGTAGCACGCCAGGATAAACATCGCGCCGAGCAGGCCCAACTCTTCGCCAAAGGCGCTGAAGATGAAGTCGGAGTGCGCCACGGGGATGAAGCCGGGCCGGCCCTGGCCCAACCCCTCGCCGGGGATGCCGCCGCTGGCGATACCGATGAGCGCCTGTACGAGTTGGTACGAGGACGGTTGTCCTGGATTGCCGTGGGCATAGGGCCAAGGATTGAGCCAGGTGACCACGCGTTCGCGCACATGGGCGTTGAAGTGATAGGCGACAACGGCGCCGACGATAATCATGACCAGACCAAGCAGCGAGTAAAAGCGCCGCGGCGTAGCCACGTAGACCATGGACAGGAAGATGCCGAAGAACAGCAGCGCGCTGCCCAGGTCGTTCTGGAACAGGAGCAGGCCCAGCGCCAAAATCCAGGTGGTAAAGAGCGGGGCGACGTATTGCAGCGGCGGGAGACGCAGGCGTCCCAGCGGCAGGTAGGCGCTGGACAGCACCTCGCGCTTCTCGTCGAGGTAGGCGGCAAAGAAGATGACGAGCAAGATCTTGAGCAACTCCACCGGCTGGTAGTAGAAGCCGTGGTAGCCGAACCAGCGCTTGTAGCCCTCGTGGTAGGGGTCGACGCCAAAGACCTTGGTGCCCAGGATGAGGGCGAAACCGAAGGCGGCCAGGGTATATTTGTAGCGCGTCAGCCGCCGGTAGTCCCGGAAGCTCAACGCGGCAATGGTCATCAACACGAGACCGGCCACGATGCCGACCACCTGCCGCGTGGCGTCGGATTGGCTGAGCGACAGCGCCTCCGATGGGCGAAGTCGACGGATCATGACGAGGCCCAGCCCAGCCAGTAGACAGGCTACGGGATATATCACCTGATCGGCGGCGCGCAGCCGCGACGTCAGCAACAGGTGCGCGACCACCATGGCGGTGAGCGCACCGCCGAGGAGCACGAGCGATAGGTGCAGGGACTTGTCGGGGCGCGCCATGTTGAGCACGACCATGCCCCACACCAGCACAATGCCCGCGCCGATAAGAAGCCCGCTCTCCGTGAGCCGTAATACGGGGCGCCGGCCGCTCGCTATCGCACCCCCATCCCGCGCCCCTGTTGTCGTCGCGATCATACCTTATCAACCACTTTCAGCTTGACGCGCCCGAGATCGAGCACATCGCCGGGTTGCACCGGCGCCGTCCCGTTGAGTGGGCGCCCGTTCACGCGCGTCCCGTTGGTCGAGCCCAGGTCCTCGGCGATCCAGGCGCCGTTCTGACGGCGCAGACACAGGTGCCGCGCCGAGATCCAGTCATCCTCCAAGGCGATGTCGTTGTCGGCGCTCCGGCCGATCGAGAACGTATCGCGCAAGGGAAAACGCCGCCCCGGCGCGAGGGCGCTCTGCCCAGCCTCGATGACCTCGATCTCCGGCGGCGGAGCCCGTTTGGTGGGCGCCCCCGTTTTTTGTGCGCCGGCCACAGGCGTCCCTGCTCCTGCGCTAAGCACGTTTGGCGTGGCGCCTCCTGTCGACGCCGGACGGCGTGTAGCCGCGCGCAAATCGCGGCGCAGCGCCCGCACCACCACGAACAAGAAGAGGTACAGCAGCACGAGCAACAGGACCCGCGCGCCGAACAGCACGACCGCCGAACTCATAGAATGTCCCTCTCCCTAGCTCTGACCAAAAGTCAGCTCCAGGCCGCCCAGCGAGAGGCGGTCACCGTTTTTCAGGACGTGCTGCGAGACCATGCGCCCATTGACGAAAGTGCCGTTGGTGCTGCCCTCATCGCGCACGGTCCAGACGCCGCCGGTCTTGGTCAAGCGGGCGTGGATGCGCGAGACCCGCCGGTCCTCCAGCACGATGTCATTCTCCAGACCGCGCCCAAGCGACACGTTGTCGCTCGACAGCGGATAGGGCGTATCGCCAAGCGTCAGTACGGCCGGCCCCGCCGCGTCGAGCGGCGGAGCGCCCGTGGTCGTATCCAGGCGCGGCATCACGCGCGTGGGATCGAGCCGCTCCGTCGCCGCCCGCAGCGAAGACGCCGAGAGCGGCGGCTCCGTCAGGAGGCCGCGCGGCGCCACCTGGCGTGGGCGCAGCGTCAGGTCGGAGAGCAAGTGAACCTCGGGATCGGTCGTCATGCTGTAGTTGTGGTCGTGGGCGAAGCGCGCCAGGTAGCGCGCCATGTCGCCCTCGAGTGAGACGCGGATCGGCGCGAACGCGGCGAAGTCGTCGGGGTTCAGGGCGACCTCATAGTAGTTCGGGACCAACACCGAAGAAACGCCGACGACGCGGCCAGCCTCCATCTCCCGCGAGAGGCGCTTGGCGATCTCCACGGGCTGCAGCCGGGCGTGGAACAGCCGCGCGTACGAGCGCTCGAACACCCCCTCCAGCAGACTCTCCAGGCGCGTCATCACTGTCTACCCAAGCCTTATATCCCCCACGCTGCCATTATAGGAGCAGGCGGAATACCCCACAACGCGGGCCGCGGAGTCTCAGGGCTATTTCATTGACGATCCGCCCGACTGTCGTCCCGCGATCGACAGCCCGGTACGGTATCGCCCGACGGATGACAGGAGCGCAGCGGTGGCGCGGGCGCCTCAGCCCGTGCTGCTGACGGCCCGCGCCTTCGGGTTGTCAAGGCTGGCCAGAACGATGGTGATAAGGCGGGCGATCATGGTGCGGAGCTGCTCCGTCGTCGTCACAGAGCCTTTGAATCCCAGCACGGCGCTCGCAAGTATCCGCGCGATCTGGACCGACGACAGAGCCACCTTGGCTTGCTGGCAGACCAGCGGGTCCAGCACGTCCGCCACGAGGGCGACGAAGTCAGCGGCAGCCTTGGCCGTCACCTCCGCGGCAAACTGGTAGCCGCTTTCGTAGAGGTCCTTCGCATCCGGTGACGCTTGTACCAACTCAAATCCGGTGACACACCACACATCCAAAGCAAACGTCAATTGCTCCTCCACTGTGGCAAAGCGGCCCAGTCCGTGGCGGATCTCGTCGAGCATGGCCGCGAACACCCGCGTCACGACCGCCGTCAGGACGTCCTCTTTCGACGGGTACACAAGGTAGAGGGCAGCCCTGGACATGCGCGCCGCCGCGGCGATCTCGCCCATGGTGGTGCGCTTGAACCCGTAGCGCATAAAGACTTGTGTGGCCGCCGCGATAATCTTGTCGTCGTTTTTCCCTACCATCGCCACCTCCTCCATCGTGATCCAGCTAGCCGGATGTCGCGCGATCAACGCGGATATCCTAGCCAGCCTGACGTCCACGCGCCTCGCCGATCCGGCGGTCAAAAACCAGACAGAGCGCGTGCGACAACCGGCCTCTCCTCCTAGTCTTGACAATTCCCGTCTAATTGTCAATAATAGACATGTGGATAAAAAATGTCACATTGATAGGAGCGCTCATGCCGCGTAAGAAACCAGATATCATCGTCCCAGATCTGACCGGAAAATTCGTCATCGTCACCGGCGCCAGCGACGGGATCGGCCTCGGTCTCGCCGGTCGCCTCGCCGCCGTTGGCGCGGACGTCGTCATGCCCGTCCGTAACCCGACAAAGGGCGCCGCCGCTCTGGACCGTATCCGCGCGGCCACCCCAGAAGCCAACGTCTCCACCCGGGAGCTGGACCTCTCGTCGTTGGCGTCGGTCGCGACGTTCAGCGAATGTCTGAACGATGAGGGTCGTCCGATCGACCTGCTCATCAACAACGCGGGGGTGATGACCCCGCCAACCCGGCAGACCACCCAGGACGAGCTGGAGTTGCAGTTCGGGACGAACTACCTCGGCCACTTCGCCCTGGTCGCGCACCTGCTGCCGCTACTGCGGGCGGGCAAGGCGCGTGTCACCAGCCAAGTCAGCTTCGGCGCCGCTCAGGGCGCGTTTAACTGGGACGACCTGCAGTGGGCAACGAAATACGTGCCCATGCGGGCCTACAACCAGTCGAAGCTTGCGCTCATGATCTTCGGTCTCGACCTGGATCATCACAGCAAAGCGGGCGGGTGGGGCCTCACGAGCAATGTTGCCCACCCCGGGATCACGGCCACGAACCTGCTAGCCGCGCACCCCGAGATGGGCCGCGACGGCGACACCTTCATGGTCCGGATGATCCGACGCCTGTCTCGCGGCGGGGTCCTGGCCCAGACGGTCGAGGAAGGCCTCCTGCCCGCTCTGTACGCGGCGGCCAGCCCGCGGGCGAAGGGTGGCCTGTTCTATGGCCCAAGCGGGATCGCGCACCTTGCTGGCGCACCGGCAGTACAGAAGATTTATAAGCCGGCTACCAGCGAGGCTGACGCCATCCGACTCTGGGGCATATCCGAGCAGCTCGCCGGCGTGAGATTCCCTCCCTATGTGGCGCCGGATGAAACCCGTTGAAGGCGCGGATCGCATTCGCGCAAGCCTATACGGGCGCCGACGCCCTATAGTATGGGTTCGCCTATTACTGAGCCACGGGAACGAACGCAACGCAAGTCTAACTCGCCTTCGTCGACCAGGGCTACACCGCGGCGAGCAGCGGAGCAGGCCGCGGCCGCGCACAGCATCCATTGATCAACCCATCATGCCGCGCGCGTGAGACAGTCAAGTCATTCAACTAAAGCGGCGCGGCGTAGAGCGGCCGCGGCCTGAGGGCGGCGTAGGCCGCTGCGTGCTGCTCTCGCGTCCGGTGCGTAGGTCGGGGCCGGCGATGGAGACGGGGATGCTCAGCTCGGGGTCGGCCATGCGCGAGGCCAGGCGGTCGCCCAGGTCCTCGAGCGGCACGTTGGTGGTGATGACCGTGGGCAGCCGCATCATGTAGCGGTAGTTGAGGATCTGGAACAGCTTCTCCGTGGCCCACGCCGTCGTCGTCTGTGTCCCCAGGTCGTCCAGGATCAGCAGCGGCGCGGTTTTCACGCTCTCGAAGAACTCGTCGAACGACGTGTCGCTGGCGGGATTGAACGTCGCGCGCAGGTGGTCGAGCAGGTCGGGCACGACGACGAAGATGGCCGGTTCGCCCAACTCCAGGCGGCGGTTGCCGATCGCCGCGGCGAGGTGCGTCTTGCCCGTGCCGACGCCGCCCAGCAGGACCAGCCAGCCGTCGGGGTGTTCGGCGAACTCGGTGGCGCGGCTGTAGGCGAGCTTCTGGTTCTCTTGCGCGAAGAAGCCGGCGAAGGTCCGGCTGTGCAGCGCGCGCAGGTTGCTGCGCTCCAGCAACCCATGCATCTTCTTCTCTTCAAGCTCCTTGGCCTTGCACGCGCACGGCATGAGCGTGCCGAAGCGCGGGTCGTCGAGGTCGACGTCCAGCCGCAGCCAGCCCGCCCCGCCGCACGTCGGGCAGCTAGGACTCGATGAGGTGACCGTATTTACCTTGCCGGAAGCGGGCCGGATCGTCAGCCGGCCCAGCACGTCGCGAATCGATTCCATCGCCCCTACCCTCTGTTTGCCAGCGCTCCAGGATATAGCGCACGTAGCGCCAATTGCGTTTATTGTATTCTACCGCGTGACGGACGGCGTCCTCCAACCAATCCGCCGGATACTCGTGCTCGGCCTCGCGCAGCTCGTCGGCCATGATCGGCGTCAGCGGCCCGATGTTCTGCTCGTACAGCGTGAAGATGTTGGGCCGCTGCACGCGCACGAGCTCGACTTTGTGCACGGGTAACATCGGCAGCATCGCCCCAACCTCGTGCGGCTCGTCCTCGGCGCGTCCGAGCGCGTCGCGGCTGGCTGGCGTATTGAGGAAATACCACTGCTCCGCCCCGCCGCCAAGCTCGCGCACGGTCAGCGTCAGCAGCGTTCCGCGAGCTACGGCGCGCTCTAGCCCCTCGCGTAGGAAGTCTTTGGCGGGACGCGGACCGCGCACCGTCTTCAGGGAACGCAACAGATCGACGTCGGCTTCGAGCTCGGAGCGCGCGATGGCCTTGGGCAAGCCCTGGCGGTGGAAGAGCAGCCAGAACAGGTGCAGCGTGACCTTCAGTTCCCACAGGTTGTCGATCTGCGGGAGCAGTTCGGTGAAAAAGAGATCGGGCACGGGCACGAGGCGCGCGCGCTTGGTGGAGAAGCCGGCGAAACCTTTCATTGGCTAGATGCCCCCGCCCAGGTCGTCAGAGCGACCGCCCATACCACCCCCGCTCACGCTGCCCGGCGCGAGGTCGATGAAGCGCGTCTGCGACTCGTTGAAAAACAGCGAGATCTGCCCGGTGGGTCCGTTGCGGTGCTTGGCCACGATCAGGTCGGCGATGTGCTCCTTCTCCGTGTCGGGGTTGTAGACCTTATCTCTGTAAATAAACATGACAATATCCGCATCTTGCTCAATCGCCCCGCTTTCACGAAGGTCGGAGAGCATCGGGACGTGGCTGGTGCGCGCGTCGACGGCGCGCGACACCTGCGAGAGCGCGACCACGGGCACCTGCAACTCGCGCGCGAGTCCCTTGAGCTCGCGCGAGATCTTGGAGATCTCCTGCACGCGGTTCTCGGACGCCGTGGCCCCGCCCTGCATCAACTGCAGGTAATCGACGATGACGAGGTCGAGCGGGCGCTCCGAGTGCAGGCGGCGCGCCTTGCTGCGCATCTCCATCGTCGAAACGCCAGAGCTATCGTCGATGTAGATGTCGGTCTCGGCCAGCGCCGCCGCCGCCTGGATGATGCGGCCCCACTCGTCCTCGCTGATATAGCCGGTGCGCAGGCGCGCCTGGTCGATCCCACCCTCCATGCACAGGAGGCGCTGCACCAGCTGCTCGGCGCTCATCTCCAGGCTGAATATGGCCACGCGGCTCTTGTACTTGATGGCCGAGTTGTGGCACATGCTCAACGCGCAGGCCGTGTTGTGGACACAGATATCCGCCGCGACAAAGTTGTGCGTCTCCGGGATCGTCAGGTCGTAGACCTGCTCCTCACCGGCGCACTCGATCAAAGCGATCTCGTCCCAGTAGATGTCCGATGTAGACCATGCGCCAAGCTCCGGTTCATCCAGGATACGTGCGAGCAGCGCAACCGTTTCTTGGCGCGGCGACCGTTTATGCGCGTGCCAATTGTGCGACGACGGCTTGCCCGCGCGCCGGCTCACCTCGGCCCAACTCAAACCCCGCGCGTCTTTGGCCGTGGCAACGCCGTCCCAGACCTCGACCGGCAGCGTGTCGCGCTGCCAACCGCCGCGCTCCCTCCCCGCGACGTGCGCCACGACCCGCGCCATCGCATCTTCGCGCCCGAAGATGACGCCAATCTGCTCCACGAAACGCTCGATCTCCAGCGCCGACATAAGTTCCAATTCGTACGCCACGCGCCGCGTCCCCTTGTAGAGCACGCGCTTCTCACGCACCAGGGCGTTGACGCCGAAACGCAGCAGCAGGTGCTGCACGCCGAGCGCGAGCTTCTTGGACACGCTACAGTAGCTGATACGGGCGTACGCGTCACTGACCCAGGCCGAGCCGTCGGTCGCGAACAGGCGGTTCAGGAACAGGGCGAGTTGCGCACGGGGCAGTCGGTAGATCGCCTCCGGTATGTCCTTCTCCGCCGCCCCCTTGTTGTACAGACCGTGCCGCTTGACCATATGAATGATCGGGTTGGGCTGTCCTGGCGGCGTTACCAGGCGGTACGTCGGTGTCTTACCCTCCTGCGCGTCCAGGGATAGGGTAGCGCCCAACGCGCGCGCATGGGCGCGCAGATCCTCGGTCACGCACCCTGGCCGCTGCGTAAAACGGACCCCGCCCGACGTGAGGCCACCATCACCGGTGAGATAGGCCAGCAACACGACCTCGGCCTCGGGCAGCGCCTCGTGTCCGAAGACGGGGATGGCGCGCGGCACGGCGATGCGCGTCCCTGGCAAGAGCTCACCCAAGGGGCGCCAGCCCGACGGCGTCAAGAAGGGGTGCGCGAGCGTCGTCTTGACCTCGCGGCCAAGGCATGTGCGCACACGGTAAACGGGCTTGACGCCGTCGTCGATGTAGGCGCTGGGCACGGCGCGGCCGAGCTTGCCGTCGAGCGCGAGCGACAACACCCCGACCGGCGCGCCGGCCCGACCGGCGTGATAGAGATCGGCCGCCGTGCGCAGCGCCCCGGTGTCTGGGTCGACCAGCGGCGTATCCCAGGCCACGCACTTGCCCATGGCGGGCCGCGCGGCGAGGATGATCAAGTCGGAGCGCTGCAGACCGCCGGTGAGCTTGTCGAGGTCGACGAAGCCCGAGGGCACGCCGGCGACGGCGCCGCGGTTCTCGTGGATGTAGTCGAGGCGGTCGAGGTACGTGGTCAGGACGTCGCGAATCGACGTGAAGCCATGCGTATTGCGCCGTTGCGCGACATCGAAGAGCGCCTTCTCGGCGCGGTCGACCGCGTCCTCGGCGCTCTTGCTGTCATCGAAACCGATAGACGTGATGCGTTGCCCGGCGTCGATGAGCCGGCGCAGCGTGCCCAGGCGCGCCACAATGTCAGCGTAATACTGGGCGTGGATCGCGGTTGGCACGGCGCCGGCGAGGCGCGCCAGGTAGCCGCGGCCGCCGCAGCGCTCAAGCAGATCGCGGCGATCCAGCTCGTCGGCGAGGGTCACATAGTCGGCGGGTTGGCGGCGCTCATAGAGGTCGACCATCACGCCATAGATGACGCGATGGGCCTCGGCATAGAAGTCGTCGGGTTGCAGCGCCTGGCTGATCGTGATGATAGCGTCACGATCGAGCAGCAGCGATCCGATGACGGATTGCTCCGCCTCCAGGTTATGGGGCAATACATACTGGCCCCCGGGTGTCATCTCGATGGGCGCGATCACCAGCGTACCTCTTCACATAGGGATTTGATCCACGCCGCCGGAGAGCCAGGGACCCTGGGACTCCAGGACCCTGGGAATGCTCGGGCGTCGCACTCCATGATAACCGGAAAAGCGATGTGGCCGGCGGTGGATATCCACCGCCGGCCACGCCGGCTCGTTTTCTATCGATGAACTGCCCATGCCGGGCCACTGTCCGCTGTCCGAACATATCGACCGGGAGCGCCGCTTAGACGCCCAACGCGCCGACGTCCACTTGACGGACTGCTATTCTGGATTATTCACCACGGAGACACGGAGAGCGCGGAAAAGGGGTCAACGTCCCTGGTCTGCCGCCAGGTAGGAAGCCCTGCTATCCTAAAAAAATCTCCGTGTCTCCGTGTCTCCGTGGTGCAACGGGTGTTCATGAATAAGGCAGGCTAGGAAACGCTAGTCGGCGTCTCCTCGGTCGGCGCCCCCGTGGCCTCCGCTGTCACCTGCTCATCGCCGCCCAATGGCTCGGGGGCGACCTCACCGGCCGGCACGACCGTGTCGACAGAGGCGGCGCCGACGGGGACGGCGTCCTCGCCGAGTTGTTCGGGGCCGGCCTCCGTCGGTGGGGCCGCCTGCGCGACCGGCGCGTTCTGGTCGCGCAGCGTCACCGCGAGGTGACCCGTCACCGCGTGGGCAATGCGCACCGGCACATCATAGGTACCGAGCGCGCGCAGCGGCTCACGCACCTCGATCGAGCGCCGGTCAAGCTCCACGCCCTGGCTCTTGAGTCGGTCCGCGATATCCGACGCGGTGATCGAACCATACAGGCGCCCCTGCTCGCCCACCCGCACCGGGAAGTCGAGCGGCATGGTGGCGAGGCGGTCGGCCAGGGCGCGCGCCTCGACGCGGCGCTGCTCCTGACTAACCTCGATCTGGGAACGCTGCTGCTCCAGCACCTTCAGGTTACCCTTCGTGGCGGGCATGACCATGCCGCCCGGCAACAGGTAGTTGCGCGCGTAGCCGCCCGCCACCTCCTTGACCTCGCCCTCTTCGCCGAGCCCGGCGACATCCGTCCGCAAAATAACTTTGACCTTTGCCACGCGTATCATCTCCTAGGGAGAGTGATTAGTGACTAGTGACCAGTGGTTAGTTAAGGATGTCCACGCACGGGCAAGCAATCGCCGTACATTAGGTGAATGACGCCCGCCTAATCACTAATTGTTCGTCAACTAAACACTAATCACTAGCCACTAAACACTAAAAAAGCGGCTCGGCAACGCCCTCCGAAGCTGAAGGACGGCGCCGGCCGCGCCGCGTTAAGTATAACAAGTGAATCGCCACTATAACAAGCGTCTTGCTACAATGAAAAACATAGTGGGGGTAGTATGCGTGTACTAGTGGTCGAAGACGAACAAAAAATCAACCGCGCGGTGTGCCAAGCGTTGCGCGAGGAATCGTACGCGGTCGACGCGGCGTATGATGGCGACGAGGGCGAACAGCTCAGCGAGATCAACGACTACGATCTGATCATCCTCGACATCATGCTGCCCAAAAAAGATGGGGTGCATGTCTGCGCCGATATCCGCCGCCGCGGCGATACGACTCCTATCTTGTTGCTGACGGCCAAGGACGCCCCGGAAGATCGTATCCAGGGGCTGGACAGCGGGGCCGACGATTATCTCGTCAAGCCGTTCCACATGGGCGAGCTCATGGCGCGGGTGCGCGCCCTGTTGCGCCGCGATTCCAGCGCGAAGTCGACGCAGCTGCAGGTCGACGACCTCACCCTCGACACCAGTTCGCATCGCGTCGAGCGCGGCGGCGCGCCGATCGAGTTGACCAGCAAGGAGTACGCCATCCTAGAGTACTTCATGCGCCACCCCGACCAGGTCCTCACGCGCACCATGATCAGCGAGCATGTGTGGGACGACGAGTTCGACAGCTTCTCCAACATCATCGACGTCTACATGCGCCGCCTGCGCCGCAAGATCGACGACCCCGCCCCGGTCAAGCTCCTGCACACTATCCGCGGTAGCGGCTACCGCTTCGGAGCTGGCGACAACGGGCGGGGATAGGAGGCGTCTATGGAGAACGACACGCGCCCGCGTCCCTCGCGTACCGGCCCCGAGCGCGCGATGTTCCAGGGGTCTCTTGACAATCAGCGCGTCACACTGCTTTGAAACTTGACGGGCTGGACACGGAGCAAGCGATCCGCCGCCTGACGCCGTTCGCGACCACGCTGCGCGGCCTCGTCAAGCATTGCACGGACGTGGAGTGGTGGTGGTTCCGTACGGTGATGAATGACAGCGTACCCCTGCTACAGCACGTCGGATGACCCACGGCCTCAGTTCTCGGCCTCCGCCTCCGCAAACTGCGCCAACAACGCCCGACCCCGCAACACCCCGGTCTCGCCGCGCAGGACGGCGTGCACGGCGTCGATCAACTCATCCGGGGACGTGCCCTTGTCGATGTAACCGCTGGCCCCGACGCGCAGCGCGGCCTCGACGATCACCCGGTCGATGGTACCGCTCTGCATCAGGATGGCGGGCGGCTGGGGTAGCCGGCGCAGCTCCCGCGCAACGTCGAGGCCGCTCATATCCGGCAAGCTCAGGTCGAGCACGACGACACCGGGCCGGAGCCGCTGGCACAACTCGATCCCCTGTGCGCCGGTCTCGGCCGTGCCAACAACCTCCAGAGCCGGATCGCGCGCCAGATAGTCGGCCGTCGATTGCCGGACGAGCGGGTGATCGTCGACGACAACGACGTGATTCTGAACCAGCCCGTCGGGCGTCCCCTCGGGGTCCATGCGTACGATGTGCGTCACCTTGTTGTCCATACCCATCTCCTCCATCGCTGAACGGTGCTCACGGGGGGAACCGTCGCACCACCCCCACTATAACGCATGAACGTGTGTTTCGACTTTCTCTCCCCAGGGGGCGTGTGTCAGGGCACTCCTAGTGCCGGAGTGTCACCTGTATAGTAGTTCCCACCGCAGCGTGGAAGGTTACCCTGTCGATGCGATAGCCGATATTCGATAATGGTACGGTTGGTAGAGACGGCCAGCAAGCCAGTCAGTGCGAAAATGTGGCGCACACCCCTCATCGCCTACCATTACGACTAACGCCTGGCGCCTGACGATTATGCCGTGTCCCGCCGCGCCTGCAGCACGCTCTTGCGCACACTGTCGAGCACGACGTTCATGATGGTATCGCCGTTGTTGAGCGCGGCGGAGACGCGGGCGTGGCCGTGCAACACAGTGGAGTGGTCACGCCCCAGCTCGATACCCACCTGCGTGGCGGTGAGGCCGGCGTCCTCGCGCAGGAGGTACATGGCGACCTGACGCGCCTGCGCCACGGTCATCTCGCGGCTCTTGCCGAGCAGGATGTTCTGGGGGATACCGTAGTAGTCGCAGACGGCGGCGAGGATGCCCTCGACCCCGCCGCGCCCGCGCGGCTGTCGCGCCGAGCGGTTGAGTTCGGCCGCCACCTGCGTCGCCAGCGCCGCCGTCGCCGGCGCGCCGCGCGCCGCCGCCTCGTCGGAGAGACGCGCCAGCGCCGCCTCCAGGTCGCGCACGGAGCCGCGGATGCGGTTGGCCAGCACGGCCAGCGCCTCCTCGGCGATCAAACCGGCGTCGCCCTGACCGCCCAACTCACCGGACGCGCCCCGACCCGTCGCGAGCCACCCCAGGTCGGCCGCCTCGCGGCGCAAGATACCCGCGCGCGTGGCCTCGTCGGGCACGCCGATGGTGGCGACCAGGCTGGCGCCCAGGCGCGAGCGCAGCCGCTCGGGCAGGCCGCGCATCGAGTTGGGGCGCTGCTCGTCGGCGATGACGATCTGCCGATTGGCCTCGCGCAGCGCGTCGAACGTGTGCACCAATTCCTCGGCGGCGGCCTCGCGGCCGGCCATAAGGGCGATACCGTCGATGAGGAGGGCGCCGGCGCGGCGGTAGCGCCGCCGGAAGGGCAGCATGTGCCCGCGCCGCAGATGGGTCACGAAGTCCTGCGAGAACCCGTCGGCGCTGACCATGATGACCTCGGCGCCGTCGAGGCGCGGGCGCAGGTAGGCGGCGATGGCGTGCAACAGGTGCGTTTTACCAAGCCCCGACGGGCCGCTGAGATAGAGCGGGTTATACGTCGTGCCGGGGGTCCGCGCGACGGTGAGGGCGGCGTTATAGGCCAGGGCGTTCTGGGGGCCGGTGACGAACGTGCGGAACGTTTGCGGCAGAGACTCGGGCGACGGCAAGGGGTTGTGTAGCATGCGTCCTCCTCTAATCAAGATGATCGCTATGCTACCACCCTATATAGGGGGCCGGCAACGGGCGCACAAGGGCTTATCCACACGAGAGTGTGGATAGTTATGAGACCTTGTGGACGGTTATCCACACGCGTTATCCCCGTCCCATCCCCTGTTATCCGCGCCCTATCCACCGTCTCCCCCTACTTGTCCACGACTTTTTCGCGCCAACGATCCACAGCCTGTTACGATACGTCTTCCCTGATGACGCCCCTTCCCCTCCACGACGACGCGGTCTTATTATGTGACAGCATACGCTATCCCAACGGGTGACATCGTAGCACGAACGTTCTAACAAAAGCAATGAGTTATCCACTTGTCCGGCATGCCCCGTCGGGCACGGGTGAGGTGTTACCCCTGACGCGCCGTCGCTCCGGCTAGCCCTTTAAGACGTAGCCGACGCCGCGCACCGTCTGGATGTAGCGGGGCGGTCGGTCGCCGAGTTTATCGCGCAGGTAGCGGATATAGACCTCGATGATATTGTCGTCGCCCACGAAACCGGGTCCCCACACGGCGTGCAAGATCGCCTCGCGCGTCAGGACGCGTCCCGAGTAGCGCATCAGATAGTGCAGCAGGTCGAACTCGCGCGCGGTCAGCGTGACGGCCTGCCCGTCGACCGCGACCTCGCGCGACTCGGGGTCGAGCGTCAGATCCCCGACGCGCAAGACATCCGCCGTCGGCCCCTGCGCGCGGCGCAGCAGGGCGCGCACGCGCGCGGAGAGTTCGGCGAAGTCGAACGGCTTGGTGAGGTAGTCGTCGGCACCGCTGTCGAGGCCGTGCACGCGGTCGCTCACGTCGTCGCGCGCGGTGACGACGAGGATGGGCACGGTGCTGATCTCGCGCAGGCGGCGGCACAGCGTGAGCCCGTCCATGCCTGGGAGCATGAGGTCGAGCACGACGAGGTGCGGCGCGAAGGTGCGGAAGTGGCGCAGTCCCTCGTTGCCATCCGCCACGACCTCGACGGTATAGCCCTGGTGCGTCAGGCCCAGGCGCACGAAGTCGGCGATGGCGCGCTCGTCCTCGACCACCAACACCCGTGTTCCCTCGTGCGCGCTCGACATGTCACTCTTCCCTTCCTGTTCCTCATCGTACGTTTCGCGGCGCCCCGCGCGCTCCACGTCGCGTCGGTCCGGACACCCGGCCTTCGCCCTCTTTGCAGTGTGACGGCGCAACCTGAAAGAAGACTGAGGGCAAGCTGAGGAAATGCTGAGAATACATGTGGTCTCCGCGGTCTCACGAAGCATAGAGCGCGCCGTCGCTACAGGGGATGCCCGAGGCAGCCCCGGTACAGTCACGCGCCAGGACAACACGGAGCGTAACATTGCCTCCGCCGAGCGGAGGGAAGAACCGCGCGATGACAGGGCCGATGGCGGGCAAGGCATAGACGTTGGATAACGGTCTCCGTGCCGGCGCGACCGCGAGGCGCTCGTCGGGCGGTACCATGATGGTTTCGTCAGGGCCCGAACGTGTGTGGCCAGCGCCGCGCGCCGTGCATCACCGCTAGGAGTTCGATGGTCTCACCGCGCACTCGGTAAGGGATGATATACGGCGTCCCGGCCACGACGAACTCGCGCGTGCCGTCGACGCGGCCAGGACGACCCATTCCCGGCTGCGTCGCGAGGTGGTTCACCGCATCCTCTAGGCGCGCTTTCACGCGTTGGGCCGCCTCGGGGCTGTCCTCTGAGATGTACGCGACGATGTCGCCCAGGTCTATCTGGGCACGATCCGTCCAGACGAGATCCATTTAGGAGGCGCGCGCGTCCTGTCGCGCGCGCGCCTCGGCGATGATCTGGTCTAACCCCGCCATCACCTCCGCGTGTGGCGTTAGACGGCCGGCGTCGGCGTCGGCGATCCCCTCTTGGATATGCGCGATCTGCCAGCGCTGCTCGCCCAGGTAGGCGGCGATAGCCTGCGCGATGTGATAATTGCGGCTGCGTCCGGTGGCTTTAGCCAGATCGTCCAGTTGGCCGCGCTCCTCCTCGGACATGCGGACATTGACGACGACACTGGAGCCAGTGGTGGTAGTCATGACCTATTCCTCCCCCCTTCAACGTACACCACAACATACCACAAAAGGCCGGGGCTCGTTTCACGATCATGGCGCGTATCCGATCTTGAACTCCGCACGTTGGGTGTGAGGGGGAGATGCGATAGACTGCACAAGAGCCACCATACAGTACGCTGTAGAGGCCCCTCGTAGGGCGCCTTTCAATAACTTAGTATAAGGGGACGGCTACGGCCGGTCATGATCGCGGATACGAATACGAGTACGGACAGCGCGACTGTGCTGTCCCACCACACCTCGGCTACCCCGGCGCGGACGCGCCCGCGGGGGTTCGACACGAACGCGTGGCGCGACGCGCTCGCCGCGTTCGTGCTGTCGCGCGTCCTGCTCGCCGTGGTGGGGCTGCTGACGGTGTTCTACCTGCTGCCCCTGCTGAAACGCAACCTGACGCACTATTCGCTCGCGGCGAATACACGTCTGCCGAACGCGCTGTGGCTGATGTGGCATCGCTTCGACAGCGGATTTTATGTCGACATCGCCCGGCACGGCTACTGGTCGGCCGCGACGCTGCGCCACATCTCCAACTGGGTGTTCTACCCGCTGTACCCGTTATTGATACGTCCAATTGGGCGCCTGCTCGGCGGGGGCGACGCGGGGTTCAACGCCGCCGGACTCATCGTATCCAATGGCGCGACGATCATGGCCTTCGTGCTGCTCTACAAGCTGACCAACCTGGAGCTTGGCCGCGCCGCCGCCGCGCGCGCGGTCGTGCTGCTGGCGCTCTTCCCCACCAGCTTCTATCTCTCGGCGATCTACCCGTTTTCCCTGTTCCTGGCCTTCTCGCTGGGCAGCCTCTACGCCGCGCGCCGCGGACATTGGACGCTGGCGGCGCTCTGTGGCGGCCTGGCCGCCCTCACGCGGGCGCAGGGCCTGCTGCTGCTCGCGCCGCTGCTATGGGAGTATTGGCAGGCCGTGAGCGACCGCTACGCGCCGCGACGGGCGACGAGCGACGGACCAAGGGCGAGAGGCGACGGGCGACGGGCGACGGACCGGGTTGGGCAAAGCAAGGACTGGGTGTCGTCACGGTTGCGTGGCCCGGCGCTGGCGGCGCGCGACAGACGCAACGCGCCGGCCGTCCTCTCCTTCGCGCTCGTACCACTGGGAGCGCTCGTGTTCATGGCCTACGCGGGGGTCAAGACGGGCGATTTCCTGGCCTCATCCCACAACGAGATCCATTGGGGGCGCCGCTTCGAGCCGCCGTGGACGCTGCTGTGGCACTCGCTGACGCACCCCTCGCTCCCCAACGCGCTGGACTGGAACTTCTGGCTGCTCAACAACGCCGCGGCGATCCTCTTCCTGCTCGCCACCGTGTGGGCCTTCCGCGCGCTGCCCATCATCTACGCGCTATATAGCCTCGTGATGGTACTCTCGCCGCTCGCCAGCGCCAGCATGCAGAGCCTCTCGCGCTACTATGTCGTCGTGTTCCCCGCGCTGATGCTGCTGGCCTTGTGGAGTAGTCGCGAGGGACGCCCCGGCCGCATGTACCTGCTGGTGGGCCTGTTCAGCGCGCTGCAGGCCGTGTTCATGGTGTTCTTCGTCCTGGCGCTGCCGGCGATCGCATAGTCGATGGTCGATGGTCGATGGTCGATGGTCGATAGTCGATGGAACGACAAGCGCCTCAGCTCCCTGGCACAGCGCGTGCAACATTTTCATGTGCCATTCTATCGACCATCGACCATCGACCATCGACCATCGACCATCGACCATCGACCATCGACCATCGACTGGAGCCGCCATGCGCCTCGGCTACGCCTGCCTCAACGTCACGCTCGGCCGCACGATGCGCGGCCTGCGGCTCAAGACGCTGCGCGAGCGCGGTATCGCCTACCTGCAGGGCCTCGTCGACGAGAACCTGGCGCTGACGGCCGACATCCTGCGCTGGAACCGCGCGCACAATATCGACATGTTTCGCCTCTCCTCGGACATCGTGCCGTTCGGCTCGCACGAGGAGGTCGACCTCGCGCTACTTGATCTCTCACTGGCGCGCGACATACCGGCGCTGGCCGAGGGCATGCGCCTCTCGCTCCACCCGGGGCAGTTCACCGTTATCTCATCGACGGGCTCGGTGTGGGACAATAGCTATCGGGAGTTGGTGTACCACAACAACCTGTTGGATATCCTGGGCGTCGACGGCGATATCGTCGTGCACGGCGGCGGCGTCTACGGTGACCGCGCAGGGACGGCGCGGCGCATCGTCGAGAATATCGCCCTGTTGCCCGCGGAGATCAGGCGGCGGCTGCGCCTGGAGAACGACGAGCGCGCCTGGGCGGTGCGCGACCTCTTGCCGATCTGCGAGGAGGCGGGGCTGCCGCTGATCGTGGACAACCTGCACCACGCGCTCAACGGCGTCGAGCCGCTGGCCGATCTGCCGTGGGCGCGCGTCGGGGCGACCTGGGGCGGCCGCACGCCCAAACTGCACTATTCGGAACAGGACCCCACGAAGCAGCCGGGGGCGCACAGCGCGTATGTAACCGCCGCTGAGTTCCGGCGCTTCCGGGACGATGCCGGCCTGGAGGATGTCGACGTGATGCTGGAGTGCAAGGCCAAAGAGCTGGCCCTACTACAGCTACGCTCCGACCTCGCGGACCTGGCGGACGCGCCCGGTCAATGACGGTCGGCGTGGTGGCGCACGGTTAAGCGTCAGGCGCGGTCGGGCGCTGAGCGGCGATAATAACGGCAGAGGAGTTGTCATGCGAGTCCTGCTGATGATCAGCAACAGCAACGTGGCGGTGCGCGAGCTCTACGGGCTGGTGCTGCGCGAACGCTACCCTACCTGGGGCGTGTCGCAGATGAGCGGGTTACCGGCGAACCCCGGGCCCATCGTGCAGGCCTACGAAGCGCTGGTCTATGAGATGGGCGCCGCCAACGACCCCAAGCGCTACAAGGCCGTGCAAGCGCTGTGGGACGAGCTCAAAGAGTCCGGGAAGACGCGCCTCATCACGCACATCGAGGGGCCGTTCCGCGAGGGCGTCGTGGCCGAGTTGGAGAGCCAGGGCGTCGTCTGTGTGGAGGCGCCCTTCACGCCGGACAACGTCGCCGCCGCCTTCGCGCGCGTCGCCCCCGCCCCACGACAGCAACGCAAAGACAGGCAGGGGTCGCCCGCGCAAGACAAAGCCGAGGGCGGAAGGGGATTATTGCGGGGGCTGTTCCGGCGGCGCGAATAAAAGCGGATTATACCGGACTAAGACGCTGAAACACGACTTTGGCATGACGTCACCGTCCACTACAAACCGATTTCGTGCCACAACCTGCGGCATACCTTTGGTGCGTACAAACTGCAACCATAAGCCTATGCAACCATATCGATCGTATCGATTTCGAAAGCCACCTCGAGCACTCAGACGACCAGGCGTGAGGCTGAATAATATGACCTTGGTTCCGGCCTCACTCCTGCCCTTCAAAGAGCAATACCAGCAGATAGCGAATGCTATGCCTGAGGGTTCAGTACTCCTCTCTCGCTCCAAGAATCCACGAGTCAATCAGATTCTGGAGCGTGTATCGTCCCATGTGAAAAAGGTAGGACGACGCGTTACGACCCTTCCCGTTGATCGGTTAGCGTTCCGCTACACAGCAGTAGAACGTATCGAGGGACTTATACCGCCGGTTGCGTCGGCTCGAGGAGCACCCAATTATGCGATACATAGGGTTCGGTACAGAGGTTACGGTTAAAACAACATGGTCTTCGCACTCCGGCCTTGAGCTTCGAGCAGGCCACCTCAATGCGTCGCCGACGCGTTTCCGGTTGGTTCGTTGCACGTATCCAGCGAATCCAGTCCCACTGCGCATTTGGCGTGATCTTCATCCATAGCGTGTATGCCTGTGGAACGGCCGCAAGAGCGTTCTTCAAGTCCGCTGGCGCCGCAGGCTCCGGCCATTCTTTAGCCGGCTCAATCACGAGCGTTACCGTGTCGCCTGCGTCTGCTCCCGCGGCTTCGCGCATGGTTTCGTCGACCCTGAACCAGTGGCTGCCCTTACCGTCTGGTTCGAGTGGGGCTTGAAAGCGGGAACCATTGATGGTGCCCTCAACCATGGTCATGCCTCGTGATGGAAGCTGCGCGCTTGCACTCGTAGGCAGCCTGAGAAGGGTCCATGAGCCGATTGTAAACAGTGTAGCTTCAAAACGGATTGTCGACATATTTCCTTGCTCCTTATCCGCTTCCGGCATCGCGGCGATCTGCGCGCGCACGGCGCTTTCCCCGTCCGCCTTGCCCGCGCGCGGGCCGCGGCGCCCGGCCGCCTTCTGCTCGTGGGCGCGCTCCCTCAGCGCGGCGCGTTCCGCGTCCGTGAAGCCCGTGGACGCCGTGCCGGTGGCGCTCGTGGCCGCCTGCTGCGTGTCCTTATAGAGGATAGTAGTGACTCCCGATTCCACGCGAACCTCCTTCTATTGACATTCTGTGTCACCCAGACCGGAGCGTACCAGTCTCATATATATGACCGGCGACAGAACAGGAATGTGACAGATGGATGAGCGCGACGTTCTGGCGACACAATTCGACGCCTATCGCACCCGCCTGCAAGCGGTCGCCTACCGCATGCTCGGCTCCACGAGCGAGGCCGCGCACAGCCACCTCTTGCGTCTAGCCGCTTACTGCACATATGTGTCAAGCTAATTGTGGCCGAGTGTGGCGCAAGGTGTTCCACCGGCTCGGTCGGCCCTCGCTGTCGTCTATCTCGACCGGCATCACGCCGGGGTACCGGGTCTCGAGCGGCCACCGCCCGTCACCGTCGCGCTTCGACGCGACCAGCTCGATCGCCTCGGCCACCCGCTCGTCGGGCGCGACGCCGGCGCTGCGCAGGTACTCGAGCCCCCGCAGCACGTCGTAGTGCCACCACGTCGGGAAGGCGAAGCGCGTCCACGCGGCGTCGCCCTTGCGATCTCGCTCGATCACCTCGCCGGTCGAGCGCCGGCGGAAGAGGCGGCGCTCGAGGAGGTACTCCTGCCCGCGGAGACGGGCCTCGGCCACCTCCGGGGTCCCTCCGCCCGCCCGTTCGTGCTCGAGCAAAGCCTCCAGCACGCAGATCGTGGTGTTGAACGACGACCGCGTCGAGCCGTGCGACGCCTCGCAGTTCCAGCCGCCGTCGGACAGCTGCTCGCCGAGCAGCCGGTCGATGATCCCCTGGACGTCCTGGCCGAAGTAGGCGCCGGCCGTCGCCACCTGCCCGTTGATGCAGGGCTCCACCTCGCCGGCGAAGAAGGGGTTGCCGTCCCACTCCCAACCCTGCCACGTCACGCGATCACGGACGAGGCCTACCGCGCGCCGTGCCTCCGCGCTCGCGGGATCGAGACCCAGGTGGCGCAGCAGCCACAGGACGTGCATCGTGGAATTCCACCCGCGGTTCCACGCCGCGCCGCCCCATCGGCCGTCGGCCGCCTGGAAGGCGAGCAGCCGCGCGCCCGCACCCTCCCTGGCGACTCTTGCCCGCTCGGCCGCAACCTCGTCCGCGGGCGCATCGGTCAGGTCGCGCATCACCTGCCAGCGAATCGACGGGTCCGCGTCGAGCAGCCAGTCGACGACGGTCACGGATCTTCCTCCGGCGGTGGGGCGCACAGGCCTGCTGGCGTTCTGCCACCGCATTGGTCGTACGTTGCGGCCCCCAGGTTATCCGAGCGCGCTGACCTACGGCAGCTCACGCTGTCGAAGCCCGCGCTCCCCGCCCACGCCGGCCGCGTTTTCATATGGGTGTGTTTCATTCACGTTGGGGCGCGGCCCTCACCCCCCCGCCCCCTCTCCCTGACGCGGGAGAGGGGGAGACGCCCCTTCAACTCACTTGAAACACACTCTTTTCATATCTCCTATATGATACCAGGCAACCGCCTGGCGGACACGGCGAACTAGTGTCTATTGCGCGCGATGACGTCCACCGGGACGGAGGAATCGCGGGCGTTGGCCTGGGGCACGGCGATCCACGGCCTGATCAAGATGTGTGAAAGTGATGTGATGTATGCGATGCGCGCCTGCCACGCGCCCTGACGGACCGCCCGCACGTTCTGTCCGCCGTCCTCGTCGCGGCTCTCACCGGTTGGCCTGTTCACCGCCCCTGTTAGCGACGAGGAGCCTGGGCAGCAGGCATCCCCGCCGGCCCAAGCCACTCAACAGGTCGCCGATGTTAGCCTTGCGCCCAAGGCTCGTAATCCCTGGGCTCATTGGTCTTGCCACGCGCCGGCGCCGAGGCAGCGCGCCACCAGCGCGGTCCAGCCGGTCTGGTGGCTGGCGCCGAGCCCCTTGCCGTTGTCGCCGTCGAAATATTCGTAGAACAGCGTGAGGCCGCGCCAGTGCGGGTCGTCGGCGTAGCGTCGCTCGCCGCCCTGCCAGGGACAGCGGCCGGAGTCGTCGGGCAGGAACAACGCGGCTAGCCGGCGCCGCAGCTCGTCGGCCACCTCGTTGAGCGTCATCGCATGCCCCGAGCCGGTCGGGCACTCCACGCGCAAGCTGTCCTGGTAGAAGTGGTGGTAGCGCTCCAGCGCCTCAATCAGCAGGTAGTTTACCGGGAACCACACCGGACCGCGCCAGTTGGAGTTGCCGCCGAACAGGCCGGTGGTGGACTCGCCAGGCTCGTAGTCCACCTCGTAGGAGCGCCCGTCGACGGTGACGACGTAGGGGTGGTCTTTATGCACGCGCGAGACCGAGCGGATGCCGTAGGGCGACAGAAATTCATCCTCGTCGAGCATGTAGCGCAGCAGGCGCAGCAGGCGCTCGCGCGATGGGATCGCCAGCAGGCGACGCGTTTGGCCGCCCTCGGTCAAAGTCCCCATGTACGAGATCTGCGCCGCCAGGTCGGCGCGGTTGCGCAGGAACCACTCCATGCGCTTCTTGAAGCCCGGCAGCGTGTCGACGAGCGCCGCGTCGATCACGTTGGCCGCGATCAACGGGAGCAGGCCCACCACCGAGCGGACGCGCAGCGGCGTGGTACGGCCGTCGACCTGCAGCTGGTCGTAGTAGAAGCCATCCTCGTCGTCCCACAGCCCCGTTCCGCCGAGCGTGTTCATGGCGTCGGCGATGGCCACGAAGTGCTCGAAGAACTTGGAGGCGATGTCTTCATAGCTCTTGTCGTCACGGGCCAACTCGAGCGCCATGTCCAGCATCGTGGCGCAGTAGAAGGCCATCCAGGCCGTGCCGTCGGCCTGCTCCAGGTAACCGCCGGTCGGCAGCGGCCGGGAGCGGTCGAACACGCCGATGTTGTCCAGGCCCAGGAAACCGCCCGCGAACACGTTCTTGCCCGTGACGTCCTTGCGGTTGACCCACCAGGTGAAGGTCAGCAGCAATTTCTGGAACGTGCGCGCCAGGAAGAGATGGTCACGGTCCCCGCGCGGCCCCGTCATCTTGTAGACGCGCCACGAGGCCCAAGCGTGGACGGGCGGGTTCACGTCCGAGAACGACCACTCGTAGGCCGGCAGCTGGCCGTTGGGGCTCATGTACCACTCACGCAGGAGCAGCACGAGCTGGTCTTTGGCGAACGCCGGGTCGACCTGAGACAACGGGATAGTGTGGAACGCGAGGTCCCACGCGGCGTACCACGGGTATTCCCAGGTGTCGGGCATGGAGATGACGTCGCGGTTGTAGAGCTGCGGCCAGCCGCTGTTGCGCCCGTCGAGCCGGCTGGCGGGCGGCGGCGGCTGCGACGGGTCGCCCGCCAGCCAGTCGGCCACGCCATAGTGGTAGAACTGCTTGCTCCACAACAGGCCCGCGTAGGCCGCGCGCGCGACGCGCCGCTCGTCGTCGCTCAGTTCGGGGGCCAGGCGCGCCGCATAGAAGGCGTTGGCCTCCTGCGCGCGCTCCGTGAACACCTGCTCGAACGCGGGGCCGAACAACTCCCGCGGCGCCTCCGGCGCCCCGCTCGCGGTGTCGGCGAGCAGGCGCAGCCGCAACGTGACGGTCGCCCCGGCCGGCACGGTCAGCCGGTAGTGGACCGCCGCCTTCGTGCCTGCGCGCGCGGGATTGACGGCCCCGGCCTGGCCCTCGACGACGTAGACGTGGAAGGCGTCTTTCACGTAGGGCGTCCGATTGGGCACGCCGTACAGCCGCGCCGTGTTGGTCTCGTTCTCTGTGAACAGCAACGGCGCCGCGTCGGAACTGTTGGCGGGGTCGACGGCGAGGCGGAAGCGGCCCAGGTCGGGATGCGTCGCCGACACCGCGGACGCGCCCTCGGCCTCCATGCGGCCGCGCGGCCAATAGCCCTCGCCCTCGCGGCCCCACGCCCAGGTATTGGGGAACCACAGCGTCGGCAATACGTGAATAGCGGCCGCGGCGGGACCGCGGTTGGCGACGCTCAGGCGGATCAGGATGTCGTCGGGCGCCGCCTTGGCGTACTCGGCCGTGACGTCGAAGTAGCGGCCCTCGTCGAAGACGCCGGTATCGGTGAGCTCAAACTCCGGCTTGTGACGTCCGCGCCAGCCGTTCTCTTGGACCAGCCGCTCATAGGGGAAGGCGGCCTGGGGGTACTTGTAGAGCGCCTTCAGGTACGAATTGGTTGGCGTCGCATCGAGGAAATAGTAGCACTCTTTGACGTCCTCGCCGTGGTTGCCCTCCGGCCCGCTCAACCCGAAGAGGCGCTCCTTGAGGATCGGGTCAGCGCCGTTCCAGAGGGCGAGCGCGACGCAGAGGCGTCCCTCGCGGTCGCACAGGCCAAGCAGCCCGTCCTCACCCCAGCGATAGGCCCGCGAGCGGGCGTGGTCGTGCGGGAAGTATTGCCAGGCGTCGCCATTGGCCGAATAGTCTTCACGCACCGTGCCCCACTGCCGCTCGGACAGATAGGGACCCCAGCGCTTCCAGTTGCGGGTACGTGCCGCGTCCTCGGCCAGCCGCCGCTCCTCGGGGTTTTGCTCGTTCGTCACGACCCTGCTCCTCTCACAACGCTGTCGCTCAGTATGCCAAATACCGACCGGCCCACCAGGATAGCGTAGCGCACTCGGGCCGCTTTTGTCACCATCACGATGCAGGTGGGGTGCGCCCCGCGATTGTGAGATGTGGCCTGCAACTGCCTCCCCACTGCGGTGGGGACCCCGATGGCAAACTAACGCCGACTGCGGTCGGGTGTTGCCCCCGAATGGGGCACTCTGACGCGCCCACCCTGGGGCCGCAGTGCCCGTCGTTGGCCTGCGACTGCGGTCGCATGGCAAACGACGGGCACCATCACAATCGTGGGGCGCACCCATGCGTGTGGGGTGCGCCCCGTGATTGTGAGGCGCGGCGTCAGACGCGCGGCGCACGGGCGCCCGCGCGGGCCGGCCGCCCGTGCACCGCGCTCAGCCCGCCGTCCAGCGCCCGTGCACCGCCGTGCTCCCGCGCCGCGCCCACCGGCCGCCCCTCTCGTGGGACGCGTGTCCTCCCAACACGGCCAGTGTAGCACGGAGCGGGGGGCTGTCAAGGAACACGCGCGTCCGCGCCCGCCGCAGCCGCGCGGCGCCCCTGACCGGGCCGCGGGGCGGCGGGGCGCGCCCGGCGGGGCGGGCCGGCGGCCACACCTAACCCTCTCACCATCGTGGGGCGCGCCCATGCAGGTGTGCGTGTTGGGCGCCCGCCACAAATAGAGCACACGGCTGGCACGGTTTCTGCGGCCTATGGCGTTAAGACGAGTTGACAGTGATTGAAGGAGGACATCGTGTCGAACGGCGAAGGACTGACCAGACCATTGATCAACAACATCGGCGGCATGATCGACCAGGACGCGCCGAGCGCCGACCAATTGACGGGCGGACGCGACGAGGATGTGCTGGACGACTCGGGTGTCGTCGAGGGTGGCCGCGCGCCGCATGTGCAGGACCTCTACGACGAAGACGCCGGCAACGTCATCCCTGATCCGGCCGAGATCGGCACGGGCCTCGGGCGCGGCCCCCGCATCAACCCCGATTAGTAGTCAGTAGTCAGTAGTCAGTTGCCGCGGGCGCGTGAATTGTCCTGGGAGCGCGGGCGTCTCGCCCGTCCCGGCGTCCGCCGCCCGAGCGCTGGGACGGGCGAGACGCCCGCGCTCCCAGGGGGACCCGCCGACTTTTCACAGACCCTGCCAGTCGCGGGAAATCTACTGGTCACTGGCAACTGGCAACTGGTCACTCTTTGCGACTTCCTCACGTAGACGCAGCAGCGCGAGCTCTTTGGCCTTGCATTCGAGCATGACGTCGAAGTCGGCCAGCCCGACATCGGTGGCGAAGCGACGGAAGGCCGTGGCGTTGACGTAAGCGCTGTGCGCGCCGGCCTTTTTGGCGGGGTCCTGCTCGGAGTAGTGCAGCTTGGGCGTGCGCCCGCGCCATGTCGCGCCAATGCGCTCCCACGGCGCCTCGGACAGCAGGGTCTCGCCGTTGAGCGCGTGGTGCAGGTTGTCGACGACCAGCGGTGTCCCCGTGCGCTCACAAATCGGCAACAGTGCGGCTACGGACCAAGCGCGCTCGTCGTTCTCCAAACGTAAGCGGCGATGCGCCTCGTCTGGCAACGCCTCGATGTTGCGCTCGATGCGCGCGGCGGTCCCGACAGGGTCTCCGTACACGCCGCCGCCATGTATGGTGATATCGCCGTCGATGCCAAGGATATCGAAAAGGGCGGCGTGGTAGAGCAGGTCCGCGCGGCTGCGCTCCCACACGTCGCCGGCGGCCGAGACGAGCGTGAAGTGTCCGGGGTGTACAGACAGACGTATCCCCCGCGCCAACGCGGGGATCTCGCGCGCGCCGGAGAAGTCGAGCCGCGCGAGATCGACCTCGTCATGGTTGCCGAACGGCACGAGGTTGGCCGGGATGCGGTACATCGCGATCGCATGCGCGCGATTCCAGCGCAGGATGTCCGTGAGCGAGCGCAGATTTTCGTCGAGCAAGGCCTGCACCGCCGGCATCCCGTGCGCGCGCAGCGTGGCCAGACGCAACTCGCGCACGCTATAGCCCAGCGTCATGTTGGTGCAGGCGTACCCCAAGCGCATCGCTCTATCCACCTCCTCCACGAGCGCGCCCACTCGTCCCGACCGCTCATGCTCACGGTTGGCGCTTTCCATCTATAGCGCATGCGCCATGCCTACCGTCCATGGCCCAACGGGCGTGGCAGGCGTGGATGTGGTGTTTAATCCGGCGCCGGACGCCCATCATCCGTATCGGCTGACCCATCATCCGTGCGTTGTGGCAGCGCAAGCGGCTGCTCCGACCCATCACCGGCGGTTGTGGGCGCGAGCTCGTCTGGGGGCGCACTATCCTCCCGGCCGCCGATAGCCGCCAACAGGTGCTGACGGCGATAGAAGCCGGAGCCCCCGTTCGCACGCTTACGTCGCGACGCTCGTCCCACGATGATATCCTCCCGCGCATCCGTCCGTATGTCTATACTCCAAGGATACACCTACCCCACCAAAATGACGGTTGCCCCTGGCCTCACCCCAGGACTCGTGAATTATTGTAGGGGCGTATGGCATACGCCCGCGCGTTCGAGGCCAGGACGTATGCCATACGCCCCTACGCAACGCCGGGCGCCTTGGCCTCACGGATAATTCACGAGCCCTGGGCCTCACCCACGGCGTGGCACACGGTATGCCTTCATGCGCCGCAACCTGTACAGCATGAAAAGAGTAGAGCAGGGAGAGAGCAGTGGCAACGATAGACGCTCCACGGGGACAGACGCCGCGACGAGGGCAAGGGCGAGGCGGACGCGAAACGGCCGTCTGGCATGGCGGCTTCATCGCGGGCGAGATAATCCTGGCGGTGTTGATCTTGGCGCTGGCCGTCGCCGTGAAGGGCCACCCGGCGCCGCTGCCGGGCGATGTGGGCATATCCGTGACGTGGCAGCGCCTGCTGCTGCCACACCGGACACTCACAACGGTCGTCGACGACGTCAGCACGGTGGGATGGCCGCTGCCACAGGCGGTGACGCTCGCCGGCGTCACGCTCGTCTTGATAGCGTTGCGGCGGTGGCTGGCGGCGCTGCTGGCCCTCGCGACGGCCGGCATCGCCGATGGCTCGAACTATCTGCTTGCCGAGGTGATCCGTCGTCCACGCCCCGACGGCTATGGGGTACGCGTGCTCAACCACATCGCCCACTACTACAGTTTCCCCTCGGGCCATGTTGTCCACGCCTTTGTCTACTTCGGGTTCCTGCTCTTCCTGACCCTGACCCTCCCCCGCGCGTTCCGCGCGACGCCGTGGCTCTGGCCGGCGCCGATTATCCTCGTCGCGCTCGTGGCGCTGATGGGGCCGTCGCGCCTGCTGGAAGGCGAGCATTGGCCGAGCGATGTGCTGGCGGGCGCGCTCTACGGCCTGTTCTGGCTGGTGATCACCCTCCACGTCTACCGCTGGGCGGCCGCGCGCTGGCCGCGCCTGGCCGGCGTGCCTTTTTCGCGGCCCTGACGCTCGTGCGCCACGCGCGCCCCCCTTCTACCCTTTGCGTGTACCGGTGCGGACTGTCGCAGGCGTCGGTGTGTCCTGCGTCCCCCTCTTCTGCGCCGCCGCCTCGATGCGCCCGTCGAGCGCGGCGATCTCGCCGGGTATCAGGTCGGAGAGGACGGGTTTGCCGTAGTCGCGGTTGGCCACGGTCACGAGGTTTTCCCGCGTGAAGCCCAAGCGCTCCGTCTTCTCCAGCAGCGCCGCCAACAGGGTTTCGGCCGACGGCTCACTCGGCTTGACCACGCTGAACGGCGGCATGTCGTCGAGGTCGATGGCCTCCGCCTTGATCGTCTCGGCGTTGGCGACGTTGGCGCCGCCGAGGCGCGTCAGGTAGTCCTTGAAGGTCGGGTTCTCCAGCACGAGGCCAATAGGGAACGCGCGGGTGTTGGTCTTGATGACGCGATGGATGCAGGCCTCGGAGATGCCGTCGTCGCCGATGCGCAACTCCGACTCGACCAGGACGTCCACGAAGTACTCCAACCCGCTCGCGCTGATTGGCACGATGCGCCCGACCTCGTTGTCCTCTTTCTCCTCCAAGCCTTTGCCGGCGATGGTGTCGGTGATCACGATGCACGCCTTGGAGTCGATGCACAGCGGACGCAGGATCTCGCCGCAGACGACCTGGAGCCGCTGCAAGTCGGCCCCATCGAGCTCGGGGTAGGGATTGCCGGTCTCCTCGCGCTTGGCGTTGAGGAACTCGGCGTAGGTGGGCGCGAACCACTGGTTCCACGAATCCAGCGCGAAGCAGCCGTAGTTCTGCGCATGGCCCTCGGGGTCGTGCAGCGCCCAATCGATGGCGGCCTCCAGTTCGTTCGGTTCCGCGAGCTCGAAGGCGTCGAAGCGCGATCCATCGGCGCCGGGCAGGTGGCAACTCTTCAGTTCGGTGTCAAAGAAACAGAGCTTGCCAAGGCCGGCCTCGGCCAGACTCGCGGCGAAGGTGCTCTTGCGCGTGCCGGAGGCGCCGCGCACGCCGATGCGCAGGCGCTGCGTCTTGGGACGATGGGCCTGGGGGTTGAAACGCTTGCCAGCCACGTTCATGGGTGTGCTCTCCTCGACGCCTCGCGACGCCGCGCCACTATAATAGAACATACGATCTATTATTATCCTAACACAAGGATGGGCGTGTCGTCAACGATTTGTGGATCGTTGACGCGCTCTTGACACCGGTCTCTTGCCCGGCTACAATATGATCATAACGTCAACGTCATGATTGTGGCAGATGGTGGAATGTGGATGAATCGGATGCGCATCGGCGATGTGGCGGAGCGGGCCGGGGTAACGCCGCGCACCATTCGGTACTACGAGAGCATTGGACTGATCCCTCCGGGTGAGCGTGAAGGCCACGGTCAGCACTACTACACGGAGGAGACGCTTGGCCGCCTGCGGAAAATTGACCAGTTAAAGAAGCTTGGACTCAGCCTGGATGAAATACGTGACGTCATCGACCTCTATTTCATTGACCCCAGTGGCATACAACCAAAACAGAAAGTCCTCGCCATCCTGCGCCAACATCTCGCCGAGGCAGACCAGAAGATCGGCGCGTTACGGCAATTTCGCGCCGACGTACAGGCCCATATCGAACGCTTCGAGCGCTGGCTCGAGGAAACAGCACATCACTAACCATTTTTCACACCAACATGACGTTGACGTAAAGGTCATGTAAGTATAGGCAAACGAGCCTGAAGAAAGGACACATCATGTCAACCCCTACACCCGGTGGAAGCCTCACACTCGCGGACGACCTCACCCTGAGCCGCATGGGCTATGGCGCTATGCAGCTCGCCGGACCCGGCGTGTTCGGCCCGCCCAAGGATCGCGCGCAGGCGATCGCGGTCCTCCGCGCGGCGATCGACCTCGGCGTGACGCACATCGACACCAGCGACTTCTACGGACCCACCACGGTGAACGAGCTCATCAAGGAGGCGCTGCACCCGTATCCCGCTGACCTGCACATCGTCACCAAAGTGGGCGCCCGGCGCGGCGCCGACGGCTCATGGTCCCCGGCGCTCTCTCCCGACGATCTCACCCGCGCGGTGCACGAAAACCTCGCCCACCTCGGACTCGACGTCCTCGATGTCGTCAACCTGCGTGTCGGCCGCGTCGGCATGGGCGATACCATCACCGACGCGTCGTTGGCGGCGCCGTTTACCGCGCTCGCGGACCTGCGGCGGCAAGGGCTCATCCGCCACCTCGGCGTCAGCAACGTCTCGGCGGCGCAGCTTACCGAAGCGCGGTCCATCGCTCCGGTGGTGACCGTGCAAAATCTCTACAACCTCGCCCATCGCCAAGACGACGGCCTCGTCGAGCGGTGCGCGCGTGACGGGATCGCCTTCGCGGCGTTCTTCCCCCTCGGGGGATTTTCGCTCCTGCAATCCGCGGTACTCGATCGTGTCGCCACGCGTCTCGACGCGTCCGCGCAGCAGGTCGCGTTGGCGTGGCTCCTGCAGCGGTCGTCCACGATGGCGCTTATTCCGGGCACGTCGTCGGTGGCTCACCTGCGCGAGAACATCGCCGCCGCGGCTCTTGCACTGCCGACGGACGCGATCGACGAACTCGACACCATCGGTCGCTGACCTGTAAGGGGGCGGCTGGCGCGTCTACCGGCGTTCACGGAAAGTTGTTTTCCAGTGACCCACCTTAGGGCAACTTGATCGAAGCGGCCGGCCCGAGGGCGACGGCGTTGCTGAAGGAATGGGGGCAGCTGAGGAGAAGGCGTCTACGACAACTGCGCGGCCGCCCATCTATGCAGATCGCTACGGTAGCGGAAGAGCGGTCTCCCGCTGGCAAGGAGGACGTCGCGGATAGGCCCGTTGAGTTCGTCCAGCGTGCTCCAACGCGCCGCGCGGATCTCGCGCGTGTCGATGGGGTCGATCGCCGTCTGGTCCGTCGTCGCGGAGAGCACATGCGTCGTCCAGTCGACGCCGTCGTCGCCGCGCGTGAAGCGGACGTAGATGCGCAGCAGGTAGCGCCGCGCCATGGCGTCCAGGCCGGTCTCCTCGCGCGCCTCGCGCAGCGCGCCCGCGTCCATCGCTTCGTCGCGTCGCAGCGCGCCGCCCGGCGCGCGGTAGGCGCCGGGCGGGTAGGAGGGCTTGGCGATCACGGCCAACCGGGCGCCATTGAACACGAACGTGGTCACGTCGTGCGCGCGTCCGTCGCGCTGGCTGCCGCGGATCATCGCCAACTCCGGCGCGCTGATCTCGTAGGACGCGCGCGCCTCGCGCGGTGTTCCGTAGCGCTCTTCGGCCGCGGCAATAACGGCGGCTGTGACATACATTGACCCCTCACCCCCAACCCCTCTCCCTAACCGTGGGAGAGGGGAGACGCCCTCCGTGTCACACGAACAGTTGTATGTCCCCCCTCGCCCCTTGAGGGAGAGGGGTCGGGGGTGAGGGGTCAGCGCCGCAGCCCCCTGGCGGCCGCCCCCTTGATACCGCCGCCACCGCCGCTACCGCCGCCGAGGCCGGGGATATTGGGCATGCGGCCGTTGGAGAACTGCTTCATCATCTTCTGCATCTGCTTGAACTGGCTCAACAGCGCGTTGAGCTCCTGCACGCTGGTCCCGCTGCCCGTGGCGATGCGGCGGCGGCGGCTGGCGTTGAGCACGTTGGGGTCGCGGCGTTCCTGCAGCGTCATCGAGCTGATGATGGCCTCGACGCGCTTGATCTGGTTGTCGTCGATCTGCGAGAGATCGGCGCCCTTGGTCAAGTTGCGCATGCCCGGTATCATGCCGATGATCTGCGTCAGTGGACCCATCTTCTTGATCTGCTGCAGCTGCTTGAGGAAGTCGTCCAGGTCGAAGCTGCCGGTGCGCAGCTTCTTGTCCATGGCCTCGCCCTGCGACTGGTCCATGGTCTGCTCGGCGCGCTCGATCAGCGAGAGCATGTCGCCCATGCCCAGGATGCGCGAGGCCAGCCGGTCGGGGTAGAACGGCTCCAGCGCGTCGGGCTTCTCGCCCGTGGCCAGGAACTTGAGCGGGATGCCCGTGACCGCGCGGATGGAGAGGGCCGCGCCGCCGCGGGCGTCGCCGTCGATCTTGGTCAGGATCATGCCCGAGAGCGGCACGCGCGCGTTGAACTCCTCGGCCACGCGCACGGCGTCCTGCCCCGTCATGGCGTCGGCGACGAGGATCACCTCGGTCGGGTCGACGCGCATGCGGATCGTCGCCACCTCGTCCATCATGTCGTCGTCGATGTGCAGGCGGCCCGCCGTGTCCACGATCACGACCGAGGCGCCGTTCTGGCGCGCGTGCTGTAGGCCGCGCTCGGCGATGTCCACGGGGTTGTTCTGTGGGTCCTCCGCGTAGACGGGGATATTCAATCCTTTGCCCAGCGTGACCAGCTGGTCGATAGCGGCGGGACGGTAGACGTCGGCCGCGACCAGCAACGGGTGCAGGCCCTGTTTGCGCAGGTAGAGCGCTAGCTTGGCCGCAGTCGTCGTCTTGCCGGAGCCCTGTAGTCCCACCAGCAGGAGCACGGCGGGTGAGCGGCTGCCGTAGTCGAGCTTGCCGGGCTCGCCGAGCATGGCGACGAGTTCTTCGTTGACGATCTTGATGACCTGCTGCGCCGGCGAGAGGCTCTGCAGCACCTCGGCTCCGACGGTGCGCTCCTTGAGGCGCTTGATGAACTCTTTGACGACCTTGAAGTTGACGTCGGCTTCGAGCATGGCGAGCTTGACCTCGCGCATAGCCTGATCGACGTCCTCCTCGGTCAGCTTGCCCTTGCGGCCCATCTTGCCGAAGATGTCCTGCAAGCGATCGGTTAAGTTTTCAAACATGTCAGTCCTCTAGTGTTTAGTGTCTAGTGATGAGTGTTTAGAACTGATCACTAGACACTAGACACTAATCACTAATCACTCGGGATCGAACAGCGCTTCGACAAACGCGATCGCGTCGAAGGGCGCGAAGTTCTCCACCTTCTCGCCCGTGCCCACGAACTTGATGGGCACGCCGAGCTCGCGGCGGATGGCGAAGGCTACACCGCCCTTGGCGGTGCCGTCGAGCTTGGTCAGGATCACCCCGGTAATGCCGACCGCCTCGCGGAACGAGCGCGCCTGCAAGAGCGCGTTCTGCCCGCTCGTGGCGTCGAGCACCAGCAGCACCTCGTGCGGCGCCGTCGGGTCGACCTTACGCGCCACGCGCTGGATCTTCTTGAGCTCTTCCATCAGGTTAAACTTGGTGTGCAGGCGCCCGGCCGTATCAACGATCACGTCGTCCATGCCGCGGGCGCGGCCGGCCTCCATGGCGTCGTAGACGACGGCGCCGGGGTCGGACGAATAGTCGTGGGCAATGACGGGGACGCCGAGGCGCTCGCCCCACACCTTGAGCTGCTCGACGGCGGCGGCGCGGAACGTATCGCCGGCGGCGATGATGACGCGGCGGCGATTGTGCTCGAGGTAGTGCGCCAGCTTAGCGATGCTGGTGGTCTTGCCGACGCCGTTGACGCCGACCACCTCGATCACGCGCGGGCCGGGCTCGACCTCGACGAGCGGTACGCCCTCGGCGCCGCCGAGCATGTCGACGAGTTGCGCGCGCAGCGCGGCGGTCAGTTCGGGCGCCTGCGTCAGGTGGTCGCGCTCGACCTGCCGGCGCAGCCCATCCACCACCTCCGCCGTGATCGACACGCCGAGATCCGCGCGCACGAGCAACTCTTCAAGCTCGTCCCACAGCTCCTCGTCGATAACCTCGGTGGTAAATAGGTTCGTGACCTGTTTGAAGACGTTCTCGCGCGTCTTCTCCAGGCTCTGTTTGAAAGGGTTGATATTGCGCAGCCGCTGAAACATGTGCACCTTGTGGTAAGAAATAGCAGGATACTTTACCTCACGATTATAGCACTATCGACTCCCATGAGCCGCCCGCGCTGAGGCAGAGATTGTGCTTACATACTCCGGCTACGTGCTCCGCTACGGCAAAAGCCAGGGCTCGTGAATTATCGAAACCTGCGACTGCCTCCCCACCGCAGTGGGGAGGCAGTCGCAGGCTTACGGCGCCGATAATTCACGAGCCGTGGGGCACAAGTTTGAGCAAGCGGCCCTCCCGCTCGTGCGCGGCGATGGGCAACGTGAACCAGAACGTGGAGCCCTGCCCAGGCGCACTGTCGACGCCCACGCGCCCGCCCTGCTCCTCGATCAGTTGGCGGCTAATGTAGAGGCCCAAACCGAGGCCACCGCCGGATACACCCGCGTCGTGGCGGACGCCAACCCCCGCGACGCGGTGAAAACGGCCCCAGACGCGCTCCTGCTGCTCCGGCGTGAGCCCCACACCTTCGTCGCGCACGCCCACCCGTGCCTCGGCCCCCACGCGGCGCAGCGCCACCACGATCGGCCGCGCCGCGTCCGAGTACTTGAGCGCGTTCGTGATGTAGTTTATGAGCACTTGCGTGACCCGCACCGCGTCGACCTCGACCTGTATGGGTCCATCCGACGCCTCCAGCGCGATCTCTCGCGTGGGCCAGGCGCGCCGCTGCTCCTCCACCGTCGCGGCGACGATGGAGGTCAGGTCCGCCGGCGTGCGCGTGATCTCCAGGCGGCCCGCCCCGATGCGCGTGGCGTCGAGCAGGTCGGTCACCAGTCGAGTCATGCGCGCGCTGACCTGGTCGGTGCGCGCCAAAAGGTCGGTAACGCCGGCGAGCAGACCCGCCAGGTCAGCGTCATGTACACCGGGGTTTGGGCCATCGACGCGCCCCCGCGCCGGCGCGTCGAGCCGGTCGGCCACCGTGCGCACCCGCCGCGCCGCCAGCTGCACGTTGCCCTTTATCGCGGTCAGGGGCGAGCGCAGTTCGTGCGTGACGATAGAGAGGAACTCGTCCATGCGCTGGTTGGCGGCGCGCAGCAACTCCGCCTCCTGCTCGAGCGCACGCCGGCGCGCGGCGGCCGCCGCAGCGTGCGCGGCCAGGCTACGACCGATGAGCGCCGTCGTCAGGACCAACAGCGCCAGTTCGACGACGGTGGCCAGCGCGATCGTGATTGTGGCGTTGCGCACGCCGTCGCGCGCCAGCGCCGTCCTGCCGGCCAGCAACCTGTTCTCCTCACCGTTCATCGTAGCGATGACACCTCTAATCGTGTCCATCAGACGTTGACCGTTGTTGGTGCGCACGATGCCAACCGCCGCGGCCTGCCGGCCCTGCCGGCGCAAGGTCACGGTTTGTTCCAACTCGGCCAGCTTCTCCCGCACGAGTGGGGTCAGCCGTCCCAAATTCCCCCGCTGGACGGGGTTATCGCGCGTCAGGCCGGCCAGGCTGTTGAGCGCGCCGGAGACACGGGTTCGCGCGTTGTCGTACGGCCGCAGATAGGACTGATCGCCCGTCAGGAGATAGCCTCGCTGGCCGGTCTCGGCGTCGTCGAGGGTGACGAGCAGGGCGTTGAGCCCGCCGCGGACCAACTCGGTGTGGGTCACCGCCGCGTCACGGTCGTACAGCGACCGCAGGCTGCCATAGGAGAAGAGGCTGTTACCCACGATCAATATGACGACCAACAGCGACAGGGGCGCCAGCCAGCGGGTGACGAAGACGTCGCGCACACATCTCCTTTCAAAGGGGCGCCGCATACAAATAGGGACTCCAGCGCGTAGTATAGCGCCAACGCGGGCACAGGCCACGCTTATGTACGGGACCGCTCGCTTTGTTTCACCGGCCGCCGGCCAGCTGCCGGTCGATCTCCGCGTGCAGTTCGGCGGCGACGGCGCCGAGGGCGTGCGCGGCCACGAGCAGACGCGTGACCGCCTCCTCCAGCCGGCGGACGCGCTCGTCCGGCGGGAGGGAGGGCGGCCGCTTCGCGACGACGACGCCCCGCCGTGGCGCCGTCGCGACCCAACCGTCGCGCTCGAGCTCGCCATAGGACCGCGCGACCGTATTGGGGGCCACGCCGAGGTCGCGCGCGAGCTGGCGCACCGAAGGCAGCGGCTGTCCGGGGTGTAGGAAGCCGAAGGCGATGCGGGCGCGTAGCTGGGTCACGATTTGTTCGTAGGGCGGCAACGCGCTGCCCTCATCCAGGACGAGCAGCGCGCCGTTCATACGGCCACGCGCGTCCCCGGGCGCGGCCACCCGGTGACCTGCCCACCGATGCGCCCGCGGCAGTTGGTCAGCAACGCGCCCAACAGAAAGACGACGAGGGCGAGAAATGGATAGCTGCCGACGATGCCATGGGCGGCCCTGTACGAGTGATGCGCGAACAGATTAGCGGACAGCAGCGACCACTGCGCGTAGCCCATGAAAGCGAGGGTCTCCAGCGCGCTGGATTGCACGACCGTGATGGCCTGGGCGCGGATCATCTCGTCGGCGTGCAGGGCCGCCGCCGGGTCGGCGGTGACGAGGAGTCGGGGCAACGCGACGATGCGCCGCATGATGATCTCCGCCACCGCGGCGACGACCACCATCGCGGCCGGTAACAGCGCCAGTATCAAAGGATGGTAAGGGATTCGTATGCGGTCGTAGCCTACGGGTTCAACGTAGAGTTGCCCGCCGAAGGTCGGCAGCAGGGACAACGTCGCCCAGGCCGTGGCGGCAAACAGCAGCACAGGGGGCAGGAGCAGCAGCGGGGAACGGTAGTCGTCCAGACGGCGCCGCCGCAGGTCTCCGTAGGCGACGCCGGCGCGCTGGCCCGCGCGCAGGCGCCGCACTCCCAGGATATATCCGATACCGTACCCGCAGAGAGATAGGCTGAAGTAAGCGACGTACGACGTCTCTGGGGTCGGCGCGAAGGACGGATCGCCGGTAAGAACTGTCACTAGAGCAGTATAGATGAGGGTGGTCGCGACCATCGTCACGCCCGCGCAGATCATCGCGAACGCGTTGATGGCTAAATTCGCACGCCGGATGTCCTCCGCCACCGTGCGGGTGGCGCCGTCGTAGTCGACGACCCGCCACGTCCACAGTTGTTTGCGCCAATGCGCCCGACTGGCCGGGTCCGGTGTCTTGTACTGGCCCCGTGTACGCAGGTACACCCCCCCCGCGATGATCACGGCGCCTATCACAAGAAAAAGCAGCGGCGCGAGCGCTTGCGTTACGATCCCCATCACCACACCCCTTTCTGTATTAGCCCCATAATACAGACTCTCGCCGTCTGTGTCAACAGCATGGTACAGACGATCATAAGTAACCGTAGTAAAAACCGCGCTGCGCCTGGCGTAGTACCCTAAAAACGCACGCCCGGTACAATACGGACATGAACAGTGAGGACAGCAAACGCATGAGGCTGGACCGGCTTGACGTACAGACCGAGGTATCCGTAGAGTTCCGCGAGATCACGGCGCACATAGAGCAACGCGTCAGGGCGTCGGGGGTCGACGAGGGGCTGTGCTACATCTTCAGCCCGCACACTACGGCGGGTCTCACCATCAATGAGAACGCCGACCCCGACGTGCGGCGTGACATGATCCACGCGCTCGACCGCGCCGTCCCATTGCGCGATCCGGCGTATCGCCACACCGAAGGCAACTCGGCCGCCCACGTCAAGGCGAGCATGATGGGCTTCTCGGCCGTCGTGCCGGTCATGGGCGGACGCCTCGTGCTAGGGACCTGGCAGGGCGTCTACCTATGCGAGTTCGACGGGCCACGCCGTCGCCAGGTGCTGGTGACCGTGGCGCCGGTCGCGGATTCCTGATAGCGTACCGGAGCTTGCACACGCCTCCGCTCCCCTGTGATGCGCCTATAATAGTAGGTTGGAACAGCGGCCTATTGTCCGGAGATCTTAGGGTGAAATATCGGTTCTACGTCGACGAAGTCGGCAATTCGGACTTGGGGGCGTCACACGATCCGAACCACCGGTACCTAAGCCTGACCGGCGTCATCATGGAGCTTGGTTATGTTGACGCGACGGTTTTCCCCGCGCTTGAGGCTTTGAAGCGAAAATATTTTGGGTCGCATCGGGACGAACCGATTATCCTGCACCGCAAGGAATTGGTAAATAAGAAACAATCGTTCAGTGTCTTAAACGATCCGGCCGTAGAGAGTGCGTTCAACGCCGAGTTGATAGCATTGCTGCAGAATCTCGAGTACGTTGTCATCACCGCCGTCATCGACAAGCTCGAACACAAGCAACGCTATCAAGTATGGCAGAATGACCCTTACCACTATTGCCTGACGGTATTGGTTGAACGCTACGCCCTATGGCTGCGCGCCAAAGGCGCGGTCGGGGACGTCATGGCCGAGTCACGCGGCAAGAAGGAGGATCAGCGGTTAGCGGAAGTCTTCGCGGAGATACATGCCAACGGCTCTGAATTCGTCGGGACAGACGTGTTTGCCGCTCACTTAACCAGCAAGCAACTCAAGATCAAATCCAAGAGCAACAATATAGCCGGTCTGCAACTCGCGGATCTTCTCGCACATCCCAGCTATCGCGCCACTCTCGCAAGGCAGCAAGGGACGCCGCTGCTCGCCAATTTCGGCGGTGAGATCGCCGCCATCTTGGAACATTCCAAATACAACCGGGGTCCAGAAGGGCGTATTGAGGGATGGGGACGGGAGTTACTACCATAGCGCGAAAAAAACGGCCCCGAAGGGCCGCGAAGGTAAAAACCTTCCACCTCCAGTAGTCTGGATTAACCTTATTATAGAACATACGCGCTTGGCCGTCAAATATTCAGCCCCATTTCCGCGGATCCGTCATTCTGTTCTTTACGCGCCGCCGTTACCAACTCGTGGGCCAGGCGCGTCGGCTCGGGCATGACACGGCGGCGGCAACACTCCGTGACGAGGCGCGCCGAGGTCTCGACGCTCACCCGATGGCCGGGCGAGACAAACAACAGCGCCTTGCGGCCGGTGGCCGGCCGGATGACCGTGCCGACGACGCGCCCGCCGTACGTCAAGGGGCTGTGGTCGCCCTGCTCCGGCCCTGGCTCCTCGTAGCGGCCCACCAACCTGCTCTTGGCACAGCCGATCGACGGCGTGTCAAGCACGAGGCCGAGGTGGCTGGCCAGTCCCAGCCCGCGCATGTGCGCGATGCCCTGTCCGTCGAATATGAACAGGTCGGGCCGATGCTCCAACAGGTCGATCGCGGCCAGTACACCGGGCGCCTCCCGGAAGGAGAGCAGCCCTGGCACGTAGGGGAACGCGGTCGGCGTGCGCGAGACCTTGCGCTCCACGACCTCCAGGTCGGGCCAGGTGAGCACGACGACGCCGGCGTAGGTCGTTTCGGTCGCCGCGACGTAGCTGTTGTCGACGCCGGCAATGAGGCGCAACGGCCCGAACTCATCCGCCACGACGACGCGACCGCGCAGCTCGCGCTGTACCTGTTGCGCCTCCTCCGGCGTCATGTCCCAGCGGTGCTCGGTGGTTATGTGCATATAAAGCAACCCTTTTGCCCCTATGTCACGCCCGGTTGGCGCGTACATCGTAGCATGATAGACGTAACCTATATTCTACCCATCCGGCGGCGGGGGGCCGGATGAATTCTGGAAACTTCAAGTCGATCGACATCGAGATCCGCGACGACTAGGGCCATTGCTGGCGCAGCAGACGCACACCGCGGTGTACGTTGGACTTGACCGTGCCGACCGGCTGGCCCAGCAACGCCGCCACCTCGTCGTAGCTCAGTTCGTTGACGTGACGCAGGATGACCGGCGCGCGGTAGCGCTCCGGCAGCGCCGCGATGAGCGCGCCGAGCTCGCGCCCGCGCTCGGCCGCCTCGACCAGCGGCTCCGGCCCGTTGCGCGGGTCGTCCGCCGGGTCGAGCCGGAGCACGCCGTCGTCGTCGGCGCCGTCGAGCGGAACAGTGCGCGGCCGCGCGCGGCGGGCCCGGTTGCGCGCGACGTTGAGCGTGATCTGGAACAGCCACGCCTTGACCTGCAGGGTGGCGCGCTGTTCGCGCGGATAGGCGGCCAGCGCGCGGTAGGCGCGCACGAAGGCGTCCTGCACGATCTCTTCGGCGTCGGGCGGGCAGGCGCAGTAGCGCAGCGCGAACAGGTAGAGCCGGTCCTGGTACGCGCGCACCAACGGCTCGAAGGCCGCATCCACGTCGCGGGCCAGGCCCTGCCGCAGGTCGTCGTCTGTCACCCCTTCGAGCCCTCCTCATGATGCCTCTGCATTCCGCATAGTGAAACACGACGGGATGGCCTATGGTTGCATTGCCCCCACGGTACGTTGTCCAGTGACCAACAGGCGCGCTCGCGTTACGGCGTGAACCGCCATGGGATGGACACGGTGGCGCGGGGCGCGCCGCGCAGACCGGCGCGGCTCACGAGCTCAAACGTGCGGTCCTCCGCCTCGGGCGTGAAGAGCGCGGCGACCATCAGACGGGCCACGTCGGCGCGCGGGATCATACCGCTGCCGATGGCTGTGCCCCCTTCACCGACCACGACATCATGTGTCGCCGCGTCGTCGGTCAGGCCGCCCGGACGAACGATGGTGTAGGCCAGCCCAGAGGCGCGCAGCCGCTCCTCGGCCACATTCATGGCGTCGAGCACGGCCCCGATGACCTCGCGGAACTGGGCGGGGATGGCCGGGGCCGAATCGCCCACGCCGATCGACGCCTCGAGCACGAAGCGGCGCGCGCCGGACGCGCGGGCCGCTTCGATCAGGTTGACGACCCCCACACTGAAGATGTCCGTACGCCTCGCCCCCTCCCCCTTCGGCCCGACGGCGCACAGGACGGCGTCGACGCCCGCGACGGCGCGCCGCGCGTCGTCCGCGTCCATCAGGTCGCCGACGACCACGTCGTCGACGCCCATGTCAGCGAGCATCGCTCTCTTCGCCGGGTCGCTGGTCAGCGCGCACACAGCCAGCCCGGCGTCCCGCGCGTAGCCGACGACCGCCCGCCCTGTCCCGCCGGTCGCGCCGGCTATAAGCGCGCGCGCTACTGTCATGGATTGATCGACCATGGTATGAGCCTCCGTCACTAATCTAACGATGTCAGAGTCTACAGCCTTGCAAGAGAGCGCACACTCTCTTGCAAGGCTGTAGACTCTCTATAGTATGGATGAACCGCGAGCAATCGCCATAAACGACCTAGGGGCGCCGGAGGCGGCCGCGCAGGCTATCGCCGAGGGCGGCGTCATCGCGTTCCCCACCGACACGGTTTATGGGCTCGGCGCCGGCCTGTGGCAGCCCGACGCCATCACCAAACTGTACGCGCTAAAGGGCCGTCCCGACGAGAAGGCGCTGCCCGTGTTGCTGGCCGCCGCGGAACAGTGGGCGGAGGCCGCCACGGACGCGCCCGAGGCGGCGCGGCGGCTGATGCGGCGCTTCTGGCCGGGCGCGCTCACGATCGTGCTGCCGCGCCGGCCCGATGTGCCGGACGCGGTCGGCCCATTGACGCGCACGATCGCGCTGCGCGTCCCCGGCCATGAGGGGCTGCGGCGCGTCCTGGCACGCACCGGCCCGCTCGCCAGCAGTTCGGCCAATCGCTCGGGCCAGCCACCGGCTACTAGCGCCACGCAGACGCTCGACGAACTAGGGCATGGCCTCGCCCTCACGCTCGACGGCGGCGCGCTGCCGCCGCGCCCGCCCTCCACCGTGGTCGACGTCACCAGGCCGGAGCCGGTCATCGTGCGGCAGGGCGCGATCACGGCCGACGCCATCGCGCGTGCCCTCGCCGCGCGAGATGAGTATAATAAGCCATGATCATCATTATTGGGGCCGGTCTGGCCGGCTTGACCTGCGCGAAGGTGCTGCACGAGCGCCGCCAGCCGTTCATGATACTCGAAGCCTCGGACGGACCCGGTGGACGCGTGCGCACCGACGTCACACCGTCCGGCTTCCGGCTCGACCGTGGCTTCCAAGTGCTCTTCACGGCCTACCCCGCCGCGCGCCGCCACCTCTCGCTCGGCCGCCTGAACCTGCGCCGCTTCGACCCCGGCGCCCTGATCGCCCTCAAGGGCAAGCTACACACGCTCTCCGACCCCACGCGCGACCCCGGCGCCCTGCTGCCCACCCTGCTCACCCGTGTCGTGCCCTTCGGCGACAAGACGCGCGTGCTGTCCCTGCGCCGCGACGTCGCGCGCCGGCCGCTCGCACAGATCTTCGCCGACGACACGGACACGACGCTTGAGTACCTGCGCGCGCGCGGCTTCAGCGACCGCTTCGTCGACAACTTCGCGCGCCCCTTCTACGGCGGCATCTTCCTCGACCGCTCGCTCGAGACGACCGCGGCGATGTTCCGCTTCACCTTCAAGATGCTGTCCGAGGGCGATACGGTCGTCCCCGCCGACGGCATCGGGGCCATCACCGAGCAATTGGCGCGCTTCCTCCCCGTGCAGGACCTGCGCTACGGCGCGCGCGTGATCGACGTGCTCACCGACGGCGCGCGCGCGTACGGCGTGCGCACCGAGGACGGCGCGGTGGTCGAGGCCGACGCGATCGTGGTGGCGGCCGACCCGCCGACCACGGCGCAGCTGACCGGCGCGCCCATGCCGACCACGCCCGTGGTGACCTCATGCGTCTACTACGCCTCGCCGCGCCCGCTCTACACCGCGAAGAAGATCGTGCTCAACGCCGCGCCGGACGCCTACGTGAACAACCTGACGCAACTCACCAACGTCGCCCCGAGCTACGCGCCGCCAGGGCAGCACCTGCTCTCGGCCACGCTGCTGGAGCTGCCGCAGGGCCGCGACGACGACATCGCGGCGCGCGCGCTGGAGGACATCGCGCGCATGTTCCCGCGCCGCCACGCTGAGAAGTTGCTCAAGCCGCTCGCCGTCGTGCGCGTGCCCTTCGCGCAGTTCGCGCAGCCGCCCGGCATCTTCCAACGGTTGCCCGGCAACGAGACCGCCATCGCCGGACTGATCGTGGCCGGCGACGGCACACTCTCGTCGTCGATCCAGGGCGCCATGTTGAGCGGACAGCGCGCCGCCGACGCCGCGCTGCACGCCATCGACACGGGCGCGCTCACGCCGGTCTAGTTCTCTATTACTCCGTAGGGGGTATCTTTGCGCCCGAAGAAGCCGACGCTCGTCACGCTCATCACCAACTCCCCGCTCTGGTTGTGTACCTCACCACGGCCACGAACGATGCCGAGAGTGGGGCGACTCTTGGAGGGGATGCACTCGAGCACCGTGAAGGCGGCGCGCAGCGTGTCGCCGGGGCGCACCGGTTGGAGCCAGCGCAACTCGTCGATGCCGGGCGACCCCAGGCTGACCGTGTCGTTGAGCAACCCGTCGACGAGCAACCGCATGTAGATGCTCGCGGTCTGCCAGCCGCTGCTGATGAGGCCGCCAAACATGGAATCCTTGGCCCGCGCGGGGTCGACATGGAACGGCTGCGGGTCATATTCTTTGGCGAACGCGATGAGTTCGTCCTGCGTGACCGTGCGGCTGCCCAACGCGACGACATCGCCCGGCTGGAAATCCTCGAAGTAGTGGTAGCGCTTCTCCATCGTGCCCTTTCTTTGCTACGACTCCGTCAATCGGCCGGGACGTCGACCCACCGTTGATCGCGCGCGCTGGCCAGGATACCGTCGCCGATCACGTTCTCACGATGGCCGTCGGCGAACGTCGGAAAATCCGGCGGACGCCCCGACGCGTAGCCGCCGTCGCGGATGTAGGCATAGATGGCGCGATTGATCGCCGTGTGGCTATCCGCGAAGCCCTCGTCGTGGCCGGCGGGATAGCGCGCGTAGGGGCGCGCCGACTCGTCCAGCAGCGCGGGGTCCTTGATCAGCACCTCGTTGGGCCGGTCGCGCCGGCCGATCCAGAGCTCGTTGGGGCGTTCACCATCCCACGCCAGCGACGCGCGCGAGCCGTTGACCTCGATCCTGAGGCTGTTCTTGCGCCCGGCGCTCACCTGCGACACCTGCATGCACCCGCGGGCGCCGTCGCCGAGGTGAAACAGCACGTTCGCGGCATCCTCCGTCTCCATTGTCACGGGCGTACGCGGGACCTCGGCCGTGGAAAATGTTTCAATGGCCTGCCGCGGTTTCTGGCGCACCGGAATAAACGTCGCCATGTCGGCCAGCACACGCCGCACCGGCAGACCGGTTAGGAACCGCGCCAGGTCGAGCCAGTGCGAGCCAATGTCGCCGACAGCGCGCAGCGCGCCGCCCTGGCCGGCCTCGACACGCCAGTTGTAGTCGGTGTCCAGGAGCAGCCAGTCCTGCCAGTAGCCGCCGTGTACGGTGTAGACATCGCCGAGCTCCCCGCGCTGGATGAGGGCGCGCGCGTGCCGCAGCAGCGGGTAGAAACGGACGTTGAAAGTGACCGCGTGCACCAACCCGCTGCGTTCGGCCAGCGCCAGCAACTCGGCCGACTCCGCGCTGGTCATGCCCAGCGGCTTCTCGCAGACGACGTGCTTACCTGCCTCCAGCGCGGCCTTGGCGGCCGGATAGTGGTAGATATTGGGAGCCGATATGTCCACGACGTCGACGTCGGGGTCGGCGATGAGGTCGCGGTAATCGCCGTAGGCGCGCGGCACAAAGAGCTCCGTGGCCTTGCGCGCGGCCGACTCCTGGCTGCTTCCGGCCAGGGCTACGATCTCGACGTAGCCAAGCCGGCGCAGCGACTCGATGTGCGCCGGCCCAATGAAGCCGGCGCCGATGACACCAACGCGGATGGGCGCATGTGGACCGCTGCTCGCCATGATGGTATCTCCTCTTATCTCCCAGATCGCCCCTCTATCTCCCAGATCGCCCCTCGCCTAGACGGGTTGCAGCACCGTCTTGACGCCGCCGCGCTGCTCGAACTCGTCAAAGGCGGCGCGCCACTCCGTGAGAGGATATACACCGGACACGAGCGGCTCGGTTCGCACGAGACCATCCGCGAGCAACCCTAACAGCCTATCCGAAAAGTAGGTGAGCATGGCGCAGCTTGCGATAGATGATGAGAACTGCCGCCAGTTGCACCAAGGCGAAGTAGTTGTGGGAGGAGGTAAACGCCGTGAGGGCCACGACTCCCCTTCTACTTTACCATAACCACCACTTTTCGGATAGGCTGTAAGGCCCGCCTCCACGCCGAGGGGACCGAGGCGTTGCTGCCGGTCACGACCAATTCTTTATAACAGATCTGATCGAGGTCCCAGGCCACGGGCTTGCCGAAGAGCCCGATCTGCGCGTAGTGACCGCCGCGCCGCACCAGGTCGAGGAGCATCACCGCGGCCGGTCCCGCGCCCGAGCACTCGTAGACGATATCGGCGCCCGCGCCATCCGTTAACTCACCGATGGCATCCTTATAGCCGCCCTCCTCGACGTTGTAGACGGCGTCGGCGCCCAGGTCGCCGGCCAGGCGTAGGCGGCGTTCATCCCCGCGCGTGCCCAGCACGATCACGCGCGCCCCCGCCGCCTTGACGGCCTGCAGCGTGAGCAACCCGATGGCGCCGGGACCCGCGATCACCGCCACGTCCCGCGCCACGAGTCGCGTCTGCTCGAGCGCGCCGTGGACGACGCAGGCCAACGGTTCGGTGAGCGCGCCCGCGAGATAGCCGACGCCGTCGGGCAAACGATGGACGTTGCGCGCGGGCACGACGAGGAGGGACGTGAAGCCACCGTCCACTGCCGAACCGATCGAAAGGCGTTGCGGACACAGGTTGATCCGCCCTTCCCGACAGTAGCGGCAGACGCCGCAGGTCGAGTAGTAGGTCTCCGTCGTCACGCGGTCGCCCACGCGCACGCGCTCGACCCCCGCGCCGACGGCCGCGACATCGCCGGCCACCTCGTGCCCCATGACGACAGGCGGCCGCGAGCGGAACTCGTCGCGGTAGATATGGATGTCCGTACCGCAGATGCCCGCGGCGCGCACCGCGATCAGCACATGGCCGGGCGGCGGACTCGGCTCGGCGACGTCGCGCACCTCCACGTTCCCGACCCCTGGCGCCGTCTTGACAACCGCTTTCATATCCTGGACTCCCTTGATACTACAACGTTAAGATCCGCCTGCGACTGAAGTCGCATGGCAAAGAACGACGACTAAAGTCGTTGGACCGACGCGTGGTGAGACACTTTAGTGTCCGTGATCTGCCATGCGACTTTAGTCGCAGGTCAATGTCACGCGTACTATCGGGCTAGTCCATGAACTGCCGGAGATAGCGCGCGGACTGCCGCAACGCGCGCCGGCGATCGGCCAGGCTACCCTCGTAGGCGCGGTCCTCGACCTCAACACACACCGGCCCTGTATAGCCCGCCGAGGTCAGCGCGGCGAAAAAAGCGCCCCAGCGAACGTCGCCGAGGCCGGGCAGCTTGGGCGTGTGGTAGGCCAACGGCGCGGCCAGGACGCCGACCTCGTCGAGCCGGCGTCGATCGACCCGCGCGTCTTTGGCATGGACGTGGCGCAACCGCGAGGCGAAGTCCTCGATAGGACGCACTTCGTCCATCCGCTGCCAGACCAAGTGCGACGGATCGTAGTTGAGGCCGAAACGCGCGTCGGGTATCTCCTCGAACATGCGCCGCCAAACGGCGGGGCTAATAGCCAAGTTCTTACCGCCCGGCCACTCATCGTCCGTAAAGAGCATGGGGCAGTTCTCGATGCCGATGTCGACACCGCGCTCGGCGGCATGGCGCACCAGTGGCGGCCATGTCTCGCGGAAGGACGGCCAGTTATCCTCGATCGAGCGTACGGGGTCGCGCCCGACGAACGTGTTGACCGTGGGGACACCCAACAAGGCCGCCGCGTCGATGACCGCGCGCAGGTGTGCGGCGGCGACCTGCCGTTCAGCGGGATCGGACGCGAGCGGGTTCGGGTAGTAGCCCAGCGCGGCTATGGCAACGCCGGTACGTTCCACGAGGGCGCCCACCTCCGTGGCTACCGCTGCACCGAAGCCAGCAACGTCGATGTGGGTGACGCCGGCGTAGCGGCGCTCGGCCCGCCCGCGCGGCCAGCACATCACCTCCACGCAGTCGAAGCCCTCTTCGGCGGCGATCCCAAGGACCTCGTCGAGGGTGAGTTCGGGGAAAATGGCGCTAACGAATCCGAGTTGCATAACCTACTCCTCTCCCGCCGCGCGCACGTAGACGGCGGCTAACGCCAGCACGATAACGCCGTAAAGCATCTGCTTGATCGCCTGCGGCACGCTCATGATATTGAGCAGCGAGTCGAGCACAGTGAGAATAAGCGCGCCCAGGACGGTCCCGGCGTAGCCCCCGCTGCCGCCCAAGATCGACGTGCCGCCGATCACGGCGGCGGCGACCGACGGCAGCAGGTACGGCACGGAGAGATTCTGGTCGGCGGCGTTGGTGTAGCCCACCAGCAGGAGCCCCGCGACGGCGCTGAGCACACCGCACAGGGCGTACGTCGCCAGCAGCACCTGCCACACGCGCACGCCGGCCAACCGGCAAGCCAGGGGGTTGTCGCCGACGGCGTAGACCATACGGCCGAAGCCGCTGCGCCGCAACCCAACCGTGAGCGCGAACGCGAGCGGCGCCCACACGAACAGGTTGAGCGGCACGAACCCCAGTACCGTGCCCGAGCCGAGCTGGTGGACCGGTTCGGGCACGGTGGGCACGCCGTTGGTGAAGCCCAGCGCGGCCAGGGCCAGCGCGCCGGTGATGATGCCGGCCATGCCCAACGTCATGATGAGCGGCTGCACCCCGAAGACGCCGACGCCGAGGCCGTTGACCACCCCGACGGCGAGGCCGAGCAGCAGCGCCAGCGCCACCGCCGGTACCGTACCGAGTCCGCCGAAGCCGGCCAGCACATACGCGGCCGCCGTCGCCGTGCCGGCCACGGAGAGGTCGATGCCGCCCGTCAACAGGACGAGGGTCTGCCCCGCCGCGAGCACGCCAAGCGGGGCCGCGTAGAGCAGCGTCGTGGAGAGCTGCCGGGGCGTGACGAAACCGGGGCTGGCCAGATCTGTCCCCGCGATGAGGACGGCCAAGATCACGGTCAACACGATCGCGGGGTAGTCGGCCACCAGGCGGCGCGCCCGTTGCAGGCGCTCACGCGCGGTCGTCGGGCGTGGGGCGGGTGTGGGCGTGGCGCTCATGCGCGCCTCCTGAGTAAAAGCAGGCCGGCGACCATGACGACCACGACGACGAGAGCGCCCTGGATCACAGTACCGACATTGGCGTCGATCCCCATGAAGGTGAGGATCGTGTTGATCTGGGTCAGGACGAACGCCGCGGCGATGGGCCCGAGCAAGCCGCCGCGCCCGCCGGTCAGACTAACCCCGCCGACGACGACGGCCGCGACGCTGTTCAGGGTGTAGCCGGCCCCGGCGGTGCCCGAGGTGGCGTTGCCGTTGAGCGTGCTCGCGGTCAGCGCGAGGCCGGCCAGCGCGGCGAAGACACCCCCAAACGCGTACGCGGCGACGCGCGCCCGCGCCACGCTGACGCCGCTCAAATAGGCGGCGGTGCGGTTGCTGCCGATGGCGTAGAGGGCCAGCCCGAGACGCGCGCGCCGCAAGGGCAGCCAGACGACGGCGACGACCACGAGCAGCGCCACGACGCCGGCCGGCGCCACCGCGGCGACCTCGCCGGTCAGCAAGTCGGCGAACTCCTGCGGCGCGCCCCCGCCCGGCGTCGGCATGACCTGCAAGGCTAGGCCCGACCATACGAAGCTGGTGGCCAGGGTCACGATGATGTCGGGGACGCGCGTCGCGGTGATGATGAGCCCCGTGAGCGCGCCGGCCAGGGCCGTGCCGGCGACGAGCAACGCCGACACGAGCAGCGCGCCCTTGAGGTCGGCGTGGACCATGTAGAAGGCCGAGACCACGTTGACGAGGCTCATCAGCGCGCCGACAGAGAGGTCGACACCCCCCGAGATGACCACGACCGCCTGCGCCATGGCGGCCAGGGCCAGGGGTAGCGCCCCCCCGACCAGCGACTGCATGTCATAGTTGTTGAGCGCGGGGTGGACGATCTTCTCGACCCCGAGCAGGACGACCAGCAGCGCATAGACCGCGAGCGGCCACGCGTTGCGGCGCGTCCAGCGCCCGCGCACGGCGGGCGCTTTAGCTAAAGAGAGGGATGGCGCGCTCATACGACGGCCGCCTCCTCGTGCGTCAAACCGTGGGCCGCGCGCAGCAGCGTCCCCTCGTCGGCCTCGGCGGCGGGCAACTCGCGCACGACGCGCCCCTCGTAGAGCACGACGACGCGGTCGCAGACCAGTTGGATCTCCGGCAACTCACTGGTGAAGAGCAGGATGGCCGCCCCACCCGCGGCCAACTCGCGCAGCAGGGCGTAGATCTGGCGCTTGGTGCCCACGTCGATGCCGCGCGTGGGATCGAACAGGAGCATCACGCGGAAGCCGGAGGCCAGCCAGCGCGCGATAGTCACTTTTTGCTGGTTGCCGCCGCTGAGGCGGCGCGCCTGGCGTTGCGAACGCGTGTCGATGGAGAGGCGTGCGATGGCGTCGCGCACGCGCCGCCCCTCACTACGCCCGTCGATGGGTCCCCACCGCGCGACGCGATTGTAGAGCGGCGTGGCGATATTCTCGTAGACGGGGCGCCGCGGGAGCAATCCCTGCAGCCGGTCGGCCGGTACCAGCACCACGCCGGCCCTGATCGCATCGTAGGGCGTGCGCGCGTGCAGCGGCCGTCCCGCGACCGTGATCGCGCCGCCATCGGCGCGGCGACGCCCGGCCAGGACGTCGAACAAGATATCCTGGCCCTGCCCCTCCAGCGCGGCGACGCCCAGCACCTCGCCGGGCCTCACCGCGAACGACACGCTTTCGACAACGCCGCCGGCGCGCAACTCCCGCACATCCAGGAGCGGATGGGCCTCGCCCTCAGGGTCTGTGAAAAGTCCTGGGAGCGCGGGCGGGGCGCCCCCCCCCCGGGGGCGGGGGGCGGGGCCCCGGGGGGGGGGGGGGCCCCCGCGCCCCCCGGGGGCC